>Ga0187810_10000331_pt1 | contig 19485 bp, 23 predicted proteins | sample NC_wetland_sal_i_9_FD_132963 | JGI IMG/M metagenome (GOLD analysis project Ga0187810, IMG submission 132963) | Wetland sediment microbial communities from Neuse River Estuary, North Carolina, USA - ASW_5 | ecosystem: Environmental > Aquatic > Freshwater > Wetlands > Sediment | place: USA: North...
ACGGCCGCAGCTTGCTTTTCGAGCACCGGCTCGCCGAAAAGAACGATCGAATGCGTCATTAGAACTTGATTACCTGCATTAGAAGTTTCTTACCTGCTCCTTGTAGCCATCGAAATTGCGGCGGGTTTCCTCCAGCGAATCGCCTCCAAACTTTTCCAGGAATGCTTGCGCCAGAACGATGGCCACCATCGCCTCGCCAATCACGCCAGCCGCGGGGACCACGCACACGTCGCTCCGTTCGTAAGCGGCCAAGGCGGGCTCGCGCGTGGTGAGATCCACGGATTCGAGCGGACGCCGCAGCGTCGAAATCGGCTTGAGCAGACCGCGCACCACCACATCCTGGCCGTTGGTCATGCCGCCTTCGAGACCTCCGGCTCGATTGGCCCCGCGAGTGAACGCGCGCTCTTCGCGATTGTAGTGAATGGTATCCTGCACGCGCGAACCAAAAGACGACGCGCCCTCGGCCGCGAACCCAATCTCCACGCCCTTCACCGCCTGCATGGATACGATGGCTTGCGCGAGACGGCCATCCAGCCGGGAATCCCAAGTGACGTGCGAGCCCAGCCCGGGAGGCACGCCGTGCGCGACTACTTCAAAGACGCCGCCCACAGTGTCGCCCGTGCGATACGCCTGGTCGACAACTTCTTTCATCCTCGCTTCGGCCTCGGTGTCCACGCAGCCGAGCATGACTTCTTCCTTCTTGCTGAGCGCGACCAATTCCTCCCATGCCACGGGCCGATCCAAGCGCGCTTCACCGACGCCGATCACGTGGCTGAGCACGGTAATGCCAAATTGACCGAGAAATGCTTTGGCCAAAGCGCCTACCGCGACGCGCGCCGTGGTCTCTCGCGCGCTGGCACGTTCCAGAATGTATCGAGCGTCCGGAAAATTGTACTTCAGGCTGCCCGCCAAATCGGCGTGGCCGGGACGGGGGCGCGATACTGGTTTGTGCTTCGCCGGTTCGTCATCGGAACCTTCCACCGGCAGCGCTTCGGTCCAGTTCTTCCAATCTTTGTTTTGGATGATGATCGCGATCGGCGCTCCGATGGTCTTGGAGTGGCGCACACCCGCGACAATTTCAACGCGGTCCGTTTCAATCTTCATGCGCCCGCCGCGCCCGAAGCCCTGCTGGCGGCGCCAAAGCTCATGATTCACTGCGTCCAAGGAAATCGGAATTCCCGCAGGAAGCCCGGTGAGCGTTGCTACCAGGCACTCTCCATGCGATTCACCGGCTGTTTCGAAACGGAACATGTTTGAGGGGAAAACTTCATGTTACCGGAAACCCGGCTCTCCCTGGAAGAAGGAACGCCGCCGCCCGGTTTGCGCGCGCACGCACCCACGAATGCTGCCGTAAGCCCTCGCGTCGGCAAACGGCCGAGTTTTGAAAACGCGGAGAGAAGCCAACCGATCGGTCCATCCGCCCGGCGGCCCAACGTGCGGCGGAGCGCGAGGAAAATCAGAGTGGAGACAAACCGTGGATTGTGAATCAACGAATCGGTGGTTTGCACCTCGAGGCCGGCCCGTTCGAGGATCCGCAGCAGCTTCGGTAATGGCAGCGTCTTTCCGAACTGGTACGAAATGCCCATCCATTTGGTCGCCCCGTGCAGCAGAAAGAACAGCGGATTGCGTGGATTATCCAAGGTGACCAGCAAGATTCCGCCAGGTTTCAAGACGCGCACCAGCTCGTTCAAGGATTCCTCGATCTCGTGTTCCGTTTCAAAATGATCGAGCGTCGAATTCGACAGCACCACGTCGACGCACTCGTCCGCCAAAGGCACCCGCCGCACGTCGGCATTGATCCATCGGCATGGGTGGCTGCTCCGCCGGCGCGCCGCCCGGGTTACCGTCGGGGCGCTCACATCCATGCCGATCTTAAGACCGGCGTCAAAGGGCAGCGAGAAAAGAAGCTCGTCGCGGCCGTAAGCCTCTTCGAACAAATCGGTCTTCAAAACGGCCTGAATCCGCGATCCTGCGGGCAAATTGCGCGCGATCCATTCCAGGTGCACGTCGCGCTTTTGTGCCGCCACCAGCGGGTCCAAATACCAGTTGGGCTGGTCAGGCCGTTGGGCGTACATCGCAACAACAGTAGCAGAAATGTTTGGCCTCGGTGGCGCTGCCTTGCCGCTGGCCGGGACCGAATGTCATACTGCCAGGTGTTGTCTTCCGAGAAAAACAACGTGGCCCGACGGCCGGTTGTGTCGATGGCATGGGCGATCGGCGCCTGCGCTCTCTTTCTCCTTTGGCAATTCCTCACGGTTCATTACAACCGCGGCGGAAACTGGACCGCCCTGTTTCTTACCGGTAAGAGCCTCGCGATTCCGCCGGACTTGGCGCCCGGAACTTACGAGTTTCCGGGTCACGGCTTCGATGGTCAAATGTATCGTTACGAGGCGCACGATTTGTTCATGCGGCGCGGGTACGTGAAGTATCTTGATGGTCCAGCGCAACGGCTCCATCGCATTCTGGTGCCCGCGCTGGCGTATTTGCTGGTGGCCGGATATCAGCCGTGGATCGACGGATCGTACATCGCGGTGATCGCGATCTTCGTCCTGCTCGGCGCCTACTGGCTCAGCCGCTGGGCTGTGCTGACGAGCCGCCATCCCGCCTGGGCGCTCGGATTCTTGCTGGTCCCGGCCACGCTGATTTCCATGGACCGCATGACCATCGATGTTTCCATCGCGGCTTTCACCATTGCCTTCGCGCTTTACTGGCGGACCGGCGCGTGGACCCGGCTCTTTATCGTGCTGGTTTTGGCTTGCCTGGCGCGCGAAAGCGGGGTCCTGCTGGCCGGCGGATGTTGTCTGGCTGAGCTCTTCAGCCGGCGATTCGTCCGTGCTGTGGTTTGGGCCTCCAGCATTTTGCCAGCCTTCGTATGGTATGTGTACGTAGGGCGCGCCTTTCCAGAACAAACCCATTTTGGCGTTCCCGCTTGGGTTGCCGACCGCGTGGGCGGGGGAATCTTTTACCGCTTACTGCACCCGCCTCACTATCCGTTGTCTCCGTTGCTCGATGCCATTGCCCGATCGGGAGACGTGATCTCGCTTGCTGCAATTCTCACGGCCGGGCTTCTGGCCATCCTGTTACTTCGTGCAAGCCCCCGTAGCCCGGTGTCAATCGCCGCCATTCTGTTTGTCGCACTGTTCTTGATGCTGACCGAACCCGCTTATTGGAACGACGTCAACGGGTACGCCCGAGTCTTCTCACCGCTGCTGTTGCTGGTCGGCTTGGGACCCATGGCGCAAGAAGGCGGCGAGCGTTGGTTGAAAAGCCCCTGGTGGATCGGACTGGTTCCGGCAATTCTCGTCGATTTACGGCTGAGCATGGAATTTGCGTCGGCGGCCGGCGGGATTATCCGTGGGCTGCTGAGATAATCGTTCCATGCCGATCAAAACTCGCTGGCTGATCGGGACGGCTTGTCTGGCGATTCTCGCGTGCCAGTTTGCGTCCGCCGAAGTTCAGGACAAAATGAAGAACGTCGGTGGCGTTTTGGTCCACTATGAGCTCATCCTGCCCAACGGCTACGATCCCGCCAAAACCTATCCAGCAGTGCTCGCCTTCCCCGGCGGACCGCAGACCATGAACATCGTGAAAAGCACGGTGGAGCGAACCTGGCGCGTTCAGGCCGAACGCCGCGGGTACATCGTGGTGGTTCCAGCCGCGCCCGATGGCGATCTGTTCTTTGAGGAGGGAGCACGAGTGTTCCCGGAGTTCCTCACCAAGCTCCTGGTGGATTTCAAGGTGGAAGGCGGCAAGTTCCATATCGCCGGCATGTCCAATGGAGGCCTAAGCTCGTTTCATATCGCCGCAACGTATCCGCAGTATTTCCTCTCAGTGACCGGTTTTCCCGGCTACCTTCTGGATCCGACGGCCGCGCGCCTGAAAGCCCTAGCCGGCCTGTGCATCAACATGCTCGCCGGGGAACTCGACACGGATTGGCTGGATGCGATGAAGCAGCAATCCGAACAATTCCGCGCCCAAGGTTACAAGGTCCGGTTCATGGTGGAAGTGGGTCAGGCGCATCGGCTGGAGACCTTGGCCGGGGACGGCGCCGGCCGTCTTTTCGACCAATTCGACGAAGCCCGCCGCGGCTGCCGGGCCCCGCAATCCGGGCGATGAGCCAGGCTGCAATTGTCGAATCCCCTGATCCATGCTATACTTAGGCTCAGTTTGATCGTCCCGCCCACGCTTGGCCGCAACGAATTTTGCCTCCTCGCAAAGCCCGCAATCAAATGTGTCCCAAAAGATGAAGGAACAGTTCATGAAAAAAGTATTTGTCGGTAACTTGGATTTCGGCGCGACGGAGGACGCCATTCGCACGGCCTTTGAGGCATATGGCGCCGTGGAACGGGTGAGTTTGATGACCGACCGCGACACCGGTCGCTCCCGCGGCTTCGCGTTCGTCGAAATGGCGGATGCCCAGGAAGCCGATCAAGCCATCGCAGGCCTGAACGGAACGAACTTGGGTGGCCGCGCGATCAATGTTAACGAAGCCCGGCCCAAAACCGACAGCCGCCCGAAAGGCGATTGGGGTGGCGGTGGGGGACGGCGCGACCGCCGCTGGTAGCCTTCTCATAACTCAATCTATGCGGGTGGTCCGTTTACGACCGCCAGACTGTACAGGAGGATTTCATGGCCGGCCGGTCAGGCGATACATTCAAGAAACGCCAGAAGGAAGTCGCCCGTGCTGAAAAGCACCGGGAAAAGCTCGCCAAGCGGCTGGAGCGGAAACAGCACAAGGGCGAGCCAGGGGAAGGCCTTTCCGACAGTGACGATTCGTTCGAAAACGATCTATCATCTGCCAACGATCTATCAGAGGACGCGCCGCAATCGGAGGAGAACGGCGCATCGCAGTTAGGTTGAGCGCATTTCGCGCTCAAATTCAATCAACAAACGAAAGCAACAGAACTAAGGAGAAAATGTGAAAGAGACAGGGACAGTAAAGTGGTTTAATGCAGGAAAAGGCTTTGGATTTATCCAGCGGGACAATGGCGAAGATGTTTTCGTCCATTTCTCGGCCATCGAAGCCAGCGGATACCGCACGCTCGACGAAGGCGCTCGCGTGTCCTTTATCGTCAAGCGCGGTCCGAAGGGCCTGCAAGCCGAACAAGTCACGTTAGCGTAATCTAGTCACACGACAACTAGGGGTCTGGCCGTTCCACAAGCGGCCAGTTGCCATTCAAAATTTCGACCGGGTGCTCCCGCGCAGTCCGGCGCGTTGGTATGGCCGCCGGCCGAAGTGCCGCTGGAAAGGTGCGGCTTTCATGCAGCTCCTCTATAAAGGCTTCAACCAGCGAGCGAATATCCGCAGCTACCGGTTCGACGGCGTGCTGCCTAACGAGCGGCCTACCAAGATCCGCAAGAACCTGGAATTCCTCCTGAATCTGGATATGACCGTGCTGGCGGAGAACCGCATCCGCGTCCAGGATGGCCCGGCGTTGTGCCTGCGAATTCTGCAGGCCGCGCTCGCGCTTCCTGGAGCCGATACCATTCCCTTCGTGAGCTATACCATCACGCGCGCCGAGATTGTTGCGTTCGCCAGCGCCCGCAACGCAGTGGAGGAAGCCAAGGCCGGACGACGCAAGCATCGTCCAGCGTTCAAACCAACCACGCCCGCGCAATGGAAATGGCCCGGACAGTAGTACTGAGCCGCGCGCGTTAGCAAGCCGGTTTCGTAGCGGACTTACGGCAGCGCGAACACGTTCAGCGTCAACCCCGCCACAATCGCCACGTACTGCTTGCCATCCTTGCCCTGATACGTCATCGGAACGGCGTTCCCGGCCGCGTCCAGCTTGGCTGACCACAGTTCCTTACCGGTCTTCGAATCGATCGCGCGGAACCGATTGTCGCTCACCGCGCCGATAAACACTAAGCCCCCCGCAGTCGCCGTTGGTCCTGCGAACGCACCGGCACGCCCGGTATTCTGGCGCGCTGGCCCCAGCTCCTCGGTAATGCCGAGCGGCACCTGCCAGGCAAAGTCGCCTGTATTGGCATTCACCGCCGTCAACCGGCCCCATGGTGGTTTCTGACACGGCCAATTTTCCTTCCGCCCATCGGCCAGCGTCACCGGAACGGTGAACGTGTGAAACGGCCCCGGGCCATCGACGCCGGCGCGCGTGTATTCTAGCGGCGAGCCGTGTTCGTCAAACGAATATTCGACGCCCGGCTTCTTCTTTTCCGTCCAGCCCACTTGGCCTTGATCCTGCGTGTAGGCGAAAACGTAGCCTAGCTTCTGATCGGTCGCCATCCCGCCCCAGTTTGTTCCGCCAGTGGCCCCGGGGAAAATGATAGTCGACTTCGGCGGCTTCCCTTCTTCCTGGAAGAGGAATGGGGTGAAGGGACCAGCGTTGTAGAATCCGCCGCTCCTTTCCACCAGCTCTTTGCACGCCTTCGCATGCTCCGGCGTGGTGTCCTCGGCCGTAACCAGGTCTTCGGGCTTGTAGGTCATGCGCGCCAGCGGCGGCGGCTTCAGCGGGAACGGTTGAGTGGGCGAATACCACTCGCCCGGAACATCGCCTGCAGCAACTTTGCGCTCTTCGACGCAGAAGACCGGCCTGCCATTGGTGCGATCCAGAATGAACATCCAGCCCGTCTTGCCGATCTGCGCGATCGCGGGGATCTTCTTGCCATTGATCGTGATGTCCAGCAGCACCGGCGCCGGAGGGTTGTCGTAATCCCACAGGTCATGATGAACCGTCTGGAAATACCATTTGAGTTTGCCGGTCACAGCGTCCACCGCAACGACGCAATTGCCGAACAAATTCGCGCCCGGACGATCGCCGCCATAGTAGTTCGATGCTGGCCCGTCTACCGGCATGTACAGAAGGCCGCGCTCCTCGTCCACGGTCATCTGCCAGGCCCAAACATTCGTGCCCGAGCGTCCTTTCCAACCATCGTTGAGCCACGTTTCGTGACCAACTTCACCCGGTTGCGGCACAGTGTGAAATTCCCAAAGCTTCGCGCCGGTACGTGCATCATAGGCGCGCGTGTCGCCCGGCTGCCCGACGGGCAGTTCCAGAACGCTCGCACCCACCATCACCAGATTCTTGAAGATGGTCGGAACGCCATTGTATCCCACCACCATGTCGACCGAGCCTTCCTTGCCGAAGCCCGGATCGAGCTTGCCAGTAGTGGCATTCAGCGCCATGAGGTTGCGCCCGGCGGTAAAGATGATGCGGGGCGGATTCTCCTTGTCGCCCGGCCAGTAAGCCACGCCGCGCGTCGACGGACGGCCGCCCGTGACGGTGTAGCTCCACAATTCTTTGCCGCTCGAAGCGTCCAGTGCCGCAACGCGCGCGGAAGCAGTCACGTACATGACGCCGTTGATCACAATGGGCGTCGCTTCCGAACCTCCGCCTCCGAAGCGAGGCGCCGGCCCTTCACCCTTCAACGAATAGGACCAGGCCGTTTTCAACGACGCAACGTTATTGGCGTTGATCTGCGTGAGCAGCGAGTAGCGAGTGCTGGCCATGTCGTGGTTATAGGAAGGCCAATCGCCCACGGCCGCCTTTGAGTCCTGAGCCATGGCGCCAGAGGCGAGCAGCCCAAGCAGGACGCAAGCGCTTAAAATCGTTCGTTGTGAAATTGTTCGCATCCGTTGGACATGCTATCACGTTCATTAGGTGTTCAATGCCTATCTGTTACGATCTACTTCTGCCTAGGAGGCGCCCATGGCGTGCGACCCGGAAATATTGAAAACAGTCCCGCTCTTTGCTCTGCTGGACGATGAAGAGACCGCGGTTTTGGCCGGCCAAGTGGAGCATAAGAGGTTCGCGGCGCGCGAGCGAGTGTACAAGATCGGCGATCCCGGCGGTCCCGCTTACGTAATGCTTTCGGGAAGAGTCCGGGTCACTACCGTGGACAAGGATCAGCAAGAGGTGGTCGTCGACGAACCCGCGAAGGGCCAATTCTTCGGGTTCGCGTCGATGCTGGAGGAGACACCGCATCAAACCAACGCCATGGCGACCGAGGAGACGGAGTGCCTGGTGGTATCCAAGGACAACATTGCCGTGCTGCTCCAGCGGAAACCATTAGCGGGAATGGATCTGCTAACTACCCTCGGGCGTCAGTTCCATGCTTCACAGGAACTGGTACGCATTCGTGCGAGCCGCAATCCAAATGAGATAATCGAATCCCAGGAGACTCTGGGCGAGCATGTCGCCGATTCGGTCGCTGGGTTTGGCGGATCCTGGACCTTCATCATTCTGTTTGGCGTCACGCTGACGATCTACACGCTGATCAACATCTTCCTGGACAAGAAAGCCTGGGATCCCTACCCTTTCATCCTGCTCAACCTGATCCTTTCCATGCTGGCCGCGATCCAAGCGCCCGTCATTATGATGAGCCAGAATCGGCAGGACAAAAAGGACAGGCTGCGCGGGGAACTTGATTATGACGTCAATCGGCGAGCCGAGTCTGAGATCGTCGCCCTGACGCGCAAACTCAATCTGCTCGACGAAAAAGTAGACGACCTCGGCGATATGCTCCGAAAGACCAAATGAACAAGGCACACCAATTACGGGAACTGCTCCGCGGCGATGGACTGATCACGGCGCCGGGCGCCTACGATTGCATCACAGCGCGGATGATCGAACAGGCCGGCTTCAACGCTGTATATATGACAGGCGCCGGAACAGCTGCGATGCTCGGATATCCGGACTACGGGCTAGTAACGATGTCGGAAATGGTGGACAACGCCGGCTGGATCGCTGCCGCTGTGAGCGTGCCCGTGATCGCCGATGCCGACACCGGCTATGGCAATGAGCTGAACGTCGTCCGCACCGTGCGTGAGTATGAGCAGCGCGGCGTGGCGGGCATTCATATCGAGGACCAGGGCTTCCCGAAGAAATGCGGGCATCTGGAGAACAAGGTCGTGATCCCGCTGGAAGATTATGTCGCCAAGATTCGGGCGGCGGCTTCGGCCAAGCGCGATCGCGATTTCTTGATCATCGCGCGGACGGATGCACGAGCGGTGGTGGGGTTTGAAGACGCCCTGCGGCGTGCCAATGCCGCCATCGACGCGGGAGCGGACATGGCTTTCGTCGAAGCGCCGGAGTCGTTGGAGGAAGTGGCGGCGGTGCCGCGATTGGTCCGCGGTCCGTGCCTGCTCAATATGGTCTGGCGCGGGAAAACGCCCGACGTCGCGATGGATGATGCGCAAGCGATGGGATATAAGCTGGCGATTTTGCCGGTATTGCTGTTCAACGCCGTGGTCGGCGTGTGCGACCAGATGCTCGGCGAGTTGCAGCAGAAGCGGCGGCATCCAATGCCGGTAGCGGATGTAGCACCGAAGGAATTTTTCCAGCGGATGGGCGCGGCGGAATGGGACCGCCTAACCCACAATTGACACCGTCGACTGCCTCGGAAGGCTCAACCGAGCGCCAACGATTAGGCTTCCGAATAACAGCGCATGAGTGGCCGCAGCAGTAATTAAGGATCCCAGATAGCGAGCATCTCCAATAGCGTCGATGATCAATCGAAACAGCCATGGGATATTGATAGCTGGCGTCAGGCCGAAATTCCAAATCGCCAGCATGATCGCAAAAATCAGCACCGCGCTTGGCCGACGGCTCAATCTGCACACAATCCAACCCACCGCCGCAAGCGCAGCGCATTCCAAAGCTAACTGTGCTGTTGGCATCCAACTCGCGCCGAGCAATGGCACGACCAACGCCAAGAGGGGACGGGTCACCAGGTAAGTGATCGCGAATAGCGCGGCCCAACCCGCGAGAAACGAACGCGCGGCGATCAGCAGGCGGGTACCATGAGAACGTGCGTCAATCTGCAGGTCTTGCTCGGAAGGCATCGAAAAAACCGGCCGTGAAACAGCAGTCTAGTTTCATTCTAATTCTCATCGGGCTGTTTAAGCTGCTGAAAGCGGCGCTGCTCATCACCGTCGGGATCGGCGCCATCAAACTCCTGCACAAGGACCTGGCCGAAACGGTGATGCATTGGGCCCAAGTGCTGCGAGTGGATCCGGACAGCAGATACGTTCACGGAATCCTGGTCAGGATCTTTCGCGTCACGCCGAAACAGCTCAAGGAGCTGAGCGTAGGCACATTCTTTTACGCCGGGCTGTTCCTGACTGAAGGCCTCGGCCTGCTGTTCCAGAAACACTGGGCGGAATATTTCACCATCGTGACAACCGGCTTGCTTATCCCGCTGGAACTCTATGAACTGGCGCGGCACTTCACAATAACGAAGTTGGCTGTTACCGTGGTCAATGTGTTGATCGTCTGGTACCTGGTGGCGCGCGTGCGGGTGCGGTCAAGAAAAACTTTCCGATGATGTCGATTCGGTGCGACGCCGTTCGACTATTGATTGAAAGGAAGGGCATATGGAGTACCTATTATTGATCTACGGAAACGAAGCGGACGTCGCTAAGATGACCCCAGCGGATCACGCCGCCATGTACGGAGAGTTTGGGCGTTTTAACCAAAGCATTCAGGACTCGAAGAATTACATCGCGGGTCACCAGTTGCAGGACGTAGCCACCGCCACCACTGTGCGCGTGCGCGACGGCAAACGGATGGTGACGGATGGGCCGTTCGCCGAAACTCGGGAGCAGCTCGGCGGATACTACCTTATCCAGGCCAAAGATCTGGACGAAGCCCTCGCGATTGCCGAGCGCATTCCCTCGGCGCGCTGGGGATCGGTGGAGGTAAGGCCGTTGGTCACGCGCCACCCCGGCTGAGGCCTCCAAACTTGAATGAATCTGGAATCGCTCTATCGCGAGGAGTGGAGGCGCGTACTGGCCACTACTGTGCGCTTAACGGGCGATTTCAATTTGTCGGAAGAAGCGGTGCAGGATGCGTTTGTAGCGGCGCTCGAACAGTGGCCGCGTGATGGCGCTCCCGCGAATCCGTACGCGTGGCTGGTATCGGCGGCACGCAACCGCGTGGTGGATCAGTTGCGGCGCCGCGCCCGCTTCCGCGATAGGCAAACCGAGATCGCTCAGCTCACCGCGCTCGAAGAATCTGTGCTCGATCTGTCCGAGGCTGCCATGGTGGACGATCAACTGCGCTTGATATTCACTTGTTGCCATCCGGCGATCGCGCTCGACGCGCAAGTGGCGCTCACGCTGCGCACGGTGTGCGGTCTCACCACTGAGGAGATCGCGCGCGGCTTTCTCGTGCCAGTTCCCGCCATGGCCCAGCGGTTGGTGCGGGTGAAGCGCAAGATTCGCGAAGCGGGCTTGCCCTTCGCCGTGCCACCGCGAGAACGGTTGGGCGAGCGGTTGGCCGCTGTCATGCTGGTGGTTTACCTGGTGTTCACCGAAGGATACGCGGCCACGTCGGGCAAGGTGTGGATCCGCCGGCAGCTTTGCGAGGAAGCGATTCGGCTGGGCCGGTTGCTCTGCGAGCTGATTCCGCGGAACCCCGAACTCCGTGCACTGCTAGCTCTAATGCTGTTGCACGATTCGCGGCGCGTTGCGCGCGCCGGCCCGGACGAGGAAATCATCACGCTCGAAGAACAGAATCGCGAGCTGTGGGATCAGCGGGAAATCGCCGAAGGCCTGCCGCTGTTGGAATCGGCTTTACGCGACGGAGCCAGCGGGGTTTATGCTTTGCAGGCCGCCATCGCGGCCCTGCATGCCCGCGCCGCGCGAGTGGAACATACGGATTGGGCCCAGATCGCAGGTTTATACGGCGTTCTGCTTCGGAAGCAGCCGTCGCCGGTGGTGGAATTGAATCGGGCGGCCGCCGTGGCGATGGCCGAGGGCCCGTCGCGCGGGTTGGAATTGATCGACGCGATCGAAACCAAGGGCGATCTGGCTGGATACCATTTGCTGCCGGCTGCGCGAGCCGATCTGTTGCGCCGCGATGGCCGGTGGAGAGAAGCGGCCGAAGCTTACCGGCAAGCTCTGAGCTTGGTTGCTAATGATCCGGAGCGTCGTTATCTGAATCGCCGCCTGGCGGAAGTAGAAGGGCTAGCCTAAGTCGCCGGCTCACTTACTACCGCTTTTAAACGCTGCCGCCTGGTTTCGAGATTTGGCAGAAATCCAGTGAGTAACCCGATGGCCGGCAAGAACGAACAAACCTTATAGACGAACGTGATGCTGGTGTGATCGGCTAAGTTGCCGAGTAATGCCGCACCCACGCCCGCCATGCCAAAAGCCAACCCGAAGAACATGCCGGAAACCATTCCGATCTTACCGGGCATCAGCTCCTGCGCGTAGACCAGAATGGCCGAGAAGGCCGATGCCAGAATCACACCGATAATCACGCTCAGGACGCTGGTCCAAAACAGATTGGAGTAAGGCAGCGCCAGGGTGAATGGAAGCACGCCCAGGATGGAGCACCAGATGACGTATTTGCGCCCGATGCGATCGCCGATGGGTCCGCCGATGATGGTCCCCGCCGCGATAGCGCCCGCGAACAGGAATAAGTGGACTTGTGCGCTCCGTACTGGCAAATGGAACTTACTCATCAGATAGAACGTGTAGTAACTGTTCAGGCTGGATAGATAGAAAAACTTCGAGAACATCAGCGCGATTAATACGGCGAGCGACAGATAGACCTTGCGCGGCGACAAGAGCGGATGATATTCGGCGCGTCCGGCCTTCGCTTTCCGCACCGGCGGTCTGTTCTTTTTCGACCACGAACCCACCCGCGCGAGCACCACGATCCCGAGCAGAGCCACCGCCGAGAACCAGGCGAGGCTGCTCTGGCCGTTGGGCAGGACGATGAAGGCCGCAAGCAACGGTCCTAATGAAGACCCCGCGTTGCCGCCCACCTGGAAGAACGCTTGGGCGAATCCATGCTGGCCTCCGGAGACCATGCGGACCACGCGCGACGACTCGGGATGGAATACCGCGGAGCCAATCCCCACCAGCGCCGCGCCGCACAGCAGCATCGGGTAGGTGGACACGCGCGACAGCGCCACCAAGCCGACCAAAGTGAATCCCATGCCGATCGCGAGCGAGTAGGGCCGCGGATGGCGATCGTTGAAGTGGCCAATCAGCGGCTGCAGCAGCGAAGCAGTGATTTGATACGTCAGGGTGATCATCCCGATCTGCGAGAAGTCCAGATGGAACGAAGCTTTCAGCAAGGGGTAAATCGCTGGAATCAGCGACTGAACCATGTCGTTCAAGAAATGGCAGAAGGCCGCGGCGAGCAGGATGGAGAAAACCAATTTCTCGGCGACGTGTTTTGGCGCTACTGTTTCGACCGGGCTGGCGGTGGATTGCATGGTTCCCCGAAGATGAACTACTAGGATAACTTTTTCGGGCCGTTCTTCGCTGGCGGACTCAAATTCCCAAGCGCTCCTTGAGCGCCCGCACGCGGTCACGCGACACCGAAAGTTCGGTGTGCTTCAGATCTTTCAAGCGCAGCATCATCTTTCCGGCAAACCAGGAGTGCAGTTCCTGCACATGCTCCACGTTGACGAGCGACGCGCGATGGATCCGTACGAATTTCGCTGGATCGAGCTTTTGCTCCAGCTCCTGGATGGTGTAATCCACCGCGTAATTCTTGGCGCCTGTGGCCGCGAAAGTGAGTTTGTCGGCGGCGAAGAAGTGCGTCACATGTGCGAGATCGATGAACTCGATTCGTTCGCCGACTCGGGACGCAACGCGGTCCGGATACGACGGCGCTCGCGCCGCACCAGCCACTGCGGCCAGCCGCTCCATCAACTCGCGCATTGCGGGAGGCGCTGCGGCACTTCCGCGCAACCGCTCGATTTTGTCCAACGCGCGATTCAAGTGCGCGGCTTCGATCGGCTTTAGCAGATAGTCCACCGAATTTACCCCAAAAGCTTCCAGAGCGTAGCGATCGTAAGCCGTGGTGAACACCACCCACGGTTGCGGCTGAAGGTGAGTGAGCATCTCAAAACCGGTCATTCCGGGCATCTCAATATCCAGGAATAAAATGTCGGGCTTGGCTTCGAGGATCGCAGCCACCGCTTCCACGGGATCGGTACTGGTTCCGACCACGTCCACTCGCTTGGTTGCGACAAGCATCCGCTGCAGGCGCTTCAGCGCGAGCGCTTCGTCGTCAACCAGAAATGCCCGCATGTTCTTTCACTGCCTGTGGGACCGACAGGATCAAGTGATTGCGTCCGCCCTCGCGCTGCAATACCAAAGCCGCCCGATCTCCATACAACGCCGACAAGCGATCCTTCAGGTTGTCCAGCCCGTGGCCGGCGGGCGCCGATTCCAGTTGGAACGCTGGTCCCGAATCCCAGACTTCCACACAAAATGCGCCGTTCGATCGCGCACCTGTGATCCGGATCTCGCCGCCCGCGCGGTCGGGAGCGATGGCATGCTTGACGCTATTCTCTACCAACGTCTGGAGCGCGAGCGGAGGGATGCGGGATTCGCCCAAGTTGGCGGGCACGTCGATCTGATAACGCAGCCGGTCGCCGAAACGCGCACGCTCGATCTCGAGATAATCCCCTACGATCTTGAGCTCGCTCTCGAGCGGCACCAAGCCGGATTGGTTGGCGTCGAGCGAGAAGCGCAGCAGCGCCGCCATCCGCTCCACCAGTCGCTCGGCGCGGGCCGGATCCTCCGGAATCAGCGAGGAAATCGAATTTAGCGCGTTAAACAGGAAATGCGGATGAATCCGCGATTCAAGCGATGCTAATTGCGCTTCCGTCGCCAGCTTGAGAGCCCGCTCGCGCTCCAGTTCCTTGGTGCGGAGTTGCAGCGTGGTTTCTTCCAAACGTTCGCGCAGGGTGCTGTAGATGCCGATTGTGAGTCCGGCGCCGATTGTCAGAAAAGCCGCGAGCTTCAGCGAACCGAAGAACTGCGGCCAATAGTCGCTCAAGGGCTGCCAGCGAAAGGCGATGAAGAACAGGCCGGCGATCAACGATCCGGTCACACACGCCAGATACATCGCGGCCACGCGAGTGCTCCAGCGAAACCATAGCGGCAGCCGGCAGCCGACCATCCATACTTTCGGAACCAAGTAGAACGCGATGGCGCCGATGCAGTTGGAATAGATCAAAGAGAACTGAAAATCTTGCACCAGGCGGCCCCACGTGATGCTCGGATTCAGCGTGAACAGCAGAATCGGCGGAATGAGCGCGAAAGCCGAATCCCACATCACGACTTTGAGGATGTTGGTGCGGAGATTGTTGATGCGAAGGTCCGGCGCGTTCATAACTCTGCCTGACCTTATCTTACTTCCACACTCGCTTCCGCCGTGCCCGTGTGACAGCTTAGACAGCCGGCCTGCCGGTGCGTGAGAGTCTTGGTCTCGAGCCACGTCGCCGCCGAACTGGCATAGGGCGTGCCGGGCAGGTCTTTTTGAATGCGCTCGAACCATTGCTGTGCCTTGTCTTGCTGGCCCAGCCGGGCGTACGCGTCGGCCATGCCGATCATCAGCTCCCCCGCCTTGTGCGTGCCAAGATGTTTCAGATCCGGGCCCTGGACCGAGTACGCCTTCTCATAATCACTGAGGCCCTTTTCTATCAAAGGGTGGGCCACCTCTGGATCGGGCAGGTACTGCGACGCGACCAAGAGCACGGCTCCACGAACGATCCGGACGCCGAGCGCATCGGGGGCAATCGCCGCGGCTTGATCCATTTCGTCCAGGCCGCGCTGCCACAGGACGGCGCCGTTTTGCTGATCGCCTTTTTGGAACGCGTCGCGCGACTCGCTGACCAGGCCCATGCCGTGCCAGACCAGCGCCTCGGGCTGCTTCGGATCGCTGGCCAGGATGTCTTCGCAGATCTTCATTCCTTTTTGGAGCGAAGCAGCGTCGCCCGCGAGACCGGCGAAGAAATAGTTGCGGACCTTCATGTCGAAACGGTCCTGACTCAGAAGAACGCCGGCCGTGAGAATGATCATGGCCGCGATGGTTGTCTTTTGCATTTTCATATGTGAGCTCCTTGCAAGTACAGAATAGGCGGGAGCGGGCGAATTCCGAGCCGGATTCGGATGAACCGTCGAAAAACCGGATGAACCGTAGAGTTGGCGAGACGAGGCGTTAACGCGAAATCGACCCCGGGTCCAGCCCCTTGGACAACGTGAAGCCGCCGCCGACTGCGCCCACCGCCGCGGTCGGACGAGCCAGCCCGAGCAGCGTACGCAAACGATAAACCGCTTCGATACCGGTGCAGTGCGCGCCCAACAGATTCTGTACACCAAAGGCTTTCAGCTTCTCGCCAGTCCAGGCGAGCGTTTCATCGCTCGCTTCGTACAGATGAATACCACCCAGGATCGCGTGGATCGGGGCATTGCGCACCCGGCTGCGCGCATAGTCGCAAATATTGACGATGCCCGCGTGCCCGCATCCGGTGATCACCACCAGCCCTCTGTCGGTATCGATAATCACCGACTGGTCCTCCGGAATGTTGTCTTCCACGATCTCGCCGGCAGCGTTGCGCAAGCGGCCATTGCCGCTCCAATTGCGCTCCGGATATTTCCGGGGAACCGGCCCGGTGAGCCACACGCCCGGGAACAGTTCCCTTGGGTCACTGTATTCGATCACCGTTCCACCAGTCGACTCGTATTCGCTCTTAAGACCGGTCATCCGCGTTATCACACCGCCATCCTTGCGGATGCGCGGGAGGAAGATTCCCGTCGCAACATATGCACGTGCCAGCGCACCGGGATTGGTTTTCGCGTATTCTCGCCGCAGCGTCAGGAAGCCGCCGGTGTGATCGGCGTGATTATGCGTGAGAACCACGTCGGGCACGTTGGCGAGATCCACTTTCAATTCGCGGCTGTTTCGTAGAACGGTGTCCGGATAGGCGCCGGTGTCCACCAGGATCCGATGACCGTCGGCAATCACCAATGCCGAGAAACCCCATTCGCCGATGCCGTCGTCGGCGGTCAGCATAGTGGAGAGGATCCGGACTTCGAGAGATTGCACCCGGCCGCCCGCAAACCCGAGCGGTGCGGCGAGTGCGCTGACGATCACAAAGGAGGCTATCCGAAGGCGCATGCTTCATGATAAGGCTAATACATGAAGCTGCTTCTGCTTGCTCCTGCGTCGCTCGCGATCGCGGCCGCGTACCCTGCGTTCGCTCAGAAGGGTGTTTTGCTCGAAGACCTGACCTGGGTGGAGGCGGAAAAGGCGCTGACGCCGGAAACGGTGGTCGTGATTCCCGTGGGCGCGGAGTCCAAGGAGCACGGCCCTCATCTGAAATTGAAGAACGACTTCGACATGGCGCAGTACTTCGCGAAGCAGGTGCTGGCGCGCGCCAACGTGGTGGTGGCGCCGACGGTGAACTACAGCTACTATCCGGCGTTCGTGGAATACCCGGGATCCACCACGCTGCGCTTGGAAACCTCGCGCGACATGTTCGTCGACATTTGCCGGGTTCTTTCGAAATATGGCCCCCATCGCTTCTACGCGCTCAACACGGGCGTTTCCACCATGCGCGCGCTCAAGCCGGCTGCGGAGATTCTGGAGGCCGAAGGCATTCACTTCGGCTACACGAACATCCTGGAGGCGGGCGCGGCGGCGGAGAAGGCCGTGGGCAAACAGGAAGGCGGGACGCACGCCGATGAGATCGAGACGTCGATCATGCTTTACATCGACCCGGCGTCGGTCGACATGAGCAAGGCGGTGAAGGACTTTCATCCGTCGCCAACGGGCGGCTTGACTCGCGATCCCAAGAAGCCCGGCGCCTATTCAGCCAGCGGCGTGTATGGCGATGCGACGCTCGCAACGCGCGAGAAGGGCGAAGCGGTGGTCAACGCGATCCTCACCACAGTGTTGGCCGACATCGAAAAGCTGCGGCAGACGCCGTGATATCGTGTGCGAGTTGAACAAGGATGATATCCTTGCTATGGTAAGGAGCAGATCACGCTTCCGGAGCGCCAATGGCCAAAGTTACGTCTAAGTATCAAGTCACTGTTCCTAAAACAATCGCGGACCGATACAACATTCGCCCAGGCGATGAAATCGACTGGATGGCCGCTGGCGAAGTGATTCGCGTCATCCCGCCTGGAAAGCAACCGCCACACGACGATCGAGAAGCACGATTGCGTTTATTCGACCAAGCCACCGAACGCCACCGCAAGCGCCGATCAGCGGCACGGGAAGAGCCCTCTCGAAACAGAGGTTGGACCAGAGAGGACCTATACGGACGTGGCCGCTCTCGTTGATACAAACGTTTTGGTATATCGCTTCGACAGTCGGTTTCCCGAAAAGCGAAAAGTAGCAACGGAACTCCTCCGGCGCGGAATCGCGGAGGATTCGGTGCGGGTGCCTCATCAAGCGATTGTCGAGTTCATCGCCGCCGTGACACGCCCGATTCGGGGCCACAGCATTCTCAAGCAAACCGACGCGCTGCGTGAAGCGGAAGAATTCTTGCGGCAATTCACCGTTTTATATCCCAACGAAGCAGTCGTCCGTCAGGCGCTCCGTGGTTGTGCGGCGTACCAATTGAATTGGTTCGACGCGCACCTATGGTCATATGCGGAGCACTATGGCCTATCGGAAATTTTTACGGAAGATCTTCAACACGATCGCCTTTATGGAACTGTCCGCGTGCTGAATCCGTTTGCCGGTTTAAACTAGCGGTTTACCCCGTCACTTCCAAATGCACGAACCCCGGAATGCTCGCCGGCTGATTCCCCAGAAACACAATCCGCCGCGTCTTCGGGAACGGCAGCCCCGACTGAATCGCACGGGCGTACAACCCAACTTCGCGCAGGATTCCGCGATATGCCTCGTCTTGCGTGTTCAGGATCGCCACCTTCGATAGAAACCCCGCGCCCCAACCGAGCGGCAGTACGCACCCGCGCTTGGCCTCGCGCACCGCAACCAGCCGCGCTTCCAACTGCTCGACGGTCGACTTCAACAACGCCAAGCCGGTCCACTCGGCGTACTGCCGTTGGATCCGCAGCAATTGCTCCGTGTAACCGTTCACCAGCTCGAACATGACTCCGGCATCGATCGGCGCGCGCCGCCGCAGAGCCTTGCCGATTTCAGGCTGCGACAAAAAAGCGTTTTGATGCCACTCGCCTTCGAACACACTTCCCGGTGCGGCCATCTCGGCGAACACGGGCGTCGAATCTTCAGCGCGCTTCACGTTGCCTCGCGGCGTCTGCTTCCACGCCAGTTCGAACTTTCCCGGGCCGCGCGATTCGAGCGTTGACGTGCGCAGCAGATAAATCTTGAACGTGCTCGCGGGAACGGTCTTGGAATCATACGCCGAGACCACGCGCAACGGATCGGCGCCCGAAGGCCCCAGCGCGGATTCTTCCACCGAAATCGCCGGCCGCCGCGGCATCCGCCCCTCCGAACTCACGCGCGCCGCAAGATCGGTGACCAAGCGCTCGGTAATCCTTCCGTGGACCACTCCAGTGCGGAACGCCCCTTTGATCGCCGTGCCCGGCAAATACGGACCGCTCGGTCCGGTACTAAACGTCGGAATAAACAAATGTTCCGCGTGCGTTCGCTCCCAATATTGCGTGGAGCTGGCGTGTTCGAACGGGATGCGCCGGCCGGCATAGTTCTGCGCAAAGCCGCCCCACGACGCGAAGTCAAGCTTCTCGGCTTTTTTCAGTTGCGTGAGATAGCCTTCCAG
>Ga0187810_10000332_pt1 | contig 19484 bp, 19 predicted proteins | sample NC_wetland_sal_i_9_FD_132963 | JGI IMG/M metagenome (GOLD analysis project Ga0187810, IMG submission 132963) | Wetland sediment microbial communities from Neuse River Estuary, North Carolina, USA - ASW_5 | ecosystem: Environmental > Aquatic > Freshwater > Wetlands > Sediment | place: USA: North...
GCGAACGCCAAGGGCGGTCCGCACGAGCAGGTGATGAACGACGTCGTGCTGCGCACCCAGGCGCAGGCGATCTACGATCCCAACAACCTCGGCCATTTCGGCCTGCACCTGGCGAAATATGCGCATTACACCTCGCCCATCCGGCGCTATGCCGACCTCGTGGTCCATCGTGCGCTGATCCGGGCGCTGAAGCTCGGCGACGGCGGCCTGACGGATCGCGAAATCGCCCGGCTGGTCGAAATTGCCCAAAACATCTCGATGACGGAACGCCGCGCCATGGCGGCGGAGCGCGACTCCACCGACCGCTATGTGGCCGCCTTCATGCAAGACCGCGTTGGCGCCACCTTCGATGCGCGCGTGACGGGCGTGACGCGGTTCGGATTGTTCGTGCGGCTGGCCGATACCGGCGCCGAGGGGCTTCTGCCCGCGCGCGTCATGGGAACCGAGTACTTCCGCCACGACGAGCGCCGCCACGCGCTCGTGGGCGACCGCACCGGCACGATCTATTCTCTGGGCGACATTGTGCGCGTACGGCTTGCCGAAGCCGCGCCGCTCACCGGTGGGTTGCGTTTCGACCTCGCCGAGGCAGCCGAAGCCCCGCAGCCGGCGCGCCGCCCCGTGCCTATCCGCCAGCGCAGCAAGCGGCGGCGGTAAACCGCCGTCGAAAGCTGTCGCAAATTGTCGGGTCATTCCCGTTCGATAGGACAAACGGATGCCTTCCGGCTTAAAGTTGCCGGGCTCGCGTTCGGGGGCATTGAAATGCGCATAGCTGTTGTTTTATTCATTCTGGCAAGTTGCGGCGCAACCTATGCGGCTGTACCAGTGGCCCCCCTCAGCCTCGACGGTATGGGCGAAGTGAAGTTCGGCATGTCGGTCGATGACCTGGAACGCGCACTGAATGACGCAATGCCCTATAGCCCGTACGCCAACCACGGTTGCTCGGTCGTCACGGTGGCGAGTTCGGAGGCGTGGGGCCTGAGCTACACGATTGAGGACAATCAGCTGATGCGGATCAATGTGGAATACTACGGCAGCGATCAGCGTGCGCAGCCGATCCGCACCGACACGGGCGTTGGCCTCGGCTCCAGCGAAGAAGACGTGACCAAGGCTTATGCCGGACGCATCCGCATCACACCCAATCCCGAGGATCCCGCCTGGCATACGCTGACCGTCGATGCGCCGGACCACGCGCGGGGCATCATCTTCGAAACCGACGGTAAAGCCGTGAAAAGTTTTCGCGCAGGGCTCTATCCCGCGGTCGGCCTGCCGAGCAGTTGCAGCTAGGTCGGTTGCGATCAAGGGGCTCAAATATTCGTTTGTCATGGCCTGCGAATGCAGGCCGTCCAGTTGGGGACAGGCCCGTCGCCGACGAGCAAGCGAGGTACGTCTGCCGACGGATCGGTGCTGGCGTCATCTACCTGTCGAGCTTAGGCCGGTGACAAAGGACCAAATGACGCGGCCGCGTAAAATCGACGGAAGCCGCCCTTGCCTCCGTTCTATCGTGCAGAGGGGTTCGGATCATGAAACACTGGCTGATTTTTGCTCTTATTGCGGGAACCTTCGGCGCAAACGCCGCCGCCCCCGTTTTTTCCGCTAACGGCCTCGATCCGGTGAAGATCGGCGATACGATCGCGCGACTGGGGATCGATCTGCGCCAGAGAGTCGATGTCGGCGCGCAGGGGGATAGCTGCGTCCTCTTCTCCACCCGTGACGGCGAAAACTTCGGAATCTCCTATCTGATCTCGGACAGGGTGCTGGCCCGCATCAATGTGGATTACTACGGCACCTCTACCGACCCGACCACCATCCGCACGGCGGAGGGGATCGGCCTCGGCTCCACGGAAGAAGACGTGATGAAGGCCTACGGGGCCCGCGTGCGCGCCGAGCCGGACACCGGCGATCCCACCTGGCATTATCTGTATGTGGACGACCCGGCCTCCGGCCGCGGCCTGCGCTTCGACACCGACGGCAAGAAAGTCACCAGTATGCACGCAGGCCAGTATCCCGAACTCAAGGGAGGCTGCTGACCACCCGGCGCCGTTTCCGAGCGCAATCGGCAGTGATAGACTGCCGCGGCCGGGCGCGGGGGGGGCGCTTTTGTACACGACCGTTGCGGCGTTTCTCGAACCGTGGGAAGCGCACATGCTGTGCGGCAGGCTCGAAGCCGAGGGCGTCCCCGCCTTTGTCGTCCACGCGTTTCATGTCGGGAACAAATGGATGATCTCCGTCGCCCTGGGCGGCGCCAAGGTGCAGGTCCCCAGCGAATACGCCGGCGATGCCAGACGGATCGAAGAACTGTGCCGTCGCGGCGAATTCCGCACGCTGCTCGAAGCGGAAATCGGCGACCTGGACGACGTACGCTGCCCGAAATGCGGCGCGCGTGAGCATTCGAAACGGCGGCCTCTGCCGCGGGCCGCACTGGCCATCATGGTTTCCCTGTTGTGCGGCGTCGTATGTCCGCCTTTGGGCTGGGTCTATTTTTGCGACAAGTGCGGCTGGAGCTTCATGGCGCCGCCGCGACCGGGCGCGCTGCGCAAGTGGCTGTTCGTCGGCACCGTCATCGCAGCATTCCTAGTTGCCATGCTCATGCTATTTAGTTGGATTCACACGGCTTTCGGGTGCCCTGACGGCGCACCTTGCTATGCTTTGCGCGCTATCTGAGCGCGTTTTTGGCGCACCTTGACTTCCCGGACTTCCCGGCTAGGTTACGCGCCTCTTTTTGACTAGCGCGCAATCCGCCGGCGAAATATTGCGCACTTCGCCGGATTGCGCTTACGGCGGCGTACTTCAGGAGAATACCCATGGCGAAACCCACCACAGCCAAGATCCGGCTCAACAGCGAGGGCGGCACGGGCTTCTTCTATGTCACGAAGAAAAACACCCGCACGATGACCGAGAAGTTCTCGATGAAGAAGTACGACCCGGTGCTGCGCAAGCACGTCGAGTTCAAAGAAGGCAAGATCAAATAGGTCTGCCTGGCGCCGCTGTTACCCTGCAAGCAAGATTGTCAGTCCCGGCCGAGCGCGAGAGCGCGAGGGGAAGGGGGCCCAGGTCGTTGAAGCAAGATGGCTTCGACGGGCGGGCATTCGTACGAATTTTTCGAATTCGGTCTATTTGAATTACCTGGATCCCCTTCCCTCGCCTATCGCGCTTCGCGCGCGATGCTCGCCGGGGATGACAGTTTTGGCTATCGCCCCGCCTTTTCCGCTTTTTCGATGAACGGCAGCATCAGGCCGTGCAGCACGGGCATGACCGCATACGGCATGTCGTGCCCCCAGCCTGCGATCTCGCGATACTCCGCGCCCGGGATGCACTCGGCGAGGAAGCGGCCGTGTGCGGCCGGGATCAGCGTGTCCGCGGACCCGTGAAGAACCAGCGCAGGCAGCTTGAGGGCGCGGAGCCGTTCGCCGCGCGGCGGCGTCCCGAGGATCGCCGCCCAATGCCGCAGCGAACCTTCGGGATAGTGCATCCGGTCGTAGCAAAGTCCCGTGTGGCGCGCGGATTGCGCATCGTCGATCGCAAATCCGGTGGAGGCATAGGCCCGGCGCGACTCCAGCACGTGCGCGATGACGCTCGCCCGGTCCTGTGCCGCGGGTTCGGAAATCAATGCCCGGTGCGCCTCGGCGGAAGCCGGCGGCAGGCCGCGGTCGCCCGTGGTCGAGAAGATGACGGTCAGCGACCGCACCTTGCCGGGATGGTTCAGCGCCACGAGCTGGGCGATCATGCCGCCCATGGAGGCGCCCGCAATATGGGCGCTTTCGGTCCCGAGCGCGTCGAGTAGACCGGCGGCATCGTCCGCCATATCCGCCAGAGTGTACGGCGCATCCGGCTTGCGCCCCTCGCGCAGGGCCCCGGCGATCGCCGCAAGATCGGGGACAACCCCGTCCCATTTCTGACTGAGGCCGGTGTCGCGGTTGTCGTAGGCGATCACCCTCAGTCCGGCGCGGGTGAAACCCTCGATCCACTCCGGTGCCCAGGCGACAAGCTGCTGGCCGAAGCCGTGAATGAGCAGAAGCGGGATGCCGTCCGGGGGCCCGTAGCATTCATATTCGATCACAATTCCGTTCGCGCGCGCGGCTGGCATGGCATTTCCCTGCTGGGCGGCGATTTTCCGGCCGAAGCGTTTGCTTGACAAGATGGGTCGCCGGGTTCGAGCCTCTCTGCCTGGGCATCTAGGCGGGCCGATGAGTGCTTTCGTCGTCGTCAATCCGCGTTCCGTGAGCGGCAAGACCCGCCGGGATTGGCGTACGCTCCAACCGGCGCTTGCCTCCGTTTATCCCTACATGTCGGTCGCCTTCACGCAGCGGCGCGGCGAGGCGACGGCGCTGGTTGCCGCGGCTCTGCGCGAGGGCCATTCGGAGATCGTGGCCGTCGGCGGCGACGGGACGATGAACGAGGCCGTGAACGGCTTCTTCGACGCGGAAGGCTCGGTCTCGCCGGATGCGGTGCTGGCGTATGTCGCGGACCGCGCCGACAGCGATTTCGTCAAGGCGTTCGGGAACAACCAAAGCGGTCTCGACGCGGTTTCGCACCTGAGGCAGTCGCACATCCGCTCGATCGACGTGGGGCGGGTGCGCTTTTTGTCGAAGAACGGCGTGCCGCGCACGCGCTATTTCGCCAACATCGCCTCTTTCGGGCTGTCCGGGCTGATCGTAGACGCCGTGAACCGTTCCGCCATCGCCCAGCTGTTCGGCGCCGGCGCCGCCTTCGGATTCCACAGCGCGCTCGGTCTGTTGCGCTATCGCGGGCGCACCACGCGGCTGATCGTGGATTCCGCCTTCGACGAAATCGTCAACATCTCCACGGTTGCGGTCGCCAACGGGCGCGTGTTCGGCGCGGGGATGCAGGTGGCGCCCGAGGCCAAACCCGATGACGGGCAATTCGACGTCGTTATCATCAACCACGGTCCGACGGCGCAGATGCTGGCCGACATGAAGCTGATCCACACCGGCGAACATCTCGGCAATCCTCATGTCCGCCTCATCCGCGGACGCAGGATCGTCGCGGCGCCCGTGGCGGAAACCCGCGGCCGGCCCATTCTCATCGAAACCGACGGCGAATGCGTGGGGCGCCTGCCGGCGACATTCGAAATCCTGCCCAGGGCCTTGAACGTGCGCTGCTAGCGCCGGTCGGTTTCACGTTGACGCACAAAACTTCCGACACAAGCACGTTCGTGACGCGTATTGCGGGCTCCGTCAGCGGCGCACCGCGATAACCGCGTTGTGCCCTCCGAAGGCGAAGGAGTTCGACATCGCCACTTCGATCTGCGCCGCTCGCGTCTCGTTGGGCACGTAATCCAGATCGCACTCGGGGTCCGGCTCGGTATAGTTGGCGGTGGGCGGAATGAAGCCTTCGCGCATCCCGATAATCGTCGCTGCGAGTTCGATCGCCCCCGCCGCGCCAAGCGAGTGGCCGTGTATCGACTTGGTTGATGACACGGCAAGCTTGCCCGCGTGAGCGCCGAACACCGCGTGAATGGCCTTTGTCTCGGTCGCGTCGTTTGCGGCGGTGCCGGTGCCGTGCGCGTTGATGTAATCGACGTCCTCGGGCGCCAACCCGGCATCGGCGAGGCAGGCGCGTATCGCGCTCGCCGCTCCTGCCATCGACGGCAGCACGATGTCGCTTGCGTCGGAGCTCATGCCGCAGCCGATGAATTCGCCGAGGATCTCGGCACCCCGCGCCAGCGCACGCTCGCGGTTTTCAAAGACGAAAATCGCGGATCCTTCTCCCAGCACCATGCCGGCCCGGTTGCGGGAGAACGGCCGGCACGTCTCCGGCGCCATGACCCGCAGCGCCTCCCAGCCTTTGATGGTGCCATAGGTGAACACGCTCTCCGTGCCGCCCGTGACCGCAGCCTCCACAACGCCGGCCCTCACCATCTGGAACGCCACGCCCATGGCGTGGTTGGCCGAGGCGCAAGCGCTCGCCACCGTGAAGGAAGGCCCCGTCAGGCCGTGTTCGATCGTGATGTGGCTCATCGGCGCGGAGATCATCATCTTGGGAACGGTAAACGGATGGACCCGTCTTGAACCTTCCGCATAAAGCCGGTGAAAGCTGTCGTCGAGCGTAGCCAGGCCCCCGACGCCCGAACCGATGATCGTGGCGGTGCGTGCGCCGAGTCCGTCGCGAAATTTCAGTCCGCTCTGGGCGACGGCCTGGCGTGCAGCCACCAGCGCGAGTTGCGAACAGCGGTCGAGCAGCGGCAGTTGCTTGTCGGAAAAATGAGCGGACGGGTCGAAGTTGCGGACCTCGGCGCCGACCTTCGTCAGCAGCCCGTCCAATGGGATGTTCTTAAGTTGCCCGATCGCGCTGCGCCCGGCCCGCAACGTGACGGCTGCTTCTTCATAGTTGTTACCGAGCGGCGAAACGACACCGAAACCGGTTATAACCACGCGGTTCATGCTCAACGCGCCTTTAATCAACGGATGAACGGTATCGACCGTCAGCCAGCGTTCTTGTCCGTGTGTTGTTTGGCGATGAGGCCGTCGACCGCCGCGATGACGTCTCCCACGGTCTCGAAGGAGATACCCGCGGTATTCTGGTCGCTGGGTGCATAGGGCACTTCGATGTCGAATTTCTCTTCGATGGCAAAAACCAGTTCGACAATATCGATGGACTGCAAATCGAGCTCGGACAAATGCGTCTCGCGCTTCAGGGCACCGACATCCACCTTCGCCTGCTTGGCAACAATGTCCATAACGTCCGTGTCAACGCTCATAATCAAATGCCCCTGAGGGACCCCTTGCCCGCGGTTGTTCAGATTCTAACGATTCCCATGTCGCACGCAAATTAGGGCGACTTTTTCTCACCGGCCCAGCACTGGCCGCAAACACTACGCATCACATGGTGCCAGTCTGCGACAATCTGGCACGCCGAACTAGAGGCGAGCCTCGGCTGCAACCTCGAACAACGCCTCCTGCAGTTTCAAGGCATGAACTCGGGCGTTGAAATCGCGCTCGACCCGGCGGCGTGCGGCCTCGCCATGTTGGCGGCGGCGTGCCGCGTCATGGAAATATTCGAGGCAAACCTGCGCCAAACCCGCGATATCGGGCGGCCGGCCGGACACCAGACGGCCCTCGACGCCATCCTCGATCATTTCTCCGATTCCGCCCATCGCAAACGCCGCGACCGGCTTGGACATCGCCATCGCTTCCATGACCGCGCGCGGCAGAGGGTCGTCATAGACGCTGGGCACGACGGCCACATCGAAATCCGCCACGCAGGAGATGACGTCCGCGCGAAAGCCGACGAACTTGACGTATTCCCCGAGGTCAAGCTTGCGCACCAGCGAACGGCACTCTTCCAGATGATCGGGGTGCAGATCCTGGGGCGTATCGCCGAGGATGATGAACCGGCACCGGGCCCGGTCATCGGCGTTCAGGCGGTCGATCACGATCCGTGCGGCCTGGATCAGCTCGATGAAGCCTTTGCGCGGCAGAATCCGGCCATGGCTGCCGAAGATGACGGTGCCGCCATCGATACCGAGTTCCCGGCGCAGGACCGGGGTGATGCGCCGGACGTCGAACTCGTCGACATCGAGCGCAGTTTGGACGGCGCGCACCTTGTGCCGGCAATGGTCGAACTGGGGCGCCGTGGGCCGCGACACGCAGATGATGCGGCGCACGTTCTTGTTCGCCGCCAGCATGCGGTGGATGGGACGGATGACCGGCGCCACGGAGGGATAGAGAACGTGCCAGATCGCCGGCGTTCCGCTGAAAGCGGCCAATGCGCCGCCGAGAAAGCCCGCCGCGGTTCCGTTGCAGAAGATCGCGTCGTAACGCTCTTTGCGCACCCGCCGCAGCAACCGGAACACGCCTGCCGTCGCGCGGACGACGTTGCCGGCGCAGCGCAGCGCCTTCAGCGGCAGCGCTGCATCGAAATCGCCGCGCTGCATCGGCCGCGTGAGCGGCTCGTAGGGGTTTTCGATAAGACCGGGCTCGAAAAACAGATCCTCGGCCGCACCCGCCCGAATAATCCTTTCGCTGACGATCCCCTCGCGGGGAATCATCACGCTGCGGCGAATGCGCGCCGGATCGAGGAATTTCAGGATGTAGAGGATGGTGCGGCCCGGCCCGCCGTTGCGCGACGTGTCGTTGATGAACAGCACGCGAAGCCGGTTGTCGGCCTTGGCTTGCGATGCGCCCGCGCGCGAAGCGTCCTCTACACTGTCGTGCACGTTTTTGCCGCCCGCAAATTTCCCCGAACCAGCCCTCTATAGACCGACGCATAGTGCTTGCACATGGCATCGATCCCGAACGCAGCTTCCGCCAATGCCCGGGCGTTAACGCTGAATTCGGCCGCCCGCGCGCGGCTTGCGGACGCTTCGGCGACGGCCGCGGCAAAACCGCCGATCGAATCCTCGTTCACCAGCCAGCCCGTGCGCCCATCCTGCACGATTTCGGGCATTCCCCCGCCGTCGAATGCGACCGCAGGCCGCTGCATGGCCGCCGCCTCCATCACCGCGAGCGGCAGCCCCTCCTCCCGCGTGCAATTGATGACCGCATCGCAGGCGGCAATCGCCGGGCGCGGATCGGCCAGATGGCCCAGAAAGCGGACGCGCGACTGCACGCCGCGCTCGCGCACCAGATTCTCGAGTGCGGCCCTCTCCCGGCCATCGCCGACGATACCCAGGCGGACGCCGGGCGTTCGCGCCACCGCTTCCACGGCGAGGTGGACCCGCTTGACCGGATCGAGCCGTCCCACCGCCGCAAGGGTGAAGGGATGGTCGGCCGCCGGCAGCGGAGCCGGCGCGAAATGGGCCAGATCGATGCCATTGTGCACGACCTCGATCTTGTCCCGGGCGTAAGGCGCCAAACCGGCCACGGTACGGGCGACGAAATCGCTGACCGCAGCGATGCGGTCGGTGTGGCGCAGCGCCCAATGCCGCAGCAGGGCGCAGCTTGGATCGCGATAGTGGCGAACGCCGTGCTCGGTGCGCACCAGCGGAACGCCGTATCGCAAGGCGGCTCGGGCCGCGAGCATATGCGAACCGAAAGTGTGGGCATGGAGCACGTCCGCACCCTCCTCCGCGACGACGCGGCCGAGCCATGCGATGTCCGCCGGCCCGTAACTGCGCCACAGATAGGCCAGAGGGTTCTCCCGGACAGGTCCCCTGTCCCGGATATGCAGCCCCGCGTCCCCGAAAAAGGCGCGCAAGCCCGGATTGGGCGTCATCAGCGCCACACAATGATCGGCGCCCGACAGCTCCGGGCGGCTGGCGAGTTCGACGAGAAAATGCTCCGCGCCGCCGATATCCCCGGCGACGACGACGTGGACGACCTTCAATCTGGACGCTGGCAATCTGGACGCTGGTGGCATTCCGGGCATCTGATACGGTCCCGCCGGACCGCTGTTGCATGTAGTTTGGGGCATATCACTGCTACGCACCAGTGCGCCAATCGTACGCGGCGGCTTCGCCGGGCGGCGGCGTTCCCGGCGGGCTATACATGCGTCGGATGCTGCCTGTATCATTGGGGTGCCGGGTGGGGACGTTAGCAATGGGGGACGTCCGAAACGTCCCCGAACGGACCTGTGGAGGGGCATGCTTTCCGTTGAGCATCTCGTCAAAGCGCTGGGAGGCCGCCGCGTCATCGAAGACGTGACGCTGGCGATCGATCGTGGGGAAATCGTCGGCCTGCTCGGACCGAACGGTGCGGGCAAGACCACCACCTTCCGGATGCTCACCGGCGTCGTTGCACCCGATGCCGGCCGGATCGTGCTCGACCACACCGAGATTACCGACTTCCGCTTCTACGAGCGCGCCCGGCGCGGTATCGCTTACCTGCCCCAGGATTCGTTCGTGCCGCGATCGCTTTCCGTCGAGGCCAATATCGAGTTGGTCCTGGAAGCGCGCGAGCCCTCGGCGCGAAAGCGGCGGGAAATCGCGCAAGGCCTGATCGCGCAATTCCATCTCGAGGAATTGAGGCATCGCCGCGTGGGAATCCTGTCGAGCGGCCAGCGGCGGCGCTGCGAGATCGCGATCACGCTGGCCTGCGAACCGGCCTTCGCCCTGCTCGACGAGCCGTTTGCCCGCGTCGATCCGCAGGCGATCGAAGAGATTGCGGCGCTTATCCATTCGCTCACGGATCGCGGCATCGGCGTGCTCATCACCGACCACAACGCGCGCGAGCTGCTTCAGCTCGTCGATCGCGCCTATGTCATCAAGAGCGGCCGCGTGCTCGCCCACGGCAGCGCCGACGAGTTGCTCGCCGATCTGGAAGTCAGGCGCACCTACCTTGGCGAGGCGTTCCGGATATGACGTCGGGCCCGGACACCGCGACCGTTGCGCGCCGCACCCTGCTGGGACGGCTGCGCGCCCTGCTCGGCCCGCTGCTGCAAATGTACGCGCGCAGCTTCATGGGGCAGGTGGCGGCGAGGATATTTGCCGTCATGGTGCTGGTGGAAGCCGTCTTCCTGGCCGAGCGCTTTCCCATCGTGTTCCGGTCCGTGTTCAGTCATCACGCCGACCTCTACGACACCACCCTGCTCTTCCTCTGCAACTCCACGCAGGTGTTCGACCTGGCACTCGCCATCGCCATTCTGCTGGCGGTCTATTGGACGACATTGCGCATGCGCGAAAGCCGCGAGCTGCTGGTCCTTTTCGCGGCGGGAAGCGGACCCTTCCAGTTGCTGGCCGTGGTCATCCTGATCGCCTTCGCCGGCCAGTTGACCTCGCTTGTCATGTCCGGCGTGGTCGATCCCGCGACGCGATTTGCCGAGCGGCGCATCCTGTTCGACGCGGAATTCCGCGCCCTGCGCAGCGGGATCAACACCGGGGAGTTCTACAAATTCCCCAACCGCGTTGCGTTCGCTCCGGCGCGTATCAAGCACGCCGGTGCCGATCCGACCAGGAGCCTGTTCGTTTACGAACAGATGAGCCCCACGAAGTTCCGCGTCCTCACGGCCGACCGCGCGCTGCTCGACGGCCCGAACGAATCCGGTCTTATCCGGGTCAAGCTCGGAGGATTCACCTCGCATACGTTTTCGAGCGAACAGACGCCCGCGCCGCCCCCTTCCCAGAATCCGCAAGGCCAGTCGAAATCGCGCGTCGTGATGTCGGCGACGGACGTGACGCAGCAGATGGCCGCCAACGAGCTCCTGACCCTGCTGCCGCGCGGAAGCGAACTCGAAGAACTGACGATCATGGAGGAGCTGCAGTCGCATCCCGGCGCCGTCACCAAGAGGCATCGCCAAGATATGCGGCTGCTCGGCGAGCGGTTCGCCCGAAGTCTTCTGTGCCTGCTGGCGCCGTTGATGGCGCTGGCCGCCATTTGCCTCACCTTCCGCGGCACGGACTACCTCGTTCTGCCGCTCGCCTGCCTCGCGCTCATGCTGCTCAATGTGACGAGCGGGTGGCTGATAAAGACGATCGCTCCCGTGGACCAACTCGTTGCGCTCGGTGCACCGGCGGCGCTTTGTGCGGCGCTGGCCGCGCTCCTCCTCGCTATCGTCATCCGCCGTCAGGGCCGGCTGGCACAGCCTCAATTGGCACGCCCATGAGCGCCCCGGCGACGACCATGGCCGCACGAAGCGCTTCGCGCGGCATCGCCATATTCGGGCGGCACACGCGCTACATGCTGGGGCGGTATCTCATCCATGTGGCCCTGGTGACGTCGGTGCTGCTGGCAATCGCGCTGACCATCGACCTTTGGCCGCAATTCGAGACGATCGCCAAAAGCGGCGGCGGCGGCCCGCTGGCGGCGGTCTGGAGCGTGGCGCGCTTCTCCGTCTTGCGGACGCCGTGGCTGATCGCGCCCTTCCTTCCGTTCGCCGCCTTCCTCGGCGTGTTCTGGACGGAATTGATGCATACGACGTCCGGCGAGCGCATGCTGATCTGGAACAGCGGCCGCTCGCCGCTTCTATGCCTTGCGCCGGTCGTGCTGCTCGGCCTCATCCTGGGTGCGGGCGAATTCCTGATGGACGCCTATCTCGGTCCGGCCTCGATGGCCGTTCAGATGCACGAACGATTGGGGCTCGACGGCGAACGGCTGGATCGCACCCAGACCGGCGACGCATCCTGGATCGCCCTTCCCGACGGACTGCTCAAGGCCGAGATCGAATACGGACCTCCGCCCGTGCTGCACAACGTCTTGCTGTTCAGGCGCAGCACCGCGGGCAAGCTGACCAAGGTCGAGACCGCTTCTATCGCCCGGCGGATACCGAATACGAACAAATGGGTGATGGCGAACGGCTATTCGTGGCATTCCGGGATGGTGCCGACGCCGAGCCAAGACACGCAATTCTTCCTCGAAAGTTCGAACGATGCCCTGGTCCCGTTCGCGACCCGCACCGTTTCGCTGGACATCGACCCTCTCTGGCTCAGCTATTTCGGGATGGAGCCGCAGTACATTCCGCTGTCCGTGTTGCGGCAGCTCGCCAACGCCAACTGGGAAACGGAGTGGAGAAGCCGCTATCGCACGCGCCTGAGCGTTCTTTACGGCGAAACGGTGCTGCCGGGCGCGATGGCGCTTCTGGCGGCGTGCCTGTCGATGGTTTTCCTGGCGTATCACACGGGTTTCCGCGCCCTCGTCGGCATCGCATTCGCCGGCTACATGGCGCACTTCGGCACCAAGGCGTGCCTGCTCCTGGGACAGACGGGTTATATGGCGCCGGCACTTTCCGGCTGGCTCGTGTCGGGCGTTCTGCTGGCGACGACAGCATTCGTACTCGCCATCGGCCAACGCCGCCACCGGGGCCGGCCGGCCAGGTTCACCGACGAGTGACGTGTTCGCGCAGCGCCTTGCCCGTGGCCTTGTCGTAGCCGAAAAAGTCTATCGCGGTCACGTCGGGCAACAGTCCGCTGTCGTCGACTTCGAGATAGGCATAGACGATCTTCAGCCACCGGTCCTTGCCCACCTTCTCGAACGCCTCCGGGTGCCCCTGGCTGTCGATGTCCACATAAATCGTCCGCTCCGGAAAGGCCGCGACGTGGAAGGTGTAGCCGCCGTTCGGGCCGTCGCGCTTCACGTCCTTGATCCCGTAAGCCAGCATGCGCTCCGGCAGGTTGAGCGGCTTGCGGTAGCCGCCGCGGTTGTACCAGCGCCAATAGGCATCGACGGGCTTGTCGGCATCCCAATGCCCATCGGCGCCGAGATTGGCGACGTAGATCACCGTGTTCGAATTGGACGACCGCTCGATATAGAAAAGCTGGTTCGGTTCGCTCGGCACCGGATATTTGGGCCGCACGCGCAGGATCTGGTCCAGCTCCGTTATCTCGCTCTTGATGTCGCGGGCATCGGCCGCCGGCAGCACGCAGAAAAACGCCAACGCCGCGAACACGGCCCGCGCGAGGTTTTTGCGATCAAATGCCCGCATGCGACACCTTCATGACTTCGTTGCCCGCCGTCCGTTCGGAACGTTTGCGGCGGAGCGCTTCCTCATAGAGTTCGAACAGCTTTTCGAAATGGCTATCGATGTGGCCGATCCGCCGGCCCGCCATATCGAGCGCCGCGCGCGACAAGGCCGCGCGGTCGCGCGACAACAACGCGACGATGGCCGCCGCGGCCCCGTCGGCATCGCCCGGCTTGTATGTGGCGGCGTATTCCGGTTCGGCGAGATCGGCCGCTCCGCCGGTGTCCGGCACGATCACCGGCGTCCCGCAGCACAAGGCTTCGGCGACGACGAAGCCGTAGGTCTCGGCACTGGAACAATGAAGCAGAGCATCCGCGCTCGCGATCATGGCCGCCAGCGTGGTGCGATCCCCCACCCATCCCGCGACGTGCACGTTCGACGCCCGCCCGGCCTTCGCCACCACGCTGCCGTGGATGAAGCCGTCGCCGATGACGTAGAGCCCGATGGGTCTGGTCTTTTGTGCTTTGGATACGGCGTCGATCGCCGTACCGACGCGCTTTTCGGGATGATGCCGCCCGATCTGCACCAGCAGCGCCGCGTCGGGGCCGAGGCCGCATCGTTCGAGCATCGTCCGGCGCAAATTCTCGTCGCGGAGCCCCGGGCGGAACCACTCGGACTCCACCCCGAACGGCACGACGTGGAGATTGCGCAAGCCGTGATCGGCGAACCGCGCGGCAAGCCAGGAGCCCGCAACGACGCAACCGTCGAAGCGTCCGCTCAACGTCCGCAGATACGCCCAGTACCACCCGAACAGGCCGTCGATCGCGTCGCGCGACATCACCCCGGCGAGCAGCGTCTGCGGATACACGGCGACGGGATCGGCATGCATGAACAGCATCTTCAAGGCGGGGCCCTGCCAGCGCGAGGCGATCCAGCCCCCCCGCCACGGCGAGGAGCCCTCCACGACATCGGGATGTTCGTCATCGATCAGCCGCAGAACCTTTTTCGCCCCCCAGAACATGCGGTAGTTGCGGTCGAAGGGCAGTTGGGGCGTATCCACCCACACCAGTTTGCCGCCGGTGCGCGTCTCAACGCGATCCTCCGTGCCGGGTGCGATCACCGTCAGGCTATGGCCGAGCTTCGCCGCCGCCTCGAATTTGTGGTCGACGTAGCTGCGCACGCCGCCGCCCGTGGGCGAGTAGAACTCCGAGACATCAACGATCTTCATGGCGCCTCAGCAGCGATTCATAATATCCGAGTATGCGCGCCATGGAATCGTCCCAGGAAAACGCAAGGCTCCGGGCGCGCGCCGCCTGCCCCATTTGCCGGCGCAGGTTCGCATCCGTTACCAGGCAGCCGATGCGGTCGGCAAATTCGGGAGCGTTGCGCGGCGTCGCGAGATAGCCGGTGCGCTCGTGCGCGACCAGCGAGCGGCTGCCCGTGGCGTCGGCGCAGACGCAGGGCAAACCGGAGGCCATGGCTTCGAGAGTCACGTTGCCGAAGGTTTCCGTCTCGCTCGGGAAAACGAAAATGTCCGACGAGGCATAAGCCACCGCGAGGTCCTCGCCATCCAAAAAGCCGGTAAATACCGCTTCGGGCAGTTCCCGCTGCAGGTTCGCGCGCTCCGGTCCGTCGCCCGCGATCAGGGCGCGATGCGGCACGCCGCGCGCGCGCAAAATCTGGAGTGCGGCCGCGAGCGTGGCCAGCTCTTTCTCGCGCACGAGGCGCGAGACGAACGTGACAACGACGTCATCGTCTGCGAAGCCGTGCTCCCGTCGCCATGGCGCGGATCTCTTGCCGGGGCTGAACCGGTCGATGTCGACCCCTCGCTGCCACAGACGCATATTGTTCCTGAAGCCATCCGCGAGAAGCTCGTCGAGCGTCGATTGGGACGGAACGTAAACCTCGTCGCACGCGCCGTAACCGTAGCGCAGATACTGCCGCAGCACGGGCGTGAAACCCGCGGCATACCAATAGTGCTTCAGATACGTCTCGAAGCGGGTGTGATAGGAGGCAACGGCCGGAATGTTCATCCGGCGGGCCAGCCTCAGTGCCTCGACGCCCAGCAGATCGGGCGCCAACGCGATGTGCATGATGTCGGGGCGGAACGCTTGTAGGCGGCTCGCGGCCTCCCGGCCCAGACCAAGCGCAAAGCGGTATTCCGGCCGCGCCGGCAACGAGATCGACGGAACGGGCACCAGCGTTCCCTCATGGACGAATGCCGGCACGCGACCGACGGGCGCAAAAACCAGCACCTCGACGCCCTGCCGCGCCAGATAGGCGACCAGCCGGTTCAGTGTCAGCGCCACGCCGTCCTTGATGTAGTTGTAGGAGCTCGCCACCAGCGCGACCCGCAAACGGTCGTTGCGCGCAACGCCGGCCGGGCCGATGTCTGGACCTGCGGAGCGCGCGGCAGTCATCGCCTCTTCGACATGCCGATGCACCGTCAGTCCCTTTGCGGCTCCAGGCTTTACAGGAAGTCGCGGTCGTGGCCTTGTCAATTCGTTTGTGCACGTGCGAAGGCTGCAAATCGACGCGAGCTGTTCGCATTAAAGGGGCGTGCGAAGGACGATGACGAACATCCTCATAACGGGCGCGTCCAGCGGAATCGGCGCCGCACTCGCCGGCGCTTACGCCAACCAGGGCAATCGCCTCGTGCTGTGGGGGCGCAATGCCGAGCGCCTCGCCGCGACGGCGACGCGATGCCGCGCCCGCGGTGCGACCGTAGAGGAAGACTGCTTCGATCTCTCCGATTTCGACCGGCTGATTGCGGCGCTCGAAACGGCAGACGACCGGAACGCGCTCGATCTTGCCATCCTTAACGCCGGGTTGGGCGGCAGCATACCGCCCCATCGCGCCGCCCAAGACGTGCGCGCGGCACAGGCCATGGCCGCCGTTAACTTGACGGTCCCCGTCATCGCCGCGAATTTGCTGGCCGAACGCATGGCACGGCGCGGCCGCGGCCGTATCGTCTTGGTCGGTTCCGTGGCGGCCAATTTTCCGTTGCCGATGGCGCCGGTCTATTCGGGAACGAAGGCCGGATTGACTGTGTTTGCCGACGCCTTGCGCTTGCGGCTTGAGGAATACGGCGTCGGCATTACGCTGGTTTCACCCGGCTTCGTCGATACGCCCATGAGCCGCGGCCTCTCCGAGCCTAGGCCATTCCTGATCGATGCGGAAAAAGCCGCGACAATCATCGTACGTAAGGTCGCACACGGCGCGCGGCACATCGTCGTGCCCTGGCAGTTCGCCGTGATCTGCGGCGCGGCGAAGCTGGTGCCGGGTGCGATCGTCCGTGCGATACTGCGACAGGTGATGCGGACCTCGGCCCGTTGACGTTGCGGTGGCGCGCATCGCGGCAGTACAGTCGGTTGCGTGTAGTTTCGGCAATCCCCGAGGACGATTCTTTGCGGACACTGGTGCGCATCCGGCGGTGGCTCTCGTCTGCCGCCAAAGTGCTCGATGCGCGCTGGGCGAAGCAGCGCGTGCAGGCGCCGACCGTTCAGCTCCGCAAGAGGGACATCAACAACTTCCTCGACTACTCCGGCGCGCTGTACTTCTCCTGGGCGAGACGACATCTCGAATTGAAGCGCGGCATTCTGTTCCACGCTGTTAAGGAAACCAATGTCCTGTCTTCCGGTGGCCGCAAAGTAACCATGCTGGGCCGCGGTCAGATTCTTTCAACCTTCGGGATTCGTCTCGTACGCTGCGTAACCAAACTCTTGCCGGAATTCGCGATCTGGTGTTTCTCGGGCGCGCGGTCATCGGTGGCGGGCCGCCTTCAGCGCATCGCCCTGCGCGTGTCGGTAACGAGATTGCCTCTCGTGCCGAACAAGGACCTTCTCTTCGTGGGCGTGGGAATCGCGGCTGCCGGGGTGATGGACGTGTCTCAACCTAAAGTCGGCGCAGCGCTCGTGCTCATGGCGGCGCTGGGCATGGTGAAGAACATCCCGTTCGGCGGACGCCCTTGGTTCCTTGAACAATTCCAGTTTCGCCGCAGAATCGGCCCGATCGCATCCGTGGCACATCCGGTACAATTCGCCGTCAGGCACGCGGGCCGCGGCGCTTGCATTCTTAACACCGCGTCATCATAGTCAGATTACAAGGGGTAAGCTCTTATGCCGACTGATCGTTCGCTGCTGGGCTTTGCCGTTCGTCGTGCGCGCTTGGCAGGACGGGCGATATTGGACTTCGGCAGAGTTCCGTGGTTTTTGCCGTTGGATGAATTGCGGGCCGAGACCAAACGCAAAGGCGGCACCCTCGTCAGCTTCGCAAATTACGATTATCTCGGCCTCGCCGATCATCCCGCCATCAACAAGGCTGCTCACGCGGCATTGGACGAGGTTGGCGTCGGCGCGCTGGGTTCCCGCCTGGTGGGCGGCGAACGGCTGATCCACGCGAAACTCGAGCGGTCGCTGGCGAACTTCGTCGGCACCGACGACTGCCTTACGCTGGTCAGCGGCTATCTCGCCAACCTGTCGACGATTTCCCATCTGATGGGCAAGCTCGACCTCATCATCTACGACGAACTCAGCCACAACAGCATCGTCGCCGGGGTCACGGGCGGCAAGGCCGAGTCCGTGATGTTCCATCACAACGACATGGAGCATCTCCGCTCGCTGCTCAAAGAAAAGCGCGAGAGCTATCACAACTGCCTGATCGCGGTCGAAAGTCTCTACAGCATGGACGGCGACGTCGCCGATCTTCCCACGCTGCTGCGCCTGAAGGAGGAGTTCGGCTGCTGGCTTTTGGTGGACGAGGCCCATTCGATCGGCGTGCTCGGCAAGACCGGCCGCGGAATCAGCGAGCATTTCGGCGTGGACCCGCAGCGCATCGACATCATCATCGGAACGCTGTCGAAGACGTTTGCCTCGTGCGGCGGATTCATTTGCGCCAAAGAGCCGGTGCTCACCCTCCTGCGCTACAGCTTGCCCGGCTTCGTCTACAGCGTCGGGCTGCCGCCGGTCATCGCCGCGGCCACCCAAGCCGCGCTGGGCGTGCTGATCCAAGAGCCCCAGCGCGTGGCCGCCCTGCATGACAACTCCAGCCATTTCCTCAAGCGCGCGAAAGAGGCGAACTTGGCGACCGGTGGCGCCGAGGGCTATGCCATCGTTCCGATCCTCTTTCCGGACATGAAAACCACGATGGCGGTATCGGAATTCCTCCTCGAACGGGGGATTTATGCGCCGCCGATCGTGTACATGGGCGTTCCGCAGGGTTTGCCGCGCATCCGCTTCTTCATCTCGGCCCGCCACACCACCGAGGAAATCGACCGGACGATCGACGCGATCGCGAGCTTCTCCGCCGCGCATTCCACGCCGACCGCCGCTGCGGCAGCAGGCGCCTGAGCTTCAGGCGATCGTCTTTTCGTAAATCCGGTAGCGCTTGATGATCTTGGCGCCGAAGTGGGCGATCAGATTCTTGATGCGCTCGTTCGAATCGAGAATCCACGACAGCTCCGCGCGCTCGGCGCCCCGGGCCATGCCGTTGATCTTCGCGCCGTAGATGGAGAGCAGCGCAGCGGTCGCGCCGACCGGCGAGTCCCACCATTTGCGCCGCACGCCCATCATCGCCATGCGCTCCGATCGCACGCCGCGGACCTTCAGGCGCCAGAGCATCTTCAAGACGCCGAACGGTAGCAGCCGGCCGCCGAGCCCCGCGAGCGCCTCGTTGACGTTCGGCAGCATCATGGAAAAGCCTACCGCCTCTCCCTGATATTCGGCGATGACGATGGCATCCGGGCGGAGGAATACGCGGAACATCGATGCGATCTCGTCGACCTCCGCCTGGGTCATCGGAACGTAGCCCCAGTTGTCGTGCCAGGCATCGTTCAGGATATCGAGGATCAGCGCGATTTCCGCGTCGAGATGCTTGCGATCGCTGCGGATCGGCCGCACCTGGAAATCCGGCTTTTCCTTTACTCGGGACATGGCGCGTTCCAGGCCCTTCGCCAGAGCCGGGCCAATCGCCATTTCATAGGCGATCAGATCCTGTGCCTTCTGGTAGCCCTGTCCCGTAATCAGTCTTTCGTAATACGGCAGCGCATGCCCCATCAGCACCTTGGGCGGCAGGTCGAATCCGTCCACCAGCAGTCCCGGCTCGTCCCACATCGAGAAGCTGACCGGGCCGAGGGCGCGGCGCATTCCTTCCGACCGCAGCCAGACTTCGGCCGTGTCGAGCAGGGCCTTGAAGAC
>Ga0187810_10000333_pt1 | contig 19413 bp, 21 predicted proteins | sample NC_wetland_sal_i_9_FD_132963 | JGI IMG/M metagenome (GOLD analysis project Ga0187810, IMG submission 132963) | Wetland sediment microbial communities from Neuse River Estuary, North Carolina, USA - ASW_5 | ecosystem: Environmental > Aquatic > Freshwater > Wetlands > Sediment | place: USA: North...
TCTTCACTCTTCTTAGTTTTTCGAACGGTTTTACGGGCTGTATCATTACCCGCTTTTATATTATTGATTTTTGTTAACAAAGAAATGATCGCATCACAAAATTCTTGAGTAACGTCTTCCGTTACTTCGAAAATAATCTTACTCATAAAAAACTCCCTTAAGGCTAGTTGACACTATAATCAGTCTATGTTTACTATCTCTGCATGTCAATACCTATTTTACGAGATTATCAAAAAAAAATAATCGACGATACATATTCCGCTTGGAAAACCCATCAAAACGTCTCTATTCAATTAGCGACTGGTGGCGGGAAGACGTGCGTGTTTTGTCATATCATCGCAAATCATGTAGGAAAAACTTGCGTTATTGCGCATCGTGTGGAAATACTCGCGCAAATATCCTTAACATTAGCAAGCTATCGGATTCCACACAATTTAATCACACGTGATGAGAAAATTAGAGAATGCATCGCATTGCAAATGCAAGAATTAAATGCGTCATTTATCTCTACGAATAGTAGTGTTTATGTGATTGGCGTCGATACGCTCATTCGATCTCCTCACCTTCCTTGGATTCCCTACATCACGCTCATCATTCAAGATGAAGCGCATCATGTTCTGCGTGATAACAAGTGGGGTAAAGCCGCGGCTTTATTCCCACACGCTAAAGGCCTTTACCCTACCGCAACACCTGTGCGAGCAGATGGCCGTGGATTAGGACGACACGCAGATGGTGTAGTAGATGCTCTAATTACTGTCGTGTCAATGCGCGAATTGATAAATCAAGGTTTTCTTACAGATTATACCGTTTTTTCCCCCAAGTCAGACGTGCAATTGTCTCACATTCCTATCAGTTCAGACGGAGATTATAACCAAGAACGCCTTCGGAGCGCCGTTAAAAGATCCCACATTGTGGGGGATGTGGTTTTACACTATCAACGGATAGCGCCGGGAAAACTAGGCTTAACGTTCGCCGTAGACATAGAGTCCGCAGCGACTATTGCGGACGCCTATCGACAAGCCGGTATTCCGGCTGAAGTCATTAGCGGCAAGACGAATGCGCTAGTTCGGGCTCAATTAATGAGACGTTTTAGTACTAAAGACATCCTTCAGCTTGTGAGTGTGGATATCATGGGGGAAGGAGTAGATGTACCGGCAATTGAAGTAGTGACATTCGCGCGTCCTACTATGTCTTATACAGTCTACTGCCAACAGTTCGGACGCGCCTTACGCCCTATGCCAGGCAAAGAGAAAGCTATTATCATTGATCATGTTGACAACATAGTTAGGCATGGGTTACCGGATGATCTTAGACGCGAATGGTCACTAGACAGACGGGAGCGTCAAACTCGTAAAAAACAGGATATTCCTCTATTGACAACGTGTTTAAGCTGTCTTAGGGTATTTGAGAAATTCCAAAAAAAATGCCCCTGGTGTGGTGTTAAAAAACCAATTATACCCACACGGAATATTCAACAAGTAGACGGCGACTTAACGGAATTATCAGAAGCGTTGCTCGCAGAGCTGAGAGGAGAAATTAGACGCATTGACAGTGAAGTGAGAATGCCGTCGGGTCTATCAGAACCAGCGCAGTATGCAATAGTTAAAACTCATAAGGAACGTCAGGCAGCACAGTATGCATTACGAGAACTGATATCTTATTTCGCGGGATATCTGAAACACAAAGGTTGGGAAGACTCACGCATCTACAGACAATTTTATTTGATGTTCGGCATAGATATTTTAACCGCTCAAACACTCGGGGCCAAAGAAGCTAATAAGTTAGCTGAGGAGATTAAGCAATGTGGTATTATTACGTGAATATCAGTGTGTTTAAACCAATTTTAAAATTGGAAGGGAAACCCTATAACTCTTCATCAGGAGTATATTCTCCCTGGGATATCGAATTCAACGGAAAACATTTCTTTGGTTATCTTGGTCGAAATACATTCCTCCATGAAGAAGATGCGTTAGAAAAATATTGGGATAACGTTCGTAAGAAAATTAAAAGCGTAGAAAAACAATTAGAACGGCTGAAGAAAATTCAAGAAGTGGATGTGCTTGAATGAGTTTCACATATACCTATCTTATTCATTTTGCATTAGAGGATGGCATTTATGCGTATAGAAAAACAAAACTGACACGGCGGCTTTATCCACACCATGAGTATTATGACGATAAGAAAGAAGCATTAAAACAATCTCTGACTAATCGCATAGTACGAATTCAAGAATTGATTATCCATAAAAACAAACATCTTCCGTTAGACGATGAGAATAAACATATTATTTGCAAACTAGATATCGATATCAGAAAACTACAGCGAATGAAATATATTTACATTCGTTATATCGATGAGTCTAGGAAGAAAGAGCAGTTTAAGATTAGAGATGACTTTTGGGTAGAAGATCATGAATGAAAATGAACTTAGTGCTTTAGTACGTTTAGAAGCCGAGAAACAGGGAATGCGTTTGTGGCGTAATAATGTGGGCGCTACCTATACGAAAGAGGGCAATTTCATTCGTTATGGATTAGCGAACGATTCTAAACAGCTCAACAGCGTGGTTAAATCAGCGGATTTAATTGGCGTTAAACCGATTCGTATTACTTCAGAGATGATCGGTAAAGTGATCGGACAATTCGTGAGTTATGAGATTAAAAATCCACACTGGGTTTATCGGGGAACACCACATGAAATGTCTCAGCATCGATGGCTAGAGCTCATTAAGATGCTAGGTGGTGATGCGCGTTTTATTACCAAATTAGAGGATTTACTATGAGTAAGTACAGGGATATTTTTCATACTACCTTGGAAATGTGTATGGATGACGGATATTTGAAAGTCACGCGAGATAAGGTCGCTAAGAAATTAAAAATATCTCCGTCACTCATTAATTATCATTTTGGTTCATACGCAAAATTAATGAATAACGTATTAAATTCTGCGATAAAAGCAGGTAATTCTGAGTTAATCAATCAAATGAGAGCGAATCATGACAGACGAATCAAAAAATAAAGTATGGACGCTCTTAAGTCAATATACTTATTTTAGAGACATTTTCTCTTCTCTTCAAATTTACAGCAAACGTTTTTTAGGATGGTATATTATTGATATACATCACTTTGAATACGGTTGCGTCCTACAATATCAGGGTTTTGGCTTTACACTCGATAGAGAATTATTTACGATGTTGCTTCGTATTAAACGAGGCTTTTATGATTCCCAATAATTTTCTCATTTATGATGCGCAGAAAAACCCATTAAATCCACACACTGGATACCGTGTCAGTATTAACGATACATCAGCGTATGTGTCCTATCAGCAAGCAGTGATAGCGGTCAAGAAACATCAAGCAACCGGTGTGGCTTTTGTTATTCATGAGCCTTTCTTTTTTATTGACATTGATGATTGTATTACGAACGGCATCATGTCTCCGCTAGCACATGAACTCATCGCACAGTTTAAAGGCGCATACATAGAGACGTCAATCTCGGGGAATGGTATTCATATCATCGGACAATGCATTGCGCCTCCGCATAAATGTCGGCGAGAAGATATCGGGCTAGAGTTCTATACTGAACGTCGCTTTGTGGCACTTACTCTCACAGAGGCGACCGGCTCCATGGAATTTGATGCGAGTAAGCTTCTACCCGCTTTCGTTCAACGTTATATGGCGTTGCCGGCACCGGAAGTTCTCCGGGATGAAACTAGCGATGTAAGAGCACCGGATGATGAACTGATTGATAAAGCGCTGGCTAGCCATTCAGCGCTGAATAAGACCGTCCAGTTTGCCGACCTGTGGTTTAACCATACAGATGCTTTGGCGAAAGCCTATCCGGCTTCTGACGAGCGAGAATACGATTATAACCGAGCGGACGCAGCATTAGCTCAGCATTTAGCGTTCTGGACAAATAATGATCACGAACGTATTGAGCGTCTTATGCGGCGCAGCGATTTGGTGCGGGAGAAGTGGGAACGCTCGGACTATCTCCTCCGCACTATTCGCCAAGCTTGCGCTAAACAGCAGTCTTTCTACCATGAACCCCGTAAATCCCCAAAAACATTCGATAGGTTCCTCTCCATTGAACAACAGATTGAATTTTTCGAAGGATGTATCTATATCGTGGATGACCACAAAATACTCATCCCGGGCGGCTCATTGCTCAACGCTGAGCGATTTAGGGTGGCGTATGGCGGCCATGTTTTTATGTTGGATACCGCTAATGAGAAAACCACGCGCAACGCCTGGGAGGCTTTTACAGAGTCTCAGGGCCATCAATTCCCCCGGGCGCAGAGTACTGTGTTTAGGCCGGCGGCTGCTCCGGGGGCAATCATCATAGAAAACGGAGCAGCGTTTGCCAATACTTACTGGCCAGTTCCCGTTGAAGCCATACCGGGGGATGTAACACCATTCTTAAACCACATTAATAGGTTATTGCCAACAGAAACAGATAGGGAGTGCTTTTTATCCTATCTGGCGGCTATTGTTCAATCACCGGGCGTTAAATTCCAATATTGTGTGGTTTTACAGGGAGTCGAAGGAAACGGTAAAACTCTCTTCTCTCAAATTATGCGCCGGGCACTGGGAGCACGCTATTGTCACTCGCCCAAAGCGTCTGAAGTGACAAGTCGTTTCAATGATTGGATGTATCGGCGTATTTTCATTTCGATTGAAGACGTGCCGCCACGGCGCACGGAAGAAGCGCTTGAAAAAATGAAAGAAATTATTACTGGCAATTACCAAGAGATAGAACCTAAAGGTGGTGTGCGATTAACACGTGAGGTCTGCTGCAATTTTCTTATCAATACAAATCACAAAGAAGCCGCTCGAAAAACTGAAAATGACCGGCGTTATGCCGTATTTTTCACGGGGCAGCAGTGTATTGAGGATTTGAAGAAAGATGGCATGACGCCTGAGTACTTCGATCAGCTCTTCGGCTGGCTAAGTCACCGGAAAGGATATGAGATGGTGACGCATTATCTCAGAACCTATCGAATCCCGTCACAGTATAATCCGGCTCTGGGGCGTAGGGCACCTAACACCACATCAACAAAAGCGGCCCTAGCGGCCAATTACGACGATATAATAGAGATTATCCAAGAAGCTATCGATAACCATCAACCCGGATTCCGGGATGGTTGGATATCTTCAGGAATGCTTGATCATCTTTTCAAATATCAGCGCAATCTCCACATTCCGTATCGTAAGCGCTATATGGCGCTACAGCACATGGGATACGTGAAACATCCTCATTTAAAAGATGGCCAGGCAACAAGAATTACCATCCCCGATGGAGTACGCCCTCGCTTATTTATTCGTACAGATCGTTTAAATGACGATTACGACCCACTCGTGGACGTGTGCTCCGCTTACGAAGATGCGCAGCGAGTTTCCTAGCTTCATCCCGGTATTTTACCTCTAATTCCACGTCCTCCGCGGGGATAAGAATGCTATGACCACAGGGGCAGAATATTGCATTCGGAAAGTGGCCTGATTTGTATTTTACGTAGACGCGAGAGCGGTCTATTCCCATCTTTTCTGCAACTTCCCGAGCTGTCAGGTATTTTTTATTTCTTTTTGTTCCCATAAAAGCTTGACTCCTTGCCGTAAATCGGCTTAACTGTTACTAACTTAAATCCATAAAAGAATGAATTTTTTCCCTGACTATTGTAAGAAAAAATCCCAAATAAATCAATGCACGGATGCACGGATGGGTTTTGATCCGTGCATGTGATCCGTGCATGAGGCAAGTCTTTGAAATCACTGAAAAATGTGAGGCTCATGCACGGATGTACGGATATTTTGCTTCTACTCCGTCTTTATAATTTTTCCGCCGCCGACTTTTACACTTTCTCTTTTTCGTCTATGCTCTTTCTCTGTACACCATTCCCTCTATTTATACTATAATAATAATAATAATAATAATAATAATAATAATAAATATTAATATTAATATAATACTTAATATATATACCTTATTATGTATAAAATGATGAACGGAGTCACAATTCTTGTATTTAATAAACCGTGCATCAGTTTTCGTTAACTGTTTGATAAATAAAGCAAAAAGGCGTGCACGGATGATTATGCACGGATATGCACGGATAGCATCCGTGCATCTAGTTTTTCCTACAAAACTAATGAAAAATACTCAAAATTTTGAAACGGGCGTAAAATATTAGATTTGTGGTGTTAATATGAATGAAAAATGCTGCTTATAATATACTAAATAAAAAATAATTAGTATAAATAGTTGAAAACGGTAAAAAATAGACATAAATCGTTTAAAAAATAGCAATGAATAGAAAATGTAAATCACAACCCTATACATTCCGGGAGGGGGTAGGCGTATTTCCTATTCAGAGTTGATATAAAATATACAAAATCTATTCTTTTTAAAATAAAATATACAAGTGACTTGTTCAACAATTATACCTGTGGATAACTTTAGTGAAAAAGTGTCATTTTTGATAGGTTTTTAAGAGTTATCCACAGGCTAAAAATGCATTGAGTATGCATACCAAAATTAGTAATTGCATATAACGGTGGCTGTGGATAACTTTCGTGAAAAAGTGTCATTTTTGATAGGTTTTTGAAAGTTATCCACAGGCAGCGGTAGATAACTCTTTCTGGACGGTGTATAATCTATTTCATGAATAAATTAACTATACAGCAAGAAAAGTTCGCCAAAGAGCTGGCTTCCACGCGAGACGAGGTTGTGGCTTTAAAAAATGCCTTTCCAACGAAAGGTTTTACGCAAAAGCAGCTCGCTAGCAAGGCGAAATATTTGGCAAACATGCCAAAAATCAAAGAACGCGTCGAAGAAATCAGAAAAGCACCCGGTAGCGATCTAGAATTTAGTGGCGCAGATATCATTAATATATGGGTGCGTATAGCGACAGCAGATGCCTCGGAAGTCGTGAAGATTGTGCGTGAGCCTTGTGGTCTTTGCGGCGGCGCGACAGGAGTGAGAGAAGATTGCGAAGGCTGCTTGGGCAAAGGCATCGTTAAATCAGAGATACGGCCTTCATCTGAATGGGGTGACACTGCACGCTATTTATACAAAGGGGTGCGCCAGACCAAATTCGGTATGGAAGTTATTCTGCGTGATCAAGATAAAGCCCTGGAGAATCTCGCGAAATATTTCGGACTGTTTGAAACCAAACTGAGAATAGAGACTGGAGAGAAACAGCTACCTTCATTTAGCGATTTTGTGGGTAGCGATGAGCAGGCTGCACAAATTTATCAAGAAATGATGAAGTGAGATTTACACTTTTACGTCAGTGTGTTTGAATTTGTGATTATACGCAGGACGCTAAAGATGTGGAGAACGGCATGACTGATTTAGTGTTATCTGCACCGGACACAAACGGTAAATCTTATCAGCTTGATCTAGACAATCTAGAGCAAGTTTTCGCTTATAATGGCAGTAATCAATTGATTACCATCACTGTGGTTTATGCCGGCATCACTTTTGTTCAAACATTTACGCGGGACGGCAGCGGAAACGTAACAGATGTTTCAAGGTTCGTGCCGCAATGAGTATTTCAGCCGCTGAATTTTTAAAATGGTTGCTTGTTTTTAATGTAGGCCAAGGGGGCGGTGGAGGCGGTGGTGGCGGCTTATACTTGGTGAGTGGAGCTACTACGCAATCGTATGTAATGACGTATAACAACGGTAGTGGTGGCGTTGGCGCTACTTTAACGTCAGTTCCTACAGGAGTAATCGCTTTTGATAGTACTGGCGTAATTCCTGGTCAATATTATCTCGTTAAAGATCAGACGGACCAAAGCCAAAACGGCATCTATGTTTGTAACAATCAAGGTTCTATCGTTCCTCCTGTCCATGCTCTCTTCACGCGAGCGACTTATTATGATCAACCCTCTCAAATTAAGCTTGGTGATTTAGTTTCTGTCACTGGCGGAAATACGTTAGCCGGCAGTACGTGGGCGCAGACACAAGTTGTAACCGCCGTAGGCCCGGGTAATAACATCATTTTTGAGGAAACAGGCGTTAATGCAGTGACGCTGACTGGCGATGTGACAGGTACTGGCGTTTCTACAGTTCCCACGACTCTAGCCACAGTGAATAGCACGCCGGGGACTTTTGGAAGTGCTACACAAACTCCCGTGGTCACAGTCAATGCCAAAGGACTCGTGACAGCGATTACAAATGCCAGCATTCAGATCACCGAATCTCAAGTTACTAACTTAACCACCGATTTAGCGAGCAAACTCAATCTATCGGGTGGCACAATGACAGGTCTTTTAACCCTGTCTGGTGACCCGACGACTAATCTACAAGCTGTCACTAAACAGTACAATGACGCGGGAAACATCATCGCAAGTTGGGACGGATCAACAATGACCGGTGTGAATATCACGGCGGGCACCGGCATTAGCTTAAGCAGCAGCGGTGTGATCAATGCAACCGGGAGCGGTGCACCCGTATTATGCGCTTTTGAAGCGACCCTGGGCGGTGCATTATTAAATGCGACGGGAGACGGCACTCTCGTTAATATCACCTGTAATAATGCCCCCGTTAACATCGGGAGCGCTTACAGCACAAGTACTGGATTATTCACTGCTCCGTTGAATGGAATCTATTTATTCATCGGCGACATATTTCTGGGCAATTTGAGTAACTCTCATACGCAGTACTTAATGTACTGGGTTGCGGCGGGTACTACTTATATGATTGCTCAAGGTAATCCCGCGAACGAAAGATCAAGCGCTTCTAATCAGTTAACGCGCCGTGGCTCTTTGCTCATCCAGTTAAGCGCCGGTGACACCGTTCAAATACAGTGCGAAGTCGACGGTAGCAGTAAAACAGCGACGATTGGCGCGGGCACGCAGCCGACATCTTTTGCAGGATTTTTAGTGGGTACTTTAGGTTCTCCTGGTGTACTCAGTTTACAAGGATTAGATGGGGCGCTCTCTTTAACGAGTCCTAACAGCACCATAGCCATATCTACGCCTTCCGGCAGTACGATTGGTTTAAAAGCCACACTTCCCGTAACCAATGTTGCGCCCGTTATTGCCGTTTTATCGGGTGTGACTGGTTCTGTAACAGGTGTCTCTAGCTTAGCTGATGCGACGACTCCTGATGTTAACGGGATGGTTACTGTAGTAGCTAAGTTCACACTCACAACAGATGGTAGCGGGGGATTGGTTAAATTAGCCATAACGCCTCCTTATGCGGCAACATTTTCGAGCGTTACTCAGGCTATGCCTGTGAGCGTAGTAGCGACGCCCACCGCCTTATTAGGAGCGCCGGGAACACTTGGCGACGGCAAGCTTAATCAGCTATTCGCGGATACCCTTAATCAATGGATTGAGGCCGATATTGAAGTTTCGCAGATAAATACGGCGTATACCTTCTGGCTCACCTACAAATATCAGGTAGCATAAGATGAAAAAATTAAAATTCCTCATTCCCTTACTCATACCCAGTGTGGTTTTAGCTGCCCCGATCCCTCCTCTGAACGGCGGAACAGGCTTTCCTAATTTAAATGCTAACACCATTAGTGTAGGTGGCCCTGTGAATACAGGGGGTTCATTTACACTATCTGGGGCATTTAGTACAACTATAATGGTAACTGCGAATACTATTGTTACGTTCCCCTCGGGTATCAACACGTTAGCCAGCAACGACGGTAGTAATTCTTCGGGAACATGGCCCATTAGCATTACGGGGACAGCAGCCGGTGGCTCACCTCCTAGCGGTTCAGCCGGCGGCGATCTAACCGGGACTTATCCTAATCCGACGGTAGCGGCCAACGCCATTACGAATGCTAAGTTAGCGCAAATGGCAACAAATACCTTTAAGGGTAATAACACCGTAGGCACGGCAAATCCTGTGGATTTAACGGTGGCGCAAGCAAAAACATTGCTGAATTTGTCCGGTACGAACTCAGGAGACGTGACTTTAAGTGGCGAAAATTACCTTTCACTCACCGGTCAAGCCATTACTGCAAATGCAGTAAATTTAGCCGGCACTAATGTCACAGGCATCTTAACGGCCACTAGTTTCCCGGCATTGACGGGCGATATAACCACATCTTCGGGCGCATTAGCAACAACTCTTGCAACGGTTAATAGCTCTCCTGGGACGTATGGAAGCGCTACACAAGTGCCCGTGATCACTGTTAACGGTAAAGGATTGGCGACAAGCATTAGTAATACCGCTATTTCTGGCGTTCCTCCGGGGGGAGCAGCCGGCGGTAGCTTAACCGGCACTTATCCTAATCCTACGCTGGGAACCGGGGTCGTGGCTAACAGTAATATCGCGAATTCCACCATCGACTTAACGGCTAAAGTAACAGGCGCTTTACCAATAGCCAATGGTGGAACAAACGCTACCAGTCAGCACACTAACTCAATGATGTATTATGATGGCACGCATATTACTTCAGGCTCTAATTTTTTAGCGAGCATATCCCCTTCTCAAACATTATTAGAAATTATAACTACTACCATTAATTCACCTAATACAGCTATATTAAGTCTTTCGAGAGGAGATCAAGCAAACGGATATGCTGTTGTTCAGCATCTTATTGGCAATACGCCGTATTGGGATGCTGGCCTACGACCGGGCGATTCGTGCTATCACCTCTTCGATGATGTGAATAGCTTAGATCGTTTCAAGGTGTGCACTTCAAACGTAAATATTCCGGGCCTAACTGCTTCTCAATTAGTAGCAACAGATAGCGGAAAGAATTTAGTCAGCGGCAATTTATCCGGGGATGTGAGTTCTTCTCAGTTCGTAACCACAATTGGTGGTAATGCTGTTACTTACGCTAAAATTCAGCAAGTAGGAGCGAATAGTTTGCTCGGTAATCCTACTTCTAGCTTAGCTAATACCACTGAAATTCCATTAGGAAGTACCTTAACTTTCATATCGAGTGCTTTACAGACGACAGCTTTCACTGGTGATGTGACTACACCGGCTAATAGCTTTGCGACAACATTAGCCACCGTTAATACTTCGTCAGGTGTGCCTGGTTCATTTGGAAGCGCTACGCAAGTTCCTCAAGTAACGATTAACGGCAAAGGTTTGGTAACGGCTGTTAGTAATGTGACCATCAGTGGGGTGGCACCTGGAGGCTCAGCGGGGGGCGATTTAACCGGTACTTACCCTAACCCTACTGTGGCTTCAAACGCGATTACGTACGCGAAATTTCAGCAAGTAGCGGCTAATAGCTTAGTAGGTAATTCTACGGGTTCGTTAGCAAATGCAGCGGGTATTACCCTGGGCGCTACTTTAGCTTTTTCAGCCGCTTCTCTACAAACGACGGCTATTACAGGAGATGTGACCGCGTCTGCCAATAGCTTTTCAACGACAGTAGCAAAGATAAATGGCGCGACTTTAGGAAGTACGACAGCGACGTCTGGCAATCTATTAATCGGTTCAGGTACTCAATGGGTCACAAATGCCGTAAGTGGAGATGTGACTATCAACTCCACCGGTGTAACCGCGATAGGCGCTAATAAAGTCACGAATTCTCAATTTCGGCAATCCGGCGCTTTATCAGTAGTTGGTAACTCAACAAATGCAACCGCTAATGTCGCCGATATTGCAGCAGCCTCCGATAATCAAGTCTTACGGCGCTCTGGTACTTTGATTGGCTTTGGGGCTGTGAATTTAGCATCTTCTAACGCAGTTACTAGTGTTTTACCGATTGTGAACGGTGGTACTAATAACAGCGCTTTTAGTTCTGCTTCTAATGCGGGGTTTCCTCTCGATTTTTTTAATGGAACTTCTCTTACTAATGACGTTAGCCTAGGCTATGACACTACTTTCGACGTCCTTAAGATATACAGTACGTTGGCCAACCCACAATTCACGGTAAAAACGACGGTTACGGGAAGCGCTAACTCAGCTTCTCGAGTATTAGACCGAGGCGATCAAACGAATGGTGGGGATTATGATTACTTCTTAACTGCGGGCACAAGCAAATGGCAAAATGGTTTATATGCTGCATCGGATGACTTTTTCTTCAAAAATCCAGGTACTACGATATTGCAGTTAGGGAATTCCTCTTTAGATGTGACTGTAGGAGCGGGGAATCTCATTATTAACACTGTTAATAAAGGAATCACTATCAAAAGCGCGGCGGTGAGCGCCGGAACCGCGAACGCGGCAATAATTACTGGTGTAACTTTAAGTGGTGGTACCGTCACGATTAACGATTCTTACATAAACACTAGTACGGTGTGTTCATTTTCTGTGGTCACAGCGGCTGGAACGCCGGGAACTGCGTATGGCGTCACTGTAGGGTCGGGGACAGTTAAAGTCACATCTACAAGCGCATTGGATGCTTCGTCTGGAAATGTTGGTTGTTTAAAGGGGAATTGATTATGAAATTTGAAATGTCTATTCAAAAACCGGGTTTCACAAAGCCACGTTTAATTGATCGTCAGCATTTAATTGATGCGGGCTATACTATTCCTACGCTCATCACAGGATATGGGGCGTTCTATTATGCGTGTGATCGTGACCCCACTGGCACAGAGCCCGATATCTATACTGGATATCCTGATTTTCTCTATTCATGGTGGAATCAAACTAGCGGTCAAATCTGGTGGTGTCAAAACAATACCGTCTCTCCTTTGCAATGGAATAGCACTCAAATCGGAATGCAAAGAAATTATTCTATCCGTACATCACCGGCATTTAATACAAGTTACACTCCAAACACTATGCTAGACACACTTGTGGTCGCTACCGTGAGCTTAGGCGTCACCTTATTACTGCCTTCTCAAATTAACGCTGAAGTGGATACTGGAAGTGGTTTCGTAACTGTAGGTTATGTAGCTTTATCCGGTTTAACCGTAAGTGGTGATACGCGTACGATGACTTTCCTGGTGCCGGCTAATGCGGCCTATAAAATCGTGAATGTATCGGGTGGTGGTAACAATAGTCTTATTAGCCTTTTAGAATTAACTTGTTAAGAGGTGAAATATGCCATTAGAACATAGCACAAGCAAAAAAGCATTTAGTCATAACGTGGCGACTGAAATAGAAGCGGGTAAGCCGCAGAAGCAAGCAGTAGCTATCGCTTATTCCGAGAAAGTAAGAGCTAAACGGAAAAAGAAATGAAAGATATCGATTTCGTTCTTACTATTGTTCGGTGGGCTCTTGAATTAGGCGAAGAAGTGATAATTCCATTGGTTGAAATTTGTTTCAACAAGTCAAAAAATATGGAAGAGAAAGAAAGTTTAGTGGGGGATATTATGAAAGCTTTGAAGTTCCATAAATCTGGTGACAATGGATAATATACCAATCATGGTAGGATTAGGTTTTAGCGTATTAGCAGGCATGAGATGGATTGGGAGTAAGCTGGTCGCGATTGGGAAATTTATAGTAGGCGTTAATTCCGCTCATCAACGTCTTGCTTCTATTGAAAAACAGTATGAGCATTTGTACGGATTATTTTTTGAAGTAAGGAAAGAGATTCAACAGATTTATCAGTATATCATGACCGAAAAGGATTGAATGCCGTTACCGTTTGAATTTAATTTCAAGAATCCTGATTATAAAATGGTATTTGAGTATCGGGCAGAACGATATCGTCGTTTAAAAGAAAATATTGCTCAATTAGGCGCAGTTAAACGTTACTATCGTAACAACATTGCTCAATTCATCATTGACTGGGGAATGACGGAAGACCCCCGTAATCCAGAGCGTGGTCTTCCTGCAGCGATTCCATTTCTGCTATTCGATTGTCAGGAAGAATGGGTAACTTGGTTCGTTGATTGCTGGAAGCGTGGTGTTCCTGGGGCTACTGATAAATCTAGAGACTTGGGGGTTAGCTGGCTAGCGTGTGCAACCGTAGCCTCTATGGCTCTCCTAAACATGGGTATTGCGGCGTTATTTGTTTCACGAAAAGAAGAATATGTGGATAAGTCGGGGGACCCGAAATGTCTTCTTTACAAAGTAAGACGGTTTATTTCCTTGCTACCCCCTGAATTTAGAAGTAATTGGGATGAAAAGAGAAATTCCTCACACATGCGCATTAGCATACCCCACACTTGCTCATCAATCACCGGTGAAGCCGGGGATAATCCAGCGCGTGGCGGTCGATTCAGTGTTGTGGTTTTAGATGAAAGCGCGTGGTTTTCGCACCCTGAATCTGTAGAAGCTTCAGTTACGGCGGCTACTAATTGCCGGCAAGATATTTCTACGCCCCATGGCCTTAATAATCCCTTTGCTCGAAAGATTCATAACCCCAATTACGAGAAAAGGCGTTTACACTGGCGTCAAGACCCGCGTAAGGATGAAGAGTGGTATAAAAAGAAAGTGGAAGAAATTAACGACCCTATCATCGTTAATCAAGAGCTCGACCTCAATTACTCCGCATCCGTGGATTTCATCGTTATACCCGCTATCCATATTCAAGCGGCTGTAGATGCACATATTATTCTGGGAATAAAACCACAAGGTATCCGTAAAATAGGACTTGATGTAGCAGACGAAGGCCGCGATCTAAACGCTATTTGTGGGCGTCATGGCATTTTGATTGAGTCTTTAGAAGAGTGGAGCGGTAAGGGAGAGGATATTTTGCACACCGTTCGAAAAACATTTCAACTCTGCGATCTTTTAGAGTATGACATGGTCGATTATGATGCGGATGGGGTGGGTGCGGGCGTTCGTGGGGATGCAAAGCATTTGAATGAATCACGAGAACGCATTATACAATTTAACGCATTTCACGGAGCTGGCAGCGTAGTTAACCCCGAAGATGACCCCTTTAAAAGAGAATCTTCTAATCAGGATAGGATTAGAACCAATGAAAACTTCTTTTCAAACCGTAAAGCCCAGGCATGGTGGTCGCTAAGAAGGCGTTTTGCTATTACTTATCGGGCTATTACAGCTAAAAACAGTGGAGAAGACTATGAATTTTCAGCAGATGAAATTATCTCTATTCCGAAGGGGCTTAAGTATCTTCATAAGTTGGTGGATGAACTTTCACAGCCGACATATGGGGAAGATAAAGTGGGCCGAATGCTTATCAACAAAAAACCGGAAGGGGCGAGATCGCCAAACCTAGCAGATGCGGTTATGATTGCATTTGCACCTTCAGAAGTTAAACCAATAGGATTTTTCGATGTTTGGTCGTAAAAAAGAAATAATCTTGCCGCCGAGCAAGAAAAAGCCAGATGGTATTCTATCGACTGACTTTCTTTACCACACGGTGGATAAAGCCGAAGTCGTTAAGGATATCATCAACAAAAACATAAAACCACAGGTTACGCTGGATGGAGCGCCTCTTAATAAGGCCGAATTTGAATCGCAAAACGCGGCTATATTGAACTCGATGGTGCAAACGCCTATTTCCAACACACTGATCGGTTGGTACGGCAATCATACATTCATCGGATATCAGCTATGTGCCATTATCTCTCAACAGCCGATTATCAAGAGAGCTTGTCTGCTGCCGGCGAAGGATGCTATTCGACGGGGGTACGAAGTCACTGTTAATGACGGCACCAAAATAGATAAAGAAATATTTGACCACATGCGATTTTTGGACGACCGCTATGGGGTAGGCGCTCATCTTCGTGAATTTGTAGACAAAGGTCGTGTGTTCGGCATTCGCCATGCGCTTTTTATGGTAGATTCTGATGACCCCGATTATTACGAGAATCCTTACAATCCCGATGGCGTGAAACCCGGTAGCTATCGAGGCATTAAACAGATTGACCCATATTGGATGACGCCTCTGCTAGAGGGTATTGATCAGACAGACCCCTCGTCGCCTTTCTTCTATAATCCTCGCTATTGGTGGGTGGGCGGCAGAAAAATACACTATACCCATTTTGTAATTTTTCGGACGGAAACGGTGCCTGACGTCCTTAAGCCGACTTATTTTTACGGTGGTGTTTCCATTCCTCAAAAGCTATTTCAACGTGTATATGCGGCAGAAAGAACCGCTAACGAAGCACCTTTGCTGGCCATGACGAAGCGTTTAAATACGCTAAAGATCGATATAACGCAAGCGATCGGACAAGCTGCTGAGCTGAATAAGAAGATGAATTTATGGCGTTCATTGCGGGATAATTACGGAATCATGGTGCATGGGATGAATGAGGAAGTTTCTCAACTCGATACTTCTTTGGCAGATTTAGATAACGTCATTACTTCGCAGCATCAGTTAGTTTCGGCGTATAGTGGCATCCCGATTACCAAGCTTTACACCACACCACCCAAAGGATTCGATGCAACGGGGGAATATGATGAAGCTAATTACCATGAAGATTTAGAAAGTCTGCAAGCTGATGATTTAACGCCGCTTTTAGTGGGTCATTATGAGAGAATGATTCTTTCCGATATATCGCCTAAATTCGGCATAAAGCCTTTCTATACGACTATTGTGTGGAAACCATTAGACGTAATGACATCTAAAGAAAAAGCAGAAGTTGATAGAATGGAATCGGAAACAACGGTTAATTTGATTAATAGCGGCGTCATTGGGCCATATGAAGCTCGTGAAAAATTGATCGCTGACCCTGAAAGTGGATTTTCTGGATTGTCCGATGAACCGCCCGATTTAGAAATACCGGAAGACGATGGAACTGAAGATTTCCCCACCTAAAAAGAAATGGGCTAAAGATCACGATAGTTATCTAGTCGGTGAGCCGCTTAATTACCCGGCGTGGATTTACGATGATTATCGCAAAAAATTGAATAAATTAGTGAGCCGAATGACTAAAGATGTAAAGAAACAAGTACTTGAATTATTTAAGGAATATCATTTAACCACAGATGCCAGTATTACGGATGAATCCAAACGATTATTGAATAAGCTTAATTCGAAATGGGAAAAGATTTTTAAAGATTTATCATTGGGATTAGCGACCTCTTTTGTGAATACAGTTAAAAAAGCGAGCGCTCGATCTTTGAAAACCAGTGTGGATAAACTCTCAGGGAAAATTACTTTGGGTACCAGCTTTATTCCCAAAGAATTAAAACCAAAAATTAGCAGTTTAATTGAGGAAAATGTTAATTTAATCAAGTCGATACCCGAACAATACCTCACAAGTATTACTACTGTGGTTATGCAATCTATAACGACTGGTCAAGGCTTAAAACAGTTGACTCAAAAGATAGAAAAGTATCACGGAACTACCAGTAATCGGGCTAAAAATATCGCTAAAGACCAAACAAACAAAGCCTATAACACAATCAACCGAGAACGAATGATCGATGCCGGTTTTAAAAAATTCAGATGGATACACAGCCACGGTGGTTTAAAACCACGGAAAGATCATATCGCCATGAATGGAAAGGTTTACAGTTTCGATAGACTCCCTATAATAGACAAGAAAACAGGAGAAAGAGGAATCCCAGGACAGGCTATTAATTGCGGATGTACGATGACACCGGTTTATGAGTATGCATAGCGCACGACACATTGATACCAGCGGTTGGACTGAGATAAAAGACAATCCAATCAGTAAAGTTGGGGTTTTTCAATATTTGGGTAAAACTTTTAGAGATTTACCTGGCATTGATGCTGGTAAAATTTATAACGTCTATCGCCCTCAAGAAGAACTTTCTAATCCCGAAACTATTGATTCTTTTAAGCTTATTCCGTGGATTGATGATCACGAAATGATAGGCCCGAATGAGAAAACCCCGGCAGAAAAGAAAGGAATTAGCGGGGTAATTGGAGAGAATGTTTACTTTGAATATCCCTACTTAAAAGGAAATTTAAAAATATTTTCTGACGAAATGCAAGAAAAAATCGACCGTCAGGGAAAAAAAGAATTATCTCCTGGCTATCGCGCGCTTTACAGATTAGAGTCAGGGGTTTACGATGGAAAACCGTATGATGTCGTGCAATACAATATACGCGGAAATCATTTAGCGTTAGTGCACGAAGGGCGCACAGGCGCAGATGTAAGCGTTTTAGATGAGGTTGACACTATGACTGAACAAGAAGAGCTACGTGAAAAGAAGACCGCAGATGATGACGGTGAAAATCATTTGATGGGTATTCATGAATGCTTAAAACAGATCAAAGAATTGTTATCTGTTCATGCGGAAGATAGGAAAGTTAAGGATGAAAAATCAGAGATGAGTGAAGAAGAAGCTCGTTCTGAGTCCACAAAAGGCGAGATAAATAAAGAAAAAGCCGATGATCTGAAGAAAACGGATGATAACTACGGTGCTTTAGAATCTGTAATGGACAGTCAAGATATTCGGATTATTTCTAAGAAAATAGCGGAACGCGATAATTTGGCAAAATCGATTGCTAAATGCGAAGGAATCGGTACTTTCGACTATTCCGAAATGAATGTGGATGATGTGGCTAAGTACGGTGTGAATAAACTTGGACTTAAATGCTCTAAAGGACAAGAAAAATCTGCGATTCAAGGATATCTTTTCGCACTTAAGTCAATGCCGACTACGGCTATGCGGCCTACGGTTGATAGAAAAGAACCGGATTCTCAGATTGAATCCATTTTAGCGGGGAAATACTAATGAGCGTGCCACAACTTACAGTTAATCAATTTGCAGGCTTCGGTACACAGGGTGCTAAATTTGACGACAGCCCTTTTAGGGCTCTTTCCTATACTTTAAATTCATCTTTAGCTTCTTACAATGTCATTGGAGCTACTGCTTATACCCTCACGTCTGCTGGTATAGCGCAAGCAGGTAATGGTGGAAGCGGGTTTGTGGGTATACTTTGCAACCCAGAAATATTTCCTCTTTTTGGTGTTGGTGGTAATCCCTTAAGTCCTAGCATGACATTACCTAACTATAGCTTGGCTCCTCTATGTACGATGGGCCGCATATATGCTTATGTGACTACGCAAGGTAGCGAGCAAGACCTTGTGGTTTTTGATAACACCACAGGAGCGTTGTCTACGATTGCGCCTAATGCGGCATTACCCTCTGGTAAGTCTTTTGCATACGCAAAGCTTATTGTGACTGGAATGACAACACCTGGATTATGCATTATCGAAATATCACCCACTTTCACGATTCCAACGTAATTGGAGAATTTAATGAATAGAACACCTACTCCCGTTCACTCTTTTATTCCGCCCCGGTCTAGCGGTTTACCGGGATATAAAAATTTTAAAGTGACTGAAGACTCTATTGAACAACTAAAAAGATTAGGCGTTTCCTTAGACTATAGTCCTGAAGTTATAGGCGCAACGATGGATGCTGTTCAAGCGTCTGTCACTACTCCTAGTATCGGTGTGCCGGTACAGTTTTTACAGGGATTGCTGCCGGGCATTATCTACATCATTACTCAGGCTCGTAAAATTGACGCGCTAATCGGTCGTACGACTGTTGGCTCCTGGGAAGATGAACAGATCGTTTCTACCTACTTGGAGTTGGAAGGTACGGCTCAATTTTATACCGGTTATTCAAACGTCCCACTCAGCAATTACAA
>Ga0187810_10000334_pt1 | contig 19402 bp, 22 predicted proteins | sample NC_wetland_sal_i_9_FD_132963 | JGI IMG/M metagenome (GOLD analysis project Ga0187810, IMG submission 132963) | Wetland sediment microbial communities from Neuse River Estuary, North Carolina, USA - ASW_5 | ecosystem: Environmental > Aquatic > Freshwater > Wetlands > Sediment | place: USA: North...
GCTGGGCGCCGTTCTGGCGCGCGCGGGAGCCGTGGGCTTCACCCGGAAACTGCTCGCCGCGGCGGCCCGCGACGCGGGCGTGAACGAGATCGCGCGCCTGTTCCCGTTCGGCATCCCCTCGCTCTTGGAATTCTATTCGCGCGAGGTCGACCGCGAGCTGGAAAGGCGCCTCGGCGCGCTCGATCTTGCCGTCCTGCCGGTGCGCCAGCGGATTTCCAGCGCCGTCCTGACGCGGTTGGCGATCCTGGAACTCCACAAGGATGCGGCGCGGCGCGCGGCCGCATATCTCAGCCTGCCGCCGAATCTGCCGCTCGCCGCAAGGCTCGTCTATGGCACGGTGGATACGATGTGGCGCGCCGCCGGCGACCGCTCCACCGACTTCAATTTCTACTCCAAGCGCGGGATTTTGGCCGGCGTCTACACGGCCACCTTGCTGCATTGGTTTGGCGACGCCAGCGACAAAGCGCGCGACACCGAGACGTTCCTGGCCGCACGCATCGAAAACGTGCTGCAATACGAGAAGCTCAAGGCGCGTCTGCGCCAGGATGCCGGCAGGGGCCTGGATCGCCTGACCGACGTGCTGCGCACGGCATGCCGCTGATTTCAAAGATAGGGAAAACAGCCATGAAATCGATTTTCGTCGCCGCCCTTGCGCTGGTTGCTGTTACCGGTACCATGCGGGCGGAGGAACCGATGCTGTCACAATCCAAAGTATTCGCGTTCGCCGAAGCGCCGTCGCGCAAGCTGGCCAACGGCGGCGAAAGCCACGACATCGTGCAAGGACTGCTCAAGTCCGGCGAAGCCGTGAAGGTGCATGAATCGATGCAGCCCGAAGGGGCGGTGCCCAATCCGGCGCATGCCATCGATCATTCGGAGTTCATCATCGTGCAGGAAGGCACGCTCGAATACCTCCACGACGGCAAGAGCGAAACGGCCGGACCGGGAAGCGTGATCTACGTCGCGCTCGGCACGATGCATCAGGTCAAGAACGTCGGCAAAGGCCCCGCGAAATACGCGGTGGTCTCGATCGGCGGCGACATCAAACAGTAAGCGCAATCGGAAAGCGGTTTTCCGAATAATCGCGCGCAAGGAAAACAAGGGAGAACGTCATGGAACAACTCGACCGGCGCGATCTGTTCGCCGCGATTTCCGCAATGGCTGCGCTGGGCGCCGCCGCGTCGTCGGCGCACGCCGCCGATTCCGTCACGCTGTCGGACAGCAAGGTGATCCCTTTCTCGTCGCTCGCGGTGCGCAAATTCCCCAACGGGGGCGAGCAGCGCCGCGTCATCTCGGGCACGCTGACGACCGGCGAGTTCATCGAGGTGCATGAAACCATGCTGCCGGCCGGTCAGATGCCCCATCCCCCGCACAAGCATCCCAACACCGAGATGCTGTTCATCCAGACCGGCTCGCTCGAATACGACGACGACGGCAAGCTCACGCCCGTCGGCCCCGGCGACATCGTGTTCTCGGCCTCGAACAAGATGCACGGCCTCAAGAACGTCGGCACCACGCCCGCGACCTACATCGTGGTTTCGGTGGGCAAGCAGCTTCACGAAGGCTGACTTTTTTTGTGGTCGCGCAATTTTGGGGTGAACCGCGTCCACACGCGGCCGCTACGGACCACGTTCACCCGATTGCGCTTTATTTTTCAGCCGGCTCTTCGGGAACAGCGTCGGACTGTTTCTGGCGCCACTGAGCCAGCCGCTCGGCCAGGGCCGGGTCGGACAGTGCCAGGATCGCGGCGGCATGCAGCGCCGCATTCTTGGCGCCGGCCTCGCCGATGGCGAAGGTTGCGACCGGAATGCCGCCCGGCATCTGGACCATCGAAAGCAGGCTATCGAGGCCTTTCAGGGCCTTGGATTCCATCGGCACGCCCAGCACGGGCAGGGTGGTCAGCGCGGCGGCGACCCCGGCCAGATGGGCGGCGCCCCCGGCAGCGGCGATAATGACTTTCAACCCCCGGCCGGCGGCCGTGGTCACATAGCGATGCACCCGGTCCGGCGTGCGGTGGGCCGAGGCGATCTTCACTTCGTGCGGGATGGCGAGGACCTCAAGCGTCTGGGCGGCGATTTTCAGGCATGGCCAGTCCGACTGACTTCCCATAATGATTCCGACAAGGGCCATGCTCGGTGTCCTGATTCGCTGCGCGACGCTTATACGAATAGGAAAACCCCGCGGAAAGCTCATATTCGGCGGCCATTAACCTTTTGTTGGTGATCTTAGGTAAATTGTTAATGCAGGGCTGAGGCACCGCATGAAGATCGAGAAGACCACCTCGCTTTCAGGCGTACGCGCCGTGGGCGCCGCCGCCTATGCCAAACAGGCCAGAGCCGTGGAGGAGGTCGCAGCCCCTCCGCCGGTCAGCGCCACCGCCAGCGTGCTCGGCATCCCGGAAGAAGAATTCACGCCGCGCGTGCGCGACGCCATCATGACGTTGATGGGCGAAGTCGACAATCTGCGCCGCGAACTGCAGAAAACCCGGGAGCGTCTGGACGTGGTGGAAAAGACCGCCGACCAGGACCAGCTTCTGCCGCTCCTGAACCGTAGGGCCTTCGTGCGCGAACTGACCCGCTACATTGCCTTCGCGGATCGCTACGGCACGCCCGCGACCCTGCTCTATTTCGATCTCGACGGCTTCAAGCAGGTCAACGACACCTATGGCCACGCCGCGGGCGATGCGGTGCTGGAGCACTTTGCCTCGACGCTCCTCAAGCAGACGCGCGAAAGCGACGTCGTGGGACGGCTCGGGGGCGACGAATTCGGCGTGCTCTTGGCTCACGCCCATACGGAGCAAGGCCTGAAGAAGGCCGATGCACTGGCCCAAAGCCTGACGGCCGATCCTCCGGTGTGGAAGGGAACGCCCATTACCACCAGCTTTTCGCACGGGGCCTTCGAGTTGAAGCCGGGCGATACGGCCGATGTCGCCATCGCGCGCGCCGACCAGGCGATGTACGCGCACAAGCGTACGCCCCGCTGACGTTCAGGCGATGATGTCGGGAAGCAGCTGGTTCTCGATCTTGGCGATCTGGTCCTTGAGCTGGAGCTTGCGCTTCTTAAGGCGCGTTACCTGCAACATGTCGTGGGTGCCCATCAGGGCGTCGATTGCCGCGTCCAGGTCACGGTGTTCCTGTACCAGCTCGGCGAGCTGGGCACGTAGCGCAACCTGATCGGGATTGGTGACTTCAGCCATCTCATGCCCCGCCGGGCTTGCCGCCCCAGCGCTTCGCTCTTGGCCAATTATAACCGAAACAGTCGAGTATGCGTCCGACGAAGTGATCCACCAAGTCTTCCAGCCCGTGCGGGGCGGCATAGAAGGCAGGCACCGGCGGCAGGATCATGGCCCCCATCTCGGTCAGCGCCGCCATCGTCCGCAGGTGGCCCAGATGCAGCGGGGTTTCGCGCACCACGAGAACAAGGCGCCGGCGCTCCTTCAACGTGACGTCGGCGGCGCGGGTCAGCAGCGTCGAGGTCACGCCGGTTGCGATCTCGCTCATGCTGCGCACCGAGCACGGCGCCACGACCATGCCCCGCGCCCGGAAACTGCCGGAGGCGATCGGGGCCGCCACGTCGGCGGGCGGGTAGTGGAAATCCGCTTTGGCGGCGACGGACTTAGGCGTCAGCTTGGTCTCCAGCCCAATGGTCAACTGGGCCGCCTTGCTCATCACCAGATGGGATTCGACCCCCAGCTCGGCGAGCGCCTCCAACAGACGGATGCCGTAGATGACCCCCGACGCGCCCGAGATTCCCACAACGAGACGGTCAACCGTCTCAGTGGCCGCATTTTTTCCCATGGTTCCCTTTACAGGTCGGAAGGGATGGGGGGAAGAGGGCCGTGACAGAACCGTGACTTGGTGTTTTAATCGCCTCACCGATAAGAACGAGGTGCAGGATGGCACTGCAAGGGCATATCAACGAGTTGTCCGAAAAGCATAAGAAACTGGAAGAACTTATCGAAGACGAAATGGCCCATCCGGATTGGAACGAGTACCGGGTCGCGGCTCTCAAAAAGCAAAAACTCAGAATAAAAGACGAACTGGAACGCCTACGAACTAGCGTTCACTAAGTCCTCGTTCCGACCCCGCGTCATCCGTACCGGGTAAGGGTTCGCGCGCGCTTGGCGCGGCGGCGGTCCCGTATGCGTGCGGCCTGATCAGCGCGAACAGGCCCGCGGCCGCGACCAAGCACAGCGCGGCGGCGGCAAAAGCCGCGCCCGGGAAATAGATCGTCGCCGCGGGGTTGGAGAAAAAGGCGAACAGGTTGCCCAGAAGCAGCGGGGCGAACACCGAGGTGAGGCTGCCCAGGCTCGTCACCGCGCCCTGAAGCTCGCCCTGTTCCTGGGGGCCGACCTCCTTCGACATGATCGAATTCAGCGCCGGCATCACCAGCGATACCAGCGCGAACGGCAGCATCGCGGCGAAGATCATCCAGCCTTGGGTCGCAAAGGCATAGCCCAGAAACGAGATCGCCCCGCCCGCGAGCCCGATATAGACCGCGCGCCTCTCGCCGGTGAAGCGGATCAGCCGCGGCAAGGTCATGTACGAGATCGAGACCACCACGCCGATGGCCATCAGCGAATATCCCACCTGGGCCGACGTCCAGTGGAATTTGAGCATGGTGTAATAGCTGAAGACGTTCGGATTGGCGTCGTGCGCCATGCGCATCAGGACGAGCACGCCGCACAGAGGCAGGACCAGGGGAAAGCGGCGCAGGACGACGACGGCGCCGAGCGGATTGGCGCGCCACAGCTCGAATTTGCGGCGATGGTCCTTGGCCAGGGATTCCTTCAGCACGATGAGGCCGTAGAGTGCGTTCAGCGCCGCCAAACCCGCCGAGAGGAAGAAGGGCAGGCGCACGCCGTATTCGCCGATCAGCCCGCCGAGTGCCGGTCCGACCACGAAGCCCACACCGAAGGCCGCGCCGATCAGACCGAAGCTCTGCGCCCGGCGCTCCGCGCTGGAGACGTCGGCGATATAGGCTGCCGCGGTGGAGTAGCTGGCGCCCGCCATGCCCGACAGCGTGCGGCCGAGGAACAGCCAGCCCACGGTCGGGGCCAGTCCCATGATCGTGTAGTCGATGCAAATCCCCACCAGCGAAACGATCAGCACCGGGCGCCGTCCGAAGCGGTCGCTCAGGTTTCCCAACACCGGCGCGAACAGGAACTGCATGCCGGCATAGGCGAAAGCGAGATAGGCGCCGGTGCGGGCGGCGTCGTGCAGGCCTTCATGGGCCAGGATCGTCAAGAGCTTGGGCCAGACCGGAATAATGACTCCCAGCCCCATGGCGTCGATCAGCACGGTGACGAAGATGAAGGCGAGCGCGTGCCTGCTCGCCGGAGATTGATTCATGGTTCACCCGAGCCCGGACGCGGCAGGCTGGCAGAGCCCTTCGCACGAGGCAAGTTTCTGCCGCGTCAGCTTCCGGCGGTGGAACGAGAGGCGAGTGCGCCCCGCTGCTCGTACCAGCCCTTCGAGCGGTTGACGATCGCCACCACGGACAGCATCACCGGCACTTCGATGAGCACGCCGACCACCGTGGCCAGCGCCGCGCCCGACTGGAAGCCGAACAGGCTGATCGCAGCGGCCACGGCCAGCTCGAAGAAATTGGAAGCGCCGATCAAGGCGGACGGTCCCGCCACGCAGTGCTGCTCGCCACAGATGCGATTCAACATATAGGCGAGCCCGGCATTGAAATAGACCTGAATCAGAATCGGAACGGCCAAGAGCGCGATGACGGCGGGCTGGGCGATGATCTGGCGGCCCTGGAAACCGAACAGCAGCACCAGCGTGGCGAGGAGGGCGACGAGCGATACGGGCGAAAGGCGCTTGAGCAGCCCGGCGAGCGCGCCGGCGCCCCCGGATGCCAGAACCGTGCGCCGGATAAGCTGGGCGATGGCCACCGGAATGACGATGTAGAGCACGACCGACAGCACCAGCGTGTCCCACGGAACGGTGATGGCCGAAAGCCCGAGCAACAGGCCCACGATCGGCGCGAAGGCGAACACCATGATGAGATCGTTGAGGGCGACCTGGCTGAGGGTGAAATGGGGCTCGCCCTTGGCGAGGTTCGACCACACGAACACCATGGCGGTGCAGGGCGCGGCGGCGAGCAGGATGAGGCCGGCGATATAGCTGTCGATCTGTGCGGCGGGCAAGAGCGGGCGGAACAGCCAACCGATGAACAGCCATCCCAGCGCGGCCATCGAGAAGGGCTTGACCGCCCAGTTGATGAACAGTGTGACGCCGATGCCGCGCCAGTGCTTTCCCACTTCGCTGAGGGCGGCGAAGTCGATTTTGAGCAGCATGGGAACGATCATCAGCCAGATCAGCACCGCCACCGGCAGGTTCACCTTGGCGATCTCCGCCGAGCCGATGATCTCGAAGACGCCCGGTATGGCCTGGCCGAGCGCGATGCCCGCCACGATGCACAGCGCGACCCAGACGGTCAGATACCGCTCGAAGCCGGACATCAGAATCCGATTCCCTTCGACATCAGAACGGCACCGGAGGGGCACAGGCTCTTGGCCTGCCGCGTTTCGAGGATCGACGGCGGCGCCTCGTCGCGCGCGCGGCGTTTGAAACCGGCCTGCTCGAAGTACCCGGCGGCGTGCAGGGTGAGAAGCCAGGCGTTGCGCGCGCCCTGGCGAAAGGCGCGATAGAGAAGCAGCGGCACCAGATTGCGTCCGATGCGCTTGCCCCTGGCTTCCGGCGCCACGACGACGGAGCGCAGGAAGACGTCCGCGCCGTAAAGCTCGTAGCCGGCAAAGCCGACCACGACGCCGCCCAGCGTGCGGTAAACGAAGAAGGTGCGGTTGGACTCCTCCACATCGTCGACGGGCAAGTCCTCGGCCTTGAGCGCCTTCACCAGGGCCGGATTGCTGCCCGGCATCTTCTCGTCATAGAGGAACGGTGCGCCTTCCTCTTTCAAGAAATCGGCCGCGGGAAGCCGCGGCAACAGATCGAGCACGATGTCGGAGGGTCGGCACAGCGCCACGCCTTTGTCCGTGACGACGATCGGCCGGTTGATGAGGATGGGATGGGCCGTCATGGCGTCGAGCAACGCTTCGTCGTCCTTGCCGGCAAGCCCGAGTTCGCCATAGGGCGTGCCCTTCTTGCGCACGACGTCGCGTACGGCGAGCCCGGCCCGTTGGATCAAACTTTGCAGCTCGTCGCGCGAGGGCGGCGTTTTGAGGTACTCGACCACGCGCAGGTCAACGTCCGCATGGCGCAGCAGCGCCAGCGTGTTGCGCGAGGTGCCGCAATCGGGGTTGTGGTAGATCGTCGTGGTGGCCATTACGGTTTCCTGGAAGTTGCGCCTTCGGACCGGCCGATGTCGTCGAGGCTCCGGTTGAGGGCGATCCTGTCGAGTTTCGCAAGCGGGAGCGCGGCGAAGGCGCCGATCCTGTTCTTGAGATAGCGGAAGGCCGTGACGAAAGCACGTTCGCGTTCGAGATCGTTGCCAACGGTCGCTGCGGGATCCTCGATCCCCCAATGCGCGGTCACGGGCTGACCCGGCCATACCGGGCAGACCTCGCCCGCCGCGTTGTCGCAAACGGTGAACACGAAATCGAGCGCCGGCGCGCCGGGTTGTGCAAACTCGTCCCAGCTTTTCGAACGCGCACCGGCGGCCGGGTAGCCGAACTCCTCGATCACCTTCAGGGCGAGGGGATGCACGCGCCCCTTGGGATGGCTACCGGCCGAATATGCGTTGAAGCGGCCGGCACCATCCTTGGCAAGAATGGCCTCCGCCATGATCGAACGAGCGGAATTGCCGGTGCAGAGGAAGAGGACGTTCGGAACGCGCATGGTCACTCCCCATTGGTTTGCATCAGTTGCCGGGCCGCATCGGCGACGCCCGCGATCCTTTCGTCGGTCACCGGCGTTTCCCCTTTTTTGAAGCCGAGCGCATCCAGGCTGACGCTGCGGGACACTTTGAGGCCCGCTTGGGTCAGGCAGTTGGTGGCGCAATTCAGCGCGCAGCCGTCGATGGCCAGGATCGGGTCGCTCGATTGCCGGTAGAACTTCATGAAGCTCTCCACGCCCGCGCCGACGGCGGTCATGCAGTGCATCTTGCCATGTCCTTCGCGCGACAATTTACGCGCCGCGCGATCGGCAATCTCGCCGACGTCGGAACTTCCCGAACAGGCAAAAAGGATGTGGTCCATGTCTGTTTTCTCCAAGGAATCGGCACGTCTCATTTCTTACGCGGCTTGGCGGCGCGGACGAAGGCGCTGACGAACTTGCCCTCGATGAAGGGCGCCACCGTTGCGAAATCGACGCCGATCTCCTTGAACCACTCGCGCGCTTTTTCGGCCTTGTGGATTTCCGTCGCCTCGATGGCGATATTCTCGAAGCCGGCGGCTTTGAGCTTGGCGGCGTATTCGCCGTCCTGCAGCGCGCCGGCCACGCAACCGGCCCACAACAGCACGTTCTCGCGAATCTCGGCGGGCACCTCGCCGCGCACCACGATGTCGGAGACCGCAAAGCGTCCGCCGGGCTTCAAGACGCGGAAGGCCTCGCGCAGCACCTTGTCCTTGTCGCCCGACAGATTGATGACGCAGTTCGAGATGATGACGTCGACCGAATTGTCGGGCAGCGGGATGGCTTCGATCTCGCCCTTGAGGAATTCGACGTTGGTCAGGCCCGACCTCGCCTTGTTCTCGTTTGCCAGCGCCAGCATCTCGTCGGTCATGTCGAGGCCGAACGCCTTGCCCGCGGGGCCGACGCGGCGCGCCGAGAGCAGCACATCGATGCCGCCGCCCGATCCGAGATCGAGCACGGTCTCGCCCGCCTTCAATTCCGCCAGCGCCGTCGGATTGCCGCAGCCGAGCGAGGCCAGCACGGCTTTTTCCGGCAAGGAGGCGATCTCGGCGCCGTCATAGAGCTGCGTCTTGCTCTCTTCGCCGCAGCCGCACGACTTTTGTTTGCCGCAGCACGAGGTCTTGTCCGTCGCGGCCACGCGCGTGGCGGCTTCGGCGTATTTGGTGCGGACGGTATCTTTCATATCGCTCATGGCTCGGCCTTTCAGCAGCAGGTGATTTTCTGGGGTTCGACAACCTGATTGCGCGTGCAGCATTCGGCATAGAGAAACGCCAGCAACTCCTGCAGCGCCTCGTGGTTCGCGCTGTAGCGCAGGAACACGCCTTCGCGGCGCACGGTCACGAGGTTCTCGTTCTTCAGCTTGTCGAGATGATGGGACAGGGTGGAGTTGGGGATGCCGAGCTCGGTGCCGATCTCGCCGACGACCATGCCGTGGGGGTGAACGGTCAAGAGCAGGCGCACGATGCGCAGACGCGGCTCCGTTCCCATGGCGGACAGCATGTCGGCGAAGCGCACGATTTGGGCTTGGTCGTCGGTCACAACGTCCTCCAGTTTCTATATTTCCACATATATCGAAATATAGGGTACGGTCAAGCGCGCCCGTGTGCGGCAAGCTGGCAAAAAGGAGGAAATCTGCGGGGTGCTCAGGCCGGGACGGCGACGTCCTCTTGCCAGTGCGACAGGATCGCATCCCACTGCCACGCGGCGTTGAAGCGCCCTGCACTGAGGATGAGGTCGGCGCGCCCGTCGTCGGTCAGAAGCGGCCCGGAGAAGATCTCGCCGGCCACCACGGTGCTGTCGAGTTTCCGGCCGCCCAGGATGAACCGAACCGGACCGCCGTGCGCCAGCGTGGCATCGCTCATCGCATTCCACATCGGCAAGGCCGCTGCGGGCAGGAACTCGTCATAGAACCGGCCGCTGCCTTCGCCGACCTCCTCGGCGGTTTCGCCCCCCATGATGCGGGTCCGGTAGCGGCGGCTGCCGCCGGGGCCGGGGACGCATTCGTGCAACATCACGATCGTGAGATAGCGCTGGAGCAAGCGCGCGGTCATCGAGTTGCGATAGGGGATGCCGGTGCCCGCGTTGGCGCGCCAGATCGCGTCGATGTCGGCCATCTCGGGCAGGTAATAGCGGCTTGCACCGTCGCCGCGAACCTTCCAACCGCGATCCGGCGCCAGCCGGTTGAGCGCCGCGAGGTTCGTCACCTCGGCATGATCGTAATCCATCCCCATGGCGCGAGCGCTACCATGGGGTGCACCAATGAGAGATTAACGAAGCGGCCCTGCCGGCGGCAGCCCAAGTTTCCTGCGGGCGTCTTCCTCGACCACGCTCCAAGGCCGCCGCCCGTCGAAATGGCCCCCTTGAAGGACGTATTTGACCGCCCCGCTTTCGGACTTGAGAGGCGCGACGAGGTACTCCGTCACCATATAGGGCTTGTCGAAGGTGTCGGCGCGCAGCAGCACGCGCAACGGCTTTCCCGCGCCGATCGCCGCGTCCGACAGCGCGTACCAGCGCGGCAGGAACTCCTCCGGCACGGCTTCGTCGAGGAATTTGCCGGTAAGCTCTCCATAATATTGCACCAGACCGCTGCCCAACAGGCGCAGGCGATAGCGCCGCTCCGTCCCCTCGCCGATTCGCTCGTAGATGGAAATGTCGCGCATGAAGGGCTGCAACTTGCGCGCCGTCAGCGCCTTTCGCACAGGGATGCCGTCCGCCGCTTCGTCGTGCCAATGCGCGAGCAAGTTGCGCAGTTCCCGGTTGGTGAAATCGCAGGTCTCGTCGCAAAGGATCGGCCAGCCGTTCAACGCAGCCGCCTCGTTCAATGCTTGTGCACTGGCAATCTCCGGCGGAGCCGCTTTCGGCGATGCGGGCATGGTCTCTTTGCGCTGCTGCTGCGAGTATCACGGTTGCGTACGGACCGTTGTTTTGCAACCCCTCGTCGCTGCCCGGTCAACGCGAATTCTGTCGCAACTCGTCTCAGCGCAACCCCCTCGCCATCGTGCGCAGTTTGAACTTCTGGATTTTTCCCGTGGAGGTTTTGGGCAGCTCCACGAACACGATGCGTCTCGGGCATTTGAAATGGGCGAGATGGCTGCGGCAATGCGCCATCAGATCGGCGGCCGTGACGTGGGAATGGCCGGGACGCATCTCCACGAAGGCGCAAGGGCACTCGCCCCATTTCTCGTGCGGCGCGGCAACCACCGCCGCGAACAGCACGCCCGGGTGCAGCATCAGCGCATCCTCCACCTCGATGGAGGAGATGTTCTCCCCGCCGGAGATGATGATGTCCTTGGAACGATCCTTGAGCTCTATGTAGCCGTCCGGGTGCATCACGCCGAGATCGCCCGAATGGAACCAGCCGCCCTTGAATGCTCTGGCCGTGGCCGCGGGATTCTTGAGGTAGCCCTTCATCACGATATTGCCGCGGAACATGGCCTCGCCCAGCGTCCGCCCGTCGGCGGGAACCGATTCCATCGTGACGGGATCGCGGATGTCGAGCGCCTCCAGCGCGGGATAGCGCACGCCTTGCCGCAGCCGCTTGGCGCCGCGCCCGGCCAGATCGAGCCCGTCCCATTCTTGATGCCACTCGTTGAGAACGGCGGGACCGTAGGTTTCGGTGAGGCCGTAGGCGTGGGTCAGCGAGAATCCGGCTTCCAGCATCGCCAGCATGGTCGCCTGCGGCGGCGGGGCTGCGGCATGGATGAAGTTCACGCGGTGCGAGAAAGAACGGCGCTCTTGCGGCAGGGCGTTGAGCAGGGTCGACATCACGATCGGCGCACCGCACAGATGCGTCACCTTGCGGTCGGCGATGGCGTCGTACATCGGCTTGGCACGGACCTGCCTGAGGCAGACATGCGTACCCGCCACGACTGCAACCGACCAGGTGAAGCACCAGCCGTTGCAATGGAACATCGGCACCGTCCAAAGATAGACGGCGTGGCGGTCCATGCCCGTGGCGATGGTATTGGCGGTGCACATCAAGGCCGCGCCGCGATGGTGATAGACGACACCCTTGGGATCGCCCGTCGTGCCCGAGGTGTAGTTGAGCGAGATCGCATCCCATTCGTCGAGCGGGCCGGGTCCGTCGAATGCGGGATCGCCCGCGGCGAGGAACGCTTCGTAATCGAGGCTGCCCACGGCTTCGCCGCTTTGCGGGAATTGCCGGTCGTCGTAGTCGATCACCACCGGCCTGCGGCGGACCAGCGCCAGCGCCCGCCGGACGACGGGCGCGAATTCGCGATCGACGATCAAGAGCTTGGCTTCGCTGTGGTCCAGCATGAAGGCGACGGCCGCGGCATCGAGGCGGGTGTTGAGCGTGTTCAGCACCGCGCCCAGCGCCGGCACGCCGTAATGGACTTCGAGCATCGCCGGCGTGTTCGCCAGCATCACCGATACGGTGTCGCCGCGCTTGATTGCGGCCTTGGCCAGCGCCGAGGCCAGCCGTCGCGTGCGCGCATAAAAATCGGCATAGCTGGTCACGGCCTTGCCGTGGACGATCGCGGCCTGATCGGGATAAGCGCGTGCCGCGCGTTCGAGGAAGCCGAGCGGAGTCAGCGGCTGGTAGTTCGCGGGGTTCTTGTCGAGACCGGTTTGGTAGGGACTGCCCGGCGCGGCGGCTTTCTTGTGCGCCGCGAGGCGCGGCGGCCGCGCGATGTTCGCGGCAGGCTTGTTCGCCTTTGCGACTTTGGTTCGTCTTCCGACCGGCTTTTTGCGATGCGCAGGCTTGGTTCCGGATTGTCCGCGTGTGGCCATGGCCGCTCCCCGTCATTCGGTCGTTTTGCCCACCGTAGCGCGGAATCGGGCGGGCCCGAAGTCAAACAAGCCACCCGGGCGCATGGACGGGGGCGGGCGCGATTGCTAGGAAAGGCCCGTTTTTGCGAGGGCCGGTCGGGATGAACCAGCAGACGGTGGAACGGCGCGGCGGGGTGCTGCGCTCGGTCTACGCGTGGATGATGAAGAATGCGCAAGGCCGTCACGCCTGGGCGGCGCTGGCGGCGTTTGCCTTCGCGGAAGCTTCCTGCTTCCCCATTCCGCCGGACGTGATGCTGCTGCCGATGATGCTGGCGAACCGCAAGCGCGCCTTCCATCTGGCGGCCTGGTGCGCCCTGTGGTCGGTGATCGGCGGCATGGCGGGATATGCCATCGGCGCCCTGTTCTGGGACACCGCCGGTCTGTGGATCGTGCACGCCTTCCATTTTCCGTTGGCAAAGGTGGAAGCAATGCGCTTGGCCTACGCCAACCACTCCTACCTGATCGCCATCCAAGGGGTGACGCCCATACCCTTCAAGCTGGTGACGATTTCCGCCGGGCTTGCCGGTGTGCCGTTTGCGGCCTTCTTGTTCTATGCGGCGCTGGCGCGTTCGGTACGGTTCATCGTCATCGAAGGGCTCTTGGTCTACTGGTTCGGCGACCAGGCCAAGGCCATGCTCGACAAGTACATGGAGGCCGCCCTGGTAATCTTCCTGATTGCGGTCGTGGCCGGCATCGTGCTGGTGGGATTTGTCCTGAAATAGCAGGACGGTCATGCGTTCCCCGCATCCTCGCGGCCTTCAAACGGCCTCGGACGGGGACAATGGATTCGGTTCATGGTTCCGCAGCTGGCCTCCATTGCCGCCATTCTGTTCGCGACGCTGATCTACCTCGTCGGCAACGGGCTGTTGGGCGTGCTGATTCCGGTGCGCGCGCACATGGAGGGCTTTTCCACCCTCGCCATCGGCATCATCGGTTCGGCCTATTTTGCCGGCTTCGTGATCGGCTGTTTCACCGGCCCGCGCTGGCTGGCGCGCGTCGGCCACGTCCGCACCTTTGCGGTTTCGGCGGGGATCACGGCCGCCGCGACGCTGGCGATGTCGATCGTGGTCAGCGTTCCTGCCTGGATCGCCATGCGCATGCTGTTCGGGATGGCGGCCGCCAACATGTACATGGTACTGGAAAGCTGGCTCAACGACCGCGCCCGCAACGAGACGCGCGGTTCCATTTTCGCCTCCTATCTCAGCGTGAATTTCGGCGGCTTGATGATCGGCCAACTCCTGTTCGCCACGGCGCGGCCGGAAAGCTTCGTGCTCTTCAGCATGGCGACGATCTTCTACGCGCTGTGCCTGATCCCGGTCGGACTGACCGACCTGAAGCAGCCGGTCCCGGCGCCGGTGCCCACGCTCAGGCCGCTGCGCATCTTCCGCATTTCGCCGGTCGGCGTTGCGGGCTGCATCGCGGTCGGCCTCGCCAACAACGCGGTCTGGACGATGGGTCCGGTCTATGCGCAAGCCGAGGGGCTTTCGAGCGGGTCCATTGCGCTGTTCATGGTGGCGTTCACGCTGGGCGGCACACTGGTGCAGGTGCCCGTCGGCCGGCTCTCGGACCGCATGGACCGCCGTTACGTCATCGCCGGAACCTGCCTGCTGGCGGCGACCGCGGCAATTCTCATCGCGCTGTTCGGCGGCCACGGGCGCGGCGCCATGCTCGCCGGCATCGGCGGCTTCGGCGTATTGATGCTGCCGCTCTACGGTCTTTCGATCGCCCACGCCAACGACCGCATTCCGCGCAATGCTTTTGTCGAGTGTTCCGCGACGCTGCTTCTCATCAATTCGATCGCCTCGGTTCTGGGCCCCACCCTGGCCGCCACGGTGATGGACATCTTCGGGGCCCCGTCGCTGTTTCTGTTCACCGCCGCCGTGCATATCGCGATGCTGGGCTTCACCCTCGTGCGCTTGCGCCATAAGGAGGCGCCGACCGGCGAATTTCGCGACCGCTTCGAACCGGTGCCCCACGAATCCTCGCCCACCAGCCTCGAACTCGATCCGCGCGGGCCCGAAAAAGTCGCATGATCCGACCGGGTTCGATCGGATCATGCGTCAGGCGGGGGGTGGTTGGATCGTTTGGGCGGGGTCAGTTGGTTTGTTCGGGCGGGGGCGCGTCATGGCCGCAAGAGGTAAGCCCCGGCATGCCGAGCAGCGTCACCATGCGCCCGTCGAGGACCGCGATGCCGTCGACATATTCGTTGTTGACCGTATCCATGACGTCGGGCGGCGGGCGCACGTCCGATGCGGCCAGCGTGACGATATCCGACACCGCATCCACCAGGATGCCTATCGTCCTCGCGCCCGAATCGACCACGATGATGACGTGTTTGACCGTGACGTCGGTGAGGCCCAGCCCGAGACGCGCCTTGAGGTCGATCACCGGCAGGACCGTGCCTCTCAGGTTGATGACGCCGCGGACGTAATCGGGCACGTGCGGAAGCGCGGTGGTGTCGGTCCAGCCGCGGATTTCGCGGATGGTCATGATGTTCGCGGCGAACTCCTGGCCGTTGGCGATGAAGGTGATGTACTGACGGTGTTCCTGCGAGGTGACTTGTTCGGCGACGCCCATCTTATCCTCCTTTAGAGTGAAGTTGCGGCAGCGTCTGCGCTGCCGCAACTCTCCCACGGCGTGTTAGAACTCGGACCACTCTTGTTCCGGTTCGGCTTCCGGCTTACGGGCCACAGCAACGGATAAGCGCTGTGCCCCGGTGCCGGTTTTCATGCGCGCGGGCTGGGGGGACTGCATTTTCCTGACGGGATGCGCCGCGACTTGCGTGGGCTGCGGCCTTTGGGCGGGGGCGGGTTGCGCCTTGGCGGCGGCCTTGGCCTGTTCGCCGATGTTGAAGAACGACACCAGCGACGACAGGCCCTGGGTTTCGCCGGCGAGGTTGCGCGAAGCCGCGGTGCTTTCTTCCACCATGGCCGCGTTCTGCTGGGTCACCTGGTCCATCTGGCTGACGGCGACGTTGACCTGCTCGATGCCGGTCGACTGCTGCTCGGCGGCCTGCGCCATTTCGCTGACCAGGGTATTGATCTGCAACACGTGATCGACGATGCGCTTCAGCGCTTGGCCGGACTCGCCCACGAATTTCACGCCGTTGCCGACGTGCTCGCTGGAGACGTTGATGAGGGTCCTGATCTGTTTGGCCGCTTCGCCCGAGCGCTGCGCCAGGGCCCGCACTTCGCTGGCCACCACGGCGAAACCCTTGCCGGCTTCGCCCGCCCGCGCCGCTTCCACGCCGGCGTTAAGGGCCAAGAGGTTGGTTTGGAAGGCGATTTCGTCGATGACGCCGATGATGTCGGTGATCTGCTTGGATGATTGGGCGATGGCGTCCATGGCCTTGATTGCGGTCTCGACCACCTGGCCGCCGTCTTCGGCGACCGTCTTGGCTTCCGTGACGCTGGATTTTGCCTCGTGCGCATTGGCGGCGGTCTTCTTGACCGTGGCGGTGATCTGTTCCAGCGCCGCGGCGGTTTCTTCGAGGCTCGCAGCCTGCTGCTCGGTGCGGCGCGACAGGTCGTCGGCGGCCTGGGCGATTTCGCCGGCGCCGGTGGAGATCTGGTCGGTCGACGACATCACTTTGGTGACCGTATCCTCAAGGTGGTGAATCGCGGCGTTGAAGTCTTCCTTCAGTTTGCCGAACGGCCCGGTCAGCTCGGCGGTCACGCGATGGGTCAGATTGCCCTTGGCAAGATGTTCGAGGCCGTGGCCGATGCTGGAGACGATGGTTTCGGTCTGTTCGGTCTTGGAGCGCTCGGCGGCGGCCATGTGTTCCTTGAACGCGATCATCGCGGCGGCCAGCTTGCCGACCTCATCTTCCTGATCGGAATTGGGGACCTCCACGTGGAGATTTCCCGATGCAAGTTCGCCCATGGCACTCGTCATCTCGACCAGCGGCTTCGAGATGCCGTGGATCAACACGAGACAGGCACCGGCGCAGAACAGCACCGCGATACCGAGCGCCGAGAAGATCAGGATGCGGGACGAGTTGAAGGTCTCCTGGCTTTCGTTGCCGGCTCCAACACCGCCGTCGTTGGCGTAGGAGATGCCGTTGTCGATGGCGTCATTCAATTCCCCGAACGTCGCCTTCATCGTGTTTATGTAATAGGCGGAGGCGGCAGCCTGGCCGCTGGTGCGGTCGATTTCGATCTCCTTGTCGAGCATGGGCTGATAGATCGCCCAAGCGGAGGAGATCTGCTGCGCGTGTTCCCGGCCTTTTTCATCCGAAACCAGCGCCTGATACTTGGCAAGCGAGGACGTCACGCTAGCAGACAACGAGGCGAGGGTATTGGAAAACTGCTCGCGATCCTTGTCGGATGTCGCAAGCAGATAGCCGCCCTGATAAGAGCGGTAGCGCGTCGCATAGTAGCGAACCTCGCCGAGCAAACGCGTGGTCGGCAACCATTGGTCGCGGATTTCGCCCGCATTCGTGTTCAACTGCGAAAGTCGCTGGGCGGAGAAGAGCCCGAGTGCGACGGTGACGAGAAGTATGCAGGAAAACACGCCCATGACTTTCCCGCTCACCGAGATATCCTTGAAACGCATCGACATGGCATGGTCCTCTTTAGTGGTCCGCTCACGGCGCGCACCGGTGAGCACGTTCAAACTGCGCGGCCGCCGTTTAAATTCCATGTAAACGCCCTGCGACATGCCGTTTCCGTCCGTTCGAATTGATGAAGATCGTGCTCAACGCAGGCGCGAATGCCGGGCCGGCGGCGGAGCGGGCAAAGCAGTCTTTTCGTCGGCCGGTCGAAGCACGAAGTCTGCGCGGCGTCGGCAAGACGACCCGCGATCGGGACGTAGGCACCGGCCGCGATCAACGAGATTGAAAACGACGCGTTGCATACGGACGGTTGCAGAAAGGCGTTCCGCAAGTGCGCGCATGGAAACCAAATCGATGCGTCAAACTGTCTCCGCGCGGTGCCGCCGTTTGGGGCGGTGCAGCACGGGCGAGCGGTCTTCCCTGTGCAAATCAATGCAAAATTAACTCGGGAAACCCGACAGCGCCGCCACGAGAATGCGCCTCTCGCCGTGGCGTGGCAGGATTGGAGATGCGCTTGCGGCGAAGCCGCTTTCCGCAGCGCGAGGCGGCGCACGATCGCCTCGATTACAACTTGATCCGACTTCGAAAATGCGGCTCCGCCCGTACGGCAGAGCCCGGCACGCCCTCTGCCCGCTCCTTGCATTAAACTATATTGCGATTAATAGTCGATCGTATAATTTGGGGGGTGAGGTTCGGGCAGACGCATCCGCGAAAAAACCAACGCGACGGCTGGCTCACGCGGGGCCGCATGGAGGGGCGTGTCATGAGAGTTGTTCTGTTTGGCGGCGCCTGTGCGTTCGCCGCTGCCGTCGTCGGCGAAGACATATGGCACACGGTGAAATCCGCGAAATAGCAGGGGTGTACGGTGAGGGGATTCGCAATCGCGCTGGCGCTGCTCGCGCTGGCATTCCAATCCGCTGCGGCGGAAGTACGGCAATACTACATCGCCGCGGACGAGATCGACTGGGATTACATGCCGGGCGGCCGGGATGGAATGATGGGCATGGCCCCGATGGGCTGGGCCAAGTTCTTTGCGACGCGCGGGCCTCATCTCATCGGCAGTGTGTACCGCAAGGCGGTCTATCGCGAATATACCGACGCCACGTTCAAGCACTTGAAACCGCGTCAGCCCGGGGACGCCTATCTCGGGATGCTCGGTCCCATCATCCGCGCGGAGGTGGGCGATACCATCCGCATCGTGTTCAAGAACAACGGCACCCATCCCTACAGCATGCATCCGCACGGCGTGTTCTACGACAAGGCGTCGGAAGGTTCGCTTTACGACGACGGCGTTGCCCCCGCCGCCAAGCCCGGCGGCAGCGTGGCGCCGGGCAAGACGTTCAACTATGTCTGGGAGGTTCCCGCGCGTGCCGGTCCCGGCCCCAACGATCCAAGCTCGATCGTCTGGCTCTATCATTCCCACGTCGAGGAGCGCAAAGACGTCAACAGCGGCCTCGTCGGCGCCGTCATCGTGACCCGCCGCGGCATGGCGCGCCCGGACGGCACGCCCAAGAACGTGGACCGCGAATTCGTCGCCCTGTTCATGATCTTCAACGAGAACGAAAGCCTGCTTCTTTCGGATTCGATCGCGAAGTTCACCACCGACCCCAAGCACGTGAACCGCTTCGAGGCCGCACCCAAGGACCCGGAGGGAAATTTCGATCCCATCATCGGCACCGGTTTTGCCAGCCAGAACTTCCGCGCCACGATCAACGGCTACCAGTTCGCCGACGGCCCCTCGATGCAGATGCACAAGGGCGACCGCGTACGCTGGTACGTCGTCAGCTTGGGAGAGGCGCTCAACGCCCATGCGCCGCACTGGCACGGCAATACGGTGATGCTGAACGGTCAACGCACCGACGTCATCTCACTGGTGCCGGCGCAGATGGTCACCGTCGACATGCGGCCGGACGATCCGGGCACATGGCTGTTCCACTGTCACATGAGCGACCACATGCAAGCCGGCATGGCCGCCCGCTACGAGGTGCTGCCGTAGCTCAGCTCTCGCTGGTTTCGCTGGTCTCGCCCGCGGGAGATTCCACCTTGGCTTCCGGCTCCGGCTCGATTTCCGGCTGGGGCCCCGTGCCCGGCGCGGGTTGCGAACCCGGCGCGGGTTGCGAACCCGGCGCGGGCTGCGAGCCCGGCGCGTCCTGCACCGGCTTCAACGTGGTTCCCGCCCTGGCCGCGCGCTTGACGGCGCGTTCCGCCTTGGCCGATACGCGGCTCACCGCCAGATCGA
>Ga0187810_10000335_pt1 | contig 19372 bp, 16 predicted proteins | sample NC_wetland_sal_i_9_FD_132963 | JGI IMG/M metagenome (GOLD analysis project Ga0187810, IMG submission 132963) | Wetland sediment microbial communities from Neuse River Estuary, North Carolina, USA - ASW_5 | ecosystem: Environmental > Aquatic > Freshwater > Wetlands > Sediment | place: USA: North...
CTCCAGGTCTTCGGCAACATCTATTCGCGCATCATGAACCCGACCAACGCGGTGCTGGAGGAACGCATCGCGGCGCTGGAAGGCGGCCGCGCGGCGCTGGCGGTGGCTTCGGGCCATGCCGCGCAACTGGTGGCGATGCACACTTTGATGGGCCCGGGCGACGAATTCGTGGCGGCGCGCCAGCTTTACGGCGGCTCGATCAACCAGTTCAACCAGTCCTTCGCCAAGTTCGACTGGCACGTCAAATGGGCCGACGGCACCGATCCGGAAAGCTTCAAGCCGCTGCTCACCGGCAAGACCAAGGCGCTCTACATCGAAAGCATCGCCAATCCCGGCGGCGTCATCACCGACATCGAGGCCATCGCCAAGATCGCGCATGGCGCCGGCGTGCCCCTGATCGTCGATAATACGCTGGCCACGCCCTACCTGATCCGCCCCCTCGACTGGGGCGCCGACATCGTGCTGCATTCGGCCACCAAATTCCTCGGCGGCCACGGCAACTCGATGGCCGGGCTGATCGTGGACGGCGGCAAGTTCGATTGGGGCTCGCCCAAGTATCCCACTTTGTCGGCGCCCTGCCCCTCCTATCACGGCATGAAGCTGTGGGAGACCTTCGGCGACATGGCCTATGCCATCGCCTGCCGCGTGCTGGCGCTGCGCGATCTCGGCCCCGCCCTGTCGCCGATGAACGCCTTCCTGATTCTGCAAGGCGTCGAGACGCTGGGCCTCAGGATGCAGCGCCATTGCGAGAACGCGCTCAAGGTGGCGCGCTGGCTGAAGGCCAATCCCAAAGTGGCCTGGGTGAGCTATGCCGGGCTGCCGGACGATCCTTCCTACGCCTTGCAGCAGAAGTATTGCCCCAAGGGGGCGGGCAGCGTCTTCACCTTCGGCGTCAAGGGCGGCTATGAGGTCGGGCGCCGGCTGGTGGATTCGGTCAAGCTGATCAGCCATCTCGCCAATATCGGCGACACCCGCAGCCTGATCATCCATCCCGCCTCCACCACCCATCGCCAGCTGGAGGCCGAGGAACGTGCCAAGGCCGGGGCCGGCGACGACGTGGTGCGCCTCTCCATCGGCATCGAGGACGCCGCGGACATCATCGCCGATCTGGATCAGGGTTTGGCGGAGGCGTAGCGCAGTTCGAAGGCCTGCCACAGGGCGGTGCCGAACAGCAGCGCCGCCGCCACCTGGTGGGTTGCGGCCAGCGCCACCGGCACCTGCCAGAGCAGGGTGTAGATTCCGAGCAGGATCTGCACCGCCGTGACGGCGAGCACGGTATTGGCGGCGACCATCGCCAGGCCGCCGACCTTCCGGGTCCGCAGCCACTGCCAAAGGAAATACGCGAAGATCGCCACCGCATAAGCCCCCATGCGGTGGTCGAACTGCGCCAGTCCGGGATTCTCGAAGAAGCCGATCCAGCCCTGCGCGAAAGCGTGTTCGGGGAAGAAGCCCCCGCCCATCGTCGGCCAGGTGTTGTAGACCAGGCCGGCGTGCAATCCCGCCACCAGCGCGCCCAGCAGCATCTGGACGAACACCAGCGCCGCGAAGGCATAGGCCGCTTTAGGGGCTTGCTTTGGCGTGCGGTCTTCGGCGTGCAGGTATTCGAGGGCGATCCAGAGCAAGGCCCCCAGCAGCAGCACCGCGAAGCCGAGATGGATCGCCAGGCGGTATTGCGAGACGGCGACGCGCACCTCCAGCCCGCTCTCCACCATCCACCAGCCGACGAAGCCTTGCAGCCCGCCCAGCACGAACAGGGTCAGCATCCGTGCCCAGTCCTTGCGGGTGATGGCGCCGGTGACGGCGAACCAGGCGAAGGGCACCAGGAAGGCGAAGCCGATGGCGCGGCCGAGCAGGCGGTGCGCCCATTCCCACCAGAAAATCGCCTTGAAGCCTTCCAGGCTCATGCCCAGATTCTCCAGGCGGTATTGCGGGATGTGGCGGTATTTGGCGAAGGCCTCGGCCCAGTCGGCATGGGAAAGCGGCGGGATGGCGCCTACGATGGGGTCCCATTCGGTGATGGAAAGCCCCGAGCCGGTCAGCCGCGTCAGCCCGCCCACCGCCAGCATGGCGATCACCAGGGCGGCGACGATCAGAAGCCAGAGGCCGACGGCGCGGCGGCTGGCGGGTTTGGCAAGGGAAACGGCGGTCACGACTCGGGCTTGCGTATCACGGCCCCTGTTTGATAGCCCTGCCCCGCCAGGAGGTCCAGACGGATGCAGCCCCGTACCAAAAAGCTGATCGGCACGCTGGCGACGCTGGTCTGGCTTTGCCTCTATGCGCCGATCGCCATGGGCATCGCCGTGCGGCTGCTGCCGCAGGCGGGCGCCTTCGTCACTTTCCTATACTACGTCCTGGCGGGCACGCTGTGGATCGTGCCCGTGGGCCTGATGCTGCCCTGGATGCACCGCGAGCCGAAGAAAAAGTCCTAGAGCGCAATCCCGAAAAGTGCGAAGCGGTTTTCGCCAGATTGCGCGACAAACAAAGGAATCTAGAGCACGTTTCCGACTCGAAGAAGAGGGAACGTGCTCTAGGCTTCCGCCAAGCCGCGCTGCCGCGGCGAGGTCTGCTTGCGGGTGCGTACCGTGGCGCCCTTGCGGCGGTGGACGTGATCCTGCAACTGGCGTTCCGCCGTGGCAAAGGCCTGGCGCAGCACCGTGCCGATGTTGTCGAAGGAAGGCCCGTCGCCGCTGGCGTGCTTGGCGGCGATTTCACAGCCGGGCAGCTTCAACTCGACGGCGATGCGGAACTCCTTCACCTTATGGTGCACATGGTGCGGCGCCTCCACGGTGACGCGGCAACGCCGGATGCGCCCGAATTTGCGTCCCAGCCTGGCGGCCTGTTTCAGCGCCAGCCCCTGCACCGTGGGCGTCGCCGCCAGGTTGCGGAACACCACCGAGACCGGCATGGCGTTGCCCGACACCGTCGCCACCCGCGCCCCGTTCGCCGCCGCGGCCTCGAGCAGGATGACGGACAGCTTCTGCCACAGCGCCTCGGCACCGAGTTTGACGAAGTTCTTGGGGACCTGATGCACCAGCGTCTCGCGCACCCGTTCGGACAACTGCTCGCGCAACTCCGCCAGAAGGCGCGGCGGCGCCACCAGCACCAGCCGGTCGTAACGCCGGTCGGCCAAGGCGCCGTCCAGCGCCCCGGCCGCTTCGCGCGCCCAGCGCCGGGGTTTCGTCAGCAGCGGCGGCGCAGTCTCCTCGAAAATCCGTCCCTCCTCGCCGCGGCGCAAGGCGAAGAAACGCACCCTTGCGCCGTCCATCACGGCGATCCATGTCGGTTTGCTTTTGTGGGGCATGTCTTGCTCCTCAAGTGGTTCCACGAGCAGCAGTGCCCGATCTTAAGCCGCGTCCGGACGATGTGCACCCGCCTTCGTGCCGTTCGGTTTCCCGCCCGGCACCCCACAGGAAGAAAGCCTGGCGCAGCCTTCGGCAGGTGAAATCCCGCGTGACAGGCCGAAGCATTTGATAAGCATGAAACGATATATTGTGTTGTATATTTGATGCCTTATGCGGCAATAAAGATGCTTAAAGCCTATACCCACTGCCAAACCGGCCGAACGGGCCGCTTCCGCTGCGGATTCGCCATGCCGGAGCGGAAGATGAGAGGCGAAGACGTCCGGCGCCACAGGACCCGGTTGCAAAGTATGTGGTGCGACGCGTGCCGGCGGCGGAGTGCAGCTTCCGCGCGTAATTCGTATACGGAATAATACCTAGGGGCCGGTTTTACAGCGCCTTAAATCCCTCGCGACATGATATTGCCGCAAGGAGCGCATGATGGGCACGGCCGTCAAACCGAAAATCGTCCTCTTGGGGCAGAAGGATCCGGCCAAGGAGATCGAGCTTTCGCCGGAGGAAGGCCCCGTCGAATCCCGCCTGGCCGTGGTGCAGGACATGTGGGGCGGCGGCAACCTCACCCCCTTCGACAGTCCCTTCGCCTCGCGCGCCGTCGGCGCGCTGGCGCCGGCGAAAAGCACTTCCATCGGCGCGCTGTGCCACCATCTCGGCCGCAGGCTGTTCGCCTTCAGCCGCGAAAGCGGCATCTGGATCGACGCCTACGAAGCCGACGCCGCGCTGTCGCGCCTGGAAAAGCGGCCCAAGGACAAGGTCAAGCTGATGAGCTGGACGCCGGGAAGCGGCCAGCTCGGCAACCGGCGCTTCACCCATCTGGCGGTGCTGTCGCCGTCGCGCCTCAAGGGAGCGCAGGAGACGCTGGTGCGGGAAGCGGCCAAGGCGCTGAAGCCGGAGGGCTGCCTGTTCCTCGCCGACCTGATGTGCGACGACCGGAAGATGTCGCATGCCGGCCTGCCGAAATTGTACGCCCGGCAGCAATACCGCGACTGGCTGGAAAAGGCCGGACTCGAATTCTACAACGAGCACGCCTTGAGCGGCGACGTGCGCGTGGCGCTGCTGCGCGGCCTCGCCAGCTCGGTCAACATGCTGGCCAACGTCAAGAAGCTGCAGGACCCCTGGAGGAGCCAGCGCTTCAAGGCCTTCCGGCAGGAACTCGACGCCGTCGTCACGCTCCACACGGCGATGGAGCGCGGCGACGTCGCCGCGCACGGCCTGCTTTACATCAAGAAGGCGTGACTTACTTCGCGCCCTTCAGGTTGGCGTCGGCGAAGTTCCAGTTCGCCAGCTTCTCCAGGAAGGTCTTGACGTAATCGGGACGGCGGTTCTGGAAATCGAGGTAATAGGCGTGTTCCCACACGTCGCAGGTGAGCAGCGCCGTCTTGCCGTGTACCAGCGGGGTGTCGGCATTGGCGCTGCCTTCCACCTTCAGCTTGCCGCCGTCCAGCACCAGCCAAGCCCAGCCGCTGCCGAACTGGCCCACCGCCGCGGCCGAAAAGGCTTCCGCGAACGATTCATAGCTGCCGAAATCCGCCACCAGGCGTTCGGCCACCGCGCCTTTCGGCTTGCCGCCGCCGTCCGGCGCCATCGAATGCCACAGGAAGCTGTGGTTCCACACCTGGGCCGCATTGTTGAACAGGCCCTTCTTGGCGGGGTCGGCGGCCGCGGCCCGGATGATGTCTTCCAGCGGCTTGCTTTCCAGTGGCGTGCCGGCGATCAGTTTGTTGGTATTGGCAACATAGGCGGCGTGGTGCTTGTCGTGATGGAACTCGAGAGTGCGGGCGCTGATATGGGGCGCCAGGGCGTCCTTGGCGTAAGGCAGGTCGGGCAGTTGAATGGTCATGGCAATCTCCAGTCGTTCCATCGGGGGCGAAACGCGCCTCGGAAGATTAGAGTTATTACAAGCTGGTGGCCGCGATTTCAACGGAATTAAAGTCTGGACTCAATTGGTTTCAGCAATTTCAACATCTTCGACATGGCCGGGCTTGCTCCGGCCATTCGCAGCGGCGCGTGTCCACATCCCAATTGTGTTCTTTATCACCGGGATGGCCCGCATCCGGAGCAGCCAAGCCGCCGTCCACATGCTGTCGCTATGGCCCCTTCGACAAGCTCACCCTTCGACAAGGATGAGGGGCGGCTTGGCGTGTCGAAGGGGCGGGCCATGACAAGTGAGAATGATGTCTGTCAATGGAGGACAAAGCCTGGAGCGCAATCCGGCCGTAAAACCGAACGGGGCGCACCGTCCGGCACGCCCCGCTCGAAAAAATTTCTTCGGACCGCTTCAGTCGGTCTCCACCGGACCGGGCGGCACGCAGTCCGCAGGGGCTAGCGTCTCCAGCTCGTGGCAGAGCTTCTCGGCATCCTGGTCCATGCCGGCCCAGCGCAGCTTGGCGATGAGTCCCTTCAACCCTTCGCGGGTGTCCGGCTGCTTGGCAGTTTGCTTTCGCTCGTCGTCAGATGGTTGTAACATTACTGTCTCCGGTTACGCGAGTTTGTTCGTTTTTATTACCGCGTATTTCACCCCTGCCCCGTGCGAATACGCGTATTTTTCCTTCTACACCAAATCGGGCTAAAGACGATACGTGCCGCCGCGCGTGCGGTTGACGCAGAGCGATGCGGTCGCTGCAAGCCGTTCGGACGCACGAAACGGACCTCCGGGAGAACTTCGATGAAACAACTATTCCATGTCGCCGCCGTAGTTGCGTTTACCACTGCGGCAGCGGCCGCCACGATTCCCCCGCCGCCGCCCACGCCGGCCGAAGCCGTCAGCGATGTCGTGCAAGGCGTGACGGTCGCCGATCCGTATCGCTGGCTGGAGAACTGGTCCGACCCCAAGGTGCAGGACTGGAGCGCCGCGCAAAACGCCCGCACCCGCGCCTATCTCGACGCCTTGCCCGAAGAGAAGCCGGTCAAGGAGGCGCTGACCAAGCTGATCTCCGCCACCTCGCCCGCGCTGTTCCAGCTTGAGGCGCGCGGCAAGCGGGTCTTCGCCGTCTACTCCGATCCCAAGCGGCAGCAGCCGATGCTGGTGACGCTGAATGCCGCCGCCGATCCCAAGAGCCGCAAGACCCTGCTCGATCCCAACCAGCTCGATGCCTCGGGCCATGTCGCCATCGACTGGTTCGTGCCCTCGAACGACGGCAGCAAGGTCGCCGTTTCGCTCTCCAGGAACGGCTCGGAAGACGGCACGCTGCACGTCTACGACGTCAAGAGCGGCCGGGAGATCGAAACGCCGATCCCGCGCGTGCAATATCCCACGGCGGGCGGCAGCCTGGCCTGGGCGCCGGACGACAACGGCTTCTGGTACACGCGCTATCCGGGCCCGGAGGCGCCCGAGGCCGAACAGCACTTCAACATGCAGGTCTATTTCCACGTCCTCGGCAGCGATGCGGCCAAGGACGCGCTGGCGCTGGGCAAGCAGGACGGGCTCGATCCCGTCTCGGAAATCTTCCTCGACAACCGCCACAACCTGCCGGCCGCGATGGCGATGGTGCAGAAGGGCGACGGCAACATCTGGACCTATTACGTGCTGAAGGAGGGCGCCCCCGCCTTGCGCATCGGCGTGCCGGCGGACGAGATCGTCTATGCCGGTTTCGGGCCGGACGGGGCGATCTACGGCATCTCGCGCAAGAACAGCTCCAACGGCTTCGTCGTCAAGCTGGACAAGCCGGTGCAGGACGGACTCGGCAGCGCCAGGGTGATCGTGCCGCAAAGCGATGTGGCCATCCGGTCCGGCGGGGCGCAGCAGAACAACCCCGACCTCGCCTTCGCCAGGAACCGCCTCTTCGTGCGCGACATCGTCGGCGGTCCCAACCAGGTGCGCATCTTCGGCCTCGACGGCAGGCCCATGGGCAAGCTGCCGCTGCCTCCGATCGCCGCCAACGACGAGATCACGGAGCTGGCCGACGGGCGCATCCTGTTCGACGTCACCAGCTATCTCAGGCCGGTCTATTACGAGTCCTGGAACCCCAGGACCGGCAAGCTCCAGGAAACCGCGCTGAAGGTCACCTCGCCCGTCTCCTTCGCCGACGCCGGCGTGAGCCGCGTTTTCGCCACCTCGAAGGACGGCACCCAGGTTCCGCTCAACATCGTGATGAAGAAAGGCACCAAGCTGGACGGCAGCCATCCCCTGCTGCTCTACGGTTACGGCGGCTACGGCGTCAGCCAGACGCCGGGCTTCCTGGGCGCCTTCCGCCGGCTGTGGCTGGATGCGGGCGGCATCTACGTCATCGCCAACATCCGCGGCGGCGCCGAATACGGCGAGCGCTGGCACCGGGAAGGCATGTTGACGAAAAAGCAGAACGTCTTCGACGATTTCTATGCCGCCGGGAAATACCTGATCGAGCGGCACTATACCTCGCACGATAAGCTGGCGCTGATGGGCGGCTCCAACGGCGGGCTGCTGATGGGCGCCACGATCACCCAGCATCCCGAACTGGCGCGGGCGGTGGTGTCGGCGGTGGGCATCTACGACATGGTGCGCGTCGAGCTCGACCCCAACGGCTCCTTCAACACCACCGAATTCGGCACGGTGAAGAACCCCGAACAGTTCCAGGCGCTCTTCGCCTATTCGCCCTATCACCACGTCGTGGCGGGCACCGCCTATCCCGCGGTGCTGATGACCACGGGGGCCACCGACGGGCGCGTCAATCCGATGCACTCGCGCAAATTCGCGGCGGCGCTGCAGGCGGCCACGGCTTCCGGCCTGCCGGTCCTCTTGCGCACCAACATGAAGGCGGGACACGGCATCGGCAGCTCGCTGTCGGACCGTATCGCCGAGATGACGGACATGCTGAGTTTCCTGTTCGACCAACTCGGAATGGCGTATCCTGACACACCGTAACGGGATTTTCCGTCCCCTCGCCCTGCGATGCTTCGGCAAGCCGGGGTGAGGGGATGGATGTTCCAGGGGAGGCAATCATGCGCGCCGTCTTCTTTCTCACCGGGTTCCTCGTCTGTGCGGCGGGGGCCTTTGCCGCCTGTCCGCCGCCGCCTCCGGCACAGCGCGACATCGTCGCCGACAGCTATTACGACGATCCGCCCGTCTATTCGCATATCGATCCGGCGAAGCACGCCGCCTATGAGGCGGCGGTGGGGCCGGTCGAGCATTACCTGGATACGGTCGCCGCCATGGCGAGCAAGGGCGAGTCCGAATGCAGCTTGCGCTGGCTGGTGGCCTGGGCGGAGGGCGACGCCCTCTTGGGCAAGATCGAAAAGGAACAGGCGCATTACGAGCGCAAATGGGTGCTGGCGGGCCTGGCGCTGAGCTATGCCAAGGTACGGCCCTTCGCCACCAGCGACCGGGCGGCCGCCATCGACACCTGGCTGGATGCCATTGCCCACGGCGTGCGCCGGCATTCCGAAGCCACTAAGGGCGAACGCAACAACCACTACTACTGGGAAGGGCTGGCGGTGGCCGCCACCGGCGCGGTGACCGGCAATGCCAAGGATGTCGCCTGGGGACGCAAGGTCTTCGATGACGCCATGACCCAGGTCGCCCCCGACGGCAGCCTGCCGCTGGAAATGAAGCGCGGGGCGCGGGCCCTGCACTACCACCTCTTCGCCGCCGCGCCGCTGGCGATGCTGGAATCCGTCCTGGACGTGCGTTCGCCGCAAATGGACAAGCTGGCGGCGTTCTGCATCGCCGGGCTGCAACATCCCGAAACCATCGCCAAAGGCGCCGGGGCCGCGCAGATCGGCGTGCTGGACGACGACGCGGACTGGCTGGCGGTTTATGCCCGCCGCCATCCCTCTCCGGAGATCACGGCCTTGCTGGCCAGGCGCAAGCCTTACGTGAACCGCCTGGGCGGGGAGCTGGATAAGCCCAACCCGCTGGAACATGTGAAGTAAAGCCCCCTTCGTCCGGCTTCGCCTGCGGCTACGCCGGACACTTCCCCCGTTTCGCGGGGGCAGAAAAGCATTGCGGGGCAGAAAACTACAGGCGCGGGGCGGTTTCCGGCAGCGAGACGACGTGTACGTCGCGCTGCGGGAAGGGGAATTTGATGCCCGCTTCCTTGAAGCGCTCCCACACCGCCAGCAGCACGTCGCTGCGGACGTTCTGGGTGCCGTTGCGCGGGTCCTCGATCCACATGCGGATTTCGAGATCGACGGCGCTGTCGCCGAAGCCCTTGAGCAGGCAGAGCGGCTCCGGCGCGGCGATCACCCGCTTGACGCTCTTGGCCGCTTCGACCCCGAGCTTCAACGCCAGCTTCAAGTCGGAATCGTAGGAAATCGACACCGGCACGTGCAGCCTGAGGCGGATGTCGGAATAGGACCAGTTCTCCACCCCGTTCTCGAGGAAGTAGTCGTTGGGGATGAGGTGCTCGACGCCGTCGCGGGTGCGCAGGGTGACGTAGCGCGCCCCCATGGCGGTGACCCAGCCGTAGCTGTTCTTGTATTCGATGATGTCGCCCGGCTTGATGGTCTTGCCGGTCAGAAGGGTGAGGCCCGCCACCAAATTCGCCACCACCCGCTGCAGGCCGAGGCCGACGCCCAGGCCCACCGCGCCGAAGGCCACGGTCAGGGTGGTGAGATCGACGCCCACCGTCTGCAGCGCCACGATCACCGCGATGGCGGGCAGGAAAATCTGCAGCAGCTGGGTGAACAGCACCTGCAGCGACGGGGTCAGCGAACTCGAGTGGGTGATCTGCCGGTGCAGCACGCGGTAGATCAGCCGCGTCAGCCACAGCAAGACCGCCAGAAGGACCGCGGCCTGCACGGCATCCAGCGCCGAGATGAAATGCAGCCGGTCCCGCTCGTAGACATGCACGGTCCTGAGATAGCCGACCAGCGGCCAGAACAGTCCCAGGATGCTGAGTGCCGCCACACTCCAGGCGACCACGGAAATCACCACCGAGGCCGTCGCCCCCTTCACGGTGAACGACAACAGGCGGATGAAGATCCAGGCCAGCACCAGATCGATGGCCGCATCGACCAGGCGCAGCGGCGCCTCCAGCAGCGGCCCCAGGGTGGTGGAAAGCCCCAGCATGAGCAGCCAGAAGAGCGGCGCCGCGACGTATTCGGCGGCACGGATGAAGCCGGGGCCCCAGCCGCGCGGGATCCGCTTGAGGGCAAATCTGGTCAGCGGCTTGTGCGCCAGCCGCGCCAGCCAGAACGCGGCAAGCCCGCCGAGGGTGATGCCCGCAACCTGCGACAGGAATACCGCGGAATGGGCTTGCACCAGCAGCTCGTGCGGCGTTTCGGCGAAGAAACGGCCCAGATTCAAGGAATGGAACGAACCGATCATGGCAGCTGGGGACTCAAGGCGGCCCCGTCATCATCCACGCCCTTGCCGCCCGTTCAAGCCGCGGCACGGCCCCGATTCGGCGGCGATCGGGGCGCCGGAAATGCATCGGCATTTCCGGCCGCGAGGATAACCTTCAGCCTTCGGCGCCGAATCTCAAGACGGCAGCGACCAGCGCATCGGCGTCGCGGGTCTGGCTGCGGTGGTTGACGAAGGCGGCGCGGATGGCAAGCTTGCCCCCGATGCTGGTGGTGGACGGCGCCACGATGCCGGATTCGTGCAGCTTGACCACGATGCGCGCGTTCAATTCGTCGCTGCTGCCATAGCGGAAGCAGACGATGTTGAGCTGTGCCGGAGCCAGGAGTTCCAGCTTCGGCTCGGCGCGCACCCGCGCTTCCAGGTGCCGCGCCAAGGCGCAGGTGCGGGCGATCACCTGCCCCATCCGTCTGGTGCCGAAGGTTTTCAGCGTGAACCAGGTCTTGAGGGCGCGGAAGCCGCGCGACAAATCCGGTCCGAAATCGGAAAACCAGGGCGAACCCGCCGCCAGGCCTTTGGCATAGGGGCGCAGATAGGCGGCGGGCGTGGCGAAAGTGTCGCGATGCAGCGCCCCGTCGCGCAGCAGCACGAAGCCGGCGTCGTAAGGCACCTGGCCCCATTTGTGGAAATCGAAGGCGATGGAATCCGCCTGTTCGATGCCTAACACCCGCGGCTTCAATTCGGGCGACAGCACCGCCAGCGCCCCGAAGGCGCCGTCGATGTGGAAGCGCAACTGCTCGCGGCGGCAGAGCGCCGCCAAGGCTTCGAGATCGTCGATGGCGCCGGCATCCACCGTACCGGCCGTGCCGATCACCAGGAAGGGTTTTAGGCCCGCGGCGCGGTCGGCGGCGATGGCGCGTTCCAGTTCCGCGATGTCCATGCGGGAATGGTCGTCGGTGGGAACCATATGCAAGGCACCGGTGCCCAGGCCGCACAGATCCATCGCCAGGGGAATGCAGCGATGCGCCGCCGCCGAGGTATAGGCGCGCAGATGCGCCCCCTCGCCCGCGATGCCTTTGACGCGCACCTCGCGGCCCAAGGCCCAGGTCCGCGCCACCAGCACGGCGATGAAATTGGCCAGCGAGGTGCCGGTGACGAACAGCCCCGTGGACCCTTGCGGGAAGCCGAACATCTGGCGGGACCATTCGACGATCTGGCGCTCCACCTCCACGGGAATGTGGTCGCGGCCGCCGAGATTGGCGTTGAGGCCCGCCGCCAGCATCTCCGCCAGCATGCCGACCGGCGTGCCGCCGCCATGCACCCAGCCCATGAAGCCGGGATGGGTGTTGCCCGCCGCGTAAGGCACCACGAATTTGGCGAATTCGTCGTAGACGGCGGCCAGTTCGGCCGATTCTTGCGGCAGGCCGCTGCGGAAGCGGGCGCGGACTTCGTCCGGAATCGGCCGCCACACCGGGCGTTCGCGCACATGCTCGAGATAATCGAGCATGTCGTCGAGCATGCGGTGGCCCTGGGCGCGCAGCTCTTCCCAGTTTTCGGGGTCGAGCGTGATTTCCGGGTTTTCGGGAGGTTTTGTCGTCACGCGGCGTAAGCCTGGGGTTCTCGAAACATATATTGTACCGGAGCCCCGTCTCGAAGGCCCGGCCAGCTATGCCTATATAGGTGCTGCAAGCACAGGAGGACAGCATGAAAATCGGCTTCATCGGTTTGGGCGGCATGGGCGCGGCAATCGCCGCCAACATCCTCAAGGCGGGACATTCGGTGGTGGCCTGGAACCGCACCCCCGGCGCGGCGGCAAAGCTGACGGGCGCGCAAGCGGCAAGCAAGCCGGAAGAGGCGCTGGAGGGCGATGCGCTGTTCACCATGCTGGCCAACGACGCGGCGATCCGCGAGGTCGGGCTGGACGGCAAGCTGCTCAACAAGGCGCCGAAAGACCTCGTGCATGTGAACCTGGCGACGGTTTCGGTCGCCTTCGCACGCGAGCTGGCGGCGGCGCATGCGGCGCGCGGCATCGGCTATGTCGCCGCGCCGGTGTTCGGGCGTCCGGATGCCGCGGCGGCGGGGAAACTGACCGTGGTGGCGGCGGGCGCGCCGGAGCATGTGGCGCGGGTTCGGCCGGTGCTGGAGAAGATCGGCAGCCGCCTCGCCGTGCTGGGCGAAGACCCGGCGCAGGCGAATTTGTTCAAGATCGCAGGCAATTTCATGATCGCCTCCGCCATCGAGACCATGGGCGAAGCGGCGGCGCTGCTGCGCAAAGGCGGCGTCGATCCGGCGGTGTTCATCGACGTGCTGACGAACGGCTTATTCGCCTGCCCGGCTTATCAGGGCTACGGCAAGATCATCGCCGCAGAGAAATACGAACCGGCGGGATTCAAGCTCGGCCTCGGCTTCAAGGATGCGGGGCTGACGCTGGCGGCCGCGCGCGAGCTGGAAACCTCGATGCCGCTCGCCAGCGTGGTGCACGACCATTTCCTCGAAGCCATGGCCGCAGGCTGGAGCGACAAAGACTGGTCGGCGCTGGCGCAGCTGGCCGCCGAACGGGCCGGGGTGAAATAAAGCAAGGCCGTGCTTTCCCCTTCTCTCTTTATGGCGGATTGCGTATGACGGGCGCAGCTTTTGACCCGGTACGCTTTCCATGACGCAAGCAAATTACGTGCTGACCGTTGCCTGCCCCGACAAGCGGGGTATCGTCGCGAATGTCTCGCAGTACCTCTTCGAGCGGGGCTGCAACATCCTCGACAGCGCCCAATACGGCGACCGCGACAACGGCCGGTTCTTTTTGCGCATCTCCTTTGCCTCGGAAACCGGCGCCAGCCTGGAGTCGATCCGGGACGGTTTTGCCCCCATCGCGCGCGAATTCGGCATGGGCGCGGAATTCCACGACGGCGCCGTGAAGACGCGCACCCTGATCCTGGTGTCGAAGCTGGGGCATTGCCTGGTGGATCTGCTCTACCGGCACCGCATCGGGGCGCTGCCCATCGAGATTCCGGCGATCGTCTCCAACCATCGCGATTTCGCCGACGTGGCGGCGGCGCACGGCATTCCCTTCCGCTACCTGCCGGTCAACGCCGACAACCGCAAGGCGCAGGAAAACACCCTGGCCGGAATCATCGCCGAAGAACGCATCGATCTGGTGGTGCTGGCGCGCTACATGCAAATCCTGTCGCCCGCGCTGGCCGATCCGCTGCTGGGGCGGATCATCAACATCCATCATTCCTTCCTGCCCAGCTTCAAGGGGGCGCGGCCTTATACCCAGGCGCATGAGCGCGGCGTCAAGCTGATCGGCGCCACGGCGCATTACGTGACGCCGGTGCTGGACGAAGGCCCAATCATCGAACAATCGGTGGAGCGCGTGAACCACGCCATGTCGGGCGAAGACCTGGCTGCGGTGGGACGCGACATCGAGAACACCGTGCTGGCGCGTGCGGTGCAGTGGCACGCCGAACACCGGATTTTGATCAACGGCAAGAAGACGGTGGTGTTTACCTGACGCTGCCACCCTCCCCTTGAGGGAGGGTCGAAGAATTGTGAGGTAAGTGAGCAATAGCGAACGCAACCGAACAATTCTTCGGGGAGGGGGCGTGCCGTGAAGGCTGCGGCATACCCCCCACCGAAAAACGCTGTCCTGCATAGAGCAGGCGGAAAGAGCCATCAGCGCGTTTTTCGGCTCCCCCTCAAGGGGGGAGCTGAAGGAAAACCCAGAGGCCAAGTGCGCGACCCTCGGCACTCCGCTTCCCGACCCTCCCTCAAGGGGAGGGTTGAAGGTATTCAATACCGCGCATTTCCCGGCGTGCGGGGGAAGGGGATGGCGTCGCGCACGTTGGAAAGGCCGGTGGCGTAGATCAGCGTACGCTCGAAGCCGAGGCCGAAACCGGCATGGGGCACGGTGCCGTAGCGGCGCAGGTCGCGGTACCAGTCGTAGGCTTCCTTGACGATGCCGATCTCGTCCATGCGGGCGTCGAGCACCTCCAGGCGTTCCTCGCGCTGGCTGCCGCCGACGATCTCGCCGATGCCCGGCGCCAGCACGTCCATGGCGGCGACGGTTTTGCCGTCGTCGTTGACGCGCATGTAGAAGGCTTTGATGGCCCGGGGATAGTTCATCAGGATGACCGGTTTCTTGACGTGCTTCTCCGTCAGGAAGCGCTCGTGCTCCGATTGCAGATCGGTGCCCCAGGCGACCGGGTACTCGAACTTGGCGCCGGATTTTTCCAGGATCGCCACCGCCTCGGTATAGTCCATGCGGACGAATTCGGAAGCGACGATGCCTTCCAGCTTGGCGACCAGCCCCTTTTCCACGCGCTCGTCGAAGAAGGCGAGATCGTCATGGCGCTCGTCGAGCAGGGTCTTGAAGACGTGCTTGAGCAGACCCTCGGCCAGGGTGGCGTCGTCGGAGAGGTCGGCGAAGGCGATTTCCGGTTCCACCATCCAGAACTCGGCCAGGTGGCGGGAGGTGTTGGAATTCTCGGCCCGGAAGGTGGGGCCGAAGGTATAGACCTTCGACAGCGCCATGCAGTAGCTCTCGACGTTGAGCTGCCCCGACACGGTAAGGAAGGCCTCGCGGCCGAAGAAATCCTTGCCGAAGTCGATCCTGCCCTTGTCGTCGCGCGGCAGGTTGGCGAGGTCCAGCGTCGAGACGCGGAACATCTCGCCCGCCCCTTCCGCATCCGAGGCGGTGATGATCGGCGTGTTGACCCAGACGAAGCCGTTCTTATCGAAAAAGCCGTGGATGGCCTGCATCAACGTATGGCGCACGCGCGCCGTGGCGCCGATCACATTGGTGCGGGGGCGCAGATGCGCCACTTCGCGCAGGTATTCGAAGGAATGCGGCTTGGGCTGGATGGGATAATGGTCCGGGTCTTCCACCCAGCCGATCACCTTCACCGCGCTGGCCTGCATCTCGAAGGGCTGGCCCTTGGCGGGCGACGGCACGATCATGCCCGTGGCTTCCACGGCGCAGCCGGCGGTGAGTTTCAGCACCTCGCCGGCATAATTCGGCAGCGTGTCCGGCACCACCACCTGCACCGGATGGAAACAGGAGCCGTCGGACAGCTGCAGGAAGGAGATGCCTGCCTTGGAATCGCGGCGCGTGCGCACCCAGCCCTTGACGGTGACGGGCGCGTCGGCCGGCGCCTGGCCGGCCAGGATGGCGCGGCCGCTGAAGGTGTTGGTGCTCATGAAAACTGCCCCGGGTGATGCGCCGCGGATGTAATCGCGGCGGTGCGATCCTGTCCAGGGATTCCGGGTCGCGCCGGAAGCTGCGGCTGCTGCGTTCGTATGTTCTGCCGCGCATCGTGACGGCGTCCCGCTCTGCGGGCAATCGGACGTTGAGCCTCGCCATTTCGAGGCTTGGTTGTCGCAAGCGGCAAAGCTTCAGGCTTTTGTTCGTCTCCATGTTTCCAAGGTAAACAACTCTTGGTAACGCAAACCTCCTGCGGCTCTTATTGCCGATTTCCAAAGCGTCAAGCCGGAGCAAAACCGCAGCAGGGAACCGCCGGCGGCCGCAAGACGGCCGCGGCCGCGATGCGCCGGCCGTGTCTCTTCGCTTGGCACGCTTGAACCCGGTTTGCTTCCTGCAAAAGGTACGCATCCGTTGCATTCATCCTTCAAACCACGGCGGCAACATATTGAAACCCTTGCGCGGTTCGGCATTGGTGCTGTTCGAATAGAGAGGACGGAACAAGGCATATTTCAAATCCGGTACGCGAAACACCGTCATGCCGAGCGCGCGATATGTCGCGTAGCAAACCATTGCCGCCTCCTCCGCCAGCGTTGCGACGCGCGGTGCGCTTCGGATAGCATTGTGTCCGTTCAGTTTTCCTCAGGAATTCCCGACAGCAATGCATATGGAACACGCAACGGCCCGGCGCGGAAAGAAACTGGCGCAGCCGGTGTCTCAACGGCCTCCTCTTCAACACAACCATCTCGACGATCATGTCGGCTACCAGCTGCGCATGGCCAATGTCGCGGTACGCCGTCATTTCGAAGCGGCGATGCAGCGTTTCGACCTGACGCAGAAGCAGACCAGCGTGTTGTGGCTGATCGACGCCAATAGCGGCGTATCGCAGATCGCGCTGGCCAACGAACTGGGCATGGATCGCGCCTCGATGATGGCGATCGTGGACCGGCTGGAGGAACGCGGCTTGATCCTCCGCAAGCGCTCCGCCGAAGACGGGCGCCGGCAGGAACTCACCGTCACCGCCAAGGGGCGCAAGGTTCTCGCCCAGACCAAGACCGCCTTGCACGACCACGAAAAATGGATTGCGGCCAAGTTCAGCCGCAACGAGCTTGCCGGTTTCGTGGCGGCCTTGAAGCGCCTCGCCCGCTAGAGTCCGGATCCAATCGGCAACACGCAGCCTTTGTTGTCATGCCCCCTGATGCGGGCCATGGCAAAGCGTTGGAATAACGGCCGGCAATCGAGCCCCGTGCCAGGAACGCGTGCAGAAAGAGTTTGCGGTCTTGCCGGCGGGGTTCGCTAAACTGCCGCTTGCAGGACTCGCGGATTCGACCATGCCCGTACCATCCCGCCTCGCCGCCCTGGCCTTCTGTCTCGCCGCCTTGGCCGCGCCCGCCTCCGGCGAGCCGTTCAACGCCAGGATCATGGCCAGCCTGGCGCGCATCGACGATCCGCGCGTTTCGCCGGACGGGCGCCATGTCCTCTATGCCCTGCGCAGCGTCGATTACGCCGCCGACAAGGCCTCGCATACGCTGTGGGTGATGGACCTGAAGACCCGTGCGGCGCGCAAGCTGGCGGCCCCGGGCGATGCCTCGAGCGGGCGCTGGTCGCCGGACGGCAAGGCGGTCTATTTCATCGCCAGCCGCAAAGGCGGCGTCGCGCAGGTATACCGCATCCCGCCGGCGGGCGCTGCGGCGGTGCCGGTCACCGGCGGCAAGCTCGACATCGGCAGCTTCCGCCTGTCGCGCGACGGCAAGCTGCTGGTGGTTTCCTATGCCGTTTATCCGGATTGTCCCGATCTCGCCTGCAGCGTGGCGCGGCAGCAGGCCAAAGCCGCGAACAAGGCGACGGGCGTGGTCTATGACCGGCTGTTCGTGCGCCATTGGGACAGATGGGCGGACGGCAGGCGCAATCAGCTTTTCGCCATCCGCCTGAATGCGGCGGGCAAGGCAAGCGCGCCGCTGCCGCTGATGCGGGGCTTCGACGGCGATTGTCCCTCGCAGCCTTTCGGCGATGACGGCGACTATGCCATTTCGCCGGACGGCAAGAGCGTCGTCTTTTCGGCCAAGGTGGCGGGCAGGAGCGAAGCCTGGAGCACCAATTTCGATCTCTTCCTGGTGCCCAGCGACGGCTCGCGCCCGCCGAAGAACCTCACCGCCGCCAATCAGGCCTGGGATGCGGGGCCGCTATTCTCGCCCGACGGCAAATGGCTGGCTTATCGCGCCATGAAGCGGCCCGGCTTCGAGGCCGACCGCTTCGCCGTCATGCTGCGCGAGATGGCCAGCGGCAAAACCCGCGAAGCGGCGCCGCACTGGGACCGCTCGGCGGATACGCTGGCTTTCTCGCCGGACGGGCGGAGGCTGTACACCGCCGCCGACGATGGCGGCCAGCACCGTATCTTCGCCATCGATGCGGCAAGCGGCAAAGCCGTCGCGGTGACCGGGAACGGTCATGTCGACGGCTTCGATGCCGGCAAGGATGGCATTTATTACACGCGTGACGACCTTTCCCATCCGGCGCAGCTCTTTTTCCAGGGTGCAAACGGTGCACCGGTGCAGCTGACGCAACTGAACGGGAAGATGCTGAAGACCGTACAATTCGGCGCGGCCGAGCAATTCGCCTTCAAGGGCTGGAACAACGAGACGGTGCACGGCTATCTCGTCAAGCCGGTGGATTTCCAGTCCGGGCGCAAATACCCCGTCGCCTTCCTGATCCATGGCGGGCCGCAAGGCTCCATGGCCAACGAGTTCCATTACCGCTGGAACCCGCAGGTCTATGCCGGGGCGGGCTATGCCGCGGTGATGATCGATTTCCACGGCTCGACCGGTTACGGCCAGGCCTTCACCGATTCCATCAGCCGGCATTGGGGCGACCGGCCGCTGGAGGATTTGCAGAAAGGCTGGGCTGCGGCGCTGGCCAAATATCCCTTCCTGGACGGCGGCCGGGCCTGCGCGCTGGGCGGGTCCTATGGCGGCACCATGGTCGCCTGGATCGCAGGGGTGTGGAACCAGCCTTGGCGCTGCCTGGTCGATCACGACGGCAGTGTCGATGCCCGCTCGATGGGGTTTTCGACCGAGGAACTGTGGTTCGAGGAGTGGGAGAACGGCGGCACCTTCTATGACGTACCGCAGAATTACGAGCGCTTCAATCCGGTCGATCACGTCAAGGCCTGGTCGAAGCCGATGCTGGTGATCCAGGGCGGCAAGGACTACCGCATTCCCCTCTCCCAGGGGCTCGGCACCTTCACGGCCTTGCAGCGGCGCGGCATCCCCAGCCGCTTCCTCTATTACCCGGACGAGAACCACTGGGTGCTGAAGCCGCAGAACTCGGTGCAGTGGTACACGGAAGTGCTGGGCTGGCTGGATCGCTGGACCAAAGCGCGAAAATAATCAGAGCTTTCCTTCCAGCTCTTCACGCAATGCTTCAAGTTCCAGCCAGCGTTCTTCGGCTGCCATGCGGGCGCGTTCGGCGGCCGTGAGGCGCTCCGAGAGGGCTTGGAAGCGGGCGGGATCGCGGGCGTAGAGCGCGCCGTCGGACAGTTCCCGGTGCAGTTCCGCGATGGTCTTTTCCAGGGCCTCGATCTCGCCGGGCAGTTTTTCCAAAGCGTGC
>Ga0187810_10000336_pt1 | contig 19351 bp, 18 predicted proteins | sample NC_wetland_sal_i_9_FD_132963 | JGI IMG/M metagenome (GOLD analysis project Ga0187810, IMG submission 132963) | Wetland sediment microbial communities from Neuse River Estuary, North Carolina, USA - ASW_5 | ecosystem: Environmental > Aquatic > Freshwater > Wetlands > Sediment | place: USA: North...
ACCGCGCCGATCAACAGCGCCGCCATGGCGCCCAGCGCCAGGATCAGCTCGGGCATGAGAACGGGGAGGTCCTTGCCGATGCTCATGGCGTAGCCTCCACACCCATTCTCACCCTCCTCTTGAGGGAGGGTCGAAGAATTCTGAGGTCCGCAAGCGCCAGCGAGCGGAACGAAGAATTCTTCGGGGAGGGGTTATCAGTGCGCGCAAGACCCCTCCCCGAAATTTGCTCGCTCTTGCTGCGCTCCGCTCGCAAATTTCGACCCTCCCTCAAGGGGATGGTGGAAAGAGAGGCAAGTTTCGGCGCATGGTTCTCGGCCCTGTCATACGCCAGCGCCGCCTTGTTCTGCTCGATCAGGCGCGCCACCGAGGTGCCGGTGATGTCGAAGACGAATTTGGGGTAGACGCCCATGACGATGATGGCCAGCACCAGCGGCACCAGCAGGACCGCTTCGCGCAGGCTCAAATCCTTCAGATGCTGCAAGGCGGGCTTCACCAGCTCGCCGAACACCACCCGCCAATAGAGGTACAGCATATAGGCCGCCGACAGGATGGCGCCTGTGGCCGCCCCGATCGCCACCCAGGTGTTGACCTGGAAGACGCCCAGCATGGTGAGGAACTCGCCGACGAAGCCGCCGGTACCCGGCAGCCCGACATTGGCCAGCGCGAACACCATCAGGCAGGCGGCATAGAACGGCATGCGGTTCACCACCCCGCCGTAAGCGGCGATCTCGCGCGTGTGCATACGGTCGTAGATCACGCCGACCGAAAGGAACAGCGCGCCCGAGACCACGCCATGGCTCAGCATCTGGAAGATGCCGCCGTCGATGCCGATCTGCGTCAGGCTGAAGATGCCCATGGTGACGAAGCCCATATGCGCCACCGAGGAATAGGCGATCAGCTTTTTCACGTCCTCCTGCGCCAGGGCGATCAGCGAGGTGATGACGATGGCGGCGATGGAAAAGCCGAACATCCAGGGCGCGAAATAAGCCGAGGCGCTGGCGAACATGGGCAGCGAAAAGCGCAGGAAACCGTAGCCGCCCATCTTGAGCAGGATGGCGGCCAGGATCACCGAACCTGCCGTCGGGGCCTCCACATGCGCGTCGGGCAGCCAGGTGTGGACCGGCCACATCGGCAGCTTGACCGCGAAGCTGGCCAGGAAGGCCAGCCAGAGGAAATACTGCGCCTGCACCGGGAAATGCACGTGGTCGATCAGCGTCGGGATGTCGGCGGTGCCGGCGGTGTAATACATCCACAGGATCGCCAGCAGCATCAGCAGCGAGCCGAGCAGCGTGTAGAGGAAGAACTTGAAGCTGGCATAGACCCGCCGCTTGCCGCCCCACACCCCGATGATCAGGAACATCGGGATCAATCCGCCTTCGAAGAAGATGTAGAACAGGAACAGGTCGAGTGCGGTGAAGACGCCCAGCATCAGGGTTTCCAGCACCAGGAAGGCGATCATGTATTCGGGCACGCGGGTCTGGATCGACTTCCAGCTCGCCAGGATGGCGAAGGGCATCAACAGGCCCGTCAGCACCACGAACAGCATGGAAATGCCGTCCACGCCCATGTGGTAGCTGATCCCCTGCCCCAGCCAGGGCAATTGCTCGACGAACTGGAAGGCGGAGGTGGAACCGTCGAACTTCATCCACAACAGGATGGTGAGCGCGGCATCCACAAGCGTCACGATCATCGCCGCCCAGCGGGCGTTGGAGACGCGCACCGCTTCGGAGCCGCGCGCCAACAGGATAAAGGCCACGCCGGCCAACGGCAGGAAGGTGATGATGGAAAGCAGATGGCTCATACCCGCCCCCAGATGACGAAATAGGTGGCGAGCCCCACCACCCCGATCAGCATGGCGAAGGCATAGTGATAGACATAGCCCGATTGCAGCTTCACCGCCGCCCGCGTCGCATCCAGGATGCGCGCCGAAACCCCGTCCGGCCCCAGCCCGTCGATGATCCTGCCGTCGCCCACCTTCCACAGGAAGCGGCCGAGGCGCATCGTAGGCCGCACGATCACGGCGTCGTACAGCTCGTCGAAATACCATTTGCGGTAGAGGAAGGTGTAGAGCAGGCCGCGTTTCGCCGCCAGTTGCGCCGGGCGCTCCGGATGCAGGATGTAATAGTAATAGGCGAAGCCGAAGCCAATGAGGGTCAGTGCCAGCGGCGCCAGCTCCACCCACAGCGGCAGCGCGCCCTGCTTGAAGACGGCCGCTACCGAACCGCGCCAGAACACCGCCCCGCCGATGAAGTCCGGTGCGAAGATCGCGCCCGCCGCCAGCGCGCCTGCGGCCAGCACCGCCAGCGGCACCAGCATGGTACGCGCCGGCTCGTGCACCTCTTCCAGCTTGATGCCGTGACCGTGGCCGTGATGGCCCTCCTCCCCGCGATAGCGGCCGTGGAAGGTCATCAGGAACTGGCGCCAGGAATAGAACGCCGTCATGCCCGCCGCCAGCAGCGTCAGGATGAAGGCATAGGTGCCGATGGGCGTGTTCGCCAGGAAGGCGGAATTGATGATGGCGTCCTTGGAATAGAATCCGGCGGTGCCGATGCCCAGCACCGGCAGGCCGATGCCCGTCAGCGCCAAATTTCCGATCAGCATCATCCAATAGGTGAAGGGCAGCCGTTTGCGCAGCCCGCCCATCTTGCGCATGTCCTGCTCGTGATGCAGCGCGGTAATCACCGAGCCCGCGGCGAGGAACAACAGCGCCTTGAAGAAGGCGTGGGTGAAGAGGTGGAACATGGCCGCGCCGTAGGCCGACACCCCCGCCGCCGCGAACATGTAGCCGAGCTGGCTGCAAGTGGAATAGGCGATCACCCGCTTGATGTCGTTCTGGAACAGGCCGACCGAGGCGGCGAAGAAGGCGGTGGTGGCGCCGATGAAGGCGACGAAGGCCAAGGCCACCGGCGCTTGCTGGAACAGGGGCGAGGCGCGGCAGACCAGGAAGACGCCCGCCGTCACCATGGTGGCGGCATGGATCAGGGCGGAGACCGGCGTGGGACCTTCCATGGCGTCTGGCAGCCAGGTGTGCAGGCCGATCTGGGCCGACTTGCCCATGGCGCCGACGAAAAGCAGCAGGCAGATGGTGGTGAGGATATCGACGTTGTATCCGGCGAAGACGAAGGTCTTGCCCGCCATGGCCGGGGCGGCGGCGAAGACCGCGTCGAAATCCAGCGTCTTGAAGACGAAATAGATCGCCAAGATGCCCAGCATGAAGCCGAAATCGCCCACGCGGTTGACGATGAAGGCCTTCAGCGCGGCGGCATTGGCGCTGGGCTTCTTGTACCAGAAGCCGATCAGCAGGTAGGAGGCCAGCCCCACCCCTTCCCAGCCGAAGAACACTTGCAGGAAGTTGTCGGCCGTCACCAGCATCAGCATGGCGAAGGTGAAGAACGACAGGTAGGAGAAGAAGCGCGGCCGGCCCGGATCGTCGTGCATGTAGCCGATGGAATAAAGGTGCACCAGGGCCGAGACGCCCGTCACCACCACCAGCATCACCGCCGTCAGCGTATCGACGCGGATGGTCCAGTCGGCGGCGAAATTGCCGGAGGCGATCCAGGTCCACAACGGCACGATGGCGGCATGGCCGAGGATGGCCACGTCGGTGAAGGCGTAGAGCGACAGAGCCAGCGAGACGAACAGCCCGGCGGTGGTGAGGATTTCGCAGGCCCGGGCGTGCAGCCATTTGCCGAACACCCCGGCCAGGGCCGAGGCGATGATGGGCAGGAAGACGAGGATGGCGTAGATCATCTCAACCCTTCATCAGGTTCACGTCTTCCACCGCGATGGAGCGGCGGTTGCGGAAATAGACCACCAGGATGGCAAGGCCGATGGCGGCCTCGGCCGCGGCGACCGTCAAGACGAACAAGGCGAACACCTGCCCGACGAGGTCGCCCAGGAAGGCGGAAAACGCCACGAAGTTGATGTTGACCGCCAGCAGGATCAGCTCGATCGACATCAGGATGACGATGACGTTCTTGCGGTTGAGGAAGATGCCGAAGACGCCGATGGTGAACAGCGCGGCGGCGACCGTGAGGTAATGGCCCAGTCCGATATCCATCACTTCACCCCCTCGCCCGGTTTGGGATCGGTCAGCGCCATGGCCTCTTGCGGCGTGCGGTTGATCTGCACGCCGGCCTTCTGGCGGCGCACGCCTTCGCGCTTGCGCAGGGTGAGCACGATGGCCCCGATCATCGCCACCAGCAGGATCAGCCCCGCCGCCTGGAAATAGAAGATGTAGTCCGTATAGAGAATGTGTCCCAGCGCGGCGGTGTTGGAGACGCCGGCGGGCGTCGCCGCCCCCTTCATGGCCGTGGCCGCGAATTTCCAGCGCAGCGCCACGGCGAAGATCAATTCCAGCGCCAACAGCCCGCCCACGCCCAGCCCGGGCAGGATGTATTGCTGCGCGCCCTTCTTCAGCTCGGCGAAATCGACGTCGAGCATCATCACCACGAAGAGGAAGAGCACGGCGACGGCCCCGACATAGACCACCACCAGGATCATCGCCAGGAACTCGGCCCCCAGGAGCACGAACAGGGCCGCGGCGTTGAAGAAGCTGAGGATCAGGAACAGCACCGAGTGCACCGGGTTTTTGGCGGTCACCACCATGAAGCCCGAGAAGATCAGCACGGCGGCGAAAAGATAGAATGCGATGGCCTGGAGGATCATGGGGCGTGCCTTTCGCTCCTCCCTTGAGGGGGAGCCGAAAAATCCGCGAAGGCGCGCAGCGCCGGAGAGGATTTTTCGGTGGGGGGGCGAGCAGCGACAGCGTGCGAGCGCTTCAACATGACCCCTCCCCGAAAAATCACTTCGCTCCGTTCGCTATCGCTTACTTCACTCGCGATTTTTCGACCCTCGGCCTGCGAACACACTGCCGAGTGTTCGCGGACGGCCTCGACCCTCAAGGGGAGGGTTGAAAGCGATGCGGATGTGCCGACGTTTTTCATCTGTACGGCGCGTCCTGTTCGAGGTTGTACGCCAGGGCGCTTTCCCAGCGGTCGCCGTTGGCCAAGAGCCGCGCCTTGTCGTAGTAGAGTTCCTCGCGCGTCTCGACGGCGTACTCGAAATTGGGGCCTTCCACGATGGCGTCCACCGGGCAGGCTTCCTGGCAGAAGCCGCAATAGATGCACTTCACCATGTTGATGTCGTAGCGCGTGGTGCGGCGGGAGCCGTCTTCGCGCGGCTCGGCCTCGATGGTGATGGCCTGGGCCGGGCAGATGGCCTCGCACAGCTTGCAGGCGATGCAGCGCTCCTCGCCGTTGGGGTAACGGCGCAGCGCGTGTTCGCCGCGGAAGCGCGGGGACAGCGGGCCCTTCTCGAAGGGATAGTTCAGCGTCGCTTTCGGCGCGAAGAAATACTTCATCGACAGCCAGAAGGCCTTGACGAATTCCCAGAGGAAGATCTGGCGCGCCTTGCGGTCGAGGTATGCCATCTAGCCTCCAAACAGGCGGGCGAAGAACGGGTCCCAGACGGGACGGACGAACACCACCCAGGCGCCGGCCACCGCCACCCAGGCCAGCGACGTGGGCAAAAACACCTTCCAGCCCAGCCGCATCAGCTGGTCGTAGCGATAGCGCGGCACGAAGGCCTTCACCATCGCCACCAGGAAGAAGAGGAAGCAGATTTTCAAGAGGAACCAGAGGATGCCCGGCACCGCATAGAAGAACGCCGTCAGCCCCGGCAGCCAGTCGTGCGGCCAGAACACCGGCGGCAGCCAGCCGCCCAGGAACAGCACCGAGCCCACCGCGCAGAGCAGCACGATGTTGACGTACTCGCCCAGGAAGAAAAGCAGGAACGGGGTGGAGGAATATTCCACCATGAAGCCCGCCACCAGTTCGGATTCCGCCTCCAAGAGGTCGAAGGGCGGGCGCTGCGTCTCGGCCAGCAGCGAGACGAAGAAGATCACGAACATGGGGAAGAGGATGGAGAAGGCGTACCAGCCGTGTTCCTGGGCGTGCACGATGGCCGACAGGTTGAGCGAACCGGCGAACACCAGCACGGTGATGATGACGAAGCCGATGGAAACCTCGTAGGACACCATCTGCGCCGCCGAACGCAGCGCCGCCAGGAAGGGATATTTCGAGTTCGAGGCCCAGCCGCCCATGATCACGCCGTAGACGCCCAGCGAGGAAATGGCGAACAGGTAGAGCACGCCGACATTGATGTCGGCCACCACCCAGCCGTCGGCCAGCGGCACCACCGCCCAGCCGGCGAAGGCCAGCGTCGCCGTCACCAGCGGCGCCAGCATGAAGATCACCTTGTTGGCGCCCGCCGGGATCACCGGCTCCTTGAACATGAACTTGAAGGCGTCGGCGAAGGTCTGCAACAGGCCGAACACGCCCACCACGTTGGGGCCGCGCCGCATCTGCACCGCCGCCCAGATTTTCCGGTCGGCCAGCAGGAAGAAGGCGATGGAAACCAGCAGCACCACCTCGAAGACGCCGATCAGCACCACCTGCGCGATGGTCCAGGCCCAGGCATAGGGCAATCCGAGTTGCTGGAGGACGTTGGTGAGGAACATCGCCTACTCCGCCGCCATCTTCTCGCCGCCGACAAAGATGCGGCTGCATTCGGCCAGCACGCGGCTCGCGCGCGCGATGGCGTTGGTGAGGTAGTAATCCGAAATCGCCGATTGCAGCGGCAGGGACGGTTCCAGCGGCCCTTCCGCTCCCGCGGCGTTCCACAGCGCCGGATCGAAGCCTTCATGCCGCGGCAATGCACCCGGCTTGCCGTATTGCGGCGCTTCGGCGATCAGCGCGGCGCGCAACCCCGCCAGGCTGTCGTAAGGCAGCGTCACGCCCAGCGCCCCGGACAGCGCCCGCAGGATCGCCCAGTCTTCGCGCGCCTCGCCCGGCGGGAAGGCGGCGCGCTGCGCCTCCTGCACCCGGCCTTCGAAATTGGCGTAAAGCCCGTCCTTCTCGCTGAAAGCGGCACCCGGCAGGATGACGTCGGCACTGCCCGCCCCGGCATCGCCATGGCTGCCCTGGTAGACGATGAAGGCACGCCCGAGCTGCGCCACCGGCACCTCGTCCGCTCCCAGAAGATAGATGAAGTCGATCTCGCCCTTCTGGGCGCCGTCTACGATGCCTGCCACGTCGCGGCCGTTTTCACCCGGCAGGAAACCGAGGTCGAGCGCGGCCACGCGGCTCGCCGCCGTGTGCAGCACATTGAATCCGTTCCAGCCGCCTTCCGAAGGCGTGCCAGCGGGGCCGATCATGCCGGTTTCGCGCGCGATGGTGACGGCACGCTTCAGGATGGCCGCCCCGTCGGGCCGTGCCAGCGCCCCCATGCCCAGGATCAGCATGGGCCGCTTGGCCTCGCGCAGCACCGCGGCGAAGGGATGGCTGCCGTCCGCCAGCGCCTCCAGCGTTTCGACCGAGCTGCCCAACTGCTCCACCGGATAGGTGAGGTCGCGCGCCTCGCCCAGATTGGCGGCACGGAAGCCGCCGTTCAGCCAGCGCTTGCGGATGCGGGCGTTCAGCACCGGCGCTTCCCAACGCGGATTGCTGCAGAGCAGGAGCAGCGCATCGGCCGCATCCACCCCGGCGATGGTGCTGTTGAAGAGATAGGACGGCCGCGCCCCGGAAAGCTTGGCGCCGTCCTGGCGGCAATCGAGGTTGACGACGCCGAGCCGCGTCATCAGGTCTTTCAGCGCCTTGATCTCTTCGGCGGCGGCCAGATCGCCGGCCACCGCGGCCATGCGTCCGGGCGAGGTTTCCTGCACCTTGGCGGCGATGGCGGCAAAGGCCTCCTGCCACGTTGCGGGCATCAGCTTGCCGTTCTTGCGCACATAGGGCTTGTCGAGGCGCTGGCGCGACAGCCCGTCCCAGATGTGGCGGCCTTTGTCGTGCAGCCACTCCTCGTTGATGTCGTCGTTGAGGCGCGGCAGGATGCGCATCACCGTGCCGCCGCGGCTGTCGATGCGGGTGTTGCAGCCCTGCGCGTCGGTGACGTCGATGCTTTCGGTGTGTTCCAGCTCCCAGGGCCGCCCCATGAAGGCATAAGGCTTGGAGGTCAGCGCCCCCACCGGGCAGATATCGACGATGTTGCCGGAAAGTTCGGAACCGAAAGCCTTTTCCAGATAGGTGGTGATCTCCACGTCCTCGCCGCGGCCGGTGGCGCCGAGGTCGGGCACCCCCGCCACTTCGGTGGCGAAGCGGACGCAGCGCGTGCAGGCGATGCAGCGCGTCATCACCGTCTTGATCAGCGGGCCCATGTATTTGTCTTCCACCGCCCGCTTGTTCTCGGCGAAGCGGTGGAATTGGGCGCGGCCATAACCCATGGCCTGGTCCTGCAAGTCGCATTCGCCGCCCTGGTCGCAGATGGGGCAATCGAGCGGATGGTTTATCAGCAGGAATTCCATCACCCCTTCGCGGCCCTTTTGCACCGCGGGGGAGTTGGTGTTGATGCGCGCCGGCGTGCCGTCCTTGTTGGGGAAGACGTCCTTCACTTGCAGCGAACAGGAAGCCTGGAGCTTGGGCGCCCCCACCCATTCCACCAGGCACATGCGGCAATTGCCCGCCACCGAGAGGCGCTCGTGATAGCAGAAGCGCGGAATCTCGGCCCCGGCCTGCTCGCAAGCCTGCAACAGGGTGAGGTTGTCCTCCGCCTCGATTTCCTTGCCGTCGATGATCAGCTTGCGGGGCATGGTGAACCTTTACCCTCCCCTTGAGGGAGGGTCGAAAAATCCGAGCGACGCACAAAGCCTCAACCACTGTAAACGACCGGCTCCGCGCGAGGATTTTTCGGGGAGGGGTCGAGCCGTAGCGTTCACGGCATACCCCTCCCCGAAATTTGCTTCGGATGCGTTCGCTGCCGCTCCGCACCTCGCAAATTTCGACTGTCGGCCTGCGAAAGCTCTGTCGAGCTTCCGCAAACGGCCTCCACCCTCAAGGGGAGGGTTGGAAAAAAGTATGTCGAGCATCTTCGCCATCGTTACCCCGGTGCCTTTAAGTCGAGACCGGCCTTCACGACATCTCGGCCCAAAACACAATCCACAAAGGCCTCAAATTTCGGATCGCCCGTGGGGCGTTGTGAATCTACATACCGCTGAGACAACATGTAGGCTCGGTGCTCGTTCACTATGCTCACAGCCGTTGCCTTCCAGTGTGGCAACTGTCCGACGGCAACAAAAATCGCCTCCAAGCTGTTGCACCCCGCGGTGAAGAACCACTCATATTGGACGAATCTCTCGGTGTTGTCTGAAAACGTCCGGGCCTCGGCGTCCACCTTATCGCCAGGCGAAGCAAATTCGGGATAAGCGATGCAGAGTTCGAGAAAATGCTGATAGTGATCACGTGCTAAAGACTCAAGCTGCTGCTTTCTGAACTGCCGCGTCTGCCAATAACCAAATCCCACTGCGAATATGGCAGCGCAACCAGTGACAATTGTCGCAATCGATGCCCAATCTGCTAGTGCCAGAGCCATCGCCCTACTCCGCCGCCATCCGGTTGCGTTGCGCGATGCGCCGTTCGAGTTCCGGGCGGAAATGGCGGATCAGGCCCTGGATCGGCCAGGCCGCCGCATCGCCCAGGGCGCAGATGGTGTGGCCCTCCACCTGCTTGGTCACCTCCTGCAACAGGTCGATCTCTTCCAGCCGCGCTTCGCCGCGCACCAGCCGCTCCATCACCCGCCACATCCACCCCGTTCCTTCGCGGCAGGGCGTGCACTGGCCGCAGCTTTCGTGCTTGTAGAACTGCGACAGCCGGGCGATGGCCTTCACCACGTCGGTGGATTTGTCCATCACGATCACGGCGGCGGTGCCGAGGCCGGATTGCACGGCCTTCAAGGCGTCGAAATCCATCAGCACTTCGTCGCAGACGGACTTGGGCAGCAGCGGCACCGAGGCGCCGCCGGGGATGACCGCAAGCAGATTGTCCCAGCCGCCGCGCACCCCGCCCGCGTGCTTCTCGATCAGTTCCTTCAACGGGATGCCCATCGCCTCTTCGACGTTGCAGGGCTTGTTGACGTGACCGGAGATGCAGAACACCTTGGTGCCGGTGTTGTTGGGACGGCCGATGCCGGCGAACCACTGCCAGCCGCGGCGCATGATCTCGGGCGCCACCGCGATGCTTTCCACGTTGTTGACCGTGCTGGGGCAGCCGTAAAGCCCGACATTGGCGGGGAACGGCGGCTTCATGCGCGGCTGGCCCTTCTTGCCTTCCAGGCTTTCGAGCAGCGCGGTTTCCTCGCCGCAGATATAGGCGCCCGCGCCATGGGCGATGCGGATGTCGAAATCCCAGCCGTTGATGTTGTCCTTGCCGATCAGCCTGGCGGCATAAGCCTCGTCGACGGCGCGCTGCAGCGCCTCGCGCTCGGCGATGAACTCGCCGCGCACATAGATGTAGGCGGTATGCGAACGCATGGCGAAACCGGCCACCAGGCAGCCTTCCACCAATGTATGGGGATCGTGGCGCAGGATGTCGCGGTCCTTGCAGGTGCCCGGCTCGGATTCGTCGGCATTGACCACCAGGTAATGCGGCCGCGCCGGATCGATCTGTTTGGGCATGAAGGACCATTTGAGCCCGGTGGGGAAGCCGGCGCCGCCGCGGCCGCGCAAACCGGATTTCTTCACCGCATCGACGATGGCTTCCGGCCCCAGCTCCAGGATTTTCTTGGTGCCGTCCCAGTTGCCGCGCTTCTGCGCGCTGGCGAGGTCGGCGCCTTGGAAACCGTAGAGATTGGTGAAGATGCGGTCCTTGTCGGCGAGCATCAGACCTTTTCCTTCAACACGGCGAACCCGGTTTCCGGTTCGGAGCCATGGCGCCCGTTTTGCGGTCCGGCTTTCGGCATCTCGCCGCGGCGCAGGGCCTCGATGATCTCCGCCGCCTTTTCGCCCGTGAGGTCTTCATAGGTGTCCTTGCCCAGCTGGATCATCGGGGCGTTGACGCAGGCGCCCAGGCACTCAACCTCTTCCCAGGAGAATTGGCCGTCTGCCGAAACCGTATGAGGGTGTTCGTGGATGTGCTGCTTACAGGCCTTGACGATCTCGTCGGAGCCGCGCAGCCAGCAGGGCGTGGTGGTGCAGACCTGGATGTGATGCTTCCCCGCCGGAGCCAGGTGGAACATGGTGTAGAAAGTGGCCACTTCCAGCACGCGGATGTAGGGCATGTCGAGCAGCTTGGCCACCAGCTCGATCATCGGCTTGGTGACCCAGCCTTCCTGTTCCTGCCCGATCCACAGCGCGGCGATCACCGCCGAGGCCTGGCGGCCGGCCGGATACTTGGCGATCTCGCCTTCCACCCGCGCCGCATTCTCCGCCGTGAAGGCGAAGCCGGCAGGCTGTTCTTCATGCAAACGGCGCAAACTCACCGGTCCACCTCCCCGAAAACGATGTCGATGGAGCCGATCACCGAAGAGACGTCGGCCAGCATATGGCCCTTGGTCAGGTATTCCAGCGCTTGCAGGCTGGCGAAGCTGGGCGCCCGCAGCTTGCAGCGATAGGGCTTGTTGGTGCCGTCGGCCACCAGGTAGACGCCGAATTCGCCCTTGGGCGCTTCCACGGCCGCGTAGACCTCGCCCGCCGGGACATGGAAACCTTCCGTATACAGCTTAAAATGATGGATGAGGGCCTCCATCGAGGTTTTCATCTCCGCCCGGCGCGGCGGCACCACCTTGTGGTCCGCGGCAACCACCGGCCCGGCGGGCATCTTCGCCAGGCATTGCTGCATGATCCTGGTGGACTGGCGCATCTCTTCGACGCGCATGACGTAGCGGTCGTAATTGTCGCCGTTCTTGCCGACGGGAACCTGGAATTCCAGCTCGCTGTAGCACTCGTAAGGCTGGGCCCGGCGCAAATCCCAGGGCACGCCGGTGGAGCGCAGCATCACGCCGGTCAGCCCCCATTGCTCCGCCGCTTCGCGCGTCACCACGCCGATCTCGACATTGCGCTGCTTGAAGATGCGGTTATCGGTGAGCAGGGTCTCGATGTCGTCCAACACCTTGGGGAAATGCTCGCAGAATTCCCCGATGTCTTCGAGCAGCTCGGGCGGCAAATCCTGGTGCACCCCGCCCGGGCGGAAATAGGCCGCATGCATGCGCGAGCCCGAGGCGCGCTCGTAGAACACCATCAGCTTCTCGCGTTCCTCGAAGCCCCACAGCGGCGGGGTCAAGGCGCCAACGTCCATCGCCTGGGTTGTGACCTGGAGCAGATGCGACAACAGCCGCCCGATCTCGCAATAGAGCACGCGGATGTATTGCCCGCGCTTGGGCACCTCCAGGCCCAGCAGCTTCTCGATGGCCAGGCAGAAGGCGTGCTCCTGGTTCATCGGCGCGACGTAGTCGAGGCGGTCGAAATAGGGGATGGCCTGCAAGTAGGTCTTGTGCTCGATCAGCTTCTCGGTACCGCGGTGCAAGAGCCCGATATGGGGATCGACGCGGGTCACCACCTCGCCGTCCAGTTCCAGCAGCAGGCGCAGCACGCCGTGCGCCGCCGGATGCTGCGGCCCGAAATTGATGGCGATCCTGCCTTCGCCTTCCGCTTTCTCGATGGCGCTCACGGTTTGTCCGCCTTCTCGTCGCCGGGAAGAATGTACGGGGCGCCTTCCCACGGGCTCATGAAATCGAAATCGCGGTATTCCTGCACCAGTTGTACCGGCTGGTAGACCACCTTCTTCTTGTCGTCGTCGTAGCGCAGCTCGACGAAGCCGGTGAGCGGGAAATCCTTGCGCAAAGGATGCCCCTCGAAATTATAATCGGTGAGGATGCGGCGCAGATCCGGGTGCCCTTCGAACTTGACGCCGTACATGTCGAAGACTTCGCGCTCGAACCAGCCGGCGCCTGCGAACACCCCCATGGCGCTGGGCACGGCTTCGCCCTCGCCAACCGCGATCTTCGCCCGCACCCGCGCGTTCCCCGTCAGCGACAACAGGTGATAGACCACGTCGAAGCGCTTTTCGCGCACCGGCCAATCGTTGCCGCAGATGTCGATGACGGTCTTGAAGCCGGCTTCGTCGCGCAGCCAGGTCAGCACACGGACGATCTCGCCCGCTTCGGCCCGAAGCGTCAGCTCGCCGTAAGCGATCTCCGCCGCCGTCACCGCACCGGGCAGCGCGGCGGCGATCCGTTCCGAGAGGGCGGCCAGGGGCGTGCTCATTTGCCCTCCTCCGCCACCAGCACGTAATGCTTGACGGTTTCGTCGAAGCGCTCCAGCGCGGCGCGGATGTCGGGCTCGACCGCGGCGCGGTCCTGGTGAGGGCCGGCGAAGGCGCGGATGGCGTCGATGTTGTCCCAGCGCGTGATCACCACGAACTCGACGTGTCCGTCCATCACCCGTTCCAGCATCGAGGCGCCGAGGAAGCCGCCGATGGCGCGCAGCCGCGGCAGCAGCACCTCGGCGTAATGCTGGCGATAGTCTTCGGCGTTTTCCGTCAGGGCTTCCGCCGTCCATATGCGAACGATCATGGCGTCACCGATCGATATTGCCAGTGCGGCGGATTTTCCGTTGCAGCATCAGGATGCCGTAGACCAGCGCTTCGGCGGTGGGCGGGCAGCCGGGCACGTAGATGTCCACCGGCACGATGCGGTCGCAGCCGCGCACCACCGAATAGGAATAATGGTAATAGCCCCCGCCGTTGGCGCAGGAGCCCATCGAGATGACGTAGCGCGGCTCGGGCATCTGGTCGTAGACCTTGCGCAGCGCCGGGGCCATCTTGTTGCACAGCGTGCCCGCCACGATCATCACGTCGGATTGGCGCGGAGAGGCCCGCGGCGCGAAACCGAAACGCTCCAGGTCGTAGCGCGGCATCGAGGCCTGCATCATCTCCACCGCGCAGCAGGCCAAGCCGAAGGTCATCCACATCAAGGAACCGGTGCGCGCCCAGGCGATCAGGGAATCCACATTGGCGACCAGGAAGCCCTTTTCGGTCCACTCGGCCTGCAGCGCCCGGTAATAGGGATCGTTTTCCGTGCGCGGCGCACCGCCGGCAACCGGTCCGGCCGGGATCACTCCCATTCGAGCGCTCCCTTCTTCCATTCGTAGATGAAGCCGACGGTGAGAACGCCCAGGAACACCATCATCGACCAGAAGGCGAAGACGCCCGTGGTGCCCAGCGTGATCGCCCAGGGAAAGAGGAAGGCCACTTCCAGGTCGAAGATGATGAACAGGATCGACACCAGGTAGAAGCGCACGTCGAATTTCATGCGGGCGTCGCCGAAGGCCTCGAAGCCGCACTCATAGGCCGAGAGCTTTTCCGGATCCGGCTTCTTGGGGGCGACCAGGTAAGGCACCACCACCAGCCCGCCCGCAATCACCGCCGCGATCGCGATGAAGATCAGGATCGGCAGGTACTCCAGAAGCATTCGTTCCATCGGCAATTTCCGTTCGCCGCCCGGCGGCAGGACTTTTCGCAGGCGCAGTATAGAGGGGGACGCGCCCCGTTCCAGGCTGATTTAGAATGGGTTTAGAGCAGGAATCGCCTGCCGCAAACAGGAAATTTGTGGAAAACGGCGGGGGTTGCGAGATGCGTCATGAAGGCGGCGTAAACCACACAACCGGCAACGGAAAGCAACCTAAGCCCTTCGTCTCTTAGGGCTATGGCGGACACCCTTCGCTGGCGAAGGATGGCGGGAGCGACGGGGCTCGAACCCGCGACCTACGGCGTGACAGGCCGTCACTCTAACCAACTGAGCTACGCCCCCGCGGGCGCCTCGTGGCCTAGGCTTAAGCCCGGCCGCAAGGGACGGCCGATGTAGGGCTGCCTTCTTGCCAAGTCAAGCAGGGGGTTACTGCCCGTCCGTCTCCCCGCCGGGCGACCCATCGCCGCCCTGCGAGCCGCCGCGGCCGCCATGGTGTTTGCCCTTGCCGCCGTTTTCGCCGGACTGCTGCTGCCCGTCTTTGCTGCCGGGGCTTGCGCCGCCCGGCCTGAGTTCGTCCGGGGTGAGCACGCCGTCATGGTTGCGGTCGTATTGCTGGAACAGGGCCCGCGCCGTGGCGGCGAATTCGTTGAAGTCGATGACCCCGTCGCCGTTCCAATCCACCAGCGGGGAAATGGCCGATTTGTCCTCTTCCCAGCGCTTCTGGTTGACCGCGCGCGCCTCGTCGGGCTCCAGCACGCCGTCATGGTTGAGGTCGGCGGCGTCGAAATCCTTGCGCAGCCCGGCTTCGAGCTGGGCGCGGGTCAGCCTGCCGTCCTTGTCGGCATAGTGCAGCAGGATCTCCACCGGTGCGTGCCATTCCTCTTCGTGACGCTGTGGCGGCGGACGGCTGGCGCAACCGACGAGCCCGGCGGCCATGGCCAAAGCCGCCGCAACTTTCAGGACTTTCATGCCGATGCCGTCCTTCCCTGTCCCCGTTCCACGCAGCTTATGCACATTACCGTCGCAAATTCCCTGCGGCGTGTCGTGAAATGCGCTTAATGGGTTAAGGGATGGCCGCGCCGGACGTAGCTGCGCGGGATACAGCCCGGCTTCGCCCAAGTGGGCTACGCCGGGCAGGCTTCCCGCGCTTCGCGCGCGAAGCCTGGTGGGCGGTGACGGTTTCGAACCGCCGACCCTCTCGGTGTAAACGAGATGCTCTACCGCTGAGCTAACCGCCCTAAAGGCCTCAAGCCTTACCCATTATAACAGCGCCCCGTCCGTCACAATCGGACACCGGAAAAGCAACAGGACGGGGGCCGCAGCCGCCCGTCCTGTCGAATCCGGAATTTGCAAGCGTCAGTTCAAGGAATCCTTGAGCTGCTTGCCGGCGCGGAACCGCGGCTGCTTGGAGGGTTTGATGGTGATTTCTTCGCCGGTCTGCGGGTTGCGGCCCTTGCCGCCGGCGCGGGTAGCGACCACGAAAACGCCGAAGCCCGTCAGGCGAACTTCTTCGCCGGCCTTCAACGCGCTCGCGATCAGGTCGAACACGCCGTCCACCGCCTTGGCCGCGTCGGTTTTGGGGAGGGCAGTGTGGTCCGACAGTCTCTGGATCAGATCGTTCTTGTTCACGGGAATGGCTCCTTCCTCGAGCGCGTTCCGGCAAGTGAGATCACCGGTAAGCCGCGAGATTGCGCGAAAATCCTGAATCGCCAGGACGACTCCTTGGGAATCTAGGGCGTCCTGGCGCCGCCCGGCAAGGAAAACAGCCGCAAAAAGCCTGGATTTTTAAGGGTAAACCGCGGAAATCGGCCTTTTTCACCGCTTTTTAACGGGGCAAGCTCCGGCCGGGGGGCTGAGACCCCGGCCGGAAGCCGGTTTTCCTAGTGTGTTACGACTGCGTCGGAGTCGCTATCCGGCATGTTCGGGCGCGACACAACCTCCGGTTCCACCCACTCGATAGGTTCCGGTTCGCGCAGCAGCGCCACCTTGAGCACTTCGGTGACTTTGGACACCGGCACAATCTTCATCCCGGATTTCACGTTATCCGGAATCTCCGCCAAGTCCTTTTCATTCTCCTGCGGAATAATGACGGTCTTGATGCCGGCGCGCAGCGCCGCCAGCAGCTTCTCCTTCAATCCGCCGATCGGCAGCACCCGGCCGCGCAGCGTCACCTCGCCGGTCATCGCCACGTCGCGGCGCACCGGGATGCCGGTCAGCACCGAAATGATCGACACCGCCATGGCCACGCCCGCCGAAGGCCCATCCTTGGGGGTGGCCCCTTCGGGCACGTGCACGTGGATGTCGCGCTGGTCGAAGATCGGCGGCTTGATGCCGTAGGTGGTCGCCTTGGAGCGCACATAGGAGCGCGCCGCGTCGATGGATTCCTTCATCACCTCGCCGAGCTTGCCGGTGGTCTGCATCCTTCCCTTGCCGGGCAGCATGACGGATTCGATCTGCAGCGTGTCGCCGCCGGTCTCGGTCCAGGCCAGGCCGGTGACCACGCCCACCTGGTCCTCGCCTTCCACCTCGCCATAGCGGAACTGCCGCACCCCGGCAAAGTTGTTGAGGTTGTCGGGCGTGACCTCGATCTTGACGGCCTTCTTGGAGACGATCTCCTTCACCGCCTTGCGCGCCAGGTTGGCGATCTCGCGTTCGAGGTTGCGCACCCCCGCTTCCCGCGTGTAGTAGCGGATCAGGTCGCGCAAGCCGTCCTCGCTGATCGACCACTCTTCGTCTTTCAGGCCGTGCGCCTTCACCTGCTTGGGAATGAGGTGGCGCTTGGCGATCTCGACCTTCTCGTCCTCGGTGTAGCCGGGGATGCGGATGATCTCCATGCGGTCCATCAGGGGCTGCGGCATGCGCAACGTGTTGGCCGTGGTGATGAACATCACGTCGGAGAGGTCGAAATCGACTTCCAGGTAGTGGTCGTTGAAGGCGTGGTTCTGCTCGGGATCGAGCACTTCCAAAAGCGCCGAGGAGGGATCGCCGCGCCAGTCGGCGCCCAGCTTGTCCACTTCGTCGAGCAGGAAGAGCGGATTGGCCGCCTTGGCCTTCTTCATCGACTGGATGATCTTGCCGGGCATGGAGCCGATATAGGTGCGCCTATGGCCGCGGATCTCGGCCTCGTCGCGCACCCCGCCGAGGCTCATGCGCACGAATTCGCGCCCCGTGGCCCGCGCGATCGACTTGCCGAGCGAGGTCTTGCCCACGCCGGGCGGTCCCACCAGGCAGAGGATCGGACCCTTCATCTTGCCGGCGCGCAATTGCACCGCCAGGTATTCCAGGATGCGCTCCTTGACCTTCTCCAGGCCGTAATGGTCCTCGTTGAGGATGTCCTCGGCCAGCTGGATGTCCTTCTTGATCTTGGACTTCTTGCCCCAGGGCAGGGTCAGCATCCAGTCGAGGTAGTTGCGCACCACGGTGGCTTCGGCGCTCATCGGCGACATCTGGCGCAGCTTGCGCATTTCGCCCTGCGCCTTCTCGCGCGCCTCCTTGGAGAGCTTGGTCTTGCGGATGCGCTCTTCCAGCTCGTTGAGCTCGTCGCGGCCTTCCTCGCCTTCGCCCAGCTCCTTCTGGATCGCCTTCAGCTGTTCGTTGAGATAGTACTCGCGCTGCGTCTTCTCCATCTGGCGCTTGACGCGGCTCTTGATCTTGCGCTCGACCTGCAGGACGCCGATCTCGCCTTCGATCAGCGACAGCACCTTCTCCAGGCGCTCGGCGGTGTCCAGCGTCTCCAGCAAGGCCTGGCGGTCCATGATCTTGACCGAGAGGTGCGAGGCCACGGTATCCGCCAGCTTGGCGGGCTCGTCGATCTGCGCCACCGAGGCCAGCGTCTCGGCCGGCACCTTGCGGTTGAGCTTGATGTACTGTTCGAAATTGGTCTTGACCGTGCGCACCAGCGCCTCGGTTTCCTTGCCTTCGCCCGTGCTTTCGTCCACCGGCTCGATCACGGCCTGGAAGAAATCGGTGCGCGGCGCGAAGCCGGTGACGCGGGCGCGGCTCTTGCCTTCCACCAGCACGCGCACGGTCTGGTCCGGCAGCTTGAGGAGTTGCAGCACCGTCGCCATGGTGCCGATCTTGTGCAGGCCGTCGGGGGTGGGATCGTCGTCGGCCGCGTTCTTCTGGGTGAGCAGCAGAATCTGCTTCTCCTCGGCCATCACCTCTTCCAGGGCGCGGACGGATTTCTCGCGGCCGACGAAGAGGGGAACGATCATGTGGGGGAAGACGACGATGTCGCGCAGCGGCAGTACCGGCACCATCGGGCCGCCCGGTTCGCCTGTGGCCAAATTCGCGACGTTGTGATCGGACATACTGTTCTCCTCGCCGGACACCCCGGCGGTTATGCCAGGAAACCGAACCCCTTATGGGCGAACGGATCCACCTTGTCGCCCGCAATGGGCCGACTCCTGAATGTCTAAAGTGGGCCCCCCTGGGGGCCGTTTCAAGGCGGGGCACTACGGAGGGGGTGAGAATCCCCCGCCCGCGTCGAATACGCCACAATCCCAGGGAATTGTCCCAAACAAGCCGTTGCCGTTACGGCGTCTGCCCAAAGACACGGCAGCTTGCCGAAGCTTGTTTATTGGGTCGCGCGGCCGGACGGAAAACCGCTTCGCACTTTTCCTGGCCGCGCTCCTAGCTGGCGCTCTGCTGCGCCACCTGGCCCTTGTCGGAATAGGTGTAGAGCGGCTGGGCGCGGCCATCCACCACGTCGGCGGTGATCACCACCTCCTGCACGCCCTGCATGGTCGGCAGCTCGTACATAGTGTTGAGCAGAATGCCTTCCATGATGGAGCGCAAGCCGCGCGCGCCGGTCTTGCGGGCGATGGCCTTCTTGGCGATGGCGTGCAGCGCCTCGTCCTGGAAGCGCAGCTTGACGCCTTCCATCTCCAGCATGCGCTGGTACTGCTTGGCCAGCGCGTTCTTCGGCCGGGTCAGGATTTCGATCAGCGCCTGCTCCGAAAGATCGCCCAGCGTCGCCAGGATCGGCAGACGGCCGATGAATTCGGGGATCAGGCCGAACTTCAGGAGGTCTTCCGGCTCGACTTCCTTCAGCACT
>Ga0187810_10000339_pt1 | contig 19265 bp, 17 predicted proteins | sample NC_wetland_sal_i_9_FD_132963 | JGI IMG/M metagenome (GOLD analysis project Ga0187810, IMG submission 132963) | Wetland sediment microbial communities from Neuse River Estuary, North Carolina, USA - ASW_5 | ecosystem: Environmental > Aquatic > Freshwater > Wetlands > Sediment | place: USA: North...
CGTGATCGGGCCGTCGGTGAAGAGATATTCCTTCAGCTCCTTGCCGAAGCGCGGGTCGTTGCGGCGGAGCCATTCGAGGATCATGGCGGCGTGCTCGGTTTCCTCGCCCGCGTTGTGCAAGAGGATCGCCTTGAGCGCCTCGTCTTCGGTGTCGTCGGCGCGCTGGCGGTACCAGTCGACGGCTTCGAGTTCCTCCTTGAGCGAGGTTAAGGCGTAATGCAGAAGTGTGGTGCGGCGGGACAGCTTCTCCAGGGGGACGTGAAAGCCTTCGCTTGCCATGGTTTGACCTCCTGCGGGCTCAGGCGCCTTGGGGGCGGCATCGAGCAACGATCTGCTCGCAGATGGCGTCTTTTTCCGCTGGAATAAAGCTTTGAACACGGAAAGCCCCCCTCTTGCCCGAGAGCTTAGCGCACGAAGATTTCAGTTCAAGCACGCCGCTTGTTATGACCGGTCCGAGCCGCTAAAACCCGCCCGCCATGGACAAATTCACCCAGCTTTCCGGCGTCGCGGCGCCGCTGCCGATGATCAACGTCGATACCGACATGATCATCCCCAAGCAATTCCTCAAGACCATCAAGCGCACCGGCCTCGGCAAAGCGCTGTTTCACGAGATGCGGACCCGGCCCGACGGCAGCGAGAATCCCGATTTCGTGCTCAACAAGCCGGCCTACCGGCAGGCGAAGATCTTGATCGGCGGCGCCAATTTCGGCTGCGGCTCCAGCCGCGAGCACGCGCCCTGGGCCCTGCTCGATTTCGGCATCCGCTGCGTGATCGCGCCTAGCTTCGCCGACATTTTCTACAACAACTGCTTCAAGAACGGCATCCTGCCGCTCGTCCTGCCCCAGAGCGAGATCGACAAGCTGCTCGACGACGCCGGGCGCGGCGCCAACGCCATCATCTCGGTCGACCTCGAGAAGCAGGAAATCCGCGGGCCGGACGGCGGCATGATCAAATTCGAGATCGATCCCTTCCGCAAACAGTGCCTCGTCAACGGCTGGGACGACATCGGCCTCACGCTGCATCACGAAAACAAGATCTCGCAGTTCGAGGCGCGGCGCAAAATGCAAGAGCCGTGGATTTAGGTGGAGATGTCATGGCCCGCGAATGCGGGCCACGCCGGTGACGCCGCATAACGTCATCGACAAAGAAAGCTGCAACTTTTCTTTCCTGCCCGCGCTCGCTCCAACTGGAAGGCTGCAGTTGCGGGCCATGACAAGTGAGTGAGAACCATGACGTATAAAATCCTCATTCTGCCCGGCGACGGGATCGGGCCGGAAATCGTCGAACAGGCGCGCCGCGTCGCGGGCTGGTATGCGAAGAACCGCAATTTCGGCTTCACCACCGAGGAAGACCTCGTTGGCGGCATCAGCTACGAGACGCACGGCGATCCCGCGACCGACGCCATGATGAAGAAGGCGCTGGCCGCCGATGCGGTGCTGTTCGGTGCCGTCGGCGGACCGCAATGGGACAAGCTGCCGTTCGACAAAAAGCCGGAGCGCGGCCTGTTACGCCTGCGCGGCGACCTCAAGCTGTTCGCCAATCTGCGCCCGGCGTTGTGCTTCGATGCGCTGAAGGACGCCTCCACGTTGAAGCCCGAGATCGTCTCCGGCCTCGACATCCTGATCGTGCGCGAGCTGACGGGTGGCGTCTATTTCGGCCAGCCGAAGGAAACCACCACCCTGCCCGACGGCCAGAAGCGCGCCGTCGATACGCAGGTCTATACGACCGGCGAAATCGAGCGCATCGCGCGCGTGGCCTTCGAGCTGGCGCGGCTGCGCGGCAAGCGTGTGGCTTCCGTCGAAAAGTCGAACGTGATGGTGACCGGCGCATTGTGGCGCGACGTCGTGCATCGCGTGCACGACGCGCAATTCCGGGATGTGCAGCTGACGGACATCCTGGCCGACAACTGCGCCATGCAGCTGGTGCGCGCGCCCAAGCAGCTCGATGTCATCCTCACCGACAATCTGTTCGGCGACATCCTGTCGGACGAGGCCGCGCAGCTCACCGGTTCGATCGGGATGCTGCCTTCGGCCTCGCTGGGTGCGAAGGGCGCAAACGGGCGTCAGCCCGCGCTTTACGAGCCGATCCACGGCTCCGCGCCGGACATCGCGGGCCAAGGGCTCGCCAATCCGATCGCCACCATCCTCTCGTTCGGAATGTGCCTGCGCTATTCCTTCGGACGCGTCGAGGATGCCACCCTGCTCGACAAGGCCGTGGAACGCGTGCTGGCCGAGGGCTATCGCACCGGCGACATCATGCAGCCGGGCATGACCAAGGTCGGCACGTCCGGCATGACCGATGCGATCCTGAAGGCGCTGGACGGCCTTTCATAAACGCTACGCGGCGTTGGAGGTGACACCATCCTGCGCCGGCAACTCCGCCGGTTGCTCCGCAGGAAGTGCGCGGACGCCGCCCATGAACAAGGCCGTGGCGAATTCCGCCGCCGCCGCCGGCTCGTGCGGCTGGCGCCGCAACATGCGTTCGGCCACTTCGAAGGCCACGCCCACAATCGCCGCCATCAGCATATCGGCGTCGACCTGCGGGAACAGACCTTTCGAGATTGCGCTCTCGATATCCTCTCGCAGCTCTTCGAAGCCGGCGATGACTTCAGGTGTGTCCATGCGCACGCGCGTGGTGTCGGCGGCATGACGGATGGTGCGGAAATTCACGCGGTCGTCGGCAACGTAGTCGAAGAACGTGCGAAAGGTGCAGGTGATGAACTCTTCCACGGTCGACGCTTTCATGCGCTCGTCGTGGAGGCGCGGGCGGATTGCGAGTGCAACCTCGTCGCGAATGGCCTGATACACTTCTTCTTTCGACTTAAAATAATTATAGAAAGTGCCCGAGGCGAGCGGCGTGGCACGAATGATGTCGCGCACGGTCGTTGCGCCGTAACCAAGCTCCGCAAAGACTTGGCGCGCCGCGTCCAAGATCAGTTGCCGATTCAAGATCTTCGTCTGCTCTCGCTTGCCGGATGCGACCGCTCGCGGCAGCTCTGTTTTCATCGGTGTGGCGTCCATCGGATCCCGTCCCTCCTGATCCATATTGTCGCACTTTACCCACCCGTGACACCTCGTCAATTTCCGGTCCGTCAACTATTTCGGCGCTGATTTTGTTCGATTTTGACGCATGGCGCCGGGGTGCGTGAAATTCCCGTTAACTGGAAACCACATAGCCGGACGCGCCGCGGCGCGCGGTCTACCGCAATAAAATGTCAAGCAGGAAATATTTGTCGAATCTGCTGCCCGATCAACTAAAGGCGCCGCGACCCAGGCTGATGCGGCCGGCGCCGACCAGCATGACCGTGAGCGCGCTCACGAAGTAGAACGCCTCCACCTCCAGGCCATACGCGCCGCCGGACGAGAGCGTCAGCAGTTGCGGGATGCCGCCCAGAAGAACGAGCGCAAGAACTTCGAGTGCGATCAGAGCGCCGCCGACGCGCGTGAACAGGCCCAAAATGATGAGCACGGGCGCAACGATTTCGCCCAGATAGGCGCAGTAAGCAAGCGCTTCGGGAAGATTGTGCGACGCGAGCAGGGTTTTCACCGGATCGAGGCCGGTGAGCAGCTTGTGAACGCCGTGAAAAAGAATGAGACCGCCCAAGCCAAGACGCAGTACGAGTTTCCCAAATTGTTCGGTCATTGCCGCCCCCAACACCCCATTGGCGCCCGTTATAGCGCAAAGCGCCGCCGGTGGGGAGCGTACGGCCAATATGGCGCAGCCGATCGCGCGTTGTTGGTTTACGCGTATCCCCGCCGCGTTGTTCTCCTCAGGCGGGTGCGTCTCCTGGTTGCGTTCGGGCCGGCAGCGTCTTGCGCCGCGAGCCCCCTTACGGCTTCACGTCCACGCCGACCGCATCGGAGACGCTGGCGAATCCGTCGCGCGCCAGGCATTCGAGAAGCTCGCGTTTGATGCGGCCGATGAGGCCGCTGCCTTCGTAAACCAGTGCAGTGTAGAGCTGGACAAGGCTCGCGCCCGCGCGGATTTTGCGATAGGCGTCGGCGCCGGAGGAAACCCCGCCCACCCCGATCAGGACCAGTTTGGTGCCGACCCGCTTGCGCATTTCGGCAAGCACCTGCGTGGACGGCTCGAACAGCGGCCGTCCCGACAATCCGCCGGACTCCGACGCATAACGGCTTTGCAGCGAAGCCGGCCGCGCGATCGTCGTGTTGGTGACGATGATGCCTTCGATTCCGGCATCGAGCACCACCTCGGCAATGTCGTCGAGCGCGTGACCGTCTAGATCGGGCGCGATTTTCAAGAGCAGCGGCTTGCGACTGTCCCCACGCACTTCCACCAGCGCACCGAGAAGCGCGTGCAGTTCGTCACGCTGCTGCAATCCGCGCAAGCCCGGCGTGTTGGGCGAGGAGACGTTTACCGCCACGTAATCGGCGAGCGGTGCGAGCTTGGCAAAGGTGGCACGATAATCTGCGATGCGATCGGGGCTGTTCCGGTTGGCGCCGATGTTGATGCCGACGATGCCTTTGCGCCGGCGCGCCAGACGGTCGCCCACCCAGACCATGCCCTCGTTGTCGAAGCCCATGCGGTTGATGACGGCGCGGTCTTCTTTCAGCCGGTACATGCGCGGCCGCGGATTGCCGGGTTGCGGACGCGGCGTCACCGTTCCGCATTCGACATGTCCCATGCCCTGCCTCAGCATGGCGCGAAAGGCGCGTGCGTTTTTGTCGAAGCCGGCGGCCATCCCGAGCGGGTTGGGAAAGTCGAGGCCCAGGACCTTGACCGCGAGCCGTGGATCGTCGGCGGGCGCGCGCGGCAGGAAAATGCCGAATCGCGCGGCAAGCTCGACCGTTACGTGATGTGCCGTCTCGGGCGGAAGCAGGCGCAAGAGGGCGACGATCAGGTCCATCATGACTGCCCCCTAGACGAAAATGACCCTAAAGTGGTAATTCCTATAAAACTGTAAGGTATAGGAAGGATTGCCGCCCACGGGACCGCCTTCTCAGTTTGGCCGGTCGAGACGCGACCGACTCGTTGCGGCGACAATGCGATCACGGAAGAGCCCATGCGCAAGCTGCGATTTGGCCCACGCACAAACGATCCAACGGAATCGAAGTCATGCTGACGCATAAACAGATCTGGACCGCAATTGACGCGCTGGCGGCGAAGAACAAGCTCTCGGCTTCGGGTCTGGCCAAGTTGTCGGGATTAGACCCCACGACGTTCAACAAATCAAAGCGCGGTCTGCCCAACGGCAAGCTGCGTTGGCCTTCCACCGAGAGCATCTCGAAAATCCTGGCGGCGACCGGCGCCTCGCTCGAGGAATTCGTGGCGCTCGTCAGCAAGGACGGCGGCGGCCGCGCGCCGATGCGCCTCATTCCGCTGGTCGGCATGGCCCAGGCCGGAAGCCGCGGCTTCTTCGACGATGCGGGATACCCGGCAGGGAGCGGCTGGGACGAGATACCCTTCCCCGAGCTTGGCGACGAGCACGCCTACGCGCTGGAGGTTTCGGGAGATTCCATGCTGCCGGTTTATCGCGACGGCGACCGCATCATCCTCTCGCCGGCCGCGAGCGCACGGCGGGGCGATCGCGTCGTGGTGAAATCGCTGGCTGGCGAAGTGCTGGCCAAACAACTGGCGCGGCTGACGGCCCAGCGCATCGAGCTCAAGTCGCTCAATGCGGCTTACGAAGACCGCTCCTTCGCGCTGTCGGAATTGGCCTTCATCCACCGCATCATCTGGGCCAGCCAGTAGAATACCGTAACGGCTCATTCCCCGGCTGTGGTGACGTAGCCTTCATAGAGGCGCACGCGCGCGGCAAAACCGTCGTCGTCGCCCTTGCGCAGGAGCCCCAGCAACTCGCCCGCCCGCTTCTGCACGAGACGGTCGTAAGCGGTATCGGCCTGGGAACGCGCCGTCCGCGACAGGCAATCCTCGATCTCGGCGCGATAGCGCTGCGGATCGTATCCCGCCAGGGTCAAGGCGTATTGGAAGCGGATGGCCAAATTGTCCGGCGCGACGCGGAATGCCTGCGCGAAGGAGGCGCGGCCTTTTTCCACCGTCGCGCCGTAGAGAAGCAGCGCCAGCACCGAGCCGCCGCCGCGCACTACGGCGATGTTCCAGCCGCCGATTCCCGCCAATGCCCAGGCGTTGCTGGGATCGCTCGCCAGCGCGGCGTCGAGCGCCCGTTTGGCCTCGCCCGCATAGTCTTTGCGGCGCGCCACGCCGTTACCCTCGATGTGGCTCTCGAGGCCGAGTGCGATCGCCAGAAAGACCTGGCCGTCGGCGTATTTGGCATCGGCGGCGACGGCGCGGCGGGCGAAATCCTCCGCGCGCTTCAGGCACGCAAGGCAGCGCTGGTCGCGTGCGGCTTCGTCGGCCAGCGTTGCGCGCGCAGCGTCGGCGAAGCCGTGCGCCGTATTCTCCGCGACGCCGGCACGGATGGCGGCGTCGTACCGGCCTTGGGCAAAGAGTTGATCGTCAGCCTGCCCGAACGCGGGAACCGCCAGGAGTATCGCGAGGGCAAGGGCTCGCTTCATCCGGCGCCCGTGAACTCGCCCGCCAGCGCGCGGTCGATCAGAGCGGCGGTGTCCGCGCATCCGAACAGCACCGCGAACGAACCGAAGCGCGGCCCCTGGCTCTGGCCGAACAGGACTTCGTAGATCGCCTTGAACCAGTCGCGTAAGGGCTCGAAGGCGTGGCGCTTGCCGATTTCGTAGATCTCGAACTGGACCTTCTCGGCGTTGCGTTCGCTTCCGAACCCGCGCAGCTTCTCCGCCAGTTCGGCCAGCGCCGCGCGCTCCTTCTCGCTGGGTGCGCGATAGCGCTTGGTCGGCTTCACGAAGTCCTCGTAGTAACGGATCGCATGACCGACGAGCTTGTCGAGGCCCGCATTGGCCTTCAGCGAGGCTTCGGGTGCGTAGGCGCGAATGAAGCCCCACAGCACTTCGCGATTGTTCGCGTTGGACGCGCTGACCAGATTGAGCAGCAGCGCGAAGCTGACCGGATAGCTTTCCGCCGGCGGCTTGCCGCCGTGGATGTGCCAAACCGGATTTTCCAGCCGCTGCGCGGTCGTCGTGTCCTTGTTGCGGTATTGATCGAGGAAGGCGATGTAGTCGTCGACAGCCCTCGGGATGACGTCGAAATACATCTTCTTGGCCACGCGCGGCTTCTGGAACATGAAGAGCGACAGGCTTTCTTCCGTGCCGTAGGAGAGCCATTCGTCGACCGACAGTCCGTTGCCTTTCGATTTCGAGATCTTCTGGCCCTGGTCGTCGAGGAAGAGTTCGTAATTGAAACCTTCGGGCGGCTTTCCGCCCAGTGCGCGCAGGATCTTCGACGACAGCTCGACCGACGAGATCAGGTCCTTGCCCGCCATTTCGTAATCGACGCCGAGCGCCAGCCAGCGCATCGCCCAGTCCGCCTTCCATTGCAGCTTGACGTGGCCACCGGTCACCGGGGTCTCCGCTTTTTTGCCGTTCTCCTCGTAAACGATGGTGCCGCGCTCCACGTTCCATTCGAGCACCGGCACTTGCAGCACCACGCCCGTCGTTGGGGAAACCGGCAGGAAGGGCGAATAAGTAGCGCGCCGCTCCGGCCCGAGCGTGGGCAGAACGACGTCGCGGACCTTCTCGTAATGCGCCAGCACCGCCAGCAGCGCCCGGTCGAAGCGGCCGGACTTGTAGCATTCGGTCGAGGAGAGGAATTCGTATTCGAAGCCGAAGCGATCGAGGAACGCCTTGAGCCGCGCGTTGTTGTGGGCCCCGAAGCTGTCGTGCGTCCCGAAAGGATCGGGAATAGCGGTCAGCGACCGGCCGAGATGCTCGCGCAGCATCTCCTGGTTCGGCACGTTGTCGGGAACCTTGCGCAGGCCGTCCATGTCGTCGGAGAACGCCAGAAGCCGGGTCGGCGTGTCGCTCATCAGCTGATAGGCGCGGCGGACCCAGGTGGTCCGCGCCACTTCCCCGAAGGTGCCGATATGCGGCAGGCCGGAGGGGCCGTAGCCCGTCTCGAAGATGATCTCTTGGCTCTTTGTGTTGCGGGCCAGCAGCTTGCGCGCCTCCTCGAAGGGCCAAACGTGCGCTTTGAGCGCGTCTTCGTTGAGCTGCAAGTCCATGCCGATAAGACCTTAAACCTTTGGAAAGGCCGCGAAGCTAGGCTTTGCGGCGGTATGACGTCAACTTCGACACCCCGGCAGGTGCCCGAAACCATCGCGAGCCCGAGCGATCTGGCGACGCTCGTCGCTTTGCGCCTTTCGCTCGGCGACGAAATTCTGAGCGAATTGCTCAGCACCCATCTCGCAGCCGTCGACGCCCTCAGCGAAGAGCTTCAGGCGGCGAGCCGTCGCGCGGATTGGCCGCTTGCGATGCAGCTCGCCTGCGATGTCGCCGCCAAGTCCGGCGAACTGGGGTTCCGGGCCGTGACCAACGCGGCGCGCAGTTTTGCCGCGGCGGCCGCGGACAAGCTCGAACCCCATCAGCTTCGCAACGGCGTGCAGATGGTGGTGTTCGAACACGAACGCCTACGGCTGGCGATCAAACTGCAATTTCCGGAATTGCTAGTGTAACGGTCGCCTTCCATCGCATAGTGGCGGCGTGACCCAAAGCAGAATCGCGCCCCGAATCCTCGAACTTCCCGCCCTGGTGCCCAGCGGCGGCGGCGCGACCGTGTTCGACGGCTCGTCGCGGCGTATCGGGCTTGGGGAGGCGGCGCGCCTGTTCCGCTCCGGCGAGGTGCTGGTGGCGCATGCCGCGTTCGTGGCGGGAAGGCTCAAGACCAATCCCGCGGCGCCGCTCTACGACGTGCTGGAGCTGTTTGCCTTCGTGCGGCCCTGCGCGCCGTGCGTGCCGAGCGCGCTGGGGATCGCGCGGGCGCTCGGCATCGCGGTGAGCGAGGATCCGGACGCCATGGCCCGCGCGTTGCGCGACTGTGCCGTGCGCCTGCTCGAAGAAATCCCCGCCCTGCCCGAGGCCACCAAGTCCGCCCTGCGTCCGCTCGCGCAGACGCTGGTCAAGGCGGGCTGGCGCTGGGCGCCGTACATCCTCGACCTCATCGGCACCAGCGACCTGCAGACGGCCCCGCTTGCCGGATTCGAAGTCTGGCGCAAGCTGCCGCAATGGGAAGACGAGCCGTTGCCGCCGCGCCCATCGTCCTACGCGGTGGAGATTGCGGAGGCGCGCGCGCGCCTGCATCAGCTCGTCGGCAACGGCGGCGAGGAACGTCCCGAACAGCGCGCCTATAGCGACGCGGCGAGCTATGCCTTCGGTCCGCGCGAACGGGCCGGTGCGCCGAAGATCGCGCTGGTGGAAGCGGGAACCGGCATCGGCAAGACGCTCGGCTATCTTGCGCCGGCCAGCCTGTGGGCGGAAAAGAACGGGCCGGGCCTGTGGATCTCGACCTATACCCGCAATCTGCAGCGTCAGATCGTGCAGGAGATCGGACGGCTCTATCCCGATCCCGCAGAGCTTCACGACAAGGCGGTCGTGCGCAAGGGGCGCGAGAACTACCTCTGTTTGTTGAACTTCGAGGAAGCGGTCAAACGTCAGGCGCTGGCGCCGGGACAGCGCACTGTCGCACTGGCGCTGATCGCACGCTGGATCTCGCAAACGCCGGACGGTGACATCTCGGGCGCCGGTTTTCCGGCATTTCTCGCCGCGACCATGGGGCTGCGCGAAATCACCGACCGCCGCGGCGAATGCATCTATGCGGGCTGCCCGCATTACCGCACCTGCTTCATCGAGCGGATCGTGCGCCGCGCCCGCGTGGCGCCGATCGTGGTGGCCAATCACGCCCTCGTCATCGCCAATGCCGCGCAGGACTGGCTTCAAGTCGACGAAACCGTCGATGCGCCGGAAGGCCGGCGCGTGCGTTACGTGTTCGACGAGGGCCATCACCTGTTCGATGCCGCCGATTCCGGTTTCGCCGCCGCGGTCAGCGGCAGCGAAATGGCCGATATGCGCCGCTGGGTGCGCGGCCCCGAAGGACGCACGCGCAGCCGCTCCCGCGGTTTGGAAGACCGCTTGAAGGATCTCGTGGCCGGCAACGAGGACGCCACCCGCACCCTGGAGGAAGCGGTATCCGCCGCAGGCGTGTTGGCGGGCGAAGGCTGGCCGTCGCGGCTGTCGGCGCCGCACGGGCCGGGTGAGGTGTTCCTGGCGGCGGCATACGGCCATGTGCGCGCGCGCAGCGAAGACGGCGACGGCTTCTATTCGCTCGAAGCCGAGACGATGCCGCTGGATCAGGAAACCATCGAGGCCGCACGCCATCTCGGCCGCGGTCTGAAGCGGCTCGCCGATCCCTTGATGCGGCTGGCCAAGTCCCTGCGCAAGGACCTGGACGACAAAGCGGGGGAACTCGAGCCTTATCAGCGGGCGCGCATCGATGCGGCGGCGCGGGGCCTGGAATGGCGCGGGCGCATCATCCTGCCGGCCTGGATGGCGATGCTGGAAGCCCTCATCACCGGCGAGGTCAACGACGAGTTCGTCGACTGGTTCGAGATTGCGCGCGAAGACGGCCGCGACGTGGACGTGGGCCTGGAGCGGCGCTGGGTCGATCCCACCATTCCTCTCGCGAACGAAGTGCTGGCGCGTGCGCATGGCGCGCTCGTCACCTCGGCCACCCTGCGCGACGCGGGCGACGGCGACGACAATTGGGAAAGTGCCGAGGTCCGCACCGGCGCGCTTCACCTGCCCGAGCCGCCCAAGCGCGCCAGCTTCGGCTCGCCGTTCGCCTATGGGCAGCAGTCGCGCATCTTCATCGTCACCGATGTCGAGCGGCGCAACCCCGATCAGCTCGCCGCCGCCTATCGCGAATTGTTCCTGGCATCGTGCGGCGGTGCCCTCGGCCTGTTCACCGCCGTGAGGGCGCTGCGCGCCGTGGAAGGCAGGATCGCCGCGCCGCTGGCCGAGGCCGGCCTCACGCTCTATTCGCAGCATGTCGACAAACTGGACACGGGCGCGCTGGTCGACCTGTTCCGCAGCGAGGAGAATTCGTGCCTGCTCGGCACCGACGCGTTGCGCGACGGCGTAGACGTTCCGGGCCGCTCGCTGAGGCTGGTGGTGTTCGACAAGGTGCCCTGGCCCAAGCCCACCATCCTGCACAAGGCGCGGCGCACGCGCTTCGGCAAGGGCTATGACGATCTGCTCACCCGTCTGCGCCTGAAACAGGCGTTCGGCCGGCTGATCCGCGGCGCGGGCGACAAGGGCTGCTTCGTGATCCTGCAATCGGCAACGCCGTCGCGGCTGCTCACCGCCTTTCCGCCGGAAGCGCCCGTCGCGCGTTGCGGCCTTGCCGAAGCCGTACGCAACATCCGCCAATTCCTCGGCGACGGACGGAGCCTATGAAGCGCCTCGCCCTGGCCTTTCTCCTGGCGACGTGCGCCGCCGCGGCCGCCCTGCCGCAGCCGGACGACGACCAGTTTGAGGAGCGCGATCCGAGCGGCCAATTCGTGGTGGGAAAGGCCACCGCAGGCGAGGTCAGGGCCAAGCTGGGCAAGCCTTTCGCCGAAAACCGCAATCGCGACGGCCGTTTCGTCTACACCTATCTTGCCCCCACCAACGACTACATCAGCTATGTGTTCGACAAAACGGGCGTCCTCACCCAGGTCCGCAGCACCCCGAAAACCAACTGAAGCGGCGGAAAATCCGTGGGTTTCTCGTGCCCCACGGGTGACGGCCGGGCGGTGGTCGCGATAACCTCGCCCCATGACCACGGATGAAACCCTGTTTGCCGGCGACGAGCCGGAGAGCTACGGCCGGTACACCACCGGAATTCTGCCCGGCCATGTCCTGAAGCGGCTGGTGCGCACGCGGCGCGAAGTCGTGGCCGCCGAAGACATCGAGGACGCGCAGTTCCAGCCGGCCAGCATCGATTTGCGCCTGGGCCCGGTCGCTTGGCGCGTGCGCGCGAGTTTTCTTCCCGGTCCGCACGCCACGGTGCGCGACAAGCTCGGCGACGCCGTGCTGCACGAAATCGATTTGACCAACGGCGCGGTGCTGGAGACGGGCTGCGTCTATGTTGTGCCGCTGTTGGAAAGCGCCGAGTTCTCGTTCCGCGTTTCGGGGATTGCCAATCCGAAAAGCTCCACCGGGCGCCTCGACGTCTTTACCCGCCTCATCACCGACCAGGCGCAAGGCTTCGACCACATCGAGCCCGGTTATCACGGCCCGCTCTTTGCCGAGATTTCGCCCCGCACCTTCCCCGTCCTGGTGCGCAAGGGTTCGCGGCTCAACCAGCTTCGCGTCCGGCGCGGCTCGCCGCAGTTCACCGACACGCAGCTTCGCCGCCTGCACAGCGAAACCCCGCTGGTCGACGGCGAGCCCAATATCGACAACGGGCTGGGGCTGAGCGTGGACTTGAAAGGCGATGCGGCCACCCGCCAAGTGGGCTGGCGGGCCAAGCGGCATACCAACATCATCGACATCGACAAGCGCGCCGCGCTCGATCCGCTCGACTATTGGGATGTCATCGAGCCGAGCAAAACGGGCAACATCGTGCTCGATCCCGACGAGTTCTACATCCTGGCCTCGCGCGAGGCGGTGGCGATTCCGCCGGAATACGCCGCCGAGATGGTCCCCTTCAATCCGCTGATGGGCGAGTTTCGCGTGCATTACGCGGGCTTTTTCGATCCGGGCTTCGGCTATCAGGCCGGAAGGCCGCCGTCCGCCCGTGCGGTGTTGGAAGTGCGCTCGCGCGAAGTGCCCTTCATTCTGGAGCACGCACAGACCATCGGCCGGTTGGTGTTCGAGCGCCTCACCGAAGTGCCCGCGGAAGCCTATGGAGAGGGCATCGGGTCGCATTACCAGCGCCAAGGTTTGAAGCTCTCTAAACATTTCGCCGATTAACCCTGTCTAAATGTTGCCGCGAATCCACATTGCGCACGAAAGTGGATAACTGAGACGGCAGAACCGTTGCACCAAACCGGGAACTTTGGACTATTGCGGCCGCCGCGGAAAAACAAAGCATAGGGGCACGTGCACCGCGGTTTTTTGGGTCCGCATTGAAGGGGGCAGCATGAGGCGGCGACGGCGCGGGGACGCGCCGGCCGCCTCATGAGTTTGTAAGGCATTCGTTCCGGAGGCCGATGCCGTGAGCAAGTTCTTCGGCTACCTCACCCTCGCCACCGCCATCACGCTCGCCATGGCCGTTGCCGCGCGCGCCGCGAAACTGATGCTCTCTAGCCCGACGATCATCGAGGGCGGCATTGTCCCGAACGCGCACGTCTATAACGGCTACGGCTATACCGGCGAGAATCGCTCGCCCCAACTGACGTGGACGGGTGCGCCCTCGGGCACCAAGAGCTTCGCGGTGACGATGCACGATCCCGACGCCCCGAAAGCGGGCGGCTGGTGGCATTGGCTGGTGCTCGACATCCCTGCGAACGCCGAGGGTCTGCCCGAGGATGCGGGCAGCGGCAGAGGCCTGCCGGCCGGCGCCGTCCAGAGCCTGACGGACTTTCAGACCACGGGTTACAGCGGCCCTGCCCCACCGCCGGGCAAGGCGCACCGCTATGTCTATACCGTCTACGCGCTGAAGACGGCCAAGCTGGGGCTCTCCGCAGCCGACCCGCCCGCCAAGGTGGACGAGGCCATCCGCCACCATGCCATCGCCCAGGCGTCGATCGCTGCGAAATTCGGGAAATAGCAGGTCCGCTGGAATGGGGGCTGGCGAGCGCGGCGTGACCGGGTAGAGTCGGGCCATGCCCGATACCGATCTCTTCCTTCTTTTCATGGCGGGAGCCCTGGCGCTGAACATCACGCCGGGCCCGGACATGACCTTCGTGCTTGCCCAGGCGGCCCATCGCGGCACGCGCGCAGGCGTGGCGGCGGCGCTCGGCATCGGCACGGGCACATTCTTTCACATGACGCTGGCCGCCTTCGGGTTGGCCGCTCTGTTCGCCGCCTTTCCGCTCGCCTTCGATATCGTGCGCTATGCCGGCGCGGTTTATCTGGTGTGGATCGCCGTCGGCATGATTCGTCATCCTCCCCGCCTGAACGCAGCCCGCGAAGAGTCTTCGACCGGCACCGCCTTCAAGCAGGGCATCGTCACCAACATCCTGAATCCGAAAGTGGCGATCTTTTTCATATCGTTCCTGCCGCAATTCGTGGTGAAGGGCGCAGAGCCCGCCTGGGTGCAGATCCTGGTGCTGGGCATCTGCTTCGACATCGGCGGCACACTGGTGAACTCATTGGTGGCGCTCGGCGGCGGCAAGCTCTCCGCACGCCTGAAGCACAACCCCCTGATCGGCAGGATCATGGGCTGGATCTCGGCCAGTGTGATGCTGGGCCTGGCCGTCCGCCTCGCCGTGACGGAACGCCGGGGCTAGAGCAAAACGCGTTCAAACAGAATCAGCGTTTTGCTCTAGTTCTTTGATTGTCGCGGCGTTTCAGCGCAAAACCGCTCACACTTTTGCGCACGCCGCTCTAATTCGCCGACGCCGACGTGATGAACAGCGTCTTCTCCTGGAACGAAATGTAGAGATGAAGCTGGCGCAGGATGTCCTCTCCCACCAGCATATTGTAATAGGGATCGTGCGAGGCATCCTGCGAAACGAACTGGACCTTCGCGTTGTTCACCGTCACGCCTTCGAAAGAGAGCGTCTTGAAGGTGTAGAGATACCGCGGATGGGGATCGTCCGCCGCGCCGATGCGCTGCATACCGGGACTGTCCGGCTTCAGGCCGAATTCCGGCATATAGGTTTCGAGATCCATGACGGTATCGGTCGCGCCGGTGTCGAGAATGGCGCGAATCTGCTTACCCTCGACCGTGACCTTCATTTTGATGAAGTCGCCCCCGAATTCCATCGGCACCTTGGCGATGAGATCCTCGTTCTGGGTCCAATAGACGGCCCTCCCCGGGCAACGATGCGGCAGGAACAGGTTCATTTTCGCGTGCGCATAGTCGATGTCGACGTCGTACAGCGACAGCACGTTCTCGCCCAGGATGCCGTCGGGAAGGCCGCTCAACTTCCCATCCTCGTCCGGAATCAGCAGGAAGGAGATGCCGTCCGCGCGCAGGCCGCCGAGCGTGAAACCTCTTACCACGGCGGAACGGTGCATGTGGATGTCGCCGAAGATCGAAGCATTCTGCCAATGCTTGAGCGGTTGGTAATCGAGACCGAGTTGCTTGGCCACGCTTTCGCGCAGCATCGTGACGCCGCCGGTGTCGACCACAAGCTTCACGGGCCGGTCGCCGATGGTTCCCATCACGGCCACATGCCCGCTGCTTTCGAGCGTCATCGGCAGCGACGCCGCAAGCTGGAGCCTGCAATCCTGTTCCGCATGCGACGGCACACCGGTTGCGATCGCTGCCGCGGCAAATCCCGCAGCAACCAGACGCTTCATGGAATTCCCCTGTTCACCCGCACGCGAATTCTGCCGTCGTGCCGTACAAACGCCATGCGGCGGAGCGCCGCCGATCAATGGGCGCCGGCGGCCGAGACGTAGAGCTTTTCCTCTTCATATGCGACGTAGAGATGGAGCTGGCGCAGAACCGGCATGCCGACCAGCACCGTCGGAGCAACCCCCGGCATCTTGTTCACGGCATAGGGATCGAGCTCGATCTCGGGATCGTTCACCGCCACGCCGCCGAACGACATGGTTTTGAAACGGTAACGATAGGCCGTTCCGCTCGGGCGGTGGACCGGCACCATTCCCGGCGAATCGGGTGTCAGGCCAAATTCGGATTTCGCCTCATCGAGGTTCATCGAATTGAAGCTGGCGCCCGTGTCGAGTCCCGCCTGGAATTCCCTGCCGTCGATCGTGACGGTCAACATGACCTTCTTGAAGTCGATGCCGCGCGCAGCGGCATAACCCGGCGATTTCCGGAACGGCACGATGGCGTACTGGGTGTCATCCGTCCAATACACGACCTTTCCGCGGCAGTGATTGCGCGAGAACAGATTCAACTTGGCGGAGGCGAAATCGAAATCGGCATCGAACCGGCTCATGATATCTGAGCCCAGCAGGCCGTCGGTGCCGGCTCCGTGCGGTTCCGGCAAGATGAAGAACTGCGACAAGCCGACGACGAGCCTGCCGAGCTGCATCCCGTCCACGTTGACGTATTTTGTCACCCGTTGCCCACCCCACATCGACACCGCGGACTCGGCGAAAAGCTCCTTCTGGAGGCCAAGCTCGGAAACGATGCCTTCCGTCAGCATCGTGTGGTTCGAGCCGGTATCGACCAAGAGCGAGATCGGATGGCCGGCAATAATCGCCGGAACCTCGACCCTCCCGCCCGGTTCGACCTTGAGGTCCAGGGACGATAGCCGCTTGAGCTGGCAATCGTCCGCCGCATTCGCGGCAACGCACGTCGCAAGCGACAGAACGGCAAATGCCCCTGCGAGCCGATTCAGCATGTCACGCCCCCTAATTCAGCTTGGTGTATTCGAGCATCGCCATGCGCCGCAGGAAAACGGTGCCGCGGCACTCGTTGGCGGCATCGAAAAATTCCGATTTTGCGGCGTCCTTTTCCAGGCGCCAGAGGTGCCATTCGCCGATGAAGAAGTCGGCCTGGCATTTGCGGAGTTCGCGGCCGGCTGGATCGTCTTTCGCGATCCGGACGAGCACCGCCTCGGGCGTCGATTTGCCGAGATAAAGATCGAAAACGGGACCCGGCCAGTCGCGCGACCTGACGTCGGCCGTGCGTTGCGCAAAGCCGGCCGGGTCGTAGGTGCCTGCATGCATCAGGGCCGCGGCGCTCCACAGATAAAGGCTCGTATCCAAGGGCGGAGCCTTCGCGGCCGCCGCGAAGTCGCCGGCCGAGCCCGCGAAGTCGCCCTTACGCCATTTCAGGATTGCGCGCGACTTCAACAGGGTGACGTCGGGTTTGAGTGCCAAGCCCGCCGCGATGTCGGCCGCCTGCGCCTCGTCGTCGTGCATGCAATTGTCGAGGTTGACGCGCAAAAGGTAAGCGTCGAAATAGTCGGGCTTGAGCCTGATCGCCTCGCTCGCGTCGTTGCGCGACAAAAAACAATTCTGTTTGCGCAGATACGCTATGGCGCGGCCGTAATAGGCAGTCGGCACATAGGTCGCCGCCAGATCGCCGTCTTTCAGCGCCTTGGTGAAGGAGGCAATGGCGATGTCGCTCTTGCTCTCCTCGTTGGCCTCGACCCCCATCGCAAAATCGTCATAGCCGGCCGCAAATGCACCGGCCGCGGTCGCGGCCAACCCTACCAGCATCCAGAACCGCATGACACACCCCACGTGGCCGGATCATACGGGCGAAAGGCTATTTGGACAATCTGGGCCGGTGCGTCACGCTGCGGCGGGGCGTGAATTGTAATTCAGGATCGGCGCCAGCCAGCGCTCGGCCTCGGCGAGGCTCCAGCCCTTACGACGCGCGTAGTCCTCCACCTGGTCCCTCTCGATCTTGCCGACGCCGAAATAGCGCGCTTCGGGATGGGAGAAATAAAGTCCCGACACCGACGAGCCCGGCCACATCGCGAAGCTCTCCGTCAGCGTCACGCCGGCCCGCGCCTCGCCCTCAATGAGATTGAAGAGCATTGCCTTTTCGGTGTGATCGGGTTGCGCGGGATAACCCGGCGCCGGGCGGATGCCGCGATAGGCTTCCGCGATAAGCTCATGGCTCGTCAGATTCTCGCCCGGCGCATAGCCCCAGAACTCGCGTCGCACCCGCTCGTGCAGGCGTTCGGCAAAGGCTTCGGCCAGACGGTCGGCCAGCGCGCGCAAGAGGATCGCGGAGTAATCGTCCTTCTCCGCCTCGAACGCCTTGATATGGGCCTCTTCGCCGTGACCGGTGGTGACCACGAACGCTCCGATGAAATCCTCCACGCCCGGCGGCGCGATGAAATCGGCCAGGGCGAGATTGGGCTTGGCCCCCTCGCGCGACATCTGCTGGCGCAGGGTATGGAACGTGGCCGGCGCGGTCTTGCGGTCCGGGTCCGCGAAGATGGCGATGTCGTCGTCGCCCGCCGCGTTCGCCGGGAAGAAGCCGAGACTGGCCCGCGCCGTCAGCCACTTCTCGTCGACGATCTTCGCGAGCATCGCCTGCGCGTCGTCGAACAGCTCGCGCGCGGCCTTGCCCACCTTGTCGTCGTCCAGGATGGAGGGGTATTTGCCCACCAGTTCCCAGGTCTGGAAGAACGGCGTCCAGTCGATGTACTTCGCCAACTCGCCCAGATTGTAGGCCTCGAAGCTGCGCACGCCGAGGAAGGTGGGCACCGGCGGGGTATAACCCGACCAATCGAGTTTCAGCCTGTTGGCGCGCGCCTGGGAGAGCGTCAACCTTCGGCCCGGTGCGCGCTGCGCCGCGTGCAACCGGGCAACCTCTTCGTATTCGCGCCGGACGTTGGCGACGAACCCCGGCTTGGACTCCCGGCTCAACAGGTGGGACGCCACACCCACGGCCCGCGAGGCGTCCGTGACATAGACCGTCTGCCCGCGCCGGTAGTTGGGATCGATCTTCACCGCCGTGTGCACGCGGCTGGTGGTGGCCCCGCCGATCAGCAAAGGCAGATCGAAACCCTGCCGCTCCATCTCGGAGGCAACATGAACCATCTCGTCCAGCGACGGCGTGATGAGCCCCGACAGCCCGATAATGTTGCAGTTCTTCTCCCGCGCCGTGTCCAGGATTTTCTGCGCCGGCGTCATCACCCCGAGGTCGATCACCTCGTAGCCGTTGCATTGCAGGACCACGCCCACGATGTTCTTGCCGATGTCGTGCACGTCGCCCTTGACCGTCGCCATGACGATGCGCCCGGCCGGCTCCTTGGTCTGGTTCTTCTCCTGCTCCGCTTCCATGAAGGGCAAGAGGTAGGCCACCGCCTTCTTCATCACGCGCGCGGATTTCACCACCTGGGGCAGGAACATCTTGCCCGAACCGAACAAGTCGCCCACCACGTTCATGCCTGCCATCAGCGGACCTTCGATGACATCGAGCGGACGGACCGCCTTGGCGCGTGCTTCTTCGGTGTCTTCCACGACGAAGGCGTCGATGCCGTGGACCAGCGCATGCGTGATGCGTTCTTCCACCGGCAAAGAGCGCCACGCGGCGTCTTCCACTTCCGCCACGCTGCCGTCGCCTTTGTATTTCTGCGCGATGGCGAGCAGCCGCTCGGTCGCGTCGGCACGCCGGTTGAGCAGCACGTCCTCCACGGCTTCGCGCAGCGGCGTGGGGATGTCCTGATAGACCGTGAGCTGGCCGGCGTTGACGATGCCCATATCCATGCCGGCCTTGATGGCGTGGAACAGGAAGGCCGAGTGCATCGCCTGGCGCACCGGCTCGTTGCCGCGGAACGAGAAGGAAATGTTCGACACCCCGCCCGACACGTGCACGTGGGGCAACTCGGC
>Ga0187810_10000341_pt1 | contig 19156 bp, 22 predicted proteins | sample NC_wetland_sal_i_9_FD_132963 | JGI IMG/M metagenome (GOLD analysis project Ga0187810, IMG submission 132963) | Wetland sediment microbial communities from Neuse River Estuary, North Carolina, USA - ASW_5 | ecosystem: Environmental > Aquatic > Freshwater > Wetlands > Sediment | place: USA: North...
CGCGGTCCGGTTCGGCGATATCCGCCGCTTCACCTTGGATCAGATCAGCCGCGCCGCGCTGTTCGGCGCCCCGGAAGTCTACGACTGGCATATCGGCGATCTCGCCAGCAACCCGCACAATGGCTTGTTCTCGCATTTCGTTTTCGCATTCCGTCTGCTCTTCGGGCTCATTCTGATCTTGACTCTGGTGAGCCTGCGTACGCCTTCCGCGGCGGTGCCCCCGGAACGGGCGCCTTCGCTGAAGAGCGTCCCGCTCGCGGAAACGCAGGAAATCTCGGCATAATCCGCGCGGGTGCGCATCCGGCGGCTTTCGTGTATCATCCCGCTCAAGGGTAGTTGGGGGGTACAAAATGCCTAAGCGTTTCACCGGCATCAGGCTGCTGCTGGTTTTCGTCGGCATCAATCTGGTGATGTTCCTGATGCTTGTCACCAGCATGACGAGCGCCCATCCGTGGCTCGCGAATGTGCTGCCGGGCCAGTTCGAGACGGGCGTCAATTCGTCGGGCTATTGGGTGTTTTTCGCCCTCGTGCTGTTGGTGGATGCGCTCACGGTTTTCATTGCCGGCCTGGCGCTGATGCTTCCCGCTCTGTTCGAAGGCGCTCCCGTCGACGAACGCCGTCTGACCCGCCATCTGGTGGACCGCGGCGGAGTCTCCGATGCCGTGAAAGAGGCGATCTTCGTCTCCCTGCGCGAGGACGCCGTGAACGCCTATTACCAGCTTGTGGTCGGCCGTGCGATCCTGTTCTGCGGTGCGATCTTTTTGATCCTCGCCTTCTTCGCGGTCTCCTACGTCTTCACGCGCGCCGTACCGGACGGCGCGATGTTCCAGTCTGCAGTCCCGGTTCAAACGACAAATGCCGGCAAGGTCGCGGATTTGACCGTGATCGGCTACGCCTCCGTCAAGAACTCCACGGTCCGCGCCAATCAGATCGCGCGCTTCACTGCCGATCAGGTGGTTGCGGCCGTAACGCTGAACGCGCCGCACATCTATGGTTTTCGCTTCGTGGCGCTGAGCAGCAATCCGAAACTACCGTTCTTCACGTATTTTCTCTTCGCCTTCCGCCTCATCTTGATCTTCACGCTGTTGCTGATGGTCATCAGCTTCCTGCGCCGCCCGCAGCGGCCGGCACGCGAGAAGAAGACCATCGAAAGCGTCGAAGCCAAGCTCGAGGAAGTGAAGGTCTGACGCGCCGCCGCTAAGGACTGGGGATGGCCGGTCCGCGCGCGTGCGGTTTGTCCTGCACCGAAAGATACACCAGGGTCTGGTTCATCAGGACATGGGCCAGTTCGCCGAACGTTGCCGGTCCGGACACGGGGATGAACTGCTCGCCTTCGAGCCGGCCATACAGGTAGTTCAGGATGCAGTTGCAGGAGAAGGCCGGCGACAGGTTCAGTTTCTCCGTCGCCCCGACCAACGCCGCCCGGTAATCCGGCAGCGGCGCCGCCTGGCGATACACGCGCCCCTTCATCACCGGCGCATAGAACTTCACTTTGCGGTTTTCCGCATCGATCGCCTGAATACTCACGTTGATGTTCTGCCCCGAAAGTTCGGTGATCAGCGGCAGTGTCACGTCGAGCGACTTGCGGACCGCATAATCGTAGAAGTCGTCGGGCTTGCCGTTGACGGTGCATATGCCCGCCGAAAAGCTCGGCTGTTCGAAGACGATCTCGTCGCCCGGTCCCGGCTCGAACAGGTTGACGATGCCGAGCGTTGCGATCTTGGCGTTGGACAGCGTTGCGTGCATCACCACGATTCTGTTGTCGGCCGCCTCTCCGGTCACGCCGTCGAACACCTTGGGCGCAATCTTTCCGATGTCGTCGAGGTGAACCCCCGCGATCCATCCGACGATCGGGGTATCGTGGATGCCGGGAATGCTGTTTGCCGTCAGGGCATAGGTCGTATGGATGTCGCTCATGCCCGGCGCGATCACGATGGAGAATCCGTGGTGCGGCGCTTCCGTAGCAATGGCCGGGATGTGGCCGAAATCGATCAGGCGCGTGGTCACGCTTGTTACGGCGTCCGGCAGTTGGGTGACGAAAACCTTGTGCCGCTCCACCACGCCGCCGGCGTGGGTCAGGAAGTAAGGGATCGTCCCCCCGATCCAGGCGCCGCGGCGCAACTGGTGCAGTGCCGTTTCATCGCCGGCAATGTGCAGGAACTTTCCCGCCTCGATCAGCGCATTGGCCTGGGCCGGACTGACGAGCTCGTTCAAGCTTCCCCCTCATCGTCAAACGCCGTCGGGCGAACGGCATAAAAAAACGACACGAATCAACAAACCCCTCTCCGACATGTTGTCACCGCTGCGCACAGTTTCATAATCGAACGATGAAAATCGCTCCCGATTCCAATCCGACCCGCCGCGACACGCTCAAGCTCGCCGGTGTGGCCGGCGTTCTCGCCACGATGCCGTCAAACGCATTTGCCATGCCGGAGGCGGCGGGACTTGCCTGGCCGACCCGCGCGATGCGGTGGATGCAGATCGCCTTCACCGAAGACAATCCGGTCGACTACGATCCCGCCTTCTGGCTCGACCTATTCAAGCGCACGCACACCGATGCGGTATGCCTTTCGGCCGGCGGCAGCATCGCGTTCTATCCCTCCAATGTGCCGCTGGCCTATCGCGCGAAGTATCTCGGCAGCCGCGACACCTTCGGCGACATGGTTAATGCCTGCCGTGCGCTCGGCCTCAACATCATCGCCCGGATCGACCCGCATGCCTTGCCGCCCGAAGCCTTCGCTGCCCATCCCGAATGGGCTGCCCGCACCGAAGACGGCAAACCGCGCCGCCATTGGGCCGCGCCGGACATGTACGTCACCTGCCAGAACGGCGGCTTCATGTTCGAGTTCATGCCCAAGATATTGAAGGAGATCACAGAGCGTTACGCGCCCGACGGCTTCTTCGGCAACCGCTGGAACGGCAGCGGGATGTGCTGGTGCAACGTCTGCCGCACGCAATTCCGTGCCGCGACGGGATTGGAGCTTCCCCGCAGCAACGAGCCGGACGATGCGGTGAAACGCGCTTACGCGGCGTGGGACAAGCAGCGCCGCTGGGCGCAGTACACGCTGTGGAACGACACCGTAAAGGCGGTGAAGCCCGCTTGCTTCTTCAGCCCCAACTATGGGTTGAACGATCCGCGCGCGCACATACCGATGGTCACCATCGACCGCCAGGGCCGCAGCGGTCCGACGCCGCCCTGGATGAACGGCAAATATGCCAAGCAGGCGCGCGCCGTGGTGGGCGCGTTGCCCGTCGCGGGTCTTTTCAGCATCGGCAACGAGAACGAGACCTATCGCTGGAAGGATTCCGTGCAGGCCGGTCCCGAAATTGCCGCCTGGGTGCATTCCGGCATGGCGCAGGGCTTCCGTCCCTGGATGTGCAAGTTCAACGGCAAGGTGATCGATCCGCGCTGGGTGCCTGCGGTCGAGAAAATCTACGACTGGCACTGGCGCAACGAAAAGTATTTCCGCAACACCGAGAACCTCGCGCGGGTTGCAGTGGTGAACGCACCGGGGTCGCAGGCGCTCGACCGTCCCAAGGTGGAGAATGCGCAGAACGGTTACTGTCAGGCGCTGGTGGAATCCCGCATTCCGTTCGAAATGGTCGACGAGCGCATGATCGACGAAGCGGGGCGTTTTCGCATTCTGATCCTGCCGGATGTTTTTGCGGTGTCGGATGCCCAGTGCGCCGCGCTGCGCGCTTACGTGATGAAGGGCGGACGTCTGGTTGCCACGGGCGAAACCTCGCTGTGCGACGAGAACGGCAAGCGGCGTGCCAATTTCGGGCTCGCCGATCTGTTCGGCTGTGATTTTGCCGGCAAGATCGACGACGGCGTGAAGAACTCCTATCTCACCCCGCGCCCCCCGCATCCGCTGACCCGCGGACTGGAAGACGCACCGCGCATCATTGCCGCCACGCAGCAGTTGCACGTCACGCCGCGCGGAAAATCGGCGGTGCCGCTCACGCTGGTGCCCAGCTATCCCGATCTGCCGATGGAACGCGCCTATACGATGCAAAGCGAGACCGACATCCCGATGGCGTTCTGCCGGAGTGTCGGAAAGGGCAGGGTGGTCTATTTCCCCATGAACCTCGATACCACGTTCTGGGATGTGCTCGCGGCCGATCATCTCGCGCTGTTGCGCAACGCCGTGGAATGGGCCGCCGACGAGCCCGCGCCGCTCACGGTCGCCGGCCCGGGCTTTCTCGACGTCGCTTATTGGCGCCAGGAGCATTCGCTCGCCGTCCATCTCGTCAACATGACGAATCCGATGGCGATGAAAGGCCCCTACCGCGAGATCATTCCCGCAGGACCGTTTACCGTCAGCCTGCATCTGCCGCCGGGCGCGAGCCCCGCGTCGGTCAAGCTGCTCGAAAGCGGCGCGCCCGCGCAATACCGCCGTGACGGCGACCGGCTCGTCGTGGAAGTTCCGCGTGTTGCGTTGCACGAGATCGTGGCGGTGGATCTGGCGTAGCGATGTTTACATTCTTCGTCATGGCCGCCATTGGGGCGGCCATCCAGCGGCGAGCGTCTGCAAGCCAAAGAGCCCTGGATGGCCGGGTCAAGCCCGGCAATGACGGGATGATTCAATGTGAAGCGATCCTGCTCTAGTAATACAGGTCCCGCTTGCCGCCTTCGATCAGCGACAGACGTTCTTCCGTCTTGCGGCGCAACTTCGGGTTGGGGATCTGCTTCAGGTGCTCGGCGATGATCTTCTCGCCCAGCGCCTTGGTGTGGGGCGAGGCGAAGTCCACCAGATATTCCTTCAGCGTCAGGATTGCGTTGGGCTGGCAGAGGTTCTGGATTTCGCCGATCTTCGCCATCGCCATGAAGCGGTCGCCGGTACGCCCGTTGCGATAGCAGGCGGTGCAGAAGCTCGGCAGATGTCCCGCTTCGGCGATGTCGTACATCACCTGGTCGAGCGGGCGCTCGTCGTTCACCTGGAACTGGGTGGGCTGCTTCACGCCCTCGGCGTTTTCCTCGCAATAGCCGCCCACGCCGGTGCACGAACCGCCCGAAAGCTGCGAGATGCCGAGCTGGAGCAGTTCGTTGCGGAAATTGGCTTCCTCGCGCGTGGTGATGATCATGCCGGTGTAGGGCACGGCCATGCGGATGATCGCGATCAGCTTCTTGAACTCGTCGTCTGAAACCAGATACGGGAAGCTCGACAGGTTGATGCCGCCGGCCGGGCGGATGCGCGGCACCGAGATGGTGTGCGGGCCGCAACCGAATTCGGCTTCCAGATGCAGCGCGTGCTGGAGCAGGGCGAGCAACTCGAACTTGTGATCGTAGAGCCCCACCAGAATGCCCGAACCCACGTCGTCGATGCCGCCCTGCATGGCGCGGTCGAAGGCCGTCGTGTGGTAATCGTAATCGTGCTTCGGCCCGAGCGGATGCATCTTCGCGTAAGTTTGGCGGTGATAGGTTTCCTGGAACAGGATGTAGGTGCCGATATCGGCCGCCTTCAGCTTCTGGAAATTCTCGACGGTCGTGGCCGCGATGTTCACGTTGATGCGGCGGATGTTGGCGTTCTTGGTCTCGACCGAATAGACCGCCTCGATCGCATCCAGAATGTACTCGATGGGGCAGTTCTCGGGATCTTCGCCGGCTTCCATCGCCAGGCGCTTGTGCCCCATATTGAGGAGGGCCAGCGTCTCGTTCTTGATCTCGTCCATGGTGAGGCGGCGGCGGCCGAATTTGTGGCCGGCGCCGTAGCCGCAATAGACGCAGTTGTTGATGCAGAAGTCGCTGACATACAGGGGCGCGAACAGCACCAGCCGCTTGCCGTAGATCGAGAGCTTGATCTGCTTGGCGGTTTTGTAGATTTCCTCGACCAGTTCCGGGTCGGTCACATTCAGTAGGACGGCGACTTCTTCCGGGCTAAGTCCGTCGGCCAGGGCGGCCTTCTTGATGATGGTCTCTACATCGTCGCGCGAGGCGCGGCGTTTGCCCTCTTCCAGGGCTGCGTAAATGGCTGTTTCGTCAATGAAACTGGCTGTCTGACGCTCGACATGCTGATCCACAATAAAACTCCCCGCCGGAAGCCCGGCGCTTGCTGTCCCCCCGCTCTTTGGAACGGGCCTAAACTACGTTTCACATGTCCGCGATGAAAATGAACTCCGCTTGCTTTGCGCGGCAAAATCGTCGCATCCGAAGTACTGCATATCGCCACGAGCGCCGGTACGCACGTTCGGAGAAGTCCTGATGCCGCGACGTTGCGCCGCCCACATCCCTCCCTCCCGCTCGGATTCGGACCTACAATAGGAACACGGACTGGGCCGATCTCACAGGGATTCCAATGGCTACCAGAAGACAAATTCTATCCACGCTCGGTGTTTCGACGATCGCCGCAACGCTTCCGGTTGTTTCCGCTACGGCAAAAGAAAAGCCGAAAACCGTCATCCCCAAACGCGTCTTGGGGCGCACCGGCCATATGGTCACGCCGTTGGCGCTGGGCGGTCAGGCCGCGCTGCAGTGGACGCCGCAGGGCGTCGATGCGCCCGACATTATCGTGCGCGCGGTCGAATTGGATGTGAACTACCTCGACAGCGCCAACGTCTACGGGCCCAGCCAGATGAACTACGGCGAGGCGTTCCGGCGCATCAATCTGGTGCCCGGCAAGCCCGGCTACGACGCGGCGCTGCGCGAGCACCTCTATATCGCCTCGAAAACCAACAAGCGATTCGCACGCGATCCTTCGGCGCAGCCCGGCGCGGCGCTGGCCGTGGAAGAACTCAAGCGCACGCTGACGCAGATGTTCGGCGACGGCAACGGCTTCATTCCCGAAGGCGCCTATCTCAATGCGATCCAGATCCACGCCTTGGGCTCGTACGAGGACATCGACCGGCTTTACCTCGGCATGCCCGAGCGCGGCGGCAAGATGCCGGAGCAGATCGGCGCCTTCGCGGCGTTGCTCGACTATCGCGACGGCACCAACTACACCGGCCTCAATCCCGATCACCGCCACTGGGTCCGCCACGTCGGCGTCACCGGCCACCTCAATTCGCCCATCCTGATGAAGATGCTGCGCAAGGACGAGGGCAACAACCTCGACACGCTGCTGGTCGCGCTCAATGTCAACGACAAGCTCTACCTGCCGCACCAGAACAACGTGCTGCCGCTGGCAGTGGCGCGGGGCATGGGCGTGATCGCGATGAAGGTGTTTGCCGACGGCGTGTTCTTCGGCAAGGAGGCGCGCTTCTCCAAAACGCCCGCCGATGTCATCACCACGGTGGGCGATCCGGCCAAGCTCAACTACCACGACATGATCCGCTATACGCTGTCCCTGCCGGGCGTTTCCTGCGCCGTGATCGGCACCGGGCACATCGACCGCAAAGACCCTTCCAAGGATCAGCTCGTGATGAACCTGGCGGCGGCCATCGACGAACCGATGACGCCCGCGGAACGCGAGAAGCTGGAGCAGCAGTCGGCGGCGATGTTCGGCCCCACGACCAATTACTTCCAGTCGCCGGCCCAAGGGCTCACGCAGCCGACCGAGGTCAAGGCGACCAAGCTGGCCGATCGCGTGGCGGTGAGTTGGCAGGCGGGCTATGCGGGCGCCAACCCGATCCGCTCGTATCAGATCCGCGTCGGCGGCAAGACGGTGCTGGCCATCCCGGCCCGCCCACAGCTCACCATGGCGCCGCTCACGGCGTATCTGACGCCTTCCGAAGCCGCCGGCGGCGCGGTGGATGTGATCGCATCGGAGACGATTTAGGGTCCGTACCCAATTACCGCGCGAACCGCGCCGTCGCCCGATAGGACGGTGTAAGGGATCGGGGGCTTTGCCCCCGGTCCCGGCTATTCTGCTGCCAAGAGCGGCGTTGCGCCGAACCGGCGCTCGCGTGCGTGAAAGGCCGCCACCGCTTGCTCTAAATCGTCCGCTCCGAAATCGGGCCACAGGCGCGTCGTGAAGTAGAGTTCGGCGTAGGCGCATTCCCACAGCATGAAATCCGACAACCGCTGCTCGCCGCTGGTGCGAATTAGTAGATCGACGTCGGGAATACCCGGCTCGCCGGCCACCAGCGCGGAGAAGTTCTCGGGCGTGAGCGGCGACCGCAGCCCCGCGGAGGCCGCCGCCCGCAGGATGGCTTCGCGTCCCGAATAGTCCGCCGCCACGCGCAAATGCAAGGCGCCGCCCCATTCGGTCGCGGCTTCCGCGCGCTTGACATCCGCAATCAGCGCGTCGGATAGCCGGTCGCGGCGGCCCACGAAGGTCAGCTTCACATCGTTGCGCACCAACTCGTCGGTTTCGCTGTCGAGGTAACGCCGCATCAATTCGAACAAGCCGCTCACTTCGGTTTCCTGCCGCCGCCAATTGTCGGACGAAAACGCAAACACCGTCAGCGTGCCGATGCCGAGGTCCGGCGCGGCGGTGACGACGCGGCGCAGCGCTTCGCTTCCCGCTTCGTGGCCCTGGCTCCGCGTCAGCCCGCGTCGCTCGGCCCAGCGCCCATTGCCGTCCATGATGATGGCGACGTGGAGCTTGTCTTTGTCTTCGTGAGTACTTGGCATTGCAAAGTCTCCATTTAAAAAAAGAGGATCATCCCGGTACGACACGCGTGCGTGCGCTGCCGAAGTCTTCGCCCGCGGTCTCGGCCGCGTCGCGCACCACCTGTTCGAGCAGGGCGAGATATTCCAGAAAGCGTTTGCGTCCGGCCTTGGTCAGGCGGCAGGTGGTTTGCGGACGGTTGCCTTCGAAGCTCTTGGTGATCTCGAGCAGCCCCGCTTCGGAAAGCACCTGCAAGTGCCGGCTCAGATTGCCGTCGGTGAGCGCGCAAAGCTGTTTCAGGTCGCCGAACGACAGCCCCTTCGGGTACGCGATCAGCGAACTCAGCACGCCCAGGCGTGCTTTTTCGTGCATCACCCGGTCGAGGCCGTCGTAAGCGAAGGGCGCGGGTTCAGTCTTCGCCATCGGAATCTCCAACCCAGTAATAGAGGATCGCAGCCATCAGCGTCTGACCGCCGAAGAAGGGCAGCCCCATCAGCCAGGGCGACAGCGTATGCGTTTGGCTGGTGAGCAAGAGGCAGCCGAAGCCCGTCACGAAATACCATCCGCCGACCAGCGCAATCGGCTTGGGCAGGGTGCGAAGCGAGGCGAACAGCGCGATGCTGGCCAGGATCTGCCACAGGCCGGGCACCATCCATACCGCGTCGGGAATAAAGCGCAGGTAGAGGATCGGGAGAAAGAAGCAGGCTACCATGGCGGGCAGGAACTGCTCGATGGCCTGATGGATCATGGCGTCGGCAAGGCTGGAATGCAGGCGTTGCGAGCGCCCTTGCATCTCGATGCGGATCACCGTGCCGCACACGACCGCCACCGCCATCCACTCGTAAAGGAACGCTGCTGGGGCCGGGGCGAGGGGCCAAAGGGCTTGCGCCGCTGCCAACCCAAGGCTGAGCAGGGCGGTGATGGCGATGGCCACCGGTCCGTAGCCGCGGAACGACGTTCCGGCCGCAATCTGACTGCGGATTTCCAGGATGTCGGCCAACGCTTTGTCGATTTCGCGCATCGATCCCCCGCGCACGGACTTACTTTGCACCGCAAAGTATATCCGAACCTTGCGCCGATGCAAGGGCGGCCGTCAGCCGATCCAGGTCGAGACGATCAGGGCCAGCGCGATCAGCGCGCCGGTTTCGCGGTTGGCGCGGAACAGCTTCAGGCATTTGGGGGAATCGTCGATGTCGAGGCGGTTCACCTGCCACATCATGTGCGCTCCGGCGAGAAGCATAAGGAACACATAGGTCCAGCCCGCGTGCTCGGTGAAACCGGCGGCCAGTATCAGCGTGAAGGCGACGGCGTAGAATCCCAGAATCCAATCGCGCGTGCGGGTGCCCAAGAGCCGCGCCGTGGATTTCACGCCGATCAGCGCATCGTCGTCCTTGTCCTGATGGGCATAGATGGTGTCGTAGCCGAGCGTCCAGAAGAACAGCCCCGCGTAGAGCATGAGGTCCGCCGTATCGACGCTTCCCGTCTGCGCCGCGAAGCCCAGGACCGCACCCCAGTTGAAGGTCAGTCCCAGCCAGGCCTGCGGCCACCAGGTGATTCGCTTCATGAAGGGATAACCGGCGACCAGGATCAGCGACGCCGCGCCGAGCACGATGGCCGTCTCGTTCAGCAGCAAGAGGATCAAGAGGCCGACGAGGCATTGGGCAGCCGTGAACAGCCACGCCTCGCGCACGCTCACCGCACCGGAAGGGATCGGCCGTCCGCGGGTGCGCGCCACCTTGGCGTCGAAATCGCGGTCAACGATGTCATTGTAGGTGCAGCCCGCGCCGCGCATCACGATGGCGCCCAGGCCGAACAGCAGGACATAGAAGATGTCGTGCAGCGTCCCGAACGGCCGGCTGTCGGCCGTGGCGCCCAGCACCAGCCCGAACACGCACGGCCAGTAGAGCAGCCACGTCCCGATGGGGCGGTCGAGTCGCATCAACCTCAGATAGGGTTGCAGCTTGGGCGGCGCACGGTCGACCAGCGCGGCCGCGACCGCATCGGCTGGCTTGGCGAACGCTGCTGGATTATCTGTCATAATGTTCCGTCACGCGGTTTGGGAGTCGTTATGCCACACATCGGGGCGATATTGCGATGGAGTTTGGCGCTTCTGCTTCTGGCCGGTTGCGGCCGCAGCGAGCGGCAGGAGGTCCGGATGTCGGCCGCCCCCGTGCGGCACGTCGTGGCGTCGCTGTCGCACAATGGCGCGTGGAAGCCGGGCAAGTGCTTATGCGTCGGCCATTTCCGCGAGGACGCGGTGGAGGATTTTCCCGCCGGGATTCTGGATGCCGAATTTGCCGGCCACCCCTGGCTGCACAAGTGGTCGGAGTGCGAGCCCTATTACGGCCGCGCGAACAACCTGAAGGGTTGCGGCGGCGGCATGGTGGATTTCGTCTGCAGCGTCTCCGAGCGCACCGATCTGCCTTCAGGCACCGCCCGCGTCTTGTGCCACGTCAACGGCCAAAGCGAAGCGTTGCAGAGGGAAGGCTATCTGCAGGACGAATACGATGTGACTTTGGCTGACGACGGCCAGTACGTCGTCCACCCTGTCAGCCTGAAAGGCACGGGCAAGATCCATGAGTGACGAACTGACCTATCCGGGCGGCAAGCTGCGCCTTCATGTCGAAGCGGCGTTGGGCGAGGGCGCCCGCGTCGTGCCGAACGAGGCGCAGGCGCATTACCTCTTGCACGTCATGCGGGCCAAGCCGGGCGATCGCATCAGCCTGTTCAACGGCCGCGATGGCGAGTGGCTTGCCCGCGTGGGCGAGATCGCCAAGCGCAGCTGCGCGCTCGAATGCGAACGCCGCATCGCGCCGCAGGCCGAAGTCCCTGATCTGTGGCTGGTGTTCGCGCCGATCAAGAAAATCCCGTCCGATTATCTCGGTCAGAAGGCGACCGAGCTTGGCGTGCGCGTTTTGCAGCCGGTCGTCACGCGCCGCACCATCGTGACCCGCGTCAACCTCGACCGCCTGCGCGCCAATGCGGTGGAGGCCGCCGAGCAGTCGGGCCGGATGAGCGTTCCCGAGGTGCGCGAGGCGCTTGCCTTCGACAAATTGCTCGATGTTTGGCCGCGCGAGCGCCGCATTCTGTTCTGCGACGAGGCCAGAGAGGCGCCGCCCGTCGCCGAGGCGTTGCGGACCGCGCCCGACGGCGCCTGGGCCATCTTGACCGGCCCGGAAGGGGGCTTCGATCCGGCCGAGCGCGAGCGGCTGCGTGTGCAACCGTTCGTCACGCCGGTTTCATTGGGCGAGCGCATCCTGCGGGCCGATACCGCCGCGCTGGCGGCACTGGCCGTTTGGCAAGCCGTCAAGGGCGACTGGTCTCGCTAAAGCATGATCCATTCAGATTGAATCGGATCGTGTTTTGGATTCTTTGATTCTCGCACAATTGGGCGGCTAACCGGTTTCCACTTTGCCGAATTGCGCTCTAATGGGTTACGGTGACCCCGGCCGGATTGCGCATCGTCGGGATACTCCGGTGCTTCGATCGCTCCGCCAAATCATCCCATTCGCGTTTGGTGCGGCAGACGCGATCGGGCGTGATTTGCGAACCGAGCACGGGATCACCGGTCCTGCAAACGATCATGTCGCCGATGTCTGCCAAGGCGTAAACGTCGCTTTCGGTGACGGCATTCTTCGGCAGAGGCGCGAGCTGGAAATGTACGGTCACTTTGATCCAGGCCGCCACATCTTTGCCGTCTTTGGTCGCCGACACGAAACGCCAATACCAGACGGCCGCGACGGCGGCTTTGTCGAGATCGTCGAATCCGCTCGACGTCTCCACCGTGGTCTTCGAGGATCTTCCGCGCTCGTCGATAAAGATGGCGAGCACCGTGTTTCCTTGCTCTTTCCTGTCCCTCGCGCCCTCGGGATAGACCGGCTGATCGTTGATCCGGGACAGATCGATTTTGGGCGGCGTCGTCACATCGTCGGCGCGCGCGGCGGACGGTGCCAGAACCAGAAGCGACAAGGCCAGGCTCGCACAGGCGCAGCAGCGATACAAAGACTGAAAAATCACGACTTTTTCCCTTCGAGACACGAATGCAGGTTACGTGATGGTGTTGCGGTCCCATTTTATCCGGGCGGACGACCCAGACAAGCGCACGGCGCGGGGCCTTTCGTCGCGAAGTGCCACGTGTTGAGCATGTATTCTGAAACGCACCGCGGCCCGGAACAACGCACGGCGAACGGGACTTGGCATTGGGACCCTCCGACAGCGGATGGTCGGATATCATGGTTGTGTCGGCGGCCGGCCTATCAATCCGGTGGTATTTTGCTCCCTCCTGGCGTTATCCATTTTGTCCCATGCAGGGTATGCTCGCGCCACCGCACCTTGTAGGGGCGTCGGAGCACACCTAAATACGCCGGGCGCGCGCCAATCGCGCGGGAGAGGTTGGAAATGTCCATTCCGCAGCACGCCGGCGGCCCGATCGAGTCGCGCGACGATCTCGTGCGCTACCTCGCTGCCGGCTGCAAACCCAAATCCGAGTGGCGCATCGGCACCGAGCACGAGAAATTCGTCTACTGCATGAAGAGCCACAACCCGCTGCCCTATGAGGGCCGCCCCGGCATCCGCCTGCTCTTGGAGGGCATGCGCCGCTTCGGCTGGGAGCCGGTGATGGAAGGCGAGAACATCATCGGGCTCGTCCAGAACGGTGCCTCGATCAGCCTGGAGCCCGGCGGCCAGTTCGAGCTTTCGGGTGCGCCGCTGAAATGCGTGCATCAGACCTGCGCGGAGGTGAACACCCACAAGGAGCAGGTGCGCATCGTCGCCGCCGAAATCGGCGCCGGCGCCATCGGCATCGGCTACGCCCCGACCTGGCCGCTCGCCAACGTCGATGTGATGCCCAAGGGCCGCTACAAGATCATGCAGCGCTATATGCCGAAGGTGGGCGGCTACGGCGAAGAGATGATGTTCCGCACCTGCACGGTGCAGGTGAATCTCGATTTTTCGTCCGAAGCCGACATGGTGAAGAAATTTCGCGTCGGTCTTGCGCTGCAGCCGGTCGCCACGGCGCTGTTCGCCAATTCCCCGTTCCGCGAAGGCAAGCACAACGGTTTTCTCTCCTACCGCAGCCATGTCTGGACCGACGTCGATAACGATCGCGCGGGCATGCTGCCGTGGGTGTTCGAGGACGGCATGTCGTTCGAGCGCTACGTCGATTACGCGCTCGGCGTGCCGATGTACTTCGTCTATCGCGACGGCAAATACATCGACGTGGCGGGCAAGAGCTTCCGCGATTTCCTCGACCACAAGATTCCCGAGGTCGAGCATATCGAGCCAACGATGTCGGATTGGGCCGATCACCTCACCACGATCTTCCCCGAAGTGCGCCTCAAGCAGTTCCTCGAGATGCGCGGCGCCGACGGCGGCACCTGGCGGCGCATCTGCGGCCTGCCGGCGTTGTGGGTCGGCATCTTCTACGACCAGACGGCGCTCGATGCGGCGTGGGATCTGGTGAAGGACTGGACGGCAGAAGAACGCCAGGCCATGCGCGATGCGGTTCCGCATCTCGCCTTCAAGACGCCGTTCCGCAACACGAATGTGTGGGAACTGGCGCACCGCATGGTGGAGATTTCGGCCGAGGGATTGAAACGCCGCTCGCTACAGGATGCCGCGGGCATGACCGAGGAAGGCTTTCTCGTGCCGCTTCGCGAACTGGTTTCGCGCGGCTACACGCGCGCCGAAGAGCTGCTTCAGAAGTACCGCACCGACTGGGGCCGCGATCTGAAGCCGCTGTTCACCGAATACAACTTTCTCTGATCGGTCGCGGCAACGAAGCCTCCACGGCGGGCGGGCTATCCCCCGTGTTTCGGCTGCTGCATGTTCCGCAGCAGGGCGAGGCTGCAGAGGAAGCTGCCCGCCGACAGCACGGCCCACAGCGGCACCGCGGTCCAGGCGCCCTGAACGCCGGCGTGGGCCTGAAAGGGCGCCGAGGCGATCAGCACCAACGGATAAACGCTCGACGCGATCATCAGGCTGGTCGCCTGGGCATAGCCGGTCGGCGTACGCCGCCACAGCATGGCGGCGACGACCAGCATCGCGGGCACGAACACCGTCAGATCCACCGCCGCGAACAAATGCACCGCCTCGGCCGGCAACCCGGTGTCGGCGCCCTGGAACGTGATCCTGTACCACTGAAGAGACCACAGCGCCGTAAGGAGAGCCGCGAAGACGAGCATGTAGAGGCTGATCCTCCTGGCGGGCGTCGATTTGCGGAACGTGCTGCCGATCGCCGTGAGCCATGCGTTGTTCATGGCCGAGATCAGCGCGTGCAGGCAAAGTGCGCAAAGCGCAGCATAGACGAGGAAAAACGCATTCATCTGCGCGCCAAGCAGATAGTGGATGAAATTGAAGAGCATGTACTCGAGCATGCCGATCCAGAGCAGGATGCCCCGCGCCGATCCGCGCATCGTCAGGATCGTTCCGGCCATCAACAGGGGCGTCGCCAGGAACAGCGTCACCAAGTCCGTGCCCTGCTGTGCACCGAGGGCAAACGGTCCGTCGCGCCGATAAAGGTCCAGATAGAACGGCCCGACCGACGAAACGACGGCCAGAATGACGATCATCGCCGAAAGAATGAGTGGCGTTCTGAGTTTCGATGCCATGCGACCCCCCACGCGACGCAACCGCCATCATAGCCGGGTGAGGCCCGCAGGGGAACCGAAGCGGATGTAGGGGCTCAGTGAACGCTTACGCTGGCTTCGCAGTAGATGGTCGCGTTCTCCGGCAGCACGCCCTTCGAAATCTGGGCAGTCGACATCACCGCAATCACGTTCCGGTTGGTGTCGGCGCAGACTTCCGCGATCTGTGACTCGCCCTTGGCACCCGTCGCGCCGCAGACGATGGCGCCGTTGTAGAACGTCTGTTTGACAGGAACGGTGGCGTAGGTGCCGTCGCCGTTGGCGATGTTGAAACTGCCCTGGCCGTCGACCGTCTGGGTGTATTGGGCGTCCTTGCCGCCTTGGCAGGCAGCGATCCAGGTCTGCTGGGCCATTGCGGGGCCGGCTACGAGGATGGCCGCAGCCGCGAGAAACATCGTACGCATTCGGACCTCCTTCGAGGTGCCAACGATATTCCAGCCGTAAATCTTCGGCGCATTAAAAAACGTCTATGCGGGCGCTGCAATAGACGTGAGCGTTCTGCGGCGTGATCTTCCTGCCCACGTCGTCGGCCAAGGTCATGACGGTGACGGTCTTCTTCACCTTGTCGGCGCAGACCTCGGCAACTTGCGACATCGCCTGCGGGGCTTTCGGATCGGCCGTGCCGCAGACGATGTTGCCGTCGTAGTAGCTCTGCACCAGCTTCTGGGTGTCGTAGGTGCCGTTGCCGTTCGCAATATGGAAATACCCCAATCCGTTGATCGTCTGGGTGTATTGGCTGTCCTGGCCGAAGCAGACGGCGATCCAGTCGGCGGCGTTCGCCGCGGAGGTGAGGGCGAGCCCGGCAGCGAGCAACAAAAAACGCATTTCAGATCTCCACTCTCTTACCGGCGCGACACGACGATCAGGACCAGCCCCACGACGAAGATGGCCGCGCCGCGATAGGCCCAGACCATTTCGCCGATCATGAAGCTCGTCTTGGGCCAGGGCACATAGCCCAAGCCTTGTCCGACGAACAGCAATCCCAAGAGCACCGCCGCGATTCCCACGAGCAGCATTGCCGTCTTCATGGCCGTTTCCTCGATTATTTTCCGGCAGTGTAGCTATTTTGTGGCCGGGCTGCGACGGCTATCGTTCTGCCGCTCCACCATCCAGCCCGGGTATTCCGGTTTCAGCGCGCTCAAGCCGTCGAGCTGCGCGAGCTCGTCGGGCGCGAGGGCGAAGTCCGCCGCTGCCAGGTTGTCGTCGAGCTGATCCAGAGTCTTGGCCCCGATAATCACGCTGCTGACGAACGGCTTGGACAAGACGTAGGCCAATGCCACGCGGGCGACGCTGACGCCTTTCGGCTCGCCGATCTGGCGCATGGCGTCGACCAGTTTCCACGCCAGCTCCTTGTCGACCGGCGGAAAGTCGAAGTTGGTGCGCCGCGCGCCGTCGGGTCCCTGTGCGCCCGGCCCGAATTTGCCGGAGAGGATGCCGCCCGCCAGCGGACTCCACACCAAGAGGCCCATCTTCTCGTCCTGTAGCATCGGCACGATGTCGCGTTCGAGGTCGCGCCCGGCAATCGAGTAATAGGCCTGAAGACTCTCGAATCGCGCCGAGCCGTTTTTGCCGGCAACGCCCTGGGCCTTCACGATGCGCCACGCCTGCCAGTTCGAAACGCCGATGTAGCGCACCATGCCGCGGCGCACGAGGTCGTCGAGCGCCCGCATCACTTCTTCCACGGGCGTCACGAGGTCCTACGCGTGCACCTGATAGAGGTCGATGTGATCGGTCTGCAGGCGCTTCAGGCTCGCCTCCACGGCGTCCATGATGTGTCCGCGGCTAAGGCCCGCGTCGTTGGGCGACGCGCTCATGCGCCCATACACTTTCGTCGCGATCACCACGTCGGAGCGCTTGGCGCCGATGTCCTTCAGCGCCTGGCCCAGGAGGCTCTCCGCCATGCCTTCGGAATAGACGTCGGCGGTATCGATGAAATTGACGCCCGCTTCCAGGGCGCGGGAGACCAGGGTCGTCGCCGTCTTCTGATCCACTTGGCCGACCGCTTTGAAGAATCCCTTGCCGCCGAAGGTCATGGTGCCGAGGCAGATTTCGGAGACGAAGAAGCCGGTATTGCCGAGCATTCGATAGCGCATGAACGCACTCCGTAAAATCGTCATGGCCGCCCGGGAGGCGGCCATCCAGTCGGCGCGCGGTTGCGCGCCGAGCGATTCTTCTCGTGCCGGATGGCCGGGTCAAGCCCGGCCATGACGATCAAAGACGATCGGATGTCATCTGTTTATGCGCATTCTTCCGGCAGGCGGAAGGAACCGTCCGGGTTGCGCCCGATCGGCTTGACCCATTTGACCGAGGCGAGCGGCAGCGTGCCGTAGAGATGCGGAAACAGGGCACCGCCGCTCGACGGCTCGAACCTGAGGCTGTATGCCACCCGGTCCGCATCGACCGCCACGAGGACGAGATCATTGTCGCCCTCGTAGTACCGCTCTAGCGTTTGACGGACCTGTCCGGCTTTCGAAAGGTGGATGAAACCGTCCTCGCGGTCCTTGGCGGAACCGGCGTAGAGGTTGTCGCGCACCGCCTGCGCCCATTCGCTTTCGTGGCAGATTTTGTAGATGAGCATGTGCTGATTTGCTGCGTTCTCCCGAACCGGCATTGGAACCTAGGCTGCACGAATGCGCAACCTCCTGAAATCGCTGCCGCTCGGTGCCGAGTTTATCGTCGTGGTGGTGGGCGCCTTCGGGATTTCGATCGTCACCAGCCTGTGGATGGCCGCCCACCCCCCGCACACGGCGTTGGCCACCGAGCCTGGCCTGTGGGGCCTCATCCTGCACGAGGTTATCATTCTGGCCGTGCTCGGGCTGTTTCTCCACGTCAGGGGCTGGACGCCGCAGCGCCTGGGTCTGACCTCCCACTGGAGCGACGTCCCCTGGAGCGTCGTCCTGATCGGGGGCGTGTATGCCGTGTTTTATGCCGCGTGGTACGCGCTCGCCCTGATGTCCGTGCCGCTGCTGCACACCGCGAGCGGGCAGGCGCCGTTTCTGTCGTCGGGCGTCTCTGCGGCCACGATCATCGCCATGGTGGTCGTGAATCCGTTTTTCGAGGAGGTTTTCGTCGCCGGTTATGTGATCGCGGCCTTGAAGGACGTGCGCGGGACCACCTTCGCCATCAATGTCAGCGTGGCGATCCGCCTCCTGTATCACCTCTACCAGGGCTCGACGGCGGTGCTGGCGATCATCCCGATGGGCCTGATCTTCGGTTACTGGTTCGCGCGCAAGGGTCGGCTATGGCCGCTGATCGGCGCCCATGCGATCATGGATGTGGTGGGGCTGCTTTTCTATCTAAGGCACTGACGGGATGCGGCCGGGGGAGGGGGGATGCGCAAACTGATCTTGTCGCTTTCACCTCAGGCGGAATTCCTTATCGTCGTCGCGGTGGCCTTCGGCTGGTTCATTTTCGTCAGCCTCCACACCCTTTTCGTACACCCCGCGCACGTCGTCATATCGGCCCACGGCCGGATGATGCTGTCGGTCCACGAGGCGGTGGCGCTGTTGGTGCTGGGGACGTTCTTGCGCCTGCGCGGCTGGTCGCTGGACGGGGTGGGCCTGGTTCCGTCGTGGCGCGACACGGCCATCGGCATCTTGATGGCTGGCGTGGTGCAGGTCGTTGCGGTCGGCACGCACCATTTGCTGACGGCCGTCATTCCGTCGTTCCAGGCGATGGCGTTCATTCCCGTGCTGCACCTTGCGCTTTCGCCCGAGATCGTGGCGGCCAACGTGCTGATCAATCCGCTCTATGAAGAGCTGTTCGTGGCCGGATACGTCATCACCGTCCTGAGGGACCGCGACGGGACCGTCGTGGCGCTGGCGTGGAGCGTGGCGTTGCGCCTGCTCTATCATCTCTATCAGGGCCTGGGCAGCTTCTATCACGTGCTGCCGACGGGCCTCGTGCTGGGCTATTGGTATGTGCGAACGCGGCGGCTCTGGCCGCTCGTCGTCGCGCACATGGCGATGAACATCTACACTTCGCTGCCGTTTCTGAAATTCTGAGCTACGCCGCGGTGCCGCC
>Ga0187810_10000342_pt1 | contig 19151 bp, 18 predicted proteins | sample NC_wetland_sal_i_9_FD_132963 | JGI IMG/M metagenome (GOLD analysis project Ga0187810, IMG submission 132963) | Wetland sediment microbial communities from Neuse River Estuary, North Carolina, USA - ASW_5 | ecosystem: Environmental > Aquatic > Freshwater > Wetlands > Sediment | place: USA: North...
TCGATCCGCCCCCGGACCTCGTACGGGGTAACGACGAACTCGTCGGGCTCGGGCATTCGCGGTCCCGTCAGCCCTCGGGAAACGTGATCTTGGAGAGGATCGACTCGCGCTCGGCCATCGGAACTCCCGCGGTGCTCAGCGCCGAGGCGAAACACTGGCGGGAGTGCTCGAAGTTGATCGTGTGCCCGCACGCCGGACAGCTCGCCCATCCCTGGATGAGGCTTCGGAGCCCCTCCCGCGAGGTCGACGTGTCGCGGCGGGCGAACCGCTCGACGAGGATCGCCGCCCCCGCGGCGTTCTCCAGGTTCGTGAGCGGGACCCGCACCGGCGTATTGCAGATCGGGCAACGCGCGGAGTTGCGGCAGGTGCACGCCATGAGCCGAAGGGTACCTGTCGAACGGGCCTAAAAGACCGCCGCCCCGACTTCCGGTCCGCTCGAAGGATACGTTCAAATGCTCCCCGAGGGAATCGCCCGGCGGATGGCGCTCTCGCCGACCGATGAGGCGAACGAGCTCGGGACCGAGCTCCTCGAGATTCTGAAGCAGCTCAACCGCTCCGAGATGGAGGATACGCAGGACCCCGGCCTCGAGGTCGAGGAGCTCCACCACCTGCTCGACCGCGGCCCGCTGCCCCAGGTGACCGCCCCCGAGGTCGAGAAGGCGGTGCAGGTCCTCATCGGGAACGGCTTCGCCCGAGTCATCGACACGCCCGAGTACTCTTGGGAGCGGGGCCGCGTCGTCACGGTCCGCTACACAATCACCACCGAGGGGAAGGCGTTCCTGGTCGCCCGTCTCGGCCGGACCGGGCGCGTCGAGTAGAGCCCGACCCGCGCGAGCGGAACCGTTTAAGTAGAAGGCGACCGAGTAATCGTACGCCCCATGCCGTCGGACGACACGCAGACCGACCCGACCCGCGCGACGCTCATCGCGATCCTACAGCAGCTCAACCGCGTCGAATCGATCCACGAGGGCCGCGACGACCGCCAATCGCTCGAGCTCAAGGAGATCGAGCGACTCCTTTCCGATTTCTGGGCGGTCAAGCTCGACCAAGTCAAGATCCCCCTCGCGCTGGGCCTGCTCGTCCGCAACGGGATGGTCGAAGGCAGGGTCGAGAGCCCCGGGCCGGGCTCCCGGCGCCCCCCGCCTCCCGCGGAATACCGGATCACATCGGAAGGCAAGCGGTTCCTGGTCGATTCGTCCCATCAAGCGGATCGCATCCGCTGACGAGAGAACGACCGTTTCCTCCTCGGTGAACGCGCTTCGCGCGCCAACCGTTAAGTAGCGGTCGGGTGTCCCCGCGAATCCATGTCACGGATTCACTCCGGGCACAAGGGACGCGCCGGTTCGCACCGTCCCTACCCCCTCACCAAGCCCGAGTGGGTGACCACGACCCAGGAGGAGCTGGTCGCCCAGGCGGTCCAGCTTTCGAAGACGGGACTCTCGGCGGCCCAGGTAGGCCTGAACCTCCGGGACTCCTACGGGGTCCCCTCCGCGCGCGCCGTGACCGGAAAGCGCCTCGGCGTATTGCTCCGGGAGAGCGGCATCTCCCCCGAGATCCCGGATGACCTACAAGCACTTCTGAAGCGGGTCGTCCACATGCAACGGCACCTCGAGACCCACCCGAAGGACCTCTCGAACCAACGTGGCCTCTCGCTGATGGAGTCTCGGATTCGCCGCCTCGCTCGGTACTACCGGCAACGCAAGCGGATCCCCGAAACGTGGCGGTACACAGCCGCCGCGGCCGCACTCCAGGTGGAGTGATGCCCTCGGGCCCGGACGGATTCGTTTCCGACCCGCACTACACCGAAGAGTTCGAACGCGCGCGCTCCCTCCTTCTGGCCCACCCCCGCCGCTGGCGGATCATCTACCATTACGACGGCGACGGGATCGCGGCCGCGTCGTGCGCCGTTCGCGCCCTGGACCGCCTCGGCTATCCGTCCCAAGCGACGGCGCTCGTCGGGGTCGAACGCGACCGCGTCGCGGCCCTCCTCAGTGCCACGGCCGGCCCAGTCCTCGTCGTGGACACGGGCGCGAGCTGGCTCGACCTGTTCTCGCAACATCGCGCTCCCGTGGTCGTGCTCGACCACCACAAGTACCCGGGGGTCCCGAAGCCCCCGCCGCTTCCGGACCACGTAGCGTTCGTCAATCCGCTCGACTGGGGGGTCGACGGGATGAACGAGCTGTGCGCCTCCACCCTCACGTGGCTCTACACGGTGTTCCTCGACCCACTCAACTGGGACAACGCCGCCTGGGGCCTTTCGGGGGCGATCGCCGACCGCCAGCACGTCGGGGGATTCCGGGGGCTCAACGGCGTACTGGTCCAGGAAGCCCTCCGGCGCTCGCTCGTCGTTCGTCGCCCCGGGGTCGCCCTCTTCGGCCCGAGCATCGGCGAGGCGCTGTCGGGCAGCATCGACCCGTTCGTGCGAAACCTCTCCGGACGCTCGCCCGCGGTCGCCGAGTTCCTCCACAGCCTGGGGCTCGACCCCGGTCGGCGCCCTTCGAAGTTGACCGAGGAGGAGAATCGCCGATTGGTGGCCGCCCTGAAGGATCGGATGTCCGCGAGCGGGGTCGCCCCCGAGGCCGCGAACGTCCTCGACCAGGAGCGTTGGTTCGTGCCCTCCCTCGGCCTCGACGCGGAGGAGGTCTCGAACCTCCAGAACGCGTCCGGACGCGCGGGCGTTCCGGGCGTCGGGGTCGCCTACGCCCTCGGCGACGCCCGCGCGGTCGAGCGGGTCCGGGCGACGGAGAGCGAGTGGCGTTCCGGCATCCTCCGCGGCCTTCTGCGGGTCGAGAACGACGGCGTTAACTCGATGCGATTCCTTCGGTGGTTCGAGAGCCCCGAGACCACCCTCGCGGGCACTCAAGCGGGCCTCGCGATGAACTATCTGCTCCCTCCCGACCACCCGGTCTTCGTGTTCTCGGACGGCGGCCCGGGCCCGACCAAGGTGAGCGCCCGGGGGACGCTCCGGCAGGTCGACCGGGGCCTCGACCTTTCCGCGGCCTGCCGCGACGCGGCGGCGAGCGTGGGAGGGGAGGGAGGGGGCCACCGCGTGGCGAGCGGCGCCACGATCCCGGCCGGCACCCGAGCGATGTTCCTCGAGGCGGCGGACCGGGTCCTCGCCGCGCAGCTCGGCCCGAGCGAAGGAGGGAGGCCATGAGCACGCCCCCACCGGCCGTTCCCGAGGCTCCGGTCGACCGGGTCCACGACCGCCCGCTCGAGCAGGAGATGCACCGCTCCTACATCGATTACGCGATGAGCGTGATCGTCGGTCGCGCTCTCCCGCTCGCCGGCGACGGCCTGAAGCCGGTCCACCGACGGATCCTCTGGTCGATGTGGGAGTCGGGGGCGACCCACGACCGTCCGTTCCGCAAGTCCGCGCGCACGGTCGGAGACGTGCTCGGAAAGTACCACCCGCACGGTGACATGGCCGTCTACGACGCGCTCGTCCGGATGGCGCAGTCCTTCAGCCTTCGCTATCCGCTCATCGAGGGACAGGGGAACTTCGGTTCGATCGACGGCGACTCCCCGGCCGCGATGCGCTACACTGAGGCCCGGCTTTCCTCGATCGCGGAGGAGCTCCTCCTCGACATCGAGAAGGAGACGGTCGAGTGGATCGACAACTTCGACGGCACCCTCAAGGAACCGCTTCTCCTGCCCTCCAAGGTCCCCAATCTCCTGGTCAACGGCTCCGCCGGGATCGCGGTCGGCATGGCGACCAACATGCCGCCGCACAACCTCGGCGAGGTCGCGGACGCCCTCCTGCTGCTCCTCGCGCACCCGGACGCGTCGTTGGACGACGTAATGAAGCTCCTACCGGGTCCGGACTTCCCGACGGGCGGTTATCTCTCGACCGAGGGGTTGCGAGAGGCCTACGAAACGGGTCGCGGCATGATCCACATGCGCGGCTCGGCGCAGATCCGGGAACGGGGCGGCAAGGACGAGATCGTCATCACCGAGACCCCCTACGAGGTCAACAAGGCCGCCCTGCTCGAGCTGATCGCCGACCTCGTGAAGGGAAAGCGCATCGACGGGATCACCGACCTCCGGGACGAGTCCGACCGGCACGGCACGAGCGTCGTGCTCGAGCTCCGCCGGGACGCCCCCGCCGAGATCGTCCTCAACCGTCTCTACGAGCACACCCCGCTTGAGACGAGCTTCGGCGTCATCAACCTCTGCCTCGTCGAGGGCCATCCGAGGGTCCTCTCCCTCCTCGAGCTCCTCGCGCTGCACTTGGACCACCGCCGGACGATCCTCACCCGGCGCACGAAGTTCGACCTCCGGAAGACCGAGGAGCGTCTCCACCTGCTCGAAGGGTTCCTCACGGCGATCGACCACATTGACGAGGTGATCCGGATCATCCGCCGGTCGAAGGACGTGCAGGTCGCGGAGACCAACCTGATGGGGAAGTTCCTGCTCTCGAGCGAGCAGGCGAAGGCGATCCTCGACATGCGGCTCGCCCGCCTCACCGCGCTCGAGCGCGAGGCGGTCGAGAAGGAGAAGGCGGAGAAGGAGGCGCTCGCGAAGCACCTGAAGGCGATCCTCGCCTCGCCGAAGCTCCTCGACCAGCTGGTCGCCGACGAGCTCGCGGACGTGAAGAAACGCTTCGGGGACCCCCGACGCACGCGCATCGTCCCCGCGTTCACGGAGCGCACGCTCGAGGACCTGATCCCCGACATGGACGTGGTCGTGCTCGTCACCCGGGACGGCTACGTGAAGCGCCTGCCGCTCGACCAGTACCGGCGCCAGCGGCGCGGCGGCCGCGGGCTGATCCAGATGGAGACGAAGGAGGAGGACTTCGTCATCCGCACGTTCGTCACCCGGACCCACGACGACGTGCTCTTCCTCACGAACCTGGGCCGGGTCTACCGGCTCAAGGCCTACGAACTCCCCGAGGGGAGCCGCCACTCGAAGGGCAAGGCGGTGATCAACCTCCTGCCCAAGCTCAAGGACGGGGAACGCGTCCAGACGCTGCTTCCGCTACGCGACCTCGCCACCGAAGGCTCGCTCGTCTTCGCGACCCGTCGGGGCCTCGTCAAGCGGACGACCCTCGACCAGTACCAGAACATCCGCACGAACGGGATCCAGGCGGTCCTGCTCGAGGAGGGCGACGAGCTCGTGGACGTCGTCCTCGTCACGAGCGAAGCGACGGAGGTCGTGCTCGCGACCCTCGCCGGCCAGCTCGTGCGCTTCCCGCTCTCGGAGGTGCGTCCGATGGGCCGCGCCACCTACGGGGTCATTGGCGTACGTCTCTCCGCGGCGAAGGAGGACCGGGTGGTCGCGATGGCGATCGTCAGCGACCGATTCCCGATGCTGCTCTCCCTCACCACCACCGGCTACGGAAAGCGCAGCCCGACTGAGGATTACCGTCGGACCCGACGCGGCGCGAAGGGGGTGCGGACGATCAAGACCGGAGGCCGGAACGGCTCCGTCGTTGCCGTCCTGCCCACGACCGACGCTTCCGAAGTGCTCGTCACGACCCAGCACGGGATCACGATCCGGATGGCCGTGAAGGGAATTCGTTCCCAGGCCCGCAACACGCTCGGTGTCCGGGTCATCCGCCTGGACGAGGGCGACACGGTGCGCGATGCCGTCATCCTCGAGCCCCCGATCGAAACGAACGGCGCCGAGGCGCCGTCCGAGAAGGTCGCCCCGAGCGGGGGCGGCCCCGGGGCGCCCGAACCGCCGGCCGACGAAACGGAGAACGACGAAGAGGACGAGACCGAGGAGCCCGAGAAGAAGCCGGGGGAGGACGAGGACTCCGAGGACGACACGGAGGACGACGGTGCGTCGCCGCCCGAAGCGGGGTAAGACCGTCCTCCTTTGCCCGAAGTGCGGCTCGATCCGGATCTCGATGGTGGCCGGCTCGATCATCGGCCAGGTCTACCATTGCCAGAAGTGCGACTACGTCGGCTCCCTCATCCTCGAGACGGACGTCGCGGACGACGGGACGCCGCTGTCCGAGAGCTAGTGAGTTAGCCGTCGGGCTCGGTCGCCGTGAGGTCGGACGAGGCGGCCGGCGGCGCGTTCGCGAGCTTCTGGGCCGCCCGGACGAGGGCGAGGGCCCGCACGGTCGCGCCGACATCGTGGGTCCGCACGAGGGAGACCCCTCGCTCGGCGGCAACCACCGCCGCGGCGAGTCCCGCTTCGAGTCGGGACGTGGGGTCGTCCGAACCGAGCGCCCAACCGAGGAACGATTTGCGGGATGCCCCGAGGACGACCGGGTAGCCGAGGCTGCGGAACTCGCCCGCGTGGACGAGGAGCTCGAGCGACTGCTCGGCCGATTTCCCGAATCCGAGCCCGGGGTCGATGAGGATCTTCTCGGCGGGGACCCCCTCGGTGACCGCGAGGTCGGTCGCCGCGGCGAGCGTCGAGAAGACCTCCGCGCGCACGTCGGAGTACACGAGGTTCGTCTGCATCGTGGCGGGGGTTCCCCGCATGTGCATCGCGATCACCGCGGCTCCGCTCGTGGCGACCGTCCGGCGCATCGCTTCGGAGCGAAGGCCTTCGACATCGTTGACGACGTCCGCGCCCGCGTCGACCGCCTTCTGGGCGACCTCGGGGTGACGCGTGTCGACCGAGACCGGCACCGAGATTCGGCCGGCCAGGCCCGAGAGGACGGGCGCGATCCGGGCCCACTCGGCGTCGGGCGAGACCGGGGTCGCTCCCGGCCGGGTCGACTCGCCGCCGATGTCGATGAGGTCGGCACCGTCGGCGACCATCCGAACGGCGTGCGCGACCGCTTCGGCCGGGTCGAGGTGTTTTCCTCCGTCGGAGAACGAATCCGGCGTCACGTTGAGCACGCCCATCACGCGAGCGTGGTCCCCGACCACGAACGCGCGGTGGGGCCCGCGGATCGTCCGCGGCGAGTGCGTGACGTAGGAGCGCAGGGCGTGGTCGATCTCGTCGGCCGCCTCGGAGAGTCGAAACGGCTGCCGCCGGAGCTTCGGGAGAAGGCGTTGGTACTGACCCCATGTGGCGAGCAGGACGACGGACGTCGTCGCGACCGAATGGTCGGCGATCCCCCGAGCGTGGGCCGAGTCTCCTCCGACCGAGAGCGTCTCCTGCTTCAGCAGAGGAGCGGCCTTGAGCGAGATACCGTCCAGGCGCACGGGGTAGATCCGGCCCTTGCGCGTCATGATCCCGACCCCCTCGGGGTCGCTCTCGGTCCGCTCGACCTCGCGAGCGATCTCCGCGAGGGTCTCCGCCTCGAGCACGCGAGCCGGGTGGCGGGGACGCACCGAAGGGGACCGCGGAGTCTCGGGCACCGGTCGGGGATGATTCCGGGGCGAGAAAAGGACACGGGGAAGCGGACGGCACGGTTTTGGGTGGGCGGCGGAGTGGTACGCCGAGGGAAGATGGCGGGTCGGGGACCCTTGGTCGCGATCGAAGGCCGCTCGGGGTCCGGAAAGACGACGCTCGTCCGGGCGGCCGCTCGCCGGCTCGGATGGCAACCGCTCCCCGAGGCGTTCGACCGCCTCGACCCGGCGCCCTCCTTGGAATACGCCTCCTCGCGCGAGCTCCTGCTCCTGGAAGGAAGTCTCCTCGCGGAGGAGAGCCGTCGCTTCCGAGAAGCGCGGCGAGCGTGCGCCCAGGGTCGAACGGTCCTCGCCGACACCGGCTTCCTCGGACCCGTGACCTACACGCGGGGGCTCGTAGAGCTCGGGAGTGCTCCCGAGTCGGTCCTGCGGACGCTCGAGCGAAGCGCGCGGTCGCTCCTGAACCGTGGGTCCCTCGGGATCCCGGACCTCACGGTATATCTGGATACGACGCCGGCCGAACGCGCCCGTCGCGTGCGCGCCGACCTCGAACACCACCCGGCCGCCCTCGTGGCGCGGCACGAGGCGGTCGGTGATTTGGAACAAGAGTACTTCGAATCGCTCGCCCCGGCGGCTATCCCCAGACGATTCCGATCCCTTCGGGCGGGGGCCTTGCCGGGTTCCCTGGTCCCCTCCTTGCGTGCGCTCGTCGCGAAGGTCGACCCGACCCCCGCCTCCCGCGCGGACGGGCGAATGTTCCTCTCCCTCCTCCGCCCGCCGGCCCGGTCCGGACGGCGAGCAAACTTCGGCCCCAACCGTTAAGAAGCTCACCCGGTCTGCTCCGCTTCCTCGCCATGAAGCCGCTCGATGCCCTGCAGCAAAGCCTGCACAAGCGGGTCCTTGTGGAGCTCAAGGGCGGACGCTCGTTCCGGGGGACGCTCGATGCCTTCGACCAGCACCTGAACCTCGTCCTCTCCTCCGCCGAGGAGGTCGTGAAGGACGTGGTGACGGCACGCTCGGGCCTCACGCTCGTGCGGGGCGACTCGATCATCTACATCTCACCGTAGGGGGACGAACATGGGAAAGGGAACACCGTCACGACGGGGAGGGAAAATCGTCCACATCATCTGCCGTCGTTGCGGTCGGCACTCCTACCACCGGCAGAAGAACGTCTGCTCCTCGTGCGGGTTCGGGAATACGGCCCGACGGCGCGGCTACGACTGGAAGAAGCTGAAGTAGACCCGCCGAGCCGGGGCCGGGAGACGGCGAGCTCGTTTTCGAGCGCGAAGCGCAGAGGGCGGTCGGCGGCCTTCCGGATCCCGATGCGCGGTCCGACCCGGACCCGTCCGGTCCGAGCGGGCGGAAGACGGACCTCGAACCGGGCGCCTCGAACTACGTCCTCTCCGTCGTCCGCGAGAACGATCCCGAGGAATCGACAGAGACGGCCGGGACCCGACGCACGCGCCGGCTCCTCGCCCACGGCGGCTCCCGCCCGGAGGAGCACGGCTTCCCCGCGTCGGGCCACCAAATTCGCGCAGACGACCTGGTGGATCCGGTAGACGTAGAGGGTTCCGGGCGAGGCGAACATCGAACGGTTGCGACGCGTCGGGCCTCGGAACGCGTGGCTCGCCGGGTCGCCGCGCACGTAGGCTTCGGTCTCCACGACCCGCACGCCGCGGGCATTTCCTCCAACGTGGGTCGCGAAGGTCGCCCCGAGGAGCGCCCGCGCGAGCCGAGCCGCGGGTTGGTCGAAGAACCCGCGGCCCGCCCGCCGGCCCCGCCTAGAGTACCTTCCCGCGGTCGCAGAGCGGTGCCCCGTCAACGGCGACCGTCGCCTCCCCGATCGTGATCCACGACAAGAACCGGCATCGGTTCCGGCCCCCGTAGAGCGTGTTGCCGCCGACCGCGACGGTGACGGTGCCGGCCTCCTCGTCTTCCGCCTGGGGAACGCCGGCCGGGAGCGCGCCGTTGAGTCCGAGGGCGAAGAGCGCGACCGTTTCCCGGCCCCGCGGCGCCCGGGCGAACTCGGTCTCGAACGCCTCTCCCCCCTCGGTGTACCAGTAGTTGCGAAGTCGGCCTCCCTGGATCTCCCACTGCCCTCCTTCCACCCGGCCCGGCGAGAGGTAGCTCGGGCGGTTCGCGACGGCCATTCCCTCGGCGGAGCGTTCGTCCACGGCGACCACGACGGACCCGGCGGGCGCGGCCGACATCACCCGACCGCGCCGGCGGTCGTCCGCGTCGATCGAACCGTCATCCACCCAGGGCATCCGTCCCCGGAGGCGGAGCTTCAAGTCGGTTCCGTTGGCGGCGGTGAGACGGAGCTCGCGGCCGTGGAGGAGGAGACGCGCGGCCCGGCGCCCGTCCTTTCGGAGCGTGCCGTAATCGACGTCGGTGATCCCGCGGATCAGCTGGCTGCGCCACATCGCCCCCGGAACCCCCCAATGGTCGGCCTGCGCGTCCGAGGCGTAACCGAGCAGGCACCGGACCGCCCGGAGGCCGGCCCCGCGCGCCGCGGCGACCCACTCGTCATCGGCCCCGAGGAACGGGGCGAGTAAGTGGGGCGGGAGCGCGTGCAGCCGCGGTCGGTCGGCCGGGCCGTGAAAGTAAACGAGCGCGTCCGCCCGCTCGAGCGTCGAACGTACCGGTCGCGAGAGGCCGGCCCAACGACGCGACGACGGAGCACCGTCGACGCTGCGCCAGAACGCTCCCTCGTCCTCGAGGAGGAGGAGAGCCCGGGCGCCGATGCGACGCGCTTCGGTGACGCAGGCGGTCGCCCACGGGAGCGTGTGGTTCCAGCTCGCGACGACCACGTGCTCGCCGCGGCGCACGCCGAGCGCGCTGCCGACCAGCGCGCGGGCGACCGCCGGAGGTGTCGCCTCGTCGGAAGCCATGTCGACCGGGGATGTGAGGACGGTCCCGATTAAGGATTCGAACGGCGCCAGCGAGCCACGATGCGGGACGCGCGAGCGTCGGGCCGCGCGAGTTCTCGGGCGACCGCGACGAGGACTCGCCCGGCATCTTCGCGTCCCGCCGGGAAGCCGTGAGGCGCCAAGGTCTCGGGGAAGCGACGCCAGCCATCGCTTCGACGGGCCGCCCGGCGGACGACCTCCGCGACCCGGCGACCTCGGGCGAAGTCGGCGAGGTCGGTCCGAAGCGCTCGGGACACCCTCGCACGCTCCGCGAGTTCGAGCCACGCGCGGATCTTCTCGGGGCGGTGGAGTCGCCGGGCCGCCCCTCGGCCCAGGATTCCGTTGAAGTAGAGGAAGGGTCCGCCGACCTCCATCGCTTCGATGAGGGTTCGACTCCCGGTGACGACCCGGAGTTCGGCGGCGCGGAAACGCGAGCGCCACGCTCGCGGCCGGAGCGGTTCGGTGACCACCCGGATCCCGGGAAGCCCCTCGACGCTCGGCCACGGCCGAGACGAGCGAACCAACAGTTTCACCGGCGGTCGGACCCCTCGAAGACCCTCAAGAACCGCCGGGGCGACCCGCTCGGCGCTCGCCGGGCTCGCGTACCAGACCCACTCGCGGGGTCGTCGACCTCGCGCCCGCGGCCGACCGGGTTTTGCATGACCCGAACCGAGAGGGCCGGTCTGGACGGCCTCGGGGAACTCGCGCCCGAAGGCGGGGTCCGGCTGGAACGTTGCGAACAGATGCAGGACGTTCGGTCGGTCGAATCCGCGAAAGACGCGGAACGCGGACCGGAACTCCTCGACTTCCTTCGCGGCGCGGGCTCTCTCTACCCGCGACGAGAGGGCGCGGGCCGGAACCCCTCCCTCGCGGAATCGCTCGCGGGTCTCGGCCGAGCTCGGCAGGGTCCGCGCGAACTCCTCCAGGCTGACGTGCAGAGTCTGCTCCGGGCCGTACTCGCGTTCGATCTTCTGCGCTTCGAGCTCCCACGGACCTCCTCGGCCGAAGCGAATCGGCCGGCTGGGCGCGGCACTCACGCCCCAGGAGGGGGCAACGGTGAGCGCGGCGTGCGAACGGCGACCGATCCGGTCGCGCCGCTCCACCGGCGGCCATTCCCAGGGACCGTCCACGCTCGGAGGGAGCGAACGCCCCGCTTCGCGGTACAGGAATAACCGGAATCCGGCCGCCGAGAGATGGCGTCCCGCCGCCAGGACCTCTTCGATGTCTCCGAGTCCGCCGCCGACGACGGCCGGTAGAAGATAGACGTCGACACCCCGCCCGCCCGGGGGGCGGTCAGTCGACGGGTCGATAGAGCGTATGCGACGAGAGCGCATGCCGGAACCCCACGGCCTCGAGGGCGGCGCGCCCGCCCGTGTTGTGCTCAGCAATCAGGCTCAGGATCCGGGGCGCCTGCCGGGCCGCGCACCAGGCCGCCGCCGTTCGCACGAGGGCCTCCCCCAGAGCGACGTCCAGGGACTCCGCGAGCACGGGGGCGGTCATGTGGGCCGCGGTAGTCGCGGCGGAAACGGTCGCGGCGACATGCCCTTCCGGGCCTGCGCCGCGGTCGATGACCCACGCGGCCTCCTCCGAGGCCAGGATCCGGTTCATGAACCCCGAGGAGGCGAACGCGCCTTCCCCCGTGGGGAGCACCGATTCGACCGCCTCCGGGGTCTGGCGACGGGCGAGGGCGGCCAGCGCTCTCGGGTCCGTTCGGCGAAACGGCCGGATCGCCGGGTTTGCGACGCGGCTCGTCGCGAGCGGGCCGGCCGGGTCGAGGACCATGTGGCTCTTCGCTCGGAGCGCTCGGTACCCGATCGACTCGTAGAGGGTGCGCGCAGCGGTGTTCGTATCGAGGACGTCAAGCGCGACAAACTGCCGGCCGGCTCGCTTCGCGGACTGCCGCGCCTCTTCGAGGAGGCGCTTGGCGTACCCCCGCCGCCGGTGAGCGGGGTCGACGACCACGTTGCTGACGTAGGCGGAGACCCGAGGGAAAGTAAGGAGCGTCGTCGCGACCAGCTGACCGTCGACCTCCACCACCAGGAAGCGGAAGATCGGCCGACCGAGAACCCGAAGGAGGCCGAGGATCAAGCGTCGGTCCCACCGGAAGACCCGGCGGGCCACCTCTTCGAACCCCTCGGGACGGTTCCCGAGGAGGGCCGACTCCTCGGGGAACTCCCGTTCCATGAGGGAAATCAGGCGCGGCGTGTCCGCCCGCCGGATATCCCGGATCATCCGGCGTCCTCGTCGTCCGCCGAGGACGGGAGGGCGATCTCGAAGAGCGTTCGAAGGGTCGGCGCCGGCAGGTCGGTCCGGACCTCGGGGAGCGGAAGGCGCGCGAAGCGGTCGAGTTCTTCCTCGCTCAAGCGGTCTCGGGCGTCCACGAGCGAACGCTGGATGAGCGGGTCCGGAAGGTCGTGCGCGAGCCGGCCGAGCGCCTGCACGACGGCGTCGAAGAGGCGGCTCTCCGCGTCCGGCACCGAGCGTCCTTCCCCGACGGTCTCGGAATCCACGTGCCCGTTTCCGGTCGGCCGGGTCTGATAGAGGAGGCGGACGAGGTCGTCACGCGCTCCGTCGTCCCGCAGGGTCCCGAGCGCCCAGACCGCGGCGAGTCGAACCTCGGGGGCCGGGTCGTGGAGCCCGTCCCGCAGGCGTGGGGCCGCCTCGGTCAGTCCGAGCCGCCCGAGGGCGTAGGTGGCTCCGCGGCGCGCCCAGGGATGTTCGTCCCGGAGTTCTTCGAGAAGGGCGGCGAGGTCGTCCGAAGTGCCGACCGTGCCGAGCGCGACCGCCGCCGCACCGCGGACCGACCAGTACGGGTCGTGGAGGTGTCGCTGCGCGACCAGCCGGGATTCCGGGGCCGCGAGCTCGCCGAGAGCGTAGACGGCGCAGACGCGGACCCAGTGCGCCGGGTGTTCAGCCCACACGGCGAGCGCGGGGGCGGCCGCCGGGTCCCCGATCCGACCCAGCGCGACGAGGACCGCCGGTTTCTCCCAGGTTTCTGGGCTCGCGAGCAGGTCGAGGAGCAGCGGCACGCTCACTCGGTCCCGGTGGCGACCGAGGACCACGGCGGCGGCGACGCGGACCCGACGCGCCGGGTCGTGAAGGGCTTCCCGGACGACCGAGAGCCGTTCGGGGTTCGGGGACCGTCCGACCGCGAGCACAGCCTCGCGGCGGACCCGGTCGACCGGGTCGTGGAGCATGCGACCGAGGGAACCAAACGCCTCTTCCGGGGCGATTCGGCCGAGCGCGATCGCGACCGCCTGGCGCACCGCGGACGCGGGGTCGTCGGTCTTGCGGTCGAGCGCGGCGATCGACCGGGCGTCTCCCAGCGCGGCGAGAGCGAGCGCGGCCTTGCGGCGCACCTCGGTGACGGGGTCCTCGAGCGCGCGTTCCACCGCGTCCCGGCTCTCGATCCTACCGACCGCGCCGAGCGCCTCGACCACGGCCGCCCGGACGGTCGGCTCCGGGTCGTTCACGGCCGTCGCGAGGGTCGTGCCGGCCCGCGGGTCCTTCAGGATCCCGAGCGCCACGGCGGCCGTCTCGCGGACCCCGGGCACCGGGTCGCTCAACGCGACGAACAGGGGACCGAGGTCTTGCACTGCGCCGTGGCGCAGGCTCTCCCGGATTGAGGCCGCACGCTCGGACGGGGTCGGCGCGCCCACGGTCGCGGGCGCGGCGCGATGGGCGCTGTTCTTGCGGGCCGAACGCCGGGCGCGAGCTACCACGGGCGCTCCAGCGATTCGTGGACTAATATCTCCTCGCGGCCGCACCGACCTCGAGCCGCGACTGCCCGAGCGATTCCGGCGAACGGTACTCGTCGCGCTCGGGGGCGGGTTCCGCGCCCCAGCGAGCGCGCAGCCCGTCCCGGTCGACCCCGAGCGGAGCGAGCAGCGTCTCCGCGGACCGGGCGAGGAGCTCGAGGTAGGCCCCGGCGTCGTACCGTTCGTTCCCCTCGAGGAGCTCCGCCGGCCGTACTCGATGGAGGTACGAGCGACTCCGCCGGTCGAGGAGGACGAACCGTACCTTCTCGCCGGGCCCCCGGACCGCTCCCGCCTCCTTCAGTTGCCGCAGCGCGGCCACCGAGTCGGTGAACGTGACGAATGCCTCGGGCGCCTGCCCGATCCGATGCGTGATCAGGAGCTCGTCGACGGGCCACGACCCCGCGCGGACCTCGGCCGCGAAGAGGTCGGCGCGCGCGAGAGCCCGAGGGAGAAGGGCCCGGACCCCCTCCGCGTCCCGGGCCGTACGGAAGAGCGCGAGGACCTCCGCCTCGAACCGTCGGACGAGCCCGGTCGTATCGTGCCGACGGACGCCGATCCCGCGAAGCTTGAACTCCCCGTGCTCGTAGTACCCGTAGTAGCGGTTCGGGACCCCGAGACCGTGCGTCACCGCCGGCAGAAAGACGATCCAGCGGTACCGTCCCTCGTATCCGAGCGGCAGTCCGAACTGCCGGCTCATCCGAAGCGCGAACGCCTCCGGGTCCGGAGGGTGGTCCGGGTCGTGGGGCCGCAGCCAGAGCGAATCGACGATCCCGTGAACGACCGAGTAGCCCGCGCGTTCCGACTCGGGCACGAGCCGGGCGATGAGGTCGCGTGCGTAGGCGTTGATCGCCTCGTGGCACTCGATCCGGCCGAACCGGGCGTTGCGGTATCCCTGGTAGCCGAACGCGGTGACGAGGATCCATTTCAGCATCTTCACCCGCCGCTTCAGGCGGGTCGCCTCCTCGGGGGCGAGGCCGGGACGCTTCAGCGCGGCCTTGTAGGCGAGGCGGCGCTCGATGAGCGGCGCGAGGGTGCGGGGAATGAGGCCGACCCGGCGCGTGCACGAACGATAGCCGAGGCCGGGGGCGCGAAGCGGGCTCTGGGGGCAGCACCGGCACTCGAGCGTCTCCGCCGAGAGGTTCTTCGTGACCATGATGTTCGGAAAGAGGCTCGCGAAGTCGAACTCGTCCACGTGGTCGTGGACGCCGACCGGCGGGAGGAAGATCACCCCGCCGCGGTCGGCGGCAACCAGATGGTCGGCGCGCCGGAACCCCTCGGGCCGGTTCTTCTTCCAGGGCACGTGCGCCCCGAGCTCGAGCGCGTGCGCCATCTCCATCGCGGTGAAGCACGTTCCCGGCGACTGGCGGACGACCGTCGCGAGCGAGAGGCGGGAGAGACGGGCCGCGTCGACGAGACCGGCGATCTCGGCGTCGTCGTAGAGGAACGAGTTCTCCCGGTCGATGTGGAACCGTCCGGGAAGCGGGTACGACGCGGACCGGTAGAGGATCCGGCCGTACGACTCGAACGAACGGGCCGGACGGCTCGGTCGGAACGGCACGCGCTCGCGTCCGAGGGGGAACTCGTCGGGCGAGAGGCCGCACGCCGCGGCGCGTCGGTAGAGCCACGGAAGGTCGAACGAGTCGCCGCCCTCCGTGAGGAGGACGTCCGGGTCGCTGCGCGCGAGCTCGTCCACGAGCGCGCGCAGGACCTCCTCCTCGGGGCCTTCGATCGTCGTGTCACCGAGGCGGACCGCTCCGATCCGCCCGTCCGGGGGCGGGATGCGGCCCCGACGCTCCCCGGCGAGATGGACCTCGAGCCGGGCGACGCGCAGCGGCGGGGACGCGTAGTCGATCGTCTCGGGCGGTTCGGTCGCCCGGAGCGCCGGCGCCCGACCGGTCACGGGGGCGAACGGGTAGAGCTCGTGCGCGAGATGGTAGAGCTGCGGAGGGCCGAGGTCGACGTCGTAGAGCGAGAACCGCTCGTATCCTCCGAGCGCGTCGACGCCCGCCGCGAGGGTGCGACGCACGGGGTTCCGCTGGGGAACGACCGAGAGGACGGGACGGTTCCGGCGGTCGAAGAGCGACGGACGCCCCGAACCGAGCGTCACCGAATGGACGTCGGGGTGGTCCCGAAGACGACGGGCGAGCAGGGAGAGGTCGGGCCGCGTTCCCGCGACGAGGAAGGGAGGGCGGTATTCGATCGCGGTCCGTCGCACGCGACCGGTCCGCCGCTCCTTCACCCAGAGGACGACCGAACGGCCGTCGTCGCTCTCGGTGATGTCGAGGAGCCAGCCGTCCGGCTTTGACGTCGGCGTCGCCGCCGCCATCGTCAGCGACGGGCGGTCGGTGCCGGGGCCTCGGCCCGGACCCGGACCGCGAGGTCGGTGAGGACGGAGAGGAGGATCGATTCGAGGAGGTCCGGGCTTCCGACGTACGTCGCCTGCGCGACGTAGCGACGGGCTCCCGTTCGGACCATCTCGAACGCGGCGCGCTCCTCCGGGTTCGTGAGCAGCCGGGCGAACTCGTCCCAGCGTTTCATCCGTTCCTCGAGCGCCTGGCGGTAGGTCGGGGCGGTATGTCCCACGCGATCACCTCCTCGGCGAACTCTCCGCCGAACGCTTCCATGCCGGTCTGACCGGCCGGGCGCGGTACGAGGGCGACCCGGGCATCGTCCCTCAGCGCGCGCAGTCGGAGGGTCCCGGGACCCCGGACGAACGTGACGAGGTCGGACCAGGGTGGTCCCTCGTCGGCGAGCGCTCGGAACCGCGCGAATCCGTCCGGGTCGAGCGTGAGGAGGAGCGGTACGCGGACCTCCCGAGCGAGCGCGGCGAGGGTCCGTGCGACGTGGCCGAGGAGCGCGGAGCGCTCCTCCTCGGGGATCTCGACGTCCGCGAAGAGGGTCGGCAGGCTATGCCCGACGAGCAGGGTCGGTCGGTGGCGACGGACCTCCCGAGCCCACCCGTCCACGAGCGCGACCATCTGGTAGGCGGTGAACGCGCGGGCGAGCCGAATTCGGTGCAGCGTCTCGGTCGCATCGATTCCGAAGGCGCGGCCGAGCTCGCCGACGCGGTACGGATGGAACCGATTCGCTCCTTCGAGGAGCGAGATCCGGCCCCGGGCGAGCGCGCTGCCGGCGTAGAGGAGCTCGAGGACCGGCTCGACCGCGACGGACGGGCCGGTCCAGACGGTCGCCTCGCCGGGCGCGAACCGGCGCGCGAGCCAGGGAAAGAGCGCCGGCTCCGAGGGAAGGAGGGGGACGACGCGGGTCCGTCGAGGGTGCGGGGCGAGCTTCGGGCGGGCCGGCGGGGAGGACGGGAACGGCGGCCTCGGCTCGGACCGGAAGGCCTCCTCGGTAAGGAGGTCGTCCGGTGCGAGCGCGGGCTCGGTGAGAAGAACGTCGACCATCATCGATCGATCCACGGAAACATTCGCCGGGCCGCTCTAAAGCGGCGGCTCGGGAGGCGTTGAAACAGGCCCGAGAACGGGGGGTTTCATGAATGTTCGCGACCCGGGGGGACACTAGGCTTATCGGACACGCTCGACGTGGTCTCTGACCGAGGCGTACGTGTCGTCCCCCTCGCTCTCCACCACGACGCAGGCTGCCCCGCCCGCGGACCCGGGACGGAGGAACGAAGCGGCCCCTCGACGCGCACCCTCGCCCGGCCGGACAAGACGCTACGTGACAATCGTCGTCGTCCTCGTGATCGCCGCGCTGTTGGTCGCGGTCTTCGTGGTGCCCCTCCTGACGGGGTCCACCGGGTCGGGCTCCGGAGCAACCGGGACCGACCTCACCTACTCCGGGGCTCGACCGGTCGCCGACCGCGCGGCGTCGCCATTCCAGGGGGGCGGTTGGACCCTACTGCTGGCGACCGCCCTCGTCTCTCCCGTGTCCGAATCCTTCCCGCTGAACACGTCGGCGCTCACGAGCATCGGCTGCGCGTTCACACCGGCTGTCATCGTCACCAGCCTCACGGTGCCGGGGGACACCGGCAACCGATCGTCGGGCGCCTCCCCCGCGTGGGAGTTTGGCTACCGGAATTCCCAAGACACGATTGCGCTCGTCTCGGTGATCGAGGGCCAGGGGACCGCCCTCGGAACCGTGACCGGCCTCACCTGTTCTCTGGCCGCCCAAGAGGTCACCCCCGTCCCGGGAAACGTCATTGACAGCTCCCGGGCGGTGGAGGCCGTGGCGGCCGAAGTGCAGGCCTTCCTTTCGGCCCACGCGAACGCCTCCGCGGACTACACGCTCCTCGGAGCGCACGCGGCCGGGGGCCACCGCCTGGGACCCGAATGGTCGATCCTCTACAGCACGTGTCCGCTGAGCCCGTCCGCGTCGGGAACCGGGGCCGAGTTCAATGCCACCGTCAACGCCACGTCCGGAGCGGTGGTCAGTACGGCCACGACCCCGGATGCCTCCTGCTCCTCCGGGACCCCGATCCTCGCCATCCGAAGTACGGCCGTCTCGGAATCTCCGTTGGCCACCGCGATGTCCCCGGCCCCCGCGCTGCGCGGCGTGGATCGTGGGTAAGGGGCGGCACCGCGGGAAGAACGTTCACTCCGGACTCCGGAATGTGAGAGCGACACCGATTGGTTTCGTACACACACTTCCGCGGTCCGCTAGGCGTCGAGGCGTCCGCGACGCACCGGCGGAGAGAGGCCGAGCTCCTCGGAAAGGGTGCGGCAGTTCACCGCCGCGTCGCCCCGGAAGTGGTTGTTGAAGAACCCGTAGACGGTGGCCACCTTCTCGGTCAGGGACCGTACCCGCGGAACCCATTCGGTGAGCTCCGGGGCGGAGTACGTGTAATCGTACCAGAGCGGACTTCCGTGCCCGTGCCAGCGGATGTAGGCGAACGGAGCGGTCACTTCGAGCGCGACCGGGAGGTGCGGGCCGTCCACCGTGACGTAGGCCAGTCCGAACTCCCGCAGTAGCTCGATCGATTCCGGAACGAGCCAGGAGCGCTCGCGAAACTCGACGGCGACCGGCAAATCGCGCGGGAGCGTCTCGTAGAAGCGGCGGACGGTCGCGAGCTCGAACGGCAACGACGGGGGGAGCTGCAGAAGGGCGGCGGCGAATTTCCCCGCGTCGCGGATCGGCTTCAGGACCGCGAGGAACCGGGCGAGCTCCTCTTCCGTACGGACGAGCCGCAGGTCGTGGGTGATCGTCTGCGGAAACTTCGCGGCGAATCGGAACCCGGCGGGGGTCCGCTTGACCCACGACGCCGGCACCGA
>Ga0187810_10000343_pt1 | contig 19106 bp, 20 predicted proteins | sample NC_wetland_sal_i_9_FD_132963 | JGI IMG/M metagenome (GOLD analysis project Ga0187810, IMG submission 132963) | Wetland sediment microbial communities from Neuse River Estuary, North Carolina, USA - ASW_5 | ecosystem: Environmental > Aquatic > Freshwater > Wetlands > Sediment | place: USA: North...
CCCCCCCGCCCGCCGCGGCGAAGGCCCACGCGGGCGCCCACGCCAGCGGCCACGCCAGCACCAGCATCCCCAGGGCCACCGCGACGGCGCGGCTTGTGGCGCCCGCTACCGCGCCGCCCGCAATGGTTTTCCATGATCGCGAAGAGTTGTTACCCTGCCGAGGCGCAAAAGTCTTCGTGATCATGGCCGGGCCGGGTCGGGGGGCGGGGGGTTGCGGGCTCATCGCCGGGCCGCCAGGGCGCTGGTGGCCCGGCCCTGGCCGGGGGGCGGCTGGCGGAGCGGGGCGAGCACGCCGTCGAGTTCGGTCCCGGTGGGCCAGGCGAGCACCGGGATCCCCAGACCGCGCAGGGACGCGCGGGTCGCGGCTCGGTCCAGGCGCCACAGGCGCAACGCGAGACGTGCGTTCGGCGGTCCGTCCTGGCCGGGCGGCTCGTCGCGCAGCGTATCGACCACGATGAGCGGGAACCCGCGCTGGCGCAGGTCGGCGAGGGCGACGAAGCCGCGCGGGTCGAGCAGCGGGGAGAACACCACGACCAGCGTGCCTGGCGGCAGCGCGGTGCGCGGGATCCGGCCGATGTCGGGAATGACGAAGCTGTCGTAACGGGCGGCGAGCATCATCTCGGCGATCCGGTAGAACTGCCGGTCACCGGAGGCCGGGCCCAGCCAGCGGAGCATGCCGCCCAGCACCACGAGCCCGGCCCGGTCGCTGACCCGCAGGTAGGCCGACACCAGCGCGGCCGCCCCGTGCACGGCCAGGTCCACCGCGCGTTCGGAGACCGGGCCTGCGTCGCCGAACGCGTCGATCATCACCACCAGGTCCGCCGCGCGCGCGGCGGCCCGCTGGTTCACGTGCAGCTGGCCGCGCCGCTGGCTCACCGCCCGGTTCACGTCGCGCAGCTGGTCACCGGGCACGTAGGGCCGGATGCCCGCGAACTCGACGCCCTCGCCCACGGCGCGGCCGGTATGCTCGCCGATCCGGCGCAGCAGCTCGGCGGGCACCAGGCGGGGGCGCATCCGGACCGGGCGGGGGAACACCTCCACCGGGTCCAGGGCGACCGGGACCACGGCCTGGAACCCGCCGAAGCCGGACCGGGCCGTCACCCGCACGGTGCCGGGCGAGTACCGGCCCCACCGGTCCGGATGCACCACCCACCGCGCGCTCGGCTGGCCGGACCCGGCTTCTCGCAAGAACGTCTGCGTCCGCTGCCCCGGGTCGGTCAGCGCGACCTGCGGCACCGTATCCAATTGGATCGTCACCTCGTCCAGCGGCCCCAGTTCCGGCCCCGAGCGGACCGTCGCGGTGATCGTCAGGTCCTCGCCCTCGAAACAGCGCGATCCGGATTCGGTCACGTCCACGGCCAGCTCGTCGACCCGCGGCCGGCGCGGCATCAGCGCGAGCGCGGCCAGCGCCGGCGCGGCCAGCAGGACCAGGGCCGGGTGACCGGTGACGATCGCGGCGGCCAGGGCGAGCAGCGCCGCCGTGACCAGGTTCCGCGACCGCGGGGCCGGAACCCAGCGCACCCGGACGGCCCCACCACGGCCGACCGCCGCGGGGGCCTCCCCATCGGCACGGCCGGCCGCCGTGAGGGCCTCCTCATCGGTCCCGGCCGCGGGCTCGATGGCGCCCTCCGCCACCGGGTCCTCCGCGGGGGACGCGGGAGGGGAACCAACCGCCGTTCGGGGAAAATGGGGTTTTCTCATGTGGTGCTTCTGGGCACGGGGACCTGGGCCAGGACCTCCGCGGCCACGTCCTGGCCGGTCACCTGCCGCACCCACATCTCCGGGCGCAGGACCAGGCGGTGCGCGAGGGCCGGGACCGCGACCGCCTTGATGTCCTCCGGCGTCACGAACGACCGCCCGGCCAGCACCGCGTGCCCGCGGGCCAGCTGAACCACGGCCAGCGTGCCGCGCGGCGAGGCCCCGACCATGACCTGCGGGTGTTCCCTGGTGGCGTTGACCAGGGTGACCACGTAGGCCAGCAGGTCCGGGTGCAGCTGGACGGACTCCAGGGACTCGCGCATGGCCAGCAGGCGTTCGGCGTCGGTGACCTGGAGCGGGACCGGGGCGGCCGACCCGCGGGCGAGGCGGCGCCGGACCATCTCGGCCTCGCCCTCGGCGTCGAGGTAGCCGAGGCTGACCCGGGCGATGAACCGGTCGAGCTGCGCCTCGGGCAGCGGGTAGGTGCCCTCGTACTCGATGGGGTTGTCGGTGGCCAGGACCACGAACGGCCTGGGCAGCGGGCGTGTCACGCCGTCCGCGCTGACCTGGCCCTCGCCCATCGCCTCGAGCAGGGCGGCCTGGGTCTTCGGCGGGGTCCGGTTGATCTCGTCGGCGAGCAGCAGGCCGGTGAAGACCGGGCCGGGCCGGAACACCGCGTCGCCCGTGGCCAGGTCGAGCACCATCGCGCCGGTCAGGTCGGCGGGCAGCATGTCCGGGGTGAACTGGACGCGGGTGAACTCCAGCCCGAGCACCGTCGCGAACGTGCGCGCCATGAGCGTCTTGCCCAGCCCGGGCAGGTCCTCGATCAGGATGTGGCCGGAGGCGAGCACCCCGAGCAGGACCATCGTGACCGTGGCCCGCTTGCCGACGATGACCTGCTCCACCTCGGCGAGGACCCGCTCGGCCAGCCGCGCGGTGTCCGCGACCGCCGGTGTCAGTACGTCCGTCACGGTTCTCCCTCCAGAGCGGCGACGATGCGCTCGAGCGTGGCCCGGTCGACGCCCGGGCCGTCCGGGTCAAGCGCGTTCCCCGGTCGGCCCAGGTCGGCCACCGGCTGCGGCCGTCCCAGCGAGGCGGCCAGCCTGGTCAGCAGCGGGTGCAGGCCGTGCTCGTAGTGGCGCCGTGACATCTGCGCCCACTCCACGTCCGAGGCGATCGAGGCGTAGGCCGGGAAATCCGCCGCCCGGACCGCTGGCCCCTTTCGCCGGTGCCGCCGGTGACCTTTATCCCGAACGGCCCGTGGTGTCTCATCCCGGACCAGCCCGCGGGCCAGAACCAGGACGCCCAGCGTGGCGAGCGCGGCCGCGTCGACCAGGCCCGTCGGCCCGGCCGCGGCGTACCCGGCGGCGAGCGCCCCGGCGACCCCGATCACCGCGGCGGCCAGGGCGACCACGCGGCGGGCGCGGCTCACCGGCCGGCTCCCTCGGGCGCCAACAGGTCGGCGCGCATCTGCTCCAGCGCGCTCGCCGCCGCGCCCGAGTCGGCGCTGGTCATCGGCTCCGCGCTGTACCTGGCCCGGCGGAACAGGCCGGTCAGCACCTCCGGCGAGGAGGATCTGATGATCCCGGCGCCGGCCGCCCGGGCCAGGACCTCGGCGGGAGTGTCCGCTTCGGCCGGCGCGGAGCCCGCGGCGGCGAAACCGTGCTCCATCGCCGCGTAGCAGGCGATGATGGCGGCGCGGGGATCCGCACTGCCGGTCAGGGCCGCGTGCCCGGCGGCCAGGCTGTCCAGGATCCGGGCCAGGCGCGGCGACGGCCCGCGCGACCGGTCCGCGTAACGCCGGCGGCGGGACCACACGGTCATCGCGACCACGACGGCGATCGCGATCACCATCCCGGCGATGATGGGCCACGACGTGGCCGGGTGCTGGCTGCCCAGCCGGCCGGCCACCCCGGTCGGCACCACCCCGGGCCTGGAGGCCAGCCTCGCGGACGCGATGGCGGCCCGGTTCTTCTTGCTGAACAGCACGACGAACGGCGTGACCATCACGGCGATGGCGACTAGGACGCCGAGGGTCTTCGCCCACCACGGGAAGGGCGGCCGCGGGGGCTCGTCGGTGTCGGGGTTCTTCTTCCGCTCGGGTCGGGCCATGACGAGCACGATGATGAACGCGACCACCGCGATGCCCTCCCCGGTGGCTACGAGGATGGCGAGGACGGATCCGGTGACCCCGGCCGCGGCCGAGTGCGCCGCGCGCGAGAACGTGCCGTGCGCCCGGAGCCCGGCGACCGTGACCGCGAGCAGCACGGCGACCGCGGCGACCCGCGTGGCTCCCCCGGTGCGGCCCGCCGCCGCGGATCCCGGTGACAGGCCAGGCCGTTCGCGCATGGCTCACCCGCTCTCGCGCCGGCGGTGCCTCAGCCAGCTTATGCCGCGCGGGGAACGGCGGCCATCCCCCGCCGGGCGGGCCTACGGCTCCGGATGGTCAGGGAATCCGCACGTCGTGGTGCTGCCTCGCGAACTCCCGCTCCCCCTCGGTCAGGTCCGCCTCGCGGACCGGGACGACCAGGCTCCAGTGATGGCCGACTGGGCAGCGCTGCACCCTGGCCACCACCAGGTCCAGCGCCTTGAGCTTCACGCCGGGAATCCAGATCGTGGTGAACACGTGCCCCTGGCGGCACCGTACGACGACATCGGTGCCGAGCTTGTAGCCGAGCAGCCGCGCGACGGCGGTTCCTCCGGCGATCACGCCGATGGTGATCACAATCGGCGTAATGACTCTGCGTGACATCCCGTCATTATGGCACCCGGCGGATGAGGCGTTCAGGGCGAGTGGGCTGGCGGGCGCGCGGATCCCGGTCCCCGCCGGGCCACCCGGCTGCGGTACCGGGTGTCGAGGACCTGCGCCCCGGCGGCCAGCAGGCCCAGGAGGTCCAGGAGGACCAGCAGGACGGCCACCTTGACCACATCGGCGCTGGCGGTCAGGTAGCCGACCGACAGCAGCACGACCGGGATCGCGATCGCGACGACGGCCAGGGATGCGGCCGCCTCGACGTTGACCTGCTGCGGCGGCCGCGGGGCCGCGGCCGGGCTGGGGGGCAGGTCGGCGGTGACGGCGGCCAGGTCGGCGTAGGTCTTGGACGCGAACGCCTGGCCGATCCGGGTGTCCAGCTCGCCCTTGGTGAGCCGGCCCTGCACGAACGCGGCCTTGAGCGCGTCGATGACCTGCTCGCGGTCGGCGTGGGAGGCACGCAGGCGGAGGCGCTGGCGGTCTGCCGCGGACTTGTGGCTTCCTGGTTCTGTCACCACCGGCGCCCTCCCGACAAACACGTGCAGCCCCAGGGTAACCCGGCGGCAGCCGTGCGGACGGCCCCGGCCCCAGGCCTACGGCCTAAGGCCGACGACCTTTCACCGGATGTGTTCGGCTGGTTCTCCTATGTAGCAATACGGCGATAATAGGGCGTGGACGAACTGCGGAGCGGCGTGGACGAGCCTGCGGACAGCGGGCGCGAGCGCGGCGCACCGGAATCTGGTGCCGGTGAGATGGCGCTTCGGCAGCGCGTAGAGCCACGCAGCCGCACCGAGTACGCGGCCGACCAGGAGCAGCGGGCGGTCTCCGGGTGGGCGCAGGATCGGATGGATGCGCCCACCCAGGACCTGCGGCGGTTCGAGCCCAGGCGGGCGGGGTTGCCAGAGGTCAGCGCCGGTGAGGCCGCGGCCTACCTCGACGCTCGTCGCGACGAGCGACCCTGGCTGGCGGCCGTGTGCGGCTGCCCGCCAGAGGTACAGCGGATCTTCGCCGCACTGGACCAGGGCCGCGGTCACGCCCACATCCGCCACGAGGGCTGGGTCACCGAGGAGATGAACCAGCGGCGGGTGGCCTACCTGGAAGATCCCGCCCAGCTTGACGCGACCAAGCGTGCGGCGGGCATCGATGGCCTCTCGTCTGGTAACCAGCCGCACCGGTGCGGAAGCTTTGCCACGCGGATAACGGACCCTGAAGCCTTCGCGTTCGCCGTTACCCGCGCCGCCGAGCACCCGGACGTGCGGGCGGCGCTAGAGGCGGACTTCAAGGAGAGGCGGGCTCCCAGCCATGTCGTCCTGCCGATAGCTGACTTGCTGGGCTCCAGAGGCCACCGGTATTGCACGGGCTGGCAGTTGGAAGCGGTAGACGGCAGCGTGAAGGCGGCCCAGGCACGCCGGGACGCGTTCGCGGCGACACTGGCCCGAAATGCCATCCCAGAAATACCCGAGCCGAAGGTTCGGCCGGTAGGGACATTCGACGGGGGAACGATGCTCCTTACGTTCGGCCCCAATCGTGCGCGCAACGGGTATGAGATCGTCACTATGTATGTGAACCCGCCTGAGCACGGGTCTGGGAGAGATGCCAGGTGAATGAGGCTTACTGGGCGAAGCACCCGTCTGGGCCCTTCGCGACGCTGATCGAAGTGGCGGCAACTTACTGCCATCCCGAAGCCTACGACGGCTCCTACGCGGACCTTGTAGAGCGGACTCGTTCGCCAGATCCCGGCGATCTCGAGATCCGCGTGTTCAAAGAGCAGTTGCGGCAGGCGCTGGCCGATCCGGCTCGACTGCCTGACGACGAGTTGTTCAAGGCGGTGGATTACGGCGACGGAAGTGACGAGAAGTTCCTGCGTCGCTTGTGGCGCGACCTGTATGGCGATGAGCCGATCGGCAGGTCCTGAACTCACCTTCCAGACGGTCCGCGAATCGCGGAACGTCCGGCGCGGGCGTCTAGGCCGCGCCGAAGTCGAGGGACTGCGGCTCGTCGGGGAGCGGCGTGATGGTGATGGTGGTGGTGACGGGCGTGTCCTCGCTGGCCTCTTCGAAGCGCAGCCGGGCGAGGTCCACGGCTCCGGCGCCGCTCAGCAGCGCGCCGAAGAGCAGGCGCCTGGCCTGCTCCGCCACATCGAGCACGATGGCGACCTCGGTCCAGTCGGTGGTCCCGCGAAGCGCCCGGTCCTGCATATTGTCGAGTACGAGCGTCCCGTTGGGGTCGTCCACGCGCAGCCAGAGCCCGGCCCAGTCGGTGACCTCACGGGTGCGCATCACCGCGCTGTAGCGCACCCGGCGGCCCAGGTAACGGGGGGCCGCGATGGTTTGCACCAGCGCACCGAAGCCGTCGGGTTTGGTGACGGTAGCGCGCAGCCGCAGTTGCGCCACCCGGTCCTCGCCGTACGCGATCCCGGGGAGGATCCCGGCCTCGTAGTCAGGGGCCCGGCTGCCGGTGATGTGCCAGGGCGCCGGGAGCGGTTCGAGCTCCGCTAGGCCTTGCAGGTGGGCCAGGGCCTGGGTGTAGTGCTCGCCGGTTTCGGCCATGCGGGCGCGGACGAGTCGCTTGAGATCCTTGTTCTGCGGCACGGTGAACAGCCTCCGTCTCGATGACCGCCCCAACGCCCGTGGCCGGGCCGGCCCGATGACAGGCAGACGTCCGTTCGCCATGCATGAAACAAAGTCCGGGAGTGTGCCCCCCTTCGCCCCTGACCTGGCCCCGTTGGGGAAGGGCCGCCGGGCTCGGCGTCAGACCGCGCCGTTGCCCCCATCGTGGATCACGGGGCACGCCGGGTCAATGGCTTATCTCTACACTCGGTGGCGTGACCGGTCTTCCCACGCTGGTGGTGGTCAGCGGCCCCGCCGGGGCCGGCAAGACGACGCTGGCGCACCGGCTGGCCGAGGCCGTGGGGTGCCCGGTGGTCAGCCGGGACGAGATCAAGGAAGGAATGGTGCACGCCAGCCCGGGGTTCGTGCCCGCGGTCGGCGACGAGCTCACCGTGCGGACGCTGCCCGTCTTCTTCGGCGTGCTCGAGTTGCTGCTGCGGGCGGGGGTGACCACCGTGGCCGAGGCCGCCTTCCAGGACCGGGTGTGGCGGCCGCGGCTGGAGCCGCTCCGGGGCCTGGCCGAGTTCCGGATCGTGCACTGCGTGGTGGGAGCGGACGTGGCGCTGGAGCGGATACGCAGGCGCCGGGGTGAGAATCCGCTGCGCCGGGCGCACGCGGACTCGGCGGCTGGCTATGACGCGACACAGCGACTGGGCCACGGCACGTTCAACCGCGTCGCGATCGAGGCTCCTGCCCTTGAGGTCGATACGTCCGATGGGTACCGGCCCGGGCTCGATGAGATCGTCGCGTTCGTTAACGGCTAAGGTCCTGCGCTCCAGGAGGGAGCGTGCGGCCAGCGGACGGCCCACGCCTCCCCGGCCAGGTGACGGTGCAGGCGCAGGAGCGTCGAGCCGATTCCCGGGGACCCCTGCAGATAGGTGGTCTCCGGTGGAAGGTCCGGGTCGGGACGCCGGAACTCGTAATTGGACCACCGCATCCCGGACTCGTCCTCGATCGCGCGGCTCAGGATGTCGTCGACGAGGGTGACGGCGAAGGCCAGATCCTCGGGCCTGCCTTCCAGGCGGTGCAGGTCGAGGAAGAACTCGGCGACCCCGGCCGAGCCGCAGCAGCGGGCGACGTTGTCCCAGAACCCCGGCTCCCTGCGCGCGGGGATACCGCTCAGCAGGTCGGCCCGGGCGGCCCGGCGGAGCCAGGTTCTCCAGGTGGCTTCGCCGGTGGTCAACTCCAGCTGGCGGAACAGCCAGCCGAGCCCGGGCGGACCGTGGCACCAGCCCAGCGTGAACAGGTCCGTGCCGTCGGGTTCGTGGTGGTACGCCGCGCACGTGTCGTCATCGGTGCGGACGGTGGTCATGATCCACTCGGTCGCGGCCAGGCTGGCGTCCAGGAACCGCCGCTCACCGGTGACCTGCGCCAGGCGGGCCAGGAAGAAGCCGATTCCGGCGGCGCCGTGCGCGAAGTTCGGGAAACGGCGCTTGTTGCCTGGACGCATGGCCTCGTACGCCGGGCCCAGGGACCACCGGATTCCCGCGGGCGCCGTCTCCGCCTCGGCCAGCAGCCAGTCCCCCGCGCGGACCGCGAGTTCCACGGCCGCCGGGCCGAGGTAGTCGGCGCCCGGGGCCAGCATCAGGCACCCGATACCCGCGGTGCCCCACACCATCTCGGTCAGGCCGTGCCAGTGCACCCCGGTATCGGTGACCGACGCCTTCGCCGCGATCGTGTCGAGGACGCGTCCGGCCAACTGACGGGCTCGCTCATCACCAGCCACCTCGGCCAGCTCGGTGAGCACGACGACCCAGCCACCCACTCCGGTCAGCAGACCGCAGCCCGCCCATTCCTCCGCGGAAGGGCCGAGATGGTTCTCCATCCAGCGGGCACCTTCGCGCGCGGCAAACATCCAGCGTGCGTCGCCGGTGGTGCGGAATGCTTCCACGAAGAACATCGTCGGGGCGGCGGTGCCCCAGCCGAGCCCGGGATCCACGTCGGCGGATACTCCCGGCTGAACTGGCCAGGACCAGCCCTGCGGGCTACGGTCGGCGGTGGCGAGCAGCCACTCCCCGGTCCGCTCGGCGGCGGCTAGGTACGACACAACTCGCAGCCTAGGGCAGCGCTGTGGACCTGGGGTGGGGCGTCTTCGCGCTGATGGACCGCTGAGCCGGTCATCATAGGGATTGTGTCCGGACCTGGACCCGCCGCAGTGAGCGGCATCACCTGGTATGACATCCTCGGCGTGCTGCCCAGCGTCTCCGTGACGAAGATCCAGCGAGAATACGACGCCAAGGCGAGCCTCCTGCGGCCGGAGCTGATTTCCGGCGCGCCATCGACCGTGGTTAAGGCGGCCTCGCGGGCGCAGGGCATCCTCGACGCGGCGTGGCGCGTCCTGCGCGATCCGGTAGACCGGGAACTATACGACGAGGAGATCGGGTTCCGGCGAAGCGGCGAGGGGCTGGCCAGCCGGGCGAGCTTTCCCTCGGAGCCCGGGTGGGGACCGGCGGACTTTAGTTTCGCCGGCGGGTGGCGGGCCGCAGGACTGCTGGGCGCCCTGATGGCGATCGGTGACGCGCTGGCGTCGCATCCCCACCCGCGGGGGCGTATCCCCGTGCCCGACGTCCGCGGGCTGTTCTACTCGGTGTGCCTGGAGGTGACGGGGAGGCTAGGCCTGCAGGTCACCGCGGTCCGCCTGACCGATCGCCCCATGCCGGTGGACGGCCTGGTCGTCGACCAGTCGCCGCTGCCGCCGGCCACGGCGCACCGGCGCAGCGCGCTGACCGTCCAGGTGTGGCATCCGCCCATGCGGCATGGAGGCCCGCGGCCGGGCTAGCACCAGACGCCGACCTGTCGTGCCGAGCCTGCGGTAGCTGGCGGTCAGGCCGACGGCAGCGGCCCGCCCGACCGCTTATGGCGCCGTGCGTCGACCTTCACGCCTACCGTGACGATCGGGGCCACCAGCAGAGTGACGGCCGCGATGATAAAGGCCATGAACGCCAGGCTGTTATCGGGGTTCGTCAGCAGGATGGCCGCGACCACGCTGGCGGCAGCGATGGTCACGCCGATGCCTACCCGGACGTCCTTGCTCGTCGGCGGCCTGGCCGGAGCGGCCATCCCGCCCGCGGGAAGGTCTGCGACGAGCGCGGCCAGCTCAGCCCGGGAGCGCGCCACAGAGGCCTGGGCCGTCCGTTCGCAGTATTCGTCCGCGGTCAACCGGCCTTGCCCCAGCGCGTCTTTGAAGGTGCTGGTCACCTGCACGCGATAGATGGGGAGGAGATGGCCATCCTCCGCGTCTGCGGCAGCGTCGCTTCCGGGCTCGATCATCCACGCTGGCTGCGGCGGCAGTTGATGGCCTGAGCGCTTCCCGAGACGGGAGGCGACCATCACGGACAAGCCGAGCATCCAGAAAACGGCGTAGGTGATCGCGGAGTAGGTGACCACCTCCCTGACGGTGAGAGGACCGGGGCCGCCGGGGAGGGCGGCCAGCGTGATGAGGCCCGGGAGGATCAGCGCGTAGACCACGCCACCGGCGACCCTCGTCGCCCGCCAAGGGTCGCGCGGGTCGCGTGAGGGCCTGGCTCGGGTGAGCGCGAGGGGGATGTCGACGGTCACCTCGGCCAGTTCCGCGTACGTCCGGGATGCGTACGCCTGATCCACCCGCGCGTCGAGTTCATCCGCGGTCAGCCGACCCTGGACGAACGCCTCCTTGAGGATGCCGATCACCTGCTCGCGGTCGGCGTGGGACGCGCGGAGGTGCCCGTCAGATCGTCCTGCGGCGGCTGTCGTATCGCCATTCCCCGTTATCACGGCACCTCCCCACCAGGATGAAGGGAGCGTAACGCCGTTACCGGGCCGCTGGCTATCCCGGGGCTTAGACGGGGTATTCGGCGGGAGTGGTGCTGTAGGTGCGTCCGGCCGGGGTTCGCCAGACTAGAACTCCTGGGCTCGGTTGTTCGAGTTTCCATCCCTGGCTCTGCTTACACCGATGATGGTGACGACAGAGCGGGGCGAGGTTACATTGGCATGTCAGACCGCCCTCGAGCCAGGCGACCGTATGGTCCTTGTCGCATCGGGCGGCTGGGCGACCGCAGCCGGGTGCGCAGCACCGGGCGTTGCGGGCGTTGATCAGGTGCTCCAGCTTGCGGCTCGGTTTGTAGCCGGTCTCGGCGCGGGAGTGATCGCAGTGGCCCCGGGCGATCGGGGCCAGCCGGACCCGCAGCCCGGTCAGGTAGTCCCGCGCCCCGGCTCCGGGTGGCGGGTCCGGGTCGGGAGGGTCGCCGTGAGGCCAGACGCCGCCGGCGGGGCCGGGTGCGGGCGGCGGGGGGTGGCGGCCGCGGGCGCAGCCGTGCGCGGCCGCGGTCCCGTCGGGGTGCAGCGCGGTCACGCACCACCGGGTGTCCGGGTGCCGGGCCACGGCGGCCACCAGGTCCCTGGTCGCCGGGGCGTCCAGCAGCCCGAACCCGCCGACCTCCCCGGGCAGCTCGCCCTGGCCGAGCATGGTCCCCGCCGGGACGGTGATCGTCACCTGCGCGGCGATGTTGGGACCCGAGTCCTGGCGGCCGACGGGTCCGGGCCTCGGGCCGCCGTCCCCGCCCGGACCGCTGCCGCCGCTCCCGTCCGGGCGGCCGTCATCGTTTCCGTCTGGCGGGCCGGACGGTCCGCCGGGTCCCGTGCGGATGTCGCGTTCCTGCAGGAGGTCTAGGTAGGCCTGGACCCTCAGTTCCCGGAGGGTGCCGGGCAGTCCCGCGGCGCGCAGGTCGTGGGCGCGCTGGTCCACGTGCTGCCAGGACGCGAGGACCTCGTCGGAGGGCAGTTCCCGGGCGATCATCCCGCCGTTTCCGGAGTCCTCGCGGAACCGGCGGACGTGCGCTTCCTTCCGCGCGGCCTCCTTGCGGCGGCGGGCGCCGTCGGGGTCGAGCCGCAGGACCAGGCGGTGGGCGGCGGCCCGCAGTTCCCCGAACGTCTTGGACCCGGCCGCCGCGGCCAGGATCACGTCGGCCCGCGCGACGTCTGCCGCCGTCAGCACGCGGGTCACGTCTTCGATGATCCGCGCGTGGACCGGGTGGATCCGGCCGGCCGCGAGGGCGGCGAAGGTCTGGGGCAGCCGGTCCGCCACCGCGCAGGCGTAGATGATCTGCTCGTGCGCGGACTGCCGGGTCAGGTGGAACGCGAAGGACATCTCGTCAGCGGCGAAGATGCTGAACGCCGCGCCCTCGGAGCCGCCCGGTTGCTGGCCGCGGTCCCGAGTGGGGGGGCGGCGGGCAGCGAACTCGCGCACCGCGGCCATCTGGGTCCAGGCGGTCCTGGCTTCCATCCGCCGGGCGGCGGAGATGACGCCGATCAGCTGGTTATCGGACAGGGCCGCCAGCCCCTGGCCGTCCTCGCCGGTGATCGCGTGGACCGCGGCGGCCAGCAGCGGGCCGGGCAGCGTGGTCTCCATCGCGCCGTCCTGGGCGAACCCGGCGACGTCCGTGTCCTCGGCCGGCAGGCAGATGAACAGGCCCTGGACCGCGCCTTCCGGCGGCACCTCGTACTGGCCCGCGTCTACCTCGGCGATCCGCGCGGCCATCGCCGCCTCAGGATCCCAGTCGTCCGCAGGCCACCCGTCAGGCTCCTGGCCGTCGCCCTCCAAGTCGGGGAACGGGTCGCGGGGCATGCACCACCGTCCGTTCGGCAAAAAAATCGATCAAGCAGATGAGAACAGTATATCGAACTTACGAGCTATTAACAAGGACTATTCGTGCGAGAATCGGACTGCTGGTGGGCGGGTGGACGTAGGCGGTGGCGGGCGCCGCGGATGGCCGTGGGCAGAGGCGGGGGCGGGTCGGATCGGCGCCGGGATTCATGTGATCAACGGCGCTGGCGGTCAGGGGTGAGCTGCACGCCGGGCTACCGGGGCGTGGTGCACGTGGGGTGACGGGGTGGAGCGGGTAACGTATGGCGCGTGACGGATGCGGTTCGGGGTCGGCCGTCGCCCCTGGGGGCGACGGTGCGCGACGGCGGGATCAACTTCGCGGTTTCGTCCGGGGTGGCGCAGGCGGTCGAGGTCTGCCTGTTCGACGAGGGCGGAGGGGAGACCCGGGTCCGGCTGCCCGATTACGACGACGGGATCTGGCACGGGTTCGTGCCGGGGACCGGGTACGGGCAGGCGTACGGGTACCGGGTGCACGGGCCCTGGGATCCGGCGCACGGGGTGCGCTGCAACCCGGCGAAGCTGCTGCTCGATCCCTACGCGCGGGCGGTCCGCGGGCAGGTCGCGTTCGGACCCGAGGTGTACGACTACGACGCCGCCGATGGGGGCGCGCCCAGCTCGCTGGACTCCGCGGGGCACGTGCCGCTCAGCCTGGTGGTCGACGGGGCGTTCGACTGGGGGGACGACGCGCCGCCGCGGCGCGACTACGCGGACACGGTCTTCTACGAGGTGCACGTCAAGGGCTTCACCATGCGGCATCCGGGGGTCCCCGCCGAGCTGCGCGGCAGCTACGCCGGGCTGGGTCACGAGGCCGCCCTCGAGCACCTGACCAGCCTCGGCGTGACCGCGGTGGAACTGCTGCCGGTGCACCAGTACGTGCCGGACAACTTCCTGCTGCAGCGGGGGCTGACCAACTACTGGGGGTACCAGAGCATCGGGTACTTCGCGCCGCACCTCGCGTACTCCGCGGCGGCCCGGTCTGGGCCAGCAGGGTCCGGTCAGGCGGGGGCGCAGGTCGCCGAGTTCAAGGCGATGGTACGAGCCCTGCACCGGGCGGGGCTCGAGGTCATCCTCGACGTGGTGTTCAACCACACCGCCGAGGGCGGGCAGTCCGGGCCGACGCTGTGCTTCCGCGGGCTCGACAACGCGGCGTACTACCGGCTAGACCCGGCCGACGCGGGCCGCTACTACGACACCACCGGGACCGGGAACACGCTGAACGCCGGAAGTCCGGTCGCGCTGCGGCTGATCATGGACTCGCTGCGGTACTGGCTGACCGAGATGCACGTCGACGGGTTCAGGTTTGACCTCGCGGCCACCCTGGCCCGCCAGGATAGCGGGTTCAGCAGCGCCTCCGCGTTCTTCGACCTGATCGCGCAGGATCCGGTGGTGTCGCAGGCCAAGCTCGTCGCCGAGCCGTGGGACGTCGGGCAGCTGGACAGCTACGACCTGGGTCGGTTCCCGACGCTGTGGCGCGAGTGGAACGGCAAGTACCGGGACACCATGCGCGACTTCTGGCGCAGCCAGAAGATCGGCGGCCTCGGCGAGTTCGCCACCCGGTTCGCCGGCTCAGCCGACCTGTACGGGGACGACAGGCGCCGGCCGACCGCGTCGGTGAACCTGATCACCGTGCACGACGGGTTCACGCTGCGGGACCTGGTCTCCTACGACACCAAGCACAACGAGGCCAACGGGGAAAGCAACCGGGACGGCGCCGAAGACAACCGCTCGTGGAACTGCGGGGCCGAGGGGCCGACGCCGGACCCGGAGGTGCTGGCCCTGCGGGCCAGGCAGTCGCGGGCGATGCTGACGACGCTGCTGTTGTCGTTCGGCGTGCCGCTGCTGCTCGGCGGCGACGAGCTCGGCCGCACCCAGGGCGGGAACAACAACGCGTACTGCCAGGACAACGAGACCTCCTGGTTCGACTGGTCCGCGGTCGATACCGACCTGCTCGCCTTCACCACGCGGCTGCTGGCGTTCCGGCGGGCGCACCCCGTGTTCCGCCGCCGCCGGTTCCTGACCGGCGCCGAGGCCTCCGAGCTGGGCTGGTACACGCCAGCCGGGACGGAGATGACGCCGGGGGACTGGGCCGACCCCAACGCGCTGGCGCTCGGGATCTACCTGGACGGGTCGGACGACCCCGACCAGGGCCCCGACGGGCGCCCGCTGGTCGACGACGACTTCCTCGTCCTGGTGAACGCGTGGTGGGAGCCGATCGGGTTCTCCATCCCGGTGACCCGGGCGGGCACGCAGTGGCAGCACGAGCTCGACAGCTACCAGCCTGCGGCGCCCAGCGGGCCGCCGCAGCGGGCTGGCGCCCAGGTCACGGTCGGTCCTCGCTCGGTGTGCGTGCTGCGGGGCGCCCTGGCGAACCCGCCGCCCCCGTCCACACCTGGGACTCCAGCTGGGCCGTGATCGAGGTTGACGCAGCGGGCCGATGCGGGCTCGCGTGCGCTGGCGACGGCGCGGCCCAGGCCATCATGGCGAAGGCGGCCCCGACGATCAACAGGCCGGTCACCCCGGTGAGCCACGTCCTGGTGGCATGCTCCGCGCGTACGACAGCACTCATTCCCCTGCGCCCCGATTCCCGTTACCATCCCCGTACCCTTCATACGGTAGTGACGAGGTAGGACATTTCCGATGGCGCTAGCCCCCGGATTCGGAAGGGGGGTTAGCCCCCTCATTCGATGCGGAAGGCGGACCGAGCCGATGACATCAGCGATTCCGGTGATCGATCTCGAGGCGGCCGGCGCGGGCGACCGCGCGCAACTCGACGCGATCCGCGCGGGGACGGAAGACCTGGGCGCTCTCCAGGTCGTGAACCACGGCGTGCCGGGGGACCTGATCGACGACCTGAACCGGCGGATGGCCCGGCTGCTCGCCCTGCCGCGATCGGAGAAGGCCAGGCTGGCCAGCCCGCACCCCTACCGCGGCTGGCGGCAGTGGCCGGACGACTTCGGGCACCTCGAGCTCGAGCGGTTCAACGTGGCCCAGTTCGACGGGATAGCGGACGCGAGCGCGGCGGGGGTGCCCGACGAGTACCTCGGCCTGTACGCGCACGCCAACGCCTGGCCGGAGGACGACCCGGCGCTCCGGGAAACGGCGTTCGGGTATATGGAGGCGTGCCGGGAGCTTGCCGGTCGCATGCTCGGGCTGTACGCCCGGGCGCAGGGCCTGCCGGAGGACACGTTCGGCCTGGGGCGCGTGCCGCACTTCCGGCTGACCGTGAACGACTACCCGACCTGGGCGTACCCGGAGGACGAGGCCGGGGACAAGCTGCTGCTCCTCGAGCACGCGGACGACTCGGCGGTCACGATCCTGGGGCAGCAGGGAGAGTACGAGGGGCTGCAGGTCCAGGGGCCCGACGGGGACTGGAACCGGGTGCCGCTCACCCCGGGCGCGCTGCAGGTGTTCTCCGGGCACCTGCTCGCCCGGTGGACCGGCGGGCGGCTGCGCCCGGGCCGGCACCGGGTCCTGGCGGGCGGCACCGTCACCCGGCGGTCGACGGCGGTGTTCGTCTACCCCGCACTGCAGACGGTGGTCGAGCCGCTCGGGCCGTTCGCCGCGGGGCTGGGCTTTCCGCCGGTCCTGGTGTGGGACCACCTCAAGGACCGGGTCGCGGGCTACCTGGCGGAGTACGGCCGACCGGAGCAGATCGCGGCCTGGCGCGACGGGACGCCGTACGTCGCGGAGTTGGCGCAGGATTCGGCCGGCCGGTAACGCGCGAGCCCGGGCCACCCCGCGAGCCACAGGGCGCCGGTGCCGACTGGACTGAGGAGCGACGAAGGAGCGACGAGGGAGGGAGGCGCCAGTGAAGGGGATGGAGAGGTGGGTGGGGCCCGGAGGCGAGCGGGAGAGCAGAGCGATCGGGCGGTATCAGGACGGCGGGCGGAAAACCACGAGAATAGCGATTGCGGCGAGTAATTTGCTATTCTCGTGGTCTGCGCGTTACAGGCCGTGACCTGTGGATTAGCTGTTAATAGTCCGGTGGAAAAACGCCGCTACGTGCGGATAACTGCCCGGTTTCTGTGGATAGCGTGTGGATTTAAAAAAGAGCAAAAATAATTCAGGGAAAGCTCTTGCGCGGTACTCGCCGAGGCGGGTAGAAATGCTTTCACCGCAAGAAACGGGCACCGCCCCGGGGCAACTCGGGGGACGTGCGGGAGGCCGGGAAACCGGTACCCCGAACGGGCGCCTGGCCCTGGCGGGTGGATCCGGAGCGTCGGTGAAGCCAGGAAACTGGCCGATCCGGTGCGAGCGTCAGGGAAGTCGGGCGACTGGCCGATCTGGTGCGACGGAACCTGGCGAGGCCCCCTCCATCTCATACATGGGGGGGGCCTTGTTTCATTCTGCCCGACAGCGCCGCTTTTGCCACGAGCGACACGCGGGAATTCGCGAGCCTGCCATCCCCACGTAACCGCCGCGCCGGTGAATGGCCGCACGGCGCTGGGCTATCCCGTCGGGCCTGCCGGAAGCAGCGCCGACACCCGCCCCCTGGTCGCGATCAGGCGGTAAACGACAGGACCAGGGCCACCACCGAGATCGCGATGATCGCGGCGGTGACCACCCTGAGCTTGACCGGACGGCGGTAGGCCAGGCGGCCGAGCTCCCAGATCGCCGGGGAGACGCCCAGCAGGATCAGGCCGGGGATCAGCTCCTTCTTCAGGATGACGCCCCCGACCGCGGCGAAGGAAATCGCCGTCCGGGTCCAGGCCAGCGCCGTCCGCTCGCGGGCCAGGCCGGGGTCGAGGTCGGGCTGCCCGCCGGGGGTGGTCATCACCGCAGGGCCGAGACCAGCACCACGACAGCGGACAAGACCGCCATCACGGAGATGACTACGGCCATCAGCTTGGGCATGACAGACCTGGGCAGCGGCTCGCTGCGGCGCATGGCCCGCTGGCTCCTGGCCCATTCGCTGTACGCGGTCACCGCCACCACCGCACCGAACACGATGAGCGGCACGCCCAGGATGTGCCGGCCCCACGGCACGCCGGGGAACGCGGGCAGCAGCTGGACCACGCCGAGCCCGGCCACCACCAGGGCGAGCGCCGTCCGGCTCCAGGCCAGGAAGGTCCGCTCGTTGGCGAAGGTGAACCGGGGATCGGGTTCGGTGCCGTCGTCGCCCGCGGCTGAATCTGGTGAGTCTGCCATCGCAGGAGAAATCTTCCCAAAAAAGCGTTGGCGGCGGCAGGGCGCCGTCTTCATACCAGAGGGAGCCGGTCAGGGGGGCCGTAACCGAGGGGCGTGCCGGGGTCTGGTCGCCAGGGAACACCACGATCCCGGCATGCCCCGCCCCGTCCCGGCTCGCAGTCCCCCGACGCCTGCGGCGGCGAAGCTCGCTCCCTCAAGCTACTGAGCGTCCCTGATATTTCCGGCGCCGAGGCCGAGCGCGAGACGCGAGTCGGCATTCTGGTGCGCGACTACCGAGATCATGTGCAGGACGGCCTGTTCCGGGTAGCCCAGCGATCGCAGGTGCTTGAGGTCTGCCTCCTCCATCAGCCAGGGCTGGCGGCTGAGCTTACGGGCGAACCTGATCAGCTGGTCGTCATCATCCGACCCGGATTTGACCCCGTTGAGCTCGTCGACCCCTTCCCAGTCAGCCGCTTCTTCGGCGGCCACGGCGGCCAGCAGCCGACGTTCACGCTGGCCTATCGGCTCGTCGGCCTCCAATACGTAGGCCCGCCACGATGCCCAGGCGGCCTGCAACCTCTCGTGCCGAGGACGCCGACGGCCCCCCGCGCGCCTGCCGAACACGGCGGGCCGATCCGGCCGGGGCGCCGCGACCTGGCACACGTCAGGCTCGAAGGCGGGAAGCTCCGTGGGATAGTCAAATTCGATGCCGGTCGCGTCGGCCACCCTGGTGTAGTAGTTGAACAGCGAGATCACGCCGACGGCCGCCTCGATCTGTTCCTCGTCGAGTCCCAGCCGCCGCATGTCGCCCACCGTCTCCTCGGTGAGAGCCCACGGCTGCGCGGTCAGGGTCACCGCCAGACGGGCCAGGGCTCGCGCACGCGGGGCCAGGGACTCATCGTCTCCGCGGAGGACGGCCAACGAGGTGGCGGCATCGCCGCCGGCAACACGCAGAAACTCTGCGTGAGCGGACGTTCAATAGAAGCACTGGTTCGTACGCGACGTGGTACTGGCCAGCAGCTCTCGATCCACCCAAGGTAGCCCGGTGGTCGCCAGCGCAGCCGACACGCCGAACGTCCGGCGAAGCAGCTTAGGGTCAAGGCTGTGGGCCTGGATGATTCCCGCGACCTCGCCATGCGGAGCCCGGTAGACCGGTGGCATCGGCCGGTCGTCCATCGCGGCGTAGGCATCGGCCAGCGCTCCCGTCGCCTGCGCACGCGAGATGGTGGTAATACACGCCATAGGTGCATGATCCCATGAACCCGCGCAAAACGCCGCA
>Ga0187810_10000344_pt1 | contig 19101 bp, 15 predicted proteins | sample NC_wetland_sal_i_9_FD_132963 | JGI IMG/M metagenome (GOLD analysis project Ga0187810, IMG submission 132963) | Wetland sediment microbial communities from Neuse River Estuary, North Carolina, USA - ASW_5 | ecosystem: Environmental > Aquatic > Freshwater > Wetlands > Sediment | place: USA: North...
CACCTTCCTCGGCCTTGTGAATCAGAATGGTGTATTCCATGATCATCTCATTCCAGTAATTTCTCAAATTCTTCTTCGGTCAGCCCGGCTTTTTTAATGGCTGCTTTCAGTAACCCGATCTTCAGATCTTTGGGAACCGGGATGGTGATTAACGTTCCGTTGGGCGTTTTGATATTGACATGATATCCTTTACCCTGCCGGACATCTCCACCTGCTTTCGCAAAGGCACGGATGGCATCCTTGCCCTTGATGGTGTGGAGATGTGACACTGTTTCACGATCCTTTGTGGATTGTTGGCGCTTGTCATTCATCATCTTTTTGTCAAACAATCATAGAATGCTCCAACCAATCCATAACGGCGTTGCCTTTTGTGCCCTTTCATTTCAGAGAAGCACAACGGATCCGGACCAATCCGCTGGGTCCCACTCCACGAACGAGCGGCCCGCTCAACAACCTGGGCTTTCGCTTAAATACCATCCGGGAAATCTGGACGCGATCCGGGAATTCGCAGGATCGACGGGATCACCCTCGCAACTCAAAAAAAAAATTAAATTTTGTTTTCAAATCGTAAATCCCGGAAATAATCTGCACGAGTTGTTGCGCAGTTGCCGGATCAAATACTCGTGTCAAAGCGAGCCCGGCAACCGCAACCAACACGCTCCAGAAAATTTTCTTCACGTGCTCGTTCTTCCCGAACGCTTCGATCGCGGCATCGGTCTCAGCACCCGTTCCCTTCCGGATAATTTTTCGGCTGATAATTCTTAGTGGGACGGCAATCCCGGGCCGGTGAAGTCTGAAGGGAAGATCGCCGCCCCGCTCCGGACGCTTCGTGCACCGTCCGGCGCACTCGCTCCCGCTCCGCGGACCGGCTTGACCTGTTCGGAATTTCGCGTCAACTGATACTCCAGGAAATTTCCGGCATTCGCTCTTCTATCGAAATTATCCGGAAAAGAAAAAAGATGAGCTCGTATGAGCTGCACGAAAAAAAATTACCGGTAATTCTCTCTCTTGCCCGACGCCGGCTCGATCCCGGTCGGCTGGTTCCGGATCGTGCGTTCCTTCATGATCGCATAGACCTCGGCTGCGTTCTCTTTCGGGACTTCGACAAACGAGTACGAGTCGAGGATCCTGATTGCACCGATGGCCCGGCCGGGAATCCCGGTCTCGCCCGCGATTGCGCCGACAATATCCTTCGGCTGGACCTTGTGCAGCCTGCCGACGCCAAGGAAGAACCTGACCATGCCGACTTCTGCACCGGTGTCGCCAAAATCTATCTCTTCGCGCTTCTCTGCCGGCTCTTCAGTGCCGTGCTCCATCAGCATCTTGAGGAGCGACGCGGCGATCTCGATCGTCGAGGATTCGCCATCGCTCTCTTTCTCGATGATCCTGACGTAGTTCTCGAGCCCGCCCGCGGTGATCGTCTCGCGCATCTTCTCGAGCATGGCGCGGGTGCGGGTCTCGGCAACGTCGCTCTCGCTTGGGATCGGCATACGGGGGATCTGGATCTTTGCGTACTTCTGGATCTCGTGGAGCTTGGAGAAGTCCCGGTTCGTGACAAACGTAACCGCCCTGCCGGCCTTTCCTGCACGGCCGGTTCGCCCGATCCGGTGGACGTAATATTCAACATCCTGCGGGACTTCGTAGTTGATGACCATGTCGACATCTTCGACATCGATTCCCCGGGCCGCGACATCGGTCGCGATCAGGATATCGATCGAGCCTTTGCGGAAACCGCCCATGACCCGGTCCCGCTGGGACTGCTTCATGTCGCCATGGAGTTCTTCCGCCCGGTAACCGCGTGCCTTGACCTTGCCCGCGAGCTCCTCGGCTCTCCGCTTCGTGTTGCAGAAGATGATGGCGAGCTGGGGGTCGGTGAGATCGATGAGCCGGCAGAGAACGTCGAGTTTCTCCCGGTCCTTGACTTCGATGTACGACTGTTCGATCTTCGGGACCGTGAGCTCGGCGTACTGGACCTTGACAAACTCGGGCTTGTTCTGGAACCGTTTCGAGATGTCGATGATCGGCTGCGGTAAGGTCGCGGAGAAGAGCAGGGTCTGCCGGGTCTGCGGGATCTTCTTTAAGATCAGTTCGATGTCGTCGCGGAATCCCATATCGAGCATCTGGTCGGCTTCATCGAGGACGACAGTCTTTACTTCGTCAAGCTTCAGGGTACGGCGCTCGAGATGGTCCATGACACGGCCGGGTGTCCCGATAACGATCTGGACGCCGGACTGGAGTGCCCTGAGCTGGCGTTCGATCGGCTGCCCGCCGTACACCGGCAGGACTGATATGCGGGGCAGGTGGACGAGGAGCTGGGAGAACTCTTCTGCGATCTGGATTGCAAGTTCCCGCGTCGGGCACAGGACGATTGCCTGCGGTGCGCGCAGCGTAGGATCGATTTTTTCTATGACGGGGATACCAAACGCGGCGGTCTTGCCGGTTCCGGTCTGGGCCTGGGCGGTGACGTCGCGGCCGGTTTGGATTAAAGGTATGGCGAGTGCCTGGATCGGCGTGGGCTCTTCAAAGCCCATATCTTCTATTGCTTTTCCGATCTCACGCGAAAGGTGAAAATCGGAGAATTGTATACGAGTATTCATACTGCACCTTAATTTGGCGTCAGGGTTCTTAAGATGGCGCACATGAGCAACCTTGCTATTAAAATTTGCGCGGGATTTTCCCATTCCCTGCCAACAGAATACGATTAAATCCGGGTACCGGCTCGTGTTGTTGAATTTTTCCCGGCGAAGAATGTGAACAGGGCAACACAAAAACGATCGGCGCGCTATCATAACGCTGCAAAAAATAACGCTGCAAAAAAAAAGTGAAAACGAAAAACAAGAAAATTTTTCCCCACTCTTGTTACACGACGATTGTAAGGTCATCGGTCGCGGCGATCAGGCCCGGGCAGGATTTCCCGAATTGTTCCTGGACTGCCCGGCGCTCCGCGAGCGTTTTGTACACTTCGGCTCCGAAGTGCATCAGAGCGAGACGTTTTGCATTTGCCTTTTGTGCGATCCCGATCGCATCCTCCGGGTTGAGGTGGGGCCAGCCCGGGCTTGTCTCGCCCGGCTTGAGGGCGCATTCGGTGATAAGAAGATCTGCGTCGCGCCCGAGACGGACCGCGTTGTCGCAGACCCCGGTGTCGGTGCAGTACGTGATAACCTTCCCGTCGATTTCGAGCCGGAACCCGATGCAGGGAGCCGGGTGGATCAGCGGAAGGCATTCGAGCGCGAAGGGCATGGCGTGCCGGCCTTCTTCAAGCTCTTTGATAGTCACCGGGAATGGCAGCCGGGCGAACGGGACCGTGAAGGGTTCCGCGACAAACGTGTTCAGCACCGCGGTACTCCCGACCTGGCTGCAAACAGTCAGCCCTTTCCTGAATCTGAATTTGACGAGCGTGTGAAGCCCCGCGATGTGGTCGATATGGAAGTGGCTGACGAACAGGAACGCCGGTTTCTCCTGCGTAATATACCGGTCCGCTTTCGCGATCCCGTTTCCCGCATCGAAAATGATATCGTATTCTTTGGTCTGGACAAGGACCGAACACGTGTTGCCCGTCACGGTGTCGTACCACCCGTTGGTCCCAAGAAACGTCACCTGCATGATACCGTATTGGAATTCCAACAACAAAAGTGTGCAGGAAAAAGAGCGCGGCAAGAGTGCAGTAAAAATTGCGGTTTTCGATCGGCTTTTTATTCACCCGCATCGAAAGCAGGTTACCGGATATTCCGGAGGATGATTCAATGACCCGATCTTTTTCCTTATCCATTGTTATCGTGTTTCTTCTCCTGTGCCTCATGATCACGACCGCAGGTGCCGTTGTCCAGGAGGTCACTGTCAAAGGATCCGTTGCCACGGTCAGCGAAGCAAAAAATACCCTGACAATCAACAACCCCGCCCAGTATGGGTGCGTTTACCCCGCGAGCGGGCAGGCCATATGCTCGTACACCCCGATGAGTGTCTCGGCATTGACCGGGACAGTACCGAACGAGACCGCACTCACGCTGTTCAAGCCCGGGGACACCATCGTTGCAACCAGCATTGGAGGGCCCGGCGATACGTGGATAGCCCTTGCAAAGCTGTACGGATCCCGGCCGAACGAAGCGTACGTTACCGATATTGTCGGTGATCCGGGAACAATCCCGACGCCTCTTATCGGGAACTACACGCTGAGTCTCGCAACTACACCCGATTGCAGCCAGTGTTCCGGCACGACGTGCACCGCAACCGCATCGAGCGTTACCCTATTGAGCACCGGTATGAATGTCTTTGCAAAACCCCTTGCCCCCGGCCAGTCGTTCTTCTTCAACGCGAGGAATGACGGTTCGAGTGTTGCGGTCGCGTTCGTGAAAGGCCAGGCACCCTCAGATACATGCCCGCAGGTCCAGGCAGGAACGGTCGGCGGGGTCCAGCCGGTTTCCGTGTACATTGTCAACGTTGTCCCGCCAATCGGTTACAGCCAGGTAAACCTCCGCACCGCAACGACAACTCGCCCGGACGAAGCACTTCCTACGACTGTTGCCGTGTCAACCTCAGCTCCGACGGCAGTCTCCCCCTCATTGCCGATTCCGGCAACAACAACTACGAAGGCGGCCTCCTTCCCGTTCGTGGCCGGATGTGCTTTCGCACTTGCCGGACTTGTGGTGTTTTTGAGAAAGCACTAATTGAGAAAGCACATTGATCTTCTAACTTTTTTTAGAAATCCGGCTTTGAAAGATACAACTGCACCGGACCCGGGATACCAAAAATACCTAAATATCTTGGAGCGCCTGTATCATGGTTAAGTGACTGATATGCCCGGGAGTACGAACGAAAAAGTAAAAGTCGGCGTCCATGTCTCGATCGCCGGGTCGCTGGATCTTGCAGTCGACCGGGCCGAGGAACGGGGGTGCGATGCGTTCCAGATGTTCTCCCGCAACCCGCGGGGATGGAATTTTTCCCCGCTTCCCGATGAGGTCCGCGAGAAATTCCGGCAGAAGATCGGATCCACCGGGATCATCCCGGTCGATCACATGCCGTACCTCCCGAACCTTGCATCGCCGAATAAGGAAAATTACGACAAGTCCATCGCAACGCTCAAAGCCGAACTGGACCGGTGCGAGAAACTCGGCATCCGGTATCTTGTCACGCATCTCGGCCATCATCTTGGGGACGGGATCGCCGGTGGGCGGAAGCGTGTTATCGATGCGATTAATATCGCGTTTGAAAGTTCAGCCGGTTCCACGATGCTGATCCTTGAGAACACGGCCGGGGAGAAGAACAGCGTCGGGAGCAGCTTCGAACACATCCGGGGAATCATGGACGGCATCGAGAATTCCGGCCGGGTGGGGGTCTGTCTCGATACCTGTCACGCGTTTGCTGCCGGCTATGAACTGCGGACCGAAGAAGGGATCGCAGAAACCCTTCAGCAGTTCGATGAGCTGATCGGCATCAAAAATCTCCGGGTCGTGCACCTGAACGACTCGAAGGGCGACCGGGGGAGCGGCCTAGACCGGCACGAGCATATCGGTATGGGCTTTATCGGGGAAGACGGGTTCCGGCGCATCCTCCACCACCCGGTTTTTGTCGGGATCCCGCTCATCTGCGAGACACCTATCGATGAGCGGCGCGATGACCGGGGAAATATTGCAAAAGTCCGCGAGCTTGCGGCGTGATTATTTTCCGTTCACGTACCGGTGCTGCTCTGTGGTGACCGGCTCCGGCTGCTCATAGAACTCTGCGAGGTGGGTGCGTTCCTGCACATCCCCGACTGCGTTTTCAAGTTCTTTTGTCAGGGCAACACAACCCGGGCCATGCGCTCCTTTCACCGTCACCTGCACTTTTCCTTCATTGTCGATCGTAATTTCCATCTCCTGTATTTCCATTGTATTACCTCCTGTTCATTTCAGCCGGAACACCGGCGCATCTTTTTTCACGATTATTCCGGTCGTCACATCCCGTGCCGTGATGCACAGGCGCTTGCTCCCGTCGATCGTGAACGTAATCTCGAACCGCGGCTCACCCTTCAGTGCCGGCGGGGACGCAACGAGAAAGACCGGTTCGTTCCGGTTCACCCATTCTGTGGTGCCCGGCGCGTTCGAATCCGGTGGCGGGCCCGCAAGCCGTACTCCACCATCCATTGCTCCGATGAGCTCGATGCCGGCATCGGGGGAATTCCCCTGCCCGCTGCCGATCCGGCAGAGGGGAATCCCGAGATGTGTCTGGCCATCGTACGCTGCGCTGATCGTGATCCGCGCGACCTGCCCCGCGCTCGGGTACCGGGTACCGTTACGGACGAGGAACCGGTACCGGTGCTCCCGGGCAACCGGGTCCCAGTACCGGAGCGCGTAGTCGTACCGGATGCAATCTTTTTCAAGGGAACAGGCCGCAATGGCTGCGCCTCGTGCAGCTGCATCCAGCGGATGATCGGAGAGCACCGGTTTTTCCGGAAACTTCTCCCGGACAATTGCCTGTACTTCGGGAAATGCGGAGATCTCCCCGGTCATGAGTACCGCAGTTACCTGTTCGGGATCGAACCCGCGGAGCCGGGCTGCTGACAATGCCCGGCCGATAGTTCCGGTTATTGTTGCGGGCAGACTGTGCTCACGGAATAATTCGAGGAGATCGGCCCGCTCCAGCCGGGCTGTGATTTCCAGGGAGGCCGGGTCCGCGAGCTTCAGTGAAGACTCCCCGTTTGTCACAAGCTCTTCCCGCATCCGTTTCGATTCGCGAACGAGCGAAGGAAGGATCCGCTGCACCCGTTCGTCTTCTGAGTAGAGCCCCTGTTTTCCGGGCAGCGAATGGGCGAGCCACGAATCGATTCCGCCATCAGCCAGGTGTTCCGCTGCACGTCCGAGTATCCGCGAACAAATCCCGGAGTTTTCGGGATCATCATCGCGTGCGGCAACGAGAACATCGAGCGAGTCAACTGTCAGCTCGATGATCACTACGCACGGTGAGCCTGTGGCCAATGGTATCCCGTAGCCCTCTGCGATCGCGGCCGCATCATCGATAGTACCAGATGCCTTCACCCCAGCCAGTGCGGCAACCGACCGGATCCATTCCGTGTACGCCGGTGGGCTTTCCGGAGGAACCGTGAACAATACCCGGGTTGTTGCCGGATCCCGGTTTTTCATGGCTACGGAGAGAACCGCGGAAAGAAAATTGCTTCCTGCCTGCCGGTACCCGATCTGCTCCCCGTTTCCGACCGGGATCTGCACGGAACTGTTCCCGACAATGTAATGCTGTATCCACCGGGCGGTCGCGGGATCTTCCCTGATCCCGCACATCTCAACCTCATCGCCGATGATGAACGAACCATCGTTCCGGTAATGGATCAGCGAAGGAATGACCGGTGTACCGTCCCCGTGATCCGAAGACGGAATAATCCGCGACCATCCCGGAAAATCCAGGGCCCGGCTCACGCCCGGCAGGTCACCTGCATCGGGCGGGACGACGACCGTACCGTTCCTGCCAAAATCAACGCCGAGCACACTTCCGGGGATATCGTTGTCATCTGTCATCCGGTCACCCCACAATCTGGATATCGTACATCCCTGCTTCGCACAGCCCGGCACACAATTCGATCTCGTGCCTGAACCTTCCGGCAATCATCAGCCGGAGGAAGTTCCACTGTTCTTCTGTTTTTCCCGGGGGAGCTGCGCTCTGGTAACCGGAAACCCGGGAGATATCGCTAATGGCAGTCTCTGAAAGGAATTTTTTCCACGGAAGCTTCCAGAGTTTTACCATGCCGTCCCGCCCTCCTGTCACCATGGTCCCGCCATCGGGTGTCATCACGATCCCGGTTATCGATCCTGCATGAGCTGAAAAGGAATGCGCGATCTTCCGCTCCTCACAGGAGATGAAGGCAAGCAGCCCGGAGTCGTACCCGGCCGCGAGCATCCGGCTGTCGCGGGTGAACGCAAGCGAGGTCGCCTTCCCGGAAAAAGCTGCAATCGACCATACGGGTTTTCCGTCGGGCAGCCGGTAAAACCGGATCGTGTCGTCAACACCGGCAGCCGCGAGAATTTCCCCATCCGGCGATATCGCAATGACACTGACTTCTCCCTTAGTGTCTCTGATGACCGCAACGGCCTTCGTGTCATCCATGTTCCAGATCCGGACGGAGCCGTCGTTGCTGCACGATGCGAATTTTTTCCCGCCAGGAGCGACGGCACACCCGGTAACGTTGCTCGTGTGGCCCGCCCATACCCTCACAGGTTTTCCTTCCGCAGGACCCCAGCATCGCATCTTCCCGTCCCAGCCGCCGGCAAGCAGGTATCCCGTACCGGGAACAAACGCGAGGCATCGCATGGTTGTGGAAAATCCCTCAAGGACCGATACGAGTGCGCCGTCTGCCGGGTTCCAGAGGTGCAGCGTGCAGTCCCTCCCGGCACAGGCAACGATTGTACCCTTCCCGTTGACTGCAATGGCACCGACTTCCGTCGTGTACATATCGCTCGTGAGGATCAGGTTTCCCGAATCGGTGAACTGCCTGACGGTCCCGTCCGAGTATCCTGCAACAATAATCGCGGTATCTTCGATAATTGCGAGGCTCGTGACTTCTCCGGAACGCCGTAAAAGAGTCTGAACGATCTCGCGTGACGGGATGTCCCAGAGTCTCGTGGCCCCGTCCCAGCCGGCGCTGAGCAGCCGGTTTCCTTCCGGGGAGAGGGTAACCGAAGTCACCGCACGCTTGTGTGCTTTCAGTTCCCAGACGGGTTTTGCCTTCCCGGCCTGGATTACCCGGATAGTGCCATCATCGAAACCGATGACAAACAGGTTCGCATCCGACGAGAACTCGCAGCAGGTTGCATGCCGGCGATAAATTGGTATAGACCGGAGAGGAGCCGGCTGATCCCTGTCCCAGATCTGCAGCACCTGGCTTTCGTTTACGGTTGCAAAATGGGATCCATCCAGTGAGATTGCTGAAATGGTGACTTTTCCGGTCTGGCCGGTAAACGTGCGGATTCGGTTTCCCGATCGTGTCTCCACGATCGCCGAAGCGCATTTGCCGATGACAATTCCTGTTTCTCCTTTTTGATCCAGCGAGATTGATCGTACGTCATCGCCGGATGCCGGAATCACGTTTCCTGAACCATCCGCGATGTTGATGAAGCAGAGCGAGCTACCGGTTACAGCGGCCAGGGTCGAATCATCGGCTGAAACTGCAAACGAGCTTATTGGGCCACCGCTGAGCTGGACTGTCCATTCTGTGGATCCGTCCTGCAACCGGATTAATGTAATCCGGCCGGATTCATCGCCGGTTACCATGAAACCGCCATTATGGGTTACTGCAAAAGCCGGCGTGCCCTCTTCGCTCCGTTCATGCTCCCCGGCGAGGAGACCGGACCCGGTGTCCCAGCAATGAAGTCCTGACGAACCGGTTCCCCCGACAACGTACCGGCTGTCGGGAGTTATCGCAAGTACCGTGATCGTCCCGGTCCCCGCCATGAACGTACGGAAGAGACGGCCGGATAGTGCGTTCCAGACAAACACCAGCCCGGTGCTCGTGCCGGTCGCGATGTAATCGCCATTCCGGGAGAATGCACATCGCATGGTCTGGCCGTTATCGGCGGTAATGGTCCGGATCGGAGCATAGTCAGGGAGAGGATACTCCCATGCAGCCGGGAGTGCGCGACACAACTCGTTCAGGATCGATTCCTCATCAGTCGCGGGTTTCCAGCCGGAAATTTTCATTGCATAGAGAGCGGAAATGGCAAGGGGAACCGGACACGAGAAGATCTGTTGCCAGAGTTCCTCCCACTCTTCGCTCATGATCATGCCGGTGATGATGATGTCCCATTCTTCGTAACTCCATGATTCTACTCCGTGGATGTGCGACTGTTTCCGAAGCGCGGTTGAAAACCCGGCCTGCATCTCAAATTTTTTTGCAGCATTCCTGATCGTTTCCCGGACGTTTTTTTCAGCAGCTGCATATCCCTGCGCGAGAAGCGAGCAATGGTCGGAGCCGAGCGACTCGAACTTCTCGCGCTGGCCGGTTCCGAAGAAAAAAAGTGCTTTTGCCGTACGATCAGCGGGGACATACGCACACTCTACTGCACAACGAGCGAGTGATTCGTCGCCCCGTTTCAGGACTTCGTTGCAGAATGCATTGATCGCGGGGGCGGTCCGGAGCGAGCGCAGGGCGTTCAGCGCAGCGTCACGCTCGCAAGGATCACCAGGATCGGTACCAGTAACGATGTCACAGAGATTGCGGATAGCATCCGTGTCTCCCAAAACCGCCCGTTCCCCTGTTTTGCGGGCAAGCCGCCGGAAGAACCACCGGCCGATCAAGGGGGAATTGCGGGAGATCATGCAGTTCATGAATTAACCGGTTCGAATTTTTCAAGGGGGATGGTCTTCTCCGAAAACCGTTTGGGCTGGACCTGCGACGAGGCCGAAACTGCTCGTCCTTCCGCAAGCCAGGTCCGCAGCGCCGTAACCGTCTCGCGCTGGGAGACCGAGAGCGGGACCTGTTTCCTGATGCAGGCGAGAAGGTCTTCTGTTGTCACTCTCCGGAGATTCTCGTTGAACGCGAGATACATCGCGTCGATGACGATCTGTTCGATCTCTGCACCGACATACCCGTCACTTGCAAGGGCGAGCCGCCCGAGGTCGTACTCGGCCGGCAGGCATTTGCGTTTTTTCAGGTGTACGGAAAAAATTTCCCTGCGTTCGGCTTCGCTCGGGAGGTCGAGGAAGAAAATTTCGTCGAACCTTCCCTTCCGCAGGAGTTCCGGGGGAAGTGCAGAGATGTTGTTCGCGGTCGCGACCACGAAGCAGGGCGCTGTCTTGTCCTGCATCCAGGTCAGGAGATGGGCGAAGACCCGCTGGCTCGTCCCGGCATCGCCACTGCCGAACGCGAACGCCTTCTCGATTTCGTCGACCCAGAGGATGCAGGGGGAGATAGTCTCGGCAAGCGAGAGCGCCCGCCGGGTCCGTTCTTCGGATTCGCCCACGAGGCTCCCGAAGAGAGCACCGACATCGAGCCGGAGGAGCGGGAGGTGCCAGAGGTCCGCGATCATCTTCGCGGTCAGGCTCTTGCCGGTGCCGGGAATGCCGATGAGCGCGATCCCTTTCGGTGCGGGGAGACCGTAGTCCCGCGCCTCCTGCGTGAAGGCACGTTCCCGGAGCCGGAGCCATTCCTTGAGTACGGCAAGGCCCCCGACGTTCTCTGAAGACTCGGTCAGGCTGTAGAACTCCAGCGCATCCGACTGGCTGAGGATATCTTTTTTGTCAGCGATGATGGCATCGATGTCCCGGTCGTCGAGATTGCCGTGCGTCACGATCGCTTTCGAGAACGAACGCCGCGCCTGGTTGAGCGTCATGCCGAGCGCGGCCTGGATCAGTTTTTCCCGGCCGGTCTTCGAGAGGGAACTCGTGATCCCGCTCGTCGTAAGAAGGGTATCGAGATCCTGCGAGAGTTCTGCCATGTTGGGCGGGGGAAAATGGACGATGACGGCTTCGTCCCGGATCTCGTCCGGTATCTTCGGGGTCGGGGTGATGATGACAATCGTCCGGCGGTTGTACCGGAACTTCTGGGAGAAGTTGCGGATCTTCCGCTTGACCTGCGGGTTATTCCAGAACTCGTGGAAGTCCTTGAGGACGATGACGGCATTCTCATCGCTCTTTCCCAGATCATCGAGCGCCATGAGCGGGTCGCGTGACTGGGCAACGAACCCTTTGTTGCCAACAACAACACTGAATCCTTCGATGGTGTCCCACGCGAGGCACTGTCTCGGGGGTTCCCATTTCTCGCAGACCTCTTTTATCTGGCCGATAACCCGCTCCTCTTCGGGAGTCACGACAACGATCAGCGTGACCCGTGCCCGAAGCGAGATGTTCAGCCTACGGGAAAAGTCCGGTTCGCTTCGCGGCATCTACGACCATCTCCGCACGACGATCCTCACGGTCCCGTTCTCGTCCTCGGTCTGCGATACGACTTCAAACCCGTCCTTTGCTGTCTGTTCGAGCACCATCTTCTTTGCGTACTCCTTCTGGATTGTTTCTGCCTGCACTTTCAGCTCTTCGGCGATCTTTTTCTGGCAGGTTCCGGTAACGCCCCACCAGTCAGCGATCATGTCATAGCTGCCGTCCGTGTTTTTTACAAACCCGATACCGTAGCCCCGGGTTTTCCCGGCTGCGATATCCACCGCATGCCGGCCGTGGTGGCCTTGGATCGTTGTATCGGTCCCTACGTTGAGGCCCATTTCCTCCAGGCACCGGATAAGTACTTCGCGGTGCCTGAATTTTGTCCGGATGCGGCTGAAATGTGACATGTCTTGTTACTCCCCCCTGCAGCAGGAATCGATCTTCCCGAGAAAACCGCGGGCAGGAAACCCGGAGACCAGGATCTCTCCCTCCGGTGAGATCGTAAGTTCGATGTCTTTGCTACCATTTTGTGGTGTGGGCTGGACCGGAATCCTGTCGGTAAGATGAACGAGCGTTTGGTTCGAGGAAGCGATCAGCCCCCCGGTGTCGCAGTGCAACGAAGGAATATACGGCCCCGCGATGAGAAGATCGGTCACCGAAAGAAGGTGGTTCCACGATGAACGGTTCTTTTTTGAGAGGTATTCGTACGTGAACCCGGTGAACGTGATGATGGAGAGACCTCTATCCTTCAGTTTTTCTCCAAGCACTGCAAGCGACTCCGCCTGCGCGAAAGGTTCTCCCCCGGAAAATGTGACGCCATCCGGTTGAAGGGAAGTCATGATCCTGCCATAGATCTCATCGACCGCGACAAGATGCGACCGGAAGAAAGACCGGAACCGATCATTAAAACAGCCTTCGCACCGGAGCGGGCAGCCCTGTACCCAGACCACCGCCCGACAGCCCGGTCCGTTCACCGTAGACCTTGCAAGAAATCCTGCAAGATTCACCACATGCCTTTGTCGGCGTCCGGGGTCTCCCGTACCAGCCACCATCATTTTTCCGCCACTGTTTAACGGCCAAAAAAAATTCCGGCATTGTATCGATGTACTCTCGTAGTTTCCTTATTAACCGGAATGCGTATCATTCGCGGGGACGTGCACAGAAAGCATACTTATGAGATACAATTCGACTATACACGTGCATTTTTTTCCTTTATAACCTCAGCGTTTTCAAAAAAGTAATTCATAAGGATTTCCTTGTAGCAAAAAATAATTCTGAAAATATTATTGTACATTTCTGGTAAATGCCGATGAATCGGAATGCCAGAAAGCGCCCGGTTCCCGCGCCATTATAATCCCTCACACACAATAGATCAGGCAGTGAAGGCAACATTTGACGGAACTACCGTCAAGCTGGGAAGGGACGGCCGCACCCTTTACGAGCAGAGCGGGTACGGCCGGCTGGAATCCGACGGGATCCGGCTCTCTCCGCAGGAAGCGCTGTACCTCCTGCACCGGCAGAAAATAGATGTGGGCGATTATACGTTTGACACGCTCTTTTCGGAATTTGCCGGCCAGGCAAATTTCCTGCGCAGTTTCCTCGTGTACCGGGATCTTCGCGAGAGAGGGTATGTCGTGCAGACCGGGCCGCATGATTTCCGGGTATTCCGGCGCGGGGAGAAACCGGGCACCGGGGAATCGCTGTATCTCGTACGGGTCCTCTCGGAGCGGGATCCGATCCGGTTTGCAAAACTTATCGAAGAAGTGGTTGCCTCGCGCAACATGCGCAAACAGTACGTTCTTGCCGTGGTTGACGATGAAGAAGAGCTGACCTATTACGAGATCAAGCTCCAGAAACTCGCGGAATCGTGCAGCAACGCACCGGAGATCTCCCGTCACACTGCGATGCTGGTCGGGAGATCGGCGATGGTCAGCGTAAAACCGGGATCGGATCTCGAAATAGCGGGATTTGGCAAGCGGCTTGACGATGAACGGCTCATGCTCTCGCCTGTTGAGCTGCTCTACCTTATCGGGAAAGGTGTTCTCAATCTCGAAAAGAGCGGAACCACGATCGGTCTTGCGGATTATTTTACCTTTGCAAGCGAGACCGATCTCGAACTTGCCGGGAAAGATAAAGTGTACACGGAACTCCGGGCCCACGATTTTACGCCGCGAACGGGATACAAATTCGGGCACCATTTCCGGGTGTACTGCGGAAAGAGTGTCCACTCCGAGATGCTTGTGCACGCGGTCGAAAAGGAAACCGCACTCCCCATGAGTGTCATTTCAAGGTCGGTCAGGATGGCGCACAGCGTCAAAAAGAAGATGTTGTTTGGGTGCGTACATACCTCAGGCATTCAGTTCGTCGAATTCGCACGAATCAAGCTGTGATCTAAACCATGCAGGAACCACAGATCAACCCCTGGTCAAGCAACTCCTCTGTCGACATCGAGAAAACATTTGCCGATTTTGGGATCGACCCCATAGCACCGGTGATCCAGGAGCTTCCCGAAGTCCCCTCCTTCATGAGCAGGGGAATCGTTGTCGGCCACCGCGACTATTCAGCAATCGCCGGTGCGATCCGGCGGAAAGCCCCGTTCCACATTCTCACCGGGTTCATGCCGAGCGGACACCCCCACCTCGGCCACCTGATGGTCATGAAGGAGGTCGTGTGGCACGTGCAGCAGGGCGGCAACGGGTACATTACCATCGCGGACCGGGAGGCTCATGCGGTCAGGGGCCTGTCGTGGGAGAAGTGCGTCGAGTACGGGAAGGAGTATCTCGCCTGTCTCTACGCGCTCGGCTTTGAGGGGCAGACATACTTCCAGAGCAAAAACGATCGGCTCAAGGATCTCGCGTTCGAAGCGGCGACCAAGGTCAACTTCTCCGAGCTCTCGTCAATCTACGGATTTACCCCGGAGACCGATCTCGCCCACGCGGAAAGCGTGATCACGCAGGTCGCCGACATCCTCTATCCCCAGATCGACCGGGAGCCGGCGCCGACGCTCGTCCCGGTCGGGATCGACCAGGACCCGCACATCCGGCTCACCCGCGGCATCGCCCACAAGATGCGGATGTTCACGGTCGAAGAACGGGACGGGTACATCAGTGTCCGGTCGAAGAATGCGCCGGAGAAGGCGCTCGAAGCTGTGAAGCAGGCGTTCCCCGGCGCGAAAAAATACGAAGGCCACGTTGATATCAAGGGCGGGCACTGTGCAGAAGTGTCTGCGAAGGTCAGGGACATTGAACGGGCCCACGGCGGGTATGGATTTTTCACGCCCTCTTCGACCTATCACATCTTCATGCCCGGCCTGACCGGTGGGAAGATGTCGAGCAGCATCCCGGAGAGCATCATCTCCTTCTACGAGCCCGAGGCGGTGGTGCGGAAGAAAGTGATGAGCGGGATCACCGGTGGCCGGATGACGCTTGAGGAGCAGAAAAAACTCGGCGGCGAGCCGGACAAGTGTTCGATCTTCCTGCTCAACCTCTTCCACATGGTGAGCGACGATGCCGAACTCGCGGAGATCCGGCGGAAGTGCAGGGCAGGCGAGGTCACGTGCGGGCAGTACAAGAAGGATACTGCGGAGCGGGTCGTCTCGTTCCTCAACGAATTCCGAGAGAAGATGGACGCTGCTTCGGATAAGATACGGGTGTGAAATGGCAGAACTGACACAGAACGAGAAACGGCTGCTCGCCGTACTTGCACGGGAAGGGAATGCTGAGGCGCTGCATCTCGCCCGCCACCTGGAGGCGACCTCGGATGCGGTTGTCCAGTGGGCATACCTTGCCATGGACAACGGACTTGCAACTGTCGACCGGATCGTTGAGAAGGGTTTTGTTTACACCGATGAAGGAAAAAAATACTGCGAGCACGGGCTCCCCGAGACCCAGCTTATGGAAAAGATCGGGTCCGGCACAACCCTTGCGGAGCTGCAGAAGCACGAGGCGTTCCGGATCGGCTTTGGGCAGCTGCGGAAGAAAGGTCTCGTTGTCGTCAAAGATGGCAGTGTTTCGAACGTGGATGGCGCATCCACAAGCGAAGATGAGATCGCGCTGAAGAACCCGGGTGAAGGCGGACCCCGGGTAAAAGAGCTGATCAAACGCGGGCTCCTGCAGGAGACTGAAGCCATACGGTACTCCATTGCAATAACACCCGCAGGAGAGCTCGCGGTGAAGCAGGGTCTCGATCTCCGCGAAGAGATTGGGACACTCACCCGCGACCAGATCCTGTCGGGCGCGTGGAAGAATGCGAGCCTCCGGAAGTACGATATCGCAAAGCTCCCGAAGAAGGCGTATCCCGGGAAGATTCATCCCTACCAGCGGATCATCGCGGAGATGCGCGAGATCCTTCTCGAGATGGGATTTTCCGAGCTCTACGGCGGCATAGTCCAGCAATCGTTCTGGAACTTCGATGCCTTGTTCCAGCCGCAGGACCACCCGGCCCGGGAGATGCAGGACACGTTCTATCTCAAAGAGACCCTCCCGCTTCCGAAAGGATACGAGAAGGTGAAGGCCATGCACATCTCCGGCGGGGAGACCTCCTCGACCGGATGGGGCGGCATCTGGCGCGAGGAGAAGGCTGAGCAGTGTGTGCTCCGGACTCATACGACGAGCGTCTCGATCCAGTATCTTGCCCGGAATCCCAATCCCCCGGTCAAGGCGTTCTGCATCGGCAGGGTGTACCGTCGCGAGACGATCGATACAACCCATCTCGCCGAGTTCGAGCAGCTCGAAGGGATCGTCATGGACGAGGATGTCAACTTCGGGAACCTCCTCGGGATCCTCCGCGAGTTCTATCACCGGATGGGATTCGAAGGTGTGCGGTTCAAACCATCCTACTACCCGTACACCGAGCCGAGCCTCGATGCAGAAGTTTTCGTGGAAGGCATCGGCTGGATCGAGATGGGCGGCGCCGGGATCTTCCGCGAGGAAGTCACCGCTCCGCTCGGGATCAATTACCCGGTGCTCGCATGGGGTCTTGGCGTGAGCCGGATCGCGATGCTCCGTCTCGGCCTCAAGGATCTACGGCAGCTCCATCACAGCGACATAGCCTTCCTCCGCGAGACTCCTGCCTTCCGGCGGACCGGAGGTGTATGATGGCGGTCATCACCCTCCCCTACAAATATCTCGAACGTCTTACCCGGACCGACCGGAAGACTATCCTCGACAAGGTCGCGCTGATCGGGTCGGACGTGGAACGTATCGAAGAGGACCACGCGGACGTGGAGTTCTTCCCGGACCGGCCGGATCTCTTCTCGCCCGAAGGTGTTGCACGGGCGATGCGGGGATTCCTCGGGATCGAGACCGGCCTTCCGGCGTACTCGGTGAAGCCCTCGGGAATCTCGTTCACGATCGACCCGGCTCTCGCGGCGATCCGCCCGGTGCTCGGTGCCGCCGTCATCCGTGGCGTCACCTTCGATGACGAGTCGATCCAGAGTATCATGTCCCTGCAGGAGTCCCTTCACTGGGCGGTCGGCAGGGGCAGGAGCAAGGTCGCGATCGGTATCCACGATCTCGACACCGTGAAACCACCGTTCCATTACATCGCGTCCCCCCGGAGCAGGAAGTTCGTTCCTCTCGATTACACCGAGGAGATGACGATGGACGAGATCCTCGTGAAGCACCCGAAGGGACGGGACTACGCGAAGATCGTGCAGGACTTCCCGCTCTTCCCGCTCATTGTCGATAGTGAGGACCATGTCCTCTCTTTCCCGCCGATCATCAACGGCGAGCGTACCCGGGTGACGATGAATACGAAGAACATCCTGCTCGACACGACCGGCACCGATGCGAAGGCGGTCTCGGTGGCGGTCAACATCATCTGCACTGCTATGGCCGAAGCCGGGGCACGCGTCGAGAGCGTTACGATCGGTGGCGTCGAGACCCCGACCCTTGCCCCCGCTGAGCGGACCGTGAGCGTGAAGGAGTGCAGCCGGCTCCTCGGGATCGATCTTACCGCAGAGGAAATGGCAGTCCTCCTCCGAAAGATGCGGTTCGGGGCTCAGCCGGAAGGCGGGGATAAGGTGCGGGTCCAGATCCCCTGCTACCGGGCCGACATCATGCACGACTGGGACACCTTCGAAGACGTTGCGATCGCGTACGGGTACGAGCGGATCATCGCGCAACCCCCGGCAACGTATACGGTGGGAAAGCCGAACCCGGTCCAGGTCTTCGCGAGCCTCGCCCGCGACATCTTCTGCGGGCTCGGGTACCTCGAGGTCATGCCGTTTACGCTCACGAGCGAGGAGACCCTGTACCGGAAGATGCTGCGGCCGGAAGCCGGGGGCGCTCTCCACGTCCTCCACCCTATTACGATCGATAACACGGTTGTGCGGACAGACCTCGTCCCCCTGCTCCTGGAATTCCTGAACATGAACAAGCACCGGGAACTTCCCCAGCGCCTGTTCGTAGTCGGTGATGTCGTGGAGAATTGTATTACCTACCAGAAGACCGCCGGGGTCAGCATTCACCCGAACGCCGACTTCTCAGAAGCGTACGCAACCGCCGACGCGATCCTCCGGGATCTCTCGATAGACTATTGCGTCAGGGAATCCGCTGATTCCGCTTTTATCGAGGGCAGGAGAGCGGACGTGATGGTAAACGGTAAAAAAGCCGGGGTGTTTGGGGAGATTCACCCGGCGGTGCTGAACGGTTTCGAGCTGGAACATTCCGTCGCAGCGTTCGAACTCGATCTCAGAGCCGTACCGGGATATCCCGTCCCCTGAGATATTTTTTTACGTCGCGGACGGTGAATTCGCCGTAGTGAAAGACACTTGCCGCGAGACAGGCATCTGCTTTTCCCCTTGTGAACCCGTCATAGAAATGTTCCAGGGTACCGACGCCACCGCTCGCGATCACCGGGATGCCGGCTGCGTCTGAAATCGCGGATGTTATCGCGATATCGAATCCTTTTTTCGTTCCGTCCGTCTCCATGCTGGTGAGGAGGATCTCGCCGGCTCCCCGTTCCTCGGCTTCCTTCGCCCAGCAGACCGCGTCGATCCCGGTCGGCTTGCTGCCACCATAGATTACCACTTCGTACCAGCAGGTCTCCCCGGTATCGAGATGGACCGGGATCGCATCAGGGTTTGCTGTAAAATTCCTGCGGACGTCCATCGCGACAACAATGCACTGCGTTCCGAATGATTCGGCGCCTTTCGTAATCAGCGAGGGATCCTGCACCGCGCTGGTATTCATGCTCACCTTGTCCGCACCGGCCCGGAGGATCTGCTGGATCTCGGCAAGCGATCGG
>Ga0187810_10000346_pt1 | contig 19072 bp, 17 predicted proteins | sample NC_wetland_sal_i_9_FD_132963 | JGI IMG/M metagenome (GOLD analysis project Ga0187810, IMG submission 132963) | Wetland sediment microbial communities from Neuse River Estuary, North Carolina, USA - ASW_5 | ecosystem: Environmental > Aquatic > Freshwater > Wetlands > Sediment | place: USA: North...
ACATATCGCTCGTGAAGGCGCGTCTTCCCTTCCTCATCAACCGTGACGGAAAAACGCCCCCGGGTGACTTTTCCCGTCTCCACCGGCAAGGGCTTGGGCAGAAAACCGTAAATGAGAAGTGTCACTATGGCGGCGAGTACGGCGGCGGGAACGATCCGGGTCTTCCACCGTTTCCAGCCGTTATTTTTCTTCCCGATCGACGGAGACAGGCGCGGAGGACGCGAAACCGGAGCGGGTTTCTGGGGCTCCTTGGAAGGCGATGGGGAATCCGTCATTGGCGCAAGTTAGATTAGCGTTCAATCCCGGGCCTTCAAGACTCCAATCAGATCGAGATTCTCCACCTGACGCGCCACAAAAAATCCTGAAAGAGACGCTGCCAGCAACACGCCCCCCACCGCATACGCATAGGTGAAAGTCCGTATCACATAGGGCAGACGAATCGTCTCCGTACTCACCGCCCGCGTGATGACAAAAGCGAGGATGTTTCCAAAAATCATCCCCAAAGGAAGCGACAGAACGATGAGAAGAGCCAGTTCGCTCAGCAACACCCCCGACGTCTCCCTCCGCGTGAAACCGACAACCCGCAGCGTCGCCAGTTCCCGCCCCCGCTCGGCAAGAGCAATGCGCGCACTGTTATAGACCACACCAAAAGCTATGACCGAGGCGAAGATGGCGTAGATCGAGCGGAGAATGTTGAGACTTTTCGCCGTCGTCGCCTGAAAGCCCTCCAGAATCGCCGACTTGAGAGTGACATTCGCGACACGCGGCATTTTTTTGATTTCCGCGAAAAAATCATTTTCATAAAGCTTGTCCTCTCGGACAAAAACCGAGTTGATGGCATCCCCCTCCTTCATCATCCGGTTCACCGCCCCGATATCCATCCACGCGTTTGTCCCGGCATAATCCTGAACCAGGCCAACCACCGGAATTTCCCGCATGGGACGATTCCCTTCCAACACCTCCACCTGAAGATTCTCCCCGACTTTCACACCGAGGATTTCAGCCAGCTTGGCGGAAAGTACCACCCCCTGTGGTGGCAGGATGATGAGGTGAAGGTTCGCATCCAAAATGGGTTCCAGTTGAGTCTCCGCAGGAACGCCATGAATGGAAAGCAGATGAGAGTGAACCCCGTGCCGAAGACGACAGGCGACAACTCTTTGCGGCTCAGCCCAAAGAACTCCGGGGAGACTCCGCACCTCCGCAAGCGCCCGGTAAGATGTCGGCTCCGTGAAGGAAATAACGACATCCTCCCGCATGGAAAGATGGAAGGAAAATTCCTCAATCCAGTTCATCGAATCCTTGAGAAAAGAGCCGATCATCATGAGAGCCATCGCCAGAGCCAGCCCCATGACCGTCATGAAGGCATGCAACGGTTTGCGCTCAATATTTCGCATCGCCATCCGCAAAACCTGGGAAAAGAATGCCTGCAAGCCAAGGCGTTCCACAATCGACGGGCGAAAATTCGCGGGAGGCTCGGGACGCATCGCCTCCGCCGGAGGAATCTTTATTGCCTTGCGGACTTCGCTTAAAACTCCCACAAACGCCGCGATGCTGCTGACCGCAATGGCCATTCCCGCCGCCTGTTTATCCATCTGAAATTGAAAAATGGGAAAGCGAAAAAATTGCATATAGATGATGGCAAATGCCCGCCCCAGCCAGATTCCCCCCAACATGCCGAGAATGACGCCCAGCAGGACGATGATGAAAGCCAGCTTGATATAATGCCAGCCCACCTGCAGGGAGGAATAACCGAAAGCCTTCAGAATGGCGATCTGCTCCCGCTGAATGCCGATGATTCGGGACATGACGATGTTGAGCAGGAAGGCCGACACGCAGAGAAAAATGGTCGGAATCACGTGAGACATGTTGGTCAACTGCTCAAGCTCGTCAGAAAGCCGCCCGTTGGAATTCTGATGCCGTCGGCCATAGGCCCCGAGCCCGCCATAGGCATCCAGGATGTGGTCGATGCCATGGATCACATCCGTCTCCTGAGCACCGGGTGTCAGGGTCAACGTAAGATCATTGAAAGCCCCGTCCATGTCCATCGCGTTGGCGAGTTCCTTGTAAGAAACCCAGAACACTCCGAAGCGGCGATGGTCGGGAATCACCTCTCCCGGCCCAGCCTCGAAAACATATTCGGGCGAAAGCGCAATGCCGACGATTTTCAAGGTCTGTCGATGACCGTTGATCACGGCGACAATCGAATCCCCCGGCTCCAGATTCTGCGCTTCGGCAAAGGGTTCGCTCACGACCACCTCATGAGCATCCCGACGGATGGTCCGCCCCTTGCGGATGTGGAGGGTGTTCAGACTGGGATGAGCATCCAGTGAGATGAATTTACCCGTCACGGGCTCCACCATCCCCGGCATATCGAGCCGAGCCAGGGTGCTGATGCGGGGCTGAACCTCCTGCACACCCGGAAGCAGGGCAATCCTTTCCGCCACCGGAAGCGGGGCTCTCTTGAGCTGGACGAAAACATCCGCGAAGTGATTCTGCTCGTAGTAAGCCGTCTGTATGCCAGTGATGGTTTTGATCATGCTCTGCGACATCACGACGACAGCGACTCCGCACGCAATGACCAGGCTGACAGCAAAGCACTGACCCCGCATGCGCCAGATATCCCGGAAAAGTTTTTTGTCCAGTGAATTCACGATTACCAGACCAGGGTGCCCGCCGGGGCGCGCTCGGCATTGCGTTCCTCGTGAGTGATTTTTCCAGCGGAGATATAGATGACGCGATCCGCCATGGCAGCCATAGCAGCATTATGGGTGATAACAACCGTGAGGGTGCCCAGCTCCCGGTTGACCCGCTCAATGACTTCGAGGACGCTCACACCCGTCTTTACATCCAGTGCGCCCGTGGGCTCGTCGCAAAGGAGCACTTCCGGCCTCTTCGCAATGGCCCGGGCTATGGCCACGCGCTGCTGCTCCCCGCCGGAGAGTTGCGAGGGGAAATGATCCATGCGCCTGCCCAGCCCGACCATTTCCAGTGCCTCCTCGGGCTTCATCGGGTCCGGGGCAATCTCGGTGATGAGATCGACATTTTCCCGGGCGGTGAGGCTGGGGATGAGATTGTAAAATTGAAAGACAAAGCCGACGCACTCCCGGCGGTAGCGGGTGAGGGCATCGTCATCCTCATGAGTCAGATCACGGTGACGATAGCGGATGGTTCCCGATGTGGGCACATCCAGCCCGCCGAGATTATTAAGGAGCGTCGATTTGCCACTTCCGGACGCGCCGAGCAGCACAACGAGTTCCCCGGCGAAAAGATCCATGTCGACTCCTTGAAGAGCCTGCACGTCGACTTCGCCCATGTGGTAGGTTTTGGTGAGGCCCCGGGCCTCAAACATGATCTCGCCGCGTTGAATGACCGGCTCGGTTGGCGGGCTGCTCTCCATTCACGGGAATAGTACCTATTGGCGGGGCCCCGCGTCCACCCTCAAGAACATCACGAGCCGTGAAGGACGAGCGATTCAACCCGGGGGGCAATGGCTGAGAGGGAGAGAACTTCATCCGCCAAACCTCGCTCGATCACGGCGCGAGGCATGCCGTAAACCACGCAGGAAGCTTCATCCTGAGCAATGGAGTAACAAGCCTTCCCCCGAAGAGCCGCCACACCATTCGCACCATCCTCCCCCATCCCGGTGAGAATGATGGATAAAACACCGCCCGAATATTCCTGGACGACCGACTTGAAAAGGACGTCGACAGCAGGGCGGCAGGAATTCACATGAGGCGAATCATTGAGGGAAACGATCAAATCGGAAGCGGTGCCGGATTTGTGGACAACTGTCATGTGTCGACCACCGGGAGCTATGTAAATGTGATTGCCGAGAATGGGCTCGCCATCGACCGCTTCCTGAACCCGGAGACGGGATTTTTTATCCAAGTGATCAGCCAGACTCTTAGTAAACATCGCGGGCATGTGTTGGACAAGAAGGATGGGGACATTCAATTTATCCGAAAGAGCCGGGATGAGAATATTCAGGGCGTTCGGTCCGCCTGTCGAAACACCTATCACAATGAGGCCGATCGAACGCGGGCGGAAAGTGGGGCGGACGGACGGAGTCCGGGCAACGGGAGCATGCGATTCAACCGGAGCGGGCGGGGCGGCAGAAACAGGGCGAAGGGCACGGACAGCGGGCTTGGCACGAAGATGCTTCGAACGGGTAAGCCGGATGGCGCGGCGGACATCGTCAGTAATGATGCGAATATTCTCCGCCAGAGAGGATGCCTGTGGCTTGGGGATGAAATCAAGGGCTCCAAGAGCGAGACCGGAGAGGGTGATCTCCGCATCGGCTGTGGTGGCACCGCTTACCAGAACAACACAGACAGAAGGATGTTTTTCACGAATAAGGCGAAGAGTTTGAATACCGTCCATTTCGGGCATGAAAACATCCAGCAGGACAAGATCCACCTCCATCGTCTCCAGACGGTCAAGCGCCAACCTTCCGAGCGGACAAGAGGCCACGACTTTCCCCTCTCCCGTGGCGGCAACCGTGTCCGAGAGGATTTTTCTATACATGGCCGTATCATCCACAATGAGAATACGGGCGAGTGAGTCGGTTGTCTCAGACATGAGTCGCAATACTGTGCAAAAAAAACATACTCTGACAATCTCCGACTGCTAGTGAAAATTACGCATTAAGTGTTTGTTGACCAAAGGCCGAGGCCGGAACCTTGTCCACCTCTGATGACACTCTCTTTTTCGCGTTGAACCTAGACTAAGCCAGCGCCAACTGAGCCTCACGCCCCTTGGTGAGAATGCGGGTAAGTGTTGCCAGTAGCCGGGGTTTATCCAGCTTGGTTTCGTAAGCGTCCACACCAGCTTCCCGGCCAATCTGAATGTAACGATCCGCACTCAAGGCCGTCAACGCGACGACTGGTAGATTCCTGAGTTTTTCAGATTCCCGCACCTTCCGGGTCAGCTCAAAGCCGTTCATCCCCGGCATCTCCACGTCGGTCAGCAAAAGATCATAGGTGTTCTTGTTGAGCTTATCCCAAGCTTCCAATCCATTGGCGGCTAGATCCACCTCCCCGACAATTTCCTTGAGGTATTGAAGTTCGACAGCCCGGAAAAACGGCGTATCCTCAGCCAGCAGAATTTTCTTGGATCGAAGACCGGCAGCCACCGATTCGGTCGAAGCCCCATATGTGACAGGGTCAACAGCTTCAAAGAGGCTGTAGATATCCAGAAACAGGGTGAGGTGACTGTTCAGGACTGCCGAGCCAATAATGCCAACCCCCTGAATCGTCTCCTCATCCAGCTCAACGGCAGCCTGCACAGCATCGACCACCTGGGTGGCAATGATACCCATCGGCTTTTTCACCAGCTTGGGAACAATGACATAGAGATTCTCGGGATCGGGACCCGGCGCCGAAACCGCCATATAATTATGGAGACGGATGAGTTGCAGAGAACTGCTGCGGTACTTGAGGTACTCCTTGGAGCCGACATGCTCGACATCCGACGTTTTGATCTTTTCGATGCGGGACACCATGCTCAGGTTCAACGCAAAAATTTCCTTTTCCGAATGCTTGAAGAGGAGAATCGACTGGCTTTCAGCATTGGGAACGAGGGCATCCTCCTCCGACTTGGCACTCTTTTGGATTTCAGTAAAGTTCAACTGCCCCATGGCGGCGATGCCGGTGGTATCCAGGATGAGGGCCACCCGCCCGTCTCCCATGATGGTTGCACCGGAATAGCAGCCGGCATCCTGAAGGTAGGAACTGAGTGGCTTGACGACAATTTCCTCGTTATCCAGCAACTCGTCCACAATGAGGCCGAAAGTATCCTGATCCGCCTTCAAAACAAGAACACAGCGAACAAGATCCTCACTTTCCTGAACCGGAGGTATCTGGAGGATTTCCCTCAAATCAAGAAGCGGCAGGAGACGCCCGCGAAGGCGGAGAACGGCCGAGCCCCGCACACTTTCGATATGGTGCTCGCCACTGAGACTGACGACTTCTTCCAGATTCACCTGGGGAACGGCAAAACGCCTTCCATGCACTCCGATGATCATGGCCGGGACGATGGCAAGCGTGAGAGGAAGGCGAAGAGACATCGTGGTACCCTTGCCGACTTCGGACTGGATATCGACACTGCCTCCAAGTTTTTCGATATTGGTTTTTACGACATCCATACCAACCCCACGACCGGAAACATCACTGATGACCGCCGCCGTGGAAAAACCAGGAAGAAAAATGAGGTTCAAGGCCTGACGATCAGTCATCTTGTCCGCTTCGTCCTGATGGATCAGATTTTTTTCAAGCGCCTTCCGTTTGAGTTTCGCCGGATCGATCCCGTGACCGTCATCCACGATCTGAATGAGTACCTGCCCTCCCACATGACTGGCCAGGATGCGCACCGTCCCCATGCGGGGCTTGCCGTGGCTTTCGCGCTCGGCGGGAGTTTCAATACCGTGATCCGCACAGTTGCGGATGAGGTGCGTCAACGGATCGGAAAGGGCTTCCAGTATCGACTTGTCGAGTTCAACTTCCTCGCCCGTGGTCTTCAGGTCGATCTCCTTGCCCAACTGGTGGGCCAGATCACGAATGATGCGGTTGAACTTTCCAAAAAGCGAACCGAGGGGTTGGAGACGGGTACGCATCACCTTTTCCTGCAATTCGGAAGTGATGATGCTGATGTTCTGTAAAACGGAGGACATGCCTTCCGCCTGGGCGGCGGATTGGGCTGCCATGCGAAGGAGTTGATTGCGTCCCAGCACCATTTCACCAGCAAGATTCATCAAATCATCCAGCAGGGAGACGGAGACGCGGATGGTGTCGTCCGATTTTTGACGGAGGGTCTTTTTTTCCGGCGTAACGTGGACGGGAGCCGACGCTTCCGGGTGGACGACGGCGGGCAAAGAAGCCGGGTGTGACTGTGCTGAAGGTATTGGCTCGTGATAAACAGGCGATGGCTCTGGAACCGACTGAGGCACTGCAACAGATGTCGGAACAGGAATGGCTGTCACGGGAGCGGATACCGGAATGGCGACAGGCTCGGCGGAAGGTTGCATGTCGAGCCATTCGCGGATGGGCTTGTCATCCATTTGAAAAATCTGGAATTCAGGAATCTCCAAAGCGGCGGCAAGGAGGTCTCCCTCAAGGACTGTGGAGCAGAGAAAAAGGCAGAGTAGGTCTTGCTCAAGAGAGCCATCAAGTCCCTCAATGCTGCTATAGTCGATATGCGAATCGAGAAATTCACCAACGGATTCTATGGCTTTGAAAAAATCGAGCGGGGTTTTATTACACTCTTTGACATCCTTCTCCATGTAGACACGCGCGAGGTAAAAACGGCGCCCCATGCGGATGGCTTCGCGAAAAAGGCCGACGTTCAGCATGCTGAAGTCCCGGAGCATTTCAGGCACTTCCCCCTTGGGCTGGACAGATTGATGGGCAGAGATGCCAGTCTCTCCAGCCGGAGCATGAATGATGGCTTCGAGGCGCTCTGTTTCCGCCTGAATGGAGACAGAACCGGATTCGGCAACATTCTCCACCATCGTGCGAAGTTTGTCGAAACCGCCCAAAAGGGCGTCGATCATCGGTCGGTTCGGAGTCAGGGCACCTTCCCGCACGAGGGACATGAGGTTTTCCATCGCGTGGCTCAGGCGGGTGATATTCGACAGGCCGACAAAACCGCTCGTTCCTTTAATCGAATGGACACTGCGAAAGATGCGATTGATTACATCACTGTTGTTGGCCTGCCCCTCCAGTGAGAGGAGATCCGGCTCAAGGCTTTCAAGATGCTCTTTGGCCTCTTGAACGAACAGGTCTGTCAGCTCTGAGTCAATCATGGCGAAAATCCCCTTGGGTTAGTGACGTGAAGATCGTTTGCGGGACACGGCGTCTGTTTTGGGTTGCACGGAGGAGGAAGAAGCTATGTCTGCGGAAAGGCGGAGGGGGGAGTTCTTCCAGACTTCCGCCCGCCAACGCATCCAGTCGTCATGCGCCGTTGGATTGGGCGACGAAACCGAAGATGTGTTCCGAGTGGAACGCCTGATATTTTTTTTTGCAGTCATTGGTTCAAAGGCCAAAGTGCCCGGCAAGTTTCACAAAAGACAAAAGCTGGCTGATCTCCGTAGAGACTCCGGTCACCTTAAATTTCCAGTTGCGGCGGTTTGCCTCCTGATAGAGACCGATGAGGAGATTCAACCCCTTGGAGTCGACAATCTTTGTCACGGAAAGATCGACCTGAAGGTTCTGCACATCATTGGTGTTCTCGATGGCGTTTTTGCATGCAGCGCGGAGAAGTTCGACATTACTCGAAAGCAAGTCTTCCTGCATGGATAAGATGATGGTTCCGTTTTCGATTCTGTGATTCATACCCGCTTTTCTTTAAAAATTTATGCCTCCGCAAGATGTTCCACCGCCACAATATGGGCCACCCTCAGGATAATAAGAAGATGTTTTTCAAGTTTCGCCACACCTTCAATGAATTTCGAGGCCACGCCGCTGGAATGAATGGCGGGCGGCTCAATCTCCGTGTTCTCGACACTAATGACATCTCCAATTTCATCGACCAGAAGGCCTACCAAATCCGAAGGCATCTTATCCGTATAATGGGCCAACATCGGGTTTCTTTCCACCTCGGAACTGGTTTTCAAGACAACACAGCTGGGGTGTTTCCGCTCCTCCTGTCCCTGAATGCCCAGACGGACGGCCAGATCCAGCACCGTGACAACCTGTCCCCGGAGATTGAGCAACCCGCTTACAAAATCCGGACAACGATTGACCGCCGTGATGTCCATATTCCGGTTGATCTCACGTACCAAAAGGATATCAATCCCAAAGGTATCGTCTCCCAGCTTGAAAGTAACAAATTGTCTGTCCACAGTTTTTAGATGGCTAAAGTTTTATTTCAGTTTTGTGCGATAAGCAATTTCACGGATAAAATCAACTTTCAACAAGCTCTATTTCAGCAATTTTGTCCATGCGTGTAGCAAGAAATGTCCTATGAACCGTGCTATTTGCAATTAATATTTTGATGTTAGCCTCGTTTATTTTCATTTTTTTCACGATGGAAAGAATCAAATTCAGCCCGAGAGAATCGATCATCCGGGCTGAAGTCAGATTGAGGACGAACTGATTCCATCCTCCCTGAGAAACGCTTGTTCCTTGCAATACTTCGGTGACCTTTTTTTGCAGTTCGTCCACGTTTGTACTAATCACATCCCCGAAAATCGTCATTTTCAAAAGAGACTCCCCGGAAAGCATTTCACAAGATACCGTTTGCATAATTTCGTCTATCGCCTGTTACATATATCCTACGTTGGAGTGGTCGTCGAGTTAGCCTCTTTTATTTCACCAACCCGAAAAGTCATTAGCAGAGTTGAACCCGAGTCGAAATACTCAACTTTTTGAGCGTAGCATTTAATAATTGCCGTGCCAAGAGATACGTGCTCCCACGGAGTGGTCGATTCGATATCGACCAAGGGTTCCTGTTGAAACCCGCGCCCGTCATCATCGACCCGGATGTAGAAAAGAGAGGCGCCCTCATCCAGAGCCATCGTAATCCGGCAGGCGAGCTGGCCCTGTCCACCACAGCCGTGCTCCAGCCCGTTGAGGATCGCCTCTCGTATGCAGAGAATGATCTCCTGCAACTTGTTGAGGGGGAGCAAGGGCAGCACCGCCTGGATATTTTTCTCCCAGTCAGCCTGGTAGAAATCGATCCGATTGCCCGTATCCCCGGAATATCGATCCCGGAAAATCGGCACGGAAAGATCGGGAAGGGAAGGATCATCCACCCGCTTGCCCCACTGTACGTGAAGCACCATCACATCGTCATGCCGACGGCTGAGCAGTCGCCGGATGGGTCTTTCATCAGAGGGATAACTCAACACATACGCCAAGGCATAAGGATTTAAATGCAAGTCCTTGGCAAGATCCTCCAGGCCGTCTGTCCAAACCACACAGCAACCCCGTTCCGATATTCTCATGCGCCCTGAATAATCCAGCAACGGCTCCATCCATCCCAGCGGAGAGCCTGAACTACCCACCGTCTGCACTCCGTGCTCCATCGACCACAAGCCTGGCAGCGGGGCCCCGTGACAGAATCCCTGCGCGTACCCCTTGTCCAGATCCAGCACCACAAATCCGCAGCTCAGGGAAACCATCACCCCGTTTTGCAAACTCTCCTGATTCCAGTCCTGCACCAGCAGACGATTGAAAAACTCGCATATCCGCTGGACATGTCCGCCCATCTCCACCATTCCATGGACGATCCCCTGAAAATAAGCCGAGATAAAACCGGCCTTCAAGTCATGGCCGGAAACATCCCCGCACACGAACATGATCCGACGCGGCCCGAGTGGATAAAATTTATAAAAGTCCCCGCCGGATTCGCGGATGGGGAAAACCGCCGTCGAAACAATGAAATCCCCCATCTGGCGGCTTCTTCCACTCTCCACAGTAGATGAGCCACCTGTCAGTTTCTTTTGCAGGACACCGATGGCTTCCAGTTCGGAAAACGTCTCCTCCGTGTTTCGCCGATCCTGCGTGACCTTCATCGCGTGGGCGATGGCATTGCGGAGGTCGCCCGGCTTGAACGGTTTTTCGAGGAAATCGCACGCCCCCCGGCGGAAAGAGCTCATCACCACCTCGCGTTCTCCCTCTCCGGTCAGAATGATGGTTCCCAAGGTTGTGTCGTAATTGGAAATCCAGGAAAGCAGGTCGAGTCCGCTCATTCCCGGCATGCGGAAATCGGTAATCACCGCATCAAAAGCATCCGTACCTTGCTCGGACAGAATGTTCATCGCATCCTCCGCGGTGGAAGCTACAGCCACTTCCAAATCCCGCCTCTTTAGAACAAGACGAACCGTCTCCAGCGTGAAAGGATCATCATCCACGGCCAGAATGCGGGTTTTCTGCTTGCTATTATCCAACTCCACAGGACTTATCCTCTTATAATCGCCCTCCTCTCAAAAAAAAGACAAATAGGCTCAAACTTCCACTTTTGAGCCACTTATAAAGAAAAATTCAATTCCCGTAACTGCTTGCCCCCCTCACTCCACAGGGTATGATACACGTGAGCAATAGGCACGGCAATGAACCCCGGACGATTTTTTAAATTCATGAGCATATCGGTGTGCCTCCACATCTTGTTCCTGTTTCTCCTGCTCCTGCTCCTGCCCAAAGCCTCCCCGCTCTCCCCGGAGCCTCCGCCCTCGCAGTCCGTCACCGTCACACTCATGCAGCCGACTCCGCAACCCCGTACGCCCAATCCGACCCTCAACAACAAGTACGCGAGACCCTACATCGACACTTCCGACCTCAAGCAAACCACGAAGTCCGATCCCAACGCCCTCTTCGAGGGTGCCTCCAACACCCAGGCTGCCAGCAAAAATGCCGGTACAGGAGATGTCAACCTCCCCTCCCAGCAGGGGCAGGATAAGGATGACTTTCAAATCAAAAACTCCTCCTACAGTCCCAGTCGCCCCGGAGAAAACGCTCCTTCCCCCACTCCCGAAAAAGACCAAAAGCAGCAACCGGCCACTCCGCCGACACCTCCTTCCCCTCCCACCGTCGCACAAAAGAAGTCCCCGGCATCTCCCCAGGATCTTCTCCTGAAACCGGGCGATGTCTTCACACAAAACCCACCGTCTGAAGAGTCTCCGGCCAACCCCTCAACCGAAACCATCCCGCAACCTCCCAGCCCTCCGGCCACAGCGGCTCGTCCTCCCCCCGGTTCCCTTCCCAGCGCCTTTTCCATTGATCGGCAACGTTCCACGATCGATGGAGGCGCACCTTCGGGAGACGATTCCTCCGTGGCCACGCAGGAATCCGAAATCGGACGTTACAAGGCAAAACTCTATCGGGCCGTCGGTTCTCGCTGGTACATCCATGTGCAACAATTCATCTCAACCCTTAGTGTCGACAAAATACGCATCCGCTTCTACGTTCGCTCCGATGGGCGGATTAAAAAACTGGAAGTCACGGAGGGCAACCCTCAAAGCGCACTTGCCGGCATCTCCATCCGATCCATCAAAGAGATCGATGGACAACTCGAACCTTTCTCCGACTCGATGAAACAACAACTCGGAGACGGCTACTGGGAGGAAATCTCCTTCAGCGTTTACTAGGGCCTGTTCCAAAGGCTTCACGAAAAGTACTTTTCTTTTCCCTCCCGAGTCAGCAATCTCACCCATCACCCTTTACTTATGCTCCTCGCTTCCATGATTGATAAAATGTACGGTTTCTTCACCTCCGGCGGAGTTTTCATGATACCGCTGGTCATCTGTTCCCTCGTCGCCCTCACCTACATCCTGGAAAGAGGCCTTTCCCTGCGGCGTTCCCTCGTCATCCAGGAAGACCTTCTGCGCGCCATCGACGTCATGCCCATTGGCGGCTCCATTTCCGAAATCGAAAAACTCTCCTACATGCGGAGCACCTCTCTGGCCCGCTTGGTCTGCAAATGCCTTGACCACATCCCTTGGTCCAAGGCGGAAAACATGGAGTCCCTCCAAACCTCGGCCCGCGCCGAAGCCATGCTGCTCGAACGAGGGCTGGTCATTCTGGAAATCTGCGTCGGAATCGGGCCTTTGCTCGGTCTTCTGGGCACCGTCTCCGGGTTGATCTTCATTTTCCAGGGAGTCGGCAATAGCGGAGGAATCACCGAGGGCATCGTCATCGCCAAGGGCATTTCGGAAGCCCTCAACGCAACGGTGGCGGGTCTGGTCATCGCCATCCCCTCCCTGATTGCCCACAGCTACTATTCCAAAAAAGTGGAAGTGATGATGGCTGAGCTGGAAAGCGCCTGCATGGATCTCCTTATCAAGATTTACATGAAAAACGGCTCGGAGTCCTGACGAATGCGGTTCTACACAAAAAAAAGACGCCCGGCCACCATCAACATCGTCCCGCTCATCGATATCTTGACGATGATCGTGATCTTTTTTGTGGTCACGACGACTTTCAAAAAAGCCGACACGGTCCTGAAAATCAAGCTCCCCGAATCGGCCACCGCCGATACAGTCAAAACCGACAAACCCGTCGAACCGACGATCCTCTACGCCTCAAAGGACGAACATCTCTTCTTCGGAAAGGAGGAGGTAAAACTTCAGGACCTCTCTGCGGAATTTCGCCGTCGCAAAGCCGAAACGCCCGACGTCACCTTCGCCCTGAAGGCTGACACCGGCGTGCCTCTCGGTTTTTTCGTGAAAGTCCTCGATGCCTCCAAGGAGGCTGGCATCGGGAATCTCTCCATGTACACGGAAGAGCCAAAAACTGATGCCGGAGCCACCAACACCACCACCACAACCCCCGAGCCATGATCCTTCCGATCTCCTACTACGGAGCCACCGTCCTCCGCCAAAAAGGCGCAACCATCAAAGAAATCACCCCGGAAATCCGCCAACTGGCGGCTGATATGCTGGAAACCATGCGAGCCCATGACGGTGTCGGTCTCGCCGCACAGCAGGTCGGCCAGGCACTCCAGCTCACCGTCATCGACATAAGCGTGGTCGAAAAGCGCCCCTCGAAAATGTGGATTGACCAGGTGGAAGTCGATCCCAAGGGGCATATGCCTCTCGTCCTCATCAACCCGGAAATCTCGATCATCAAGACCAAGGAAATAGGAGTTGAAGGCTGCCTCAGCTTCCCCGAAATCACCGCAGACATCGTCCGCAGCAAACGGGTCAAGGTAAAAGCCCGAACCCTTGATCAACCCGTGATCGAATTTGAAGCTGCGGGACTTCTCTCCCGCGCCGTCCAGCACGAATACGATCACCTCCAGGGTATCCTTTTCATCGACCGCATGGACCCGGATGAACGTCAGGAACTCAAAGGTGCCATCGAGGCCATCAAGACAAATCCGCCGAAGCCAAAACTGGCGGAATAGTCGTCTTCGGTTAAACCAGGATCAGAAACAGGTCTGGCACTGGAAAAAAACTTCCGGCTGGGTATACTTGTTCCTCCCATGAAAACCAAAGTCCTCGCCGCCATGTCGGGCGGAGTCGATAGCAGCGTCGCAGTGGCCCTCCTTCTCGAAGCGGGATATGAGGTCGAGGGTGCCTACATGAAAAACTGGATCAACGAGGATAACATCCTCGGCGAATGCCCGTGGGAGGAAGACATTCGCGATGCGCGTGCCGTGGCCGAAAAACTCGGCATTCCTTTTCGCATCGTCAACCTCATCGAGGCCTACCGGAGCCGCGTCGTTGATTATCTTCTTGCGGGTTATCAGGCCGGGATCACGCCGAATCCCGACGTCATGTGCAACCGGGAGATCAAGTTCGGCGTCTTCCTGCAGTATGCGCTGGCAAACGGGTTCGACGCCGTCGCCACGGGACACTATGCGCGTCTGGAAAAATCCGAGAACGGCGAGATTTGTCTTCTCGAAGGTTCGGATAAGAACAAGGATCAGTCTTACTTCCTCGCCCTCCTCCGGCAGGAACAGATTGCGCGGGTTCTCTTTCCCATCGGACACCTGAAAAAATCGGAAGTGCGGGCGAGGGCGGGAGTGCTCGGTCTTTCCACCGCGACGAAAAAAGACAGCCAGGGGATTTGCTTCATCGGGAAAGTGAAGATGGGGGACTTCCTCCGCGCCTATGTCCCGGACGATCCCGGCCCAGTCTATGATACCTCGGGGAAAAAACTGGGAGATCACCCCGGCCTCCATCACTTCACCCTCGGGCAGAGAAAAGGCATCCGCATCGCCTCCAACTCTCACGGGGAGGCATGGGTCGTCGTCGCCAAACGGGCGGCGGACAAAGCTCTCATCGTCGCCTTTGACCGCCCTGACAGTCCCGGCCTCTACGCGGAAAGTTGCAGGTTGGAATCCCTCTCCTTTTGCGGCCAGCCCCTCACTGGCACCTGCGAGGTGCTCTGCCGCCCTCGCTACCGGGCCAAGGCGACTCCGGCGACCATCACTTTTTCCGAAAATGGCTCAGCCACCCTCGTCTTCCATACTCCCCAGAGGGCTCTCACCCCGGGACAAATCTGCGCCTTTTATCAGGGAGAAAGGCTCCTCGGCGGCGGGTTCTTTTCGGAAATTCATTCCCGGGATTTATCAATCGGGGCTATTCAAAAGCCGGCTGCTCTGCCAGTCTGACCGCACGCATGGGCTCCATCCTGATACGCGCCAAAACTTTGCTGACGATGCTCGACGAACCGTTGAGCCCCGGCTTCGTCCGCATTCATGACAGCCGCATCAGCGAAATCGGCGATCATCTCCAGCTCATGGACGGGGAGGAATTCATCGACCTGAAAGACCACGTCCTGCTGCCGGGACTCATCAACGCCCACTGTCATCTCGACTATACCGGGTTGCGAGGCTCCATCTTTCCGGGGAAATCCTTCACCCAGTGGATCAAGAACATCAACGGGATCAAATCGACCCTCGGAATTGAGGATTATGCCCGCGACACCATGCGGGGTTTTGACATGCTCATCCGCAGTGGGTGCACCACCGTGCTGAACATCGTCAGCCTGCCCCAGGTGCTTGGTCATCTTCCGCCACCGCCCATTCGGACGTGGTCATTTCTCGAACTGATCGATGTGCGCCAGAAATTGGCCGATGAAGAACTCATGGCTGGGGCCATGCAATTTTTCTACGGACGCGAAGACTGGCTCGGAGGCTTCGGACTTTCCCCGCACGCGCCTTATACGGCATCCGTCCAGCTTTACCGACTGGCCAAACGTTGCGCGGAACAACTGGACATGCTCATCACAACCCACATCGCGGAATCTCTGGACGAACAGGAGATGTTCCTCCACGGTCAGGGGGAAATGCACCAGTTTCTGGCTGGCCTCGGGCGAGACATGAGTGACTGTGGCTCGGGCTCCGCGCTCTCGCATTTGTACGAGCACGCCCTCCTGAATTCCCATACAATCGCCGTGCATATGAATTACCTCCAGGCATACGATCTGGCGGAACTCGCCGTGATGCCGCTCCATATCGTCCATTGCCCGAAATGCCACGAGTTTTTCAAGCACCGCCGCTTTGCCCTGGAACAACTCCGCGCCACGGGATGCAACATCTGCATCGGCACCGACAGCCTCGCCAGCAACGACACCCTCGACCTGCGTGCCGAGATTCGCCTCGCCCATCTGATCTATCCCCAGATTTCCAGCCGTGAATGGCTCGCCATGGTCACGCTCAATCCCGCCAAGGCCCTCAATCTTCCCAACCGCCTCGGAGCGATCAAAGTCGCCGCATGGGCGGATCTCGTCGCCTTCCGCCTGCCGGAAAAAACCGACCCCTACGATGCCGTCATCCGTTCCACCGAACCACCCGAGTTCCTGATGGTAAACGGCGTCCGCCACACCGTACCAAGCGAAGCACCATGAGTCACTCCCCCTCTACCAACCTTGCCGAATGGGTTCAGACAGAACTCCAGGAAGATCTTGCCTTGGGCATTGACCGGCATCTTCAGGTAATCCCGAATGGAGTCATCCCCTTTTGTTCGAATGACTACTACGGCCTTTCCTACGACGCCCGCCTCATCACTGCGGCACAGGAGGCCCTTGCGGAATACGGCATCGGAGCGGGAGCGGCCCGCCTCATCTCGGGAAATCAGCCTCCGCACGAAGCTCTGGAAAAGTCGTTGGCTGAGTGGAAGAACTGCGAGTCTGCCCGACTGTTTCCCAGCGGTTACATGGCCGCGCTCGGAGCCATCACCGCCTTGTGCAACGAGAACAACACCATCATCCTCGACAAACGGTGCCATGCCTGCCTCATGGATGGCGCACGCCTCAGCGGTGCGCGGCGGCTGATCTTCGCCCACAACGACATGAATTATCTGGCCGATCTCCTGAAAAACGAATCGGCCAATTCCTCCCGCCGCATCATCGTCATCGTCGAATCTCTCTACTCCATGGACGGCGATTTCGCTCCCCTTCGGGAAATCGTGGAAATGAAGCAGCGATACGGCTTCACCCTGATGGTAGACGAAGCTCATGCTACCGGACTCTATGGCCCCGACCGGAGTGGCAGAATCAAGGAACTGGAAGTGACCTCTCAAGTCGATGTTCAGTTATTCACCTTGGGAAAAGCCATCGGCACCGCAGGGGGAGTCGTCGCATCTTCAAAAAATGTCATCCAGCTTTTGACAAATCGGGCGAAGACCTTTCTCTTCACCACCGCCCCTCCCGCCCTGATCTGCGCGGCCTCCATCGCCGGAGTCCAACTCATCCGTGGACCGGAAGGATTGGCTCACCAGCAAAGACTGCATGAAAATATTGAAACCCTCCGCACGGCTCTTCCCTTCCCCGCGCCTGGCAGCCCCATTCTTCCCCTGATCGTCGGGGACGAAGCCAGAGCCGTCGCCGCGTCGGAATTTCTGCTGCAGGAAGGTTTTTTCGTCCCGGCCATCCGCCACCCCACCGTTCCCATGGACAAAGCCCGGCTCCGGGTGACGATGAATTCCACCGCCACCACCAATCAGATTCGGCAATTCGCCCGCGCCATCCACCAAGCGATCAGTTGAAGTTTGGCCGGGAAGTCCTACCATAGCAGCATGTCCTTCGCAGAGATTCTTCCCAATATGTTGGAACGCCCCTCGTCCGCGATGCGGCGTTTCGAAAAACTCATGTCCCCCCAAACCGATTTGGAATGGATGGCCGGGCAGGCGCAGGCACTCACCAGACAATATTTTGGCCGGACGATGCGGCTCTTCGCCCCGATCTATGTCTCGAACGAGTGCATCAACACCTGCAAATACTGCGGCTTTTCCCGGGAGAATCCGATTTTCCGCGTGACCCTCACGCAGGATCAGGTTGAGACCGAAGCCCGCCACCTCATCACGGAAGGATTTCGCAATATCCTCCTCGTGGCTGGCGAGCATCCCAAATTTGTCCCGGTCGATTATCTGGAAGAATCGACGCGTCGACTGCGGAAGTTCGTCCCCTCGGTTTCCATCGAAGTTGCCCCGATGGAAGTACCCGAATACAAACGCATCGTCGACGCGGGAGCCGACGGCCTCGTCGTCTATCAGGAGACGTATGATCCGAAAGTCTACGCCGAGATGCACGAAGCCGGGCCGAAAAAAGATTATGCATGGAGGCTTGCCTGCCCGGAACGCGGTTATCAGGCTGGATTCCGCCGCATCGGGATCGGGCCGTTGATCGGGCTGAGCGATTGGAGAAAGGAACTTCTTTGCCTCGTCGCACACGCGGAATACCTGCTCCGCACCTGCTGGAAATCCTTCCTCACCGTCTCCATGCCACGACTTCGCCCCGCTGCGGGAGAATTTCAACCGCTGGTGCACCTCTCCGACCGGGAGTTCACCCAGGCGATCATGGCACTGCGCATCTGTTTTCCCCAAGTGGGCATCGTCCTCTCCACACGTGAACCCGACTGGTTACGGGACGGACTCATCCCGCTCGGAGTCACACTCATGAGCGCGGGTTCCCACACGGAACCCGGCGGCTACACCAAGGCGGGTCAGGATGACTTGCACCTCACGGTGAAGGGGCGCCGTGTCGACCTGAAGGAGCACAAAATCCAGGACGAAGCGACGGGACAATTCCATATTTCCGATGTTCGTTCGGCAGCCGAAATCACCGCCGTCCTGCAAAAACTCGGACTTGATCCCGTGTGGAAAGACTGGGACTACGGCCTCGGCACCACCGCTGCCTGAAAAAAAGTCCCGCCATGGAAAAGATTATTGTCTTTGCCAACGGCAAGGCCGTGCAAATCCCGGCAGGAATGAACATCTCCGGTCTGGTTTCGCATTACAAGCTCACGCCATCCATGGTTATGGTTGAGGTCAACGGCACGGTCATCCTGCGAAAAGATTGGGAAACCACCCGCCTTCAACACGGTGACCGGGTGGAACTGGTCCGGGTAGTCGCCGGGGGATAGAGACTCTCGTTTCGGATGAACGTGGGATAAATTCCCCGGTTCTCTCTGTCTTGACATTATCTTTTTCCAGGAGATCATATGTCACATATTATCATCATTTTAATATGTGACATATGATCATGCATTTAAAAGCGATCTTTTCGTACATGTAATACCATTTCTAATTGATATTAGGTATAAATAGTGATATGAGTTGTGGATGGCACGACCGAGATTGAAATTAACCATGGATGAGGCCACCCGTGCGGAGGTGGAGAGGCGATATAGA
>Ga0187810_10000348_pt1 | contig 18978 bp, 13 predicted proteins | sample NC_wetland_sal_i_9_FD_132963 | JGI IMG/M metagenome (GOLD analysis project Ga0187810, IMG submission 132963) | Wetland sediment microbial communities from Neuse River Estuary, North Carolina, USA - ASW_5 | ecosystem: Environmental > Aquatic > Freshwater > Wetlands > Sediment | place: USA: North...
AGCCCAGCAGCGCCGGGCTGGCCGTATTGACGTCCACGCCCACGCGGTTGACCACGTCTTCGACCACGCCGGTCAGCGAGCCTGAAAGCTCCGTCTGGTCGACGTCGTGCTGGTACATGCCCACGCCGATGGAGCGCGGGTCGATCTTGACCAGTTCGGCCAGCGGGTCCTGCACCCGGCGGGCAATGGAAACCGCGCCGCGGATGGAAACATCCAGGTCGGGCATTTCGGCGCGGGCCAGCGGGCTGGCCGAGTAGACCGAAGCCCCCGCTTCATTGGTGATCACGTACTGCACGCCGCTCAGTTCGCGGGTGAGTTCGGCCGCCAATTGTTCGGTTTCGCGCGAGGCCGTGCCGTTGCCGATGGAAATGAGGGTAACGTTATATTTCTTGATCAGTTCGGTGAGCTTTTCTTTGGATTCGGCCCAATGGTTCTGCGGAGCATGTGGGTAGATGGTTCCCGCATCCAGCAGCTTGCCGGTCGGCCCCACCACAGCCAGCTTGGTACCGGTGCGAAAGCCCGGGTCCAGGCCCAGCACGGTGCGCCCGGCCAGCGGGGGCTGACCCAGCAGCGCGCGCAAGTTGGCGGCGAAGACCTTGATGGCATGGGCCTCGCCGGCCTCGGTCAGCTCGCGGCGCACATCGCGCTCGATGGCCGGCAGCAGCAGGCGCTCGGCGGCATCCACCAGGGCCAGTTCCAACTGCTCGCAGAAGGGCGAGCGCAGGTCAGGGCGGAAGTAATCCACGATGGAACCCTTCCAGTCCTTCTGTTCCAGCGTCACTTTGACGCGCAGCACTTTTTCGCTCTCGCCGCGGTTGATGGCCAGCACCTGATGCGGGCGCAGCCGGTCGACGCGGGAAGAAAATTCGTAATAAGTTTCGTAGACGGCCTTTTCATCTTTGGCATCCTCGATCTTTTCAGAACTGAGCATACCCCACTGCATGGCCTTGCGGCGCGTCGAAGCGCGCACCTCGGCATGTTCGCTGATGGTCTCCGCGGCGATATCGCGGGCGCCGGCCAGCGCGTCTTCGACCGTGGTTACCTGTTCGTTCAAGTAGCCCTGTGCCATCCTGGCGGCGTCACCGGGGGTGCGCGCCTGCATCAGGATGAAATCGGCCAGCCCCTGCAGGCCCTTTTCGCGGGCAATGGAAGCCCGGGTCCGGCGTTTGGGCTTGTAAGGCGCATACAGGTCTTCGAGTGCGGTCATGTTATCGGCCGACTGCAATTTCTCCAAAAGCTCCGGCGTCATCTTACCCTGCTCTTCGACCGAAGCCATGACGGCAGCCCGGCGCTCTTCGAGAGCGCGGCCCTTTTCGAGCAAAGACTGCACCTGGCGTAGTTGTTCTTCATCCAGGGTACCGGTGCGTTCTTTACGGTAACGGGCAATGAAAGGGACTGTGGCCCCTTCATCCAGCAGTTCGATGGCAGCGGCAACCTGATCCGTCCGCACAGAAAGTGAGCTTGCAATGATCTTGGCAAAATCGAGCATGAGAGAATTCCTGAGTGATAAATTGGGGTTAGGTGTTCAACGAGCGAGGGGAATTCTACCACAAGGCTTTAAATGCAAACGGTCCGGCCTCTGACAGAGCCGGACCATTTGCAGAAGAAAAGAGGAGAGAAGTTGAAAAATCAGCCTTTGAGCGAACCCGCCATCAGGCCGCGCAAGAAGTAGCGCCCCAGGAAGAGGTAAACCAGCAAAGTCGGCAGAGCTGCCAGCAAACAGGCCGCCATCAGCACGTTCCACTGCACTAACTGACTGCCGGCCAGGTTGTTCAGGGCCACGGTCACCGGCCAGTTCGACTGGTTGGTGAGGATGACTGCGAAGAGGAATTCATTCCAGGCCTGGGTGAATTGCCAGATGATCACCACTGCAAAGCTGGGGGGTGACAGCGGAAAAATAATGTGTCTGTATAGCCCCAGCAGGCTGGCCCCGTCGATACGGCCCGCCTCCAGAATCTCGGTAGAGATGCCGGCGTAGTAATTGCGAAAGATCAGGGTGGTGATCGGGATACCGTAAATGATGTGCACGAAGACCAGGCCGGGCAAATCGCCATAGAGGTGAATGGCCTGCATGAACTTTACCAACGGAATCAAGATGCTCTGGTACGGGATGAACATACCAAACAGGATCAGCGAAAAGATCAAATTCGAGTATTTGAAGCGCCACTTGGAGAGCAGATACCCGTTCAGTGAACCCAGCAGCGCCGAAAGAATGGACTCGGGGATGACCATGATGAAGCTATTGCCGAGGTTTGGAGCCAACTGTTTATACGCCGCCACGAAATTCTCGAAATGCAGCGCGGTGGGCAAACTCCACATCGTATTCAGATCGACTTCGTTGAAGGGCTTAACGCTGGTCAAGACCATCAAGTAGATCGGCAGGAGAAAGAAAGCCGTGGCCAGGAGCAGAATCAAATAGTAGAAGGTGTGGCTGACAATTTTGCGGGTCATATTTCGGTCTCCGAACGCATATTCTGCACTAGATAAGGAATTACCAGTACGGCGACACTGACCAGCATAAGAATGCCAATGGCTGCCCCCTGTGCATAGTTGTTGGCAGCAAAGGTCGTGGTCCACATGTAAATACCCGGTACGTCCAGGCGAATATCACCGCGGCCCAGGGCCACGATCAGATCGAAGATCTTCAACGACATGTGAGCCAGAATGATCACGGCGCTCAAAGTCACAGGTTGTAACATCGGCAGGATGATATACCGATAAATCTCGAATTCATTGGCGCCGTCCACGCGCGCCGCTTCGCGTAAATCGTCCGAAATACTGCGAATGCCACCCATGTACAGAGCCATCGTATAACCGGCCAACTGCCAGACCGCCGGAATAATTGTAAAAACCATTCCCCAGGGTTGAGGCGATGTATGCCACAAACTGATGAAGGAATTGAGGCCCAGGGATTTGAAAATGAGGTTGATACCCGTGGTACGTGATCCGGTGGCAGGGTTCATCAACCAGCTCCAAACCACACCGGAAGCAATGAAAGAGATGGACATCGGCAGCAAGAAAATGCCGCGGAAGAGCGCTTCGCCCTTCAATTTCTGGTCCAGCAAGATGGCCAGACCCAGACCGATCACCAGACAACCCACGATGAAACCGACCGTGAAGATCAGTGTGTTGCGCAGGTCGATCATAAAACGTGGATCATTGTGGAAAAGGTTGTAATATTGTTTTAAACCCACCCAGGTGAAATCAGGCATCAGGCCTTTCCAGGCACTGAAAGAAACCCGGGCTGACCAGGCGATAAAACCGTACACGAAAACTGCAATTGCCACGATGGAGGGGAACAGCAAAGTGACGGAAAGCACCGTTTCACTCTGGAACATCGTCGCAATCACCGGAATGCTGGAATACATGACCAACGCACTGATGAGGAGGCCAATCGATGTAAAATTCGAACCCTTGAAGTTAGTGATACCGTTTCCTGAGAAGAAAAAGATACCCGTCCCGCCCACTATAAATAAAATAATGGCGAGAATCAAGGGCTGGGAACGTACCTTAAAATGCTTGAACAATGAGTACCTCCCTTTCCAGGAAGTATATGCCTAAAAAGGATATTTATAAACTAAAGATAAAAACAAATGGTAGAAAACAGAGTTGCTTCTAAATGGGCGGCTCTTTAGGAGCCGCCCATTTGAGAAATATCAGAACCGGTTCAGATTACTTGCAACCACCATCGGTCTTGCAGGCGGCAGCCAAAGCGGACTGGAACGTAGCCTGATCTGCAGTTGCCAGCGGGCTGACAATGAAGAGTTTCAAAGCGGTATCAATGTCGGTCTTCCAGGCGGGAGCAGCTACGACACCATGAGTGAGGGAACCCACGACTGTTTCATCAGAGGCAGTCCAATCTTTCATGGCATCCTGAGAATATTGGCTAAATTTGCTGGGATCGCAGTCAGTGCGAGCGCAGATGGAACCCTTCAGAGGATTGAAAGCTTCCTGACCCTCTTTGGAGGCGGCCACAGTCAACCAGGCCATAGTGCCCTGAGGATTCTTATTACCGACCGGCAGAACAAAGCTGTCGGAGAGGAAGACAAAGACCTTCTGAGTACCAGGGGTAGGAGTCCAGCCAAAGTCGGTGCCAGGGGTCAAAGCAAGTCCGTTCGGGGCTGCATTGGCGAAGTAACCGTAGGCCCAGTCGCCCATGATATTGAAGGCGGCGTCGCCGTCAGCAACCATCTTGGAAGCAGGTTGCCAATCGGAGAGGGTGGAGGCATCAGAGTTGATATAGGACAGAACTTTGGCATAATTGGCCAGAGCCTGGGTCATATCGGCACCAGCCCAGTCAGTAGTGGCGGGGGTGGTCCAGAGGCCATTCCATTTGGCGGCACCGATGGTGCCGATGACAACGTTCTCGAACAGGTGCATGGCGGTGAAGCCTTCGTTGCCCATCGACAGGCAGGTCTTACCAGCGGCTTTGACTTTGTCGCAAGCAGCGAAGAAGTCAGTCCAGGTGGTGAAACCGCCATCGGGGATGGTAACGCCAGCGGCAGTCAAAACTTTGGGGTTATACCACATCACATTGGAGCGATGGATGTCTACAGGTACTGAATAGGGATGGCCATCCTGAGAGATCAATGGGAGCAATGTGGCGGGCAGAACTTTACCAAAGCCAGTTGAGGTGAAGAAGTCATCTAATGGCTGAATTTGTTTGGCGGTCAAGTAGTTGGCGAGGGTTTCCTGACCTGCATGAGCCTGCCAGGAATCGGGGGGATCGCCAGCCTGCAAGCGCGTGGCCAGGACTGCCTGAGCATTCGTGCCAGCGCCGCCAGCGACGGCAGCGTTCACCAGATTGTACTGAGGATAATCGGCTGCAAAGATTTTCATCATCGCGGCCAAACCATCCGCTTCACCGGGGCCTACCCACCACGAGAAAATCTCGACATCAGTGGGAGCAGCTGCAACCGTCGCAGCAGGGGCCTGAGTGGCCGCAGGGGCTGCAGTTGTGGCTGCTGGTGCCGCAGTCGGAGCTGCAGTAGGTGTCGCTGCACAGGCAGCTAACAGCATGGAAGCGACAACCACAAGCGCAATTGCAATTGACAAACTCTTTTTATGCATTGCTTTCTTCTCCTTCTAGAATAATTGTGGATTGGGACGAAATATTGGCACTTGATGTGCCAATATGATTAAACCTAATTATAATAACCGCACCCTTATAAACAATGTTTTTTCGGTCATGACGCGGACATAAAAAGGACAGGGTTTAAACAACAATTATGGTAGACCGATCGACGTTTAATGAAGTCATTCGAGATGTGCTGGGTAATTTATACGATACCGTGGCGCTTGAAACGCACCCGATGATCTTTTCGATCCTCCAACCGCCCCCAAAGTATGCCGGGAATAAGGGAGATTATATTCGCCAGCTCGTGCTTGACGCTATCGAGCAGTTGCGGCCCTTACGCAAAGAAGAATCGATCAGTTCACCTGAATGGCGGCCTTACACCATCATGTACAAGCGTTACGTGGAAGGCATGGGCGTGCAGGAACTGTCAGATATGCTGGCTATCAGCCCCAGGCAGATGCGCCGCGACCATCATCGTGCGCTGGTGATGTTGACCGAAATCCTGTGGGCCTGGTGTTACCCCGACCAGCCGGCCGCAATCGAAGGCAGCGAACTGCAAAACAGCCAGAGCCTTGAGGTTCACAACGAAGTCATCGATGTGGTCGAAACCATTCAGGGTGTTTACAAGCTGCTCCAGCATCGCTTCGATGAAAAAAACATCCAGGTGGCGATCGAGCCCGCCGAAACGATGCTGCTGACCATCACTGACCGGGTCATTTTGCGCCAGGCACTCATTGGCATCTTCAATGAGAGTCTGCACATTCAGAACCGCAACCAGGTCCGGGTGAACTTTCACAATACTGATGAACAGGTGAGGATCGAAATCTCGGCCCAGGTCAGCGCCAACTGGGAAACCGCCGCGGATGGCGAGGTGGACGACGACCTGAACGCGGTACGGTACTGGTGTAAACTCATCGATGCCCACCTGGAAGAGACCGTCAGCCGCCATAAGAACGAATCGCGCATTCTGTGGCGTTTGAGTTTACCGCACTCCAGCCAGCGCATCCTGCTGGTCATCGACGATCAAAGCGCTGTCTTGAGCCTGTTCAAGCGCTACCTCTCGCAAACCGACATTCTGCCGGTGGGCGTGGAACAGCCCGAAAATGCGCTCACCCTGGCCCGCCAACTGCGCCCCGCGCTCATCACCCTGGACGTGATGATGCCCCAGATCGATGGCTGGGAATTGCTGCAAGTGCTGAAACTGGATAGCCAGGTAAAACACATTCCCATCATCGTCTGCTCGGCCTGGGACGACCCCGACCTTTCGCGTACCCTGGGCGCGGCCGCATTCCTAAAAAAACCGATCACCCAGAAAATGCTGCTCGAAGCCGTCGAACGCTTGCTGCCGCCGCCCGTACCCGACCAGGCATGACCGGCACATTTATTGTTGAGGTTGGGGTTGTTCAGGGCTCTCGTCGGCGTTGGCTTTGACCATGGTGAACACCGGCGCCACGTGCGGCAGTGAAGCATTGAGCAGATCGACCAACTCTTTGCGCGAAAGCGAGTGGTTGACCAAAACACGAAACTCTCCCCGGCGCTGCGGGTTGAAGGTTGGCGGCGGGTCACTGGCCGAGACGATCACTACCGGAATCTTGCGCAGGTCGGGATCCTGGCGAATCTGGTTCAAGAGTGTCAGCCCGTTCATATCCGTCAAATCCAGGTCGAGCAGCATCACGCCCACAGGCAGCGCTTGCAAAAAGCGTAACGCTTCTTGCCCGTCTAAGGCCGTCAAGATATTGAGGTCATCCGGCAACTGGAGGGTATCTTCAGCGTTGGTTTTCAGTGATTGGGTCACGAAACGCGACATGCTGGGGTCATCATCGACCACCAATACCGTATGCGGGTTGATGTCGAGGCGGGCGATGGTCTCGATCATCAGTTGGCGCGGCACCGGCTTGACCAGATAGTCACTGATGCCGTCGGGCAGGTTGGAATTGCGGCTCTGGCGGCTCAGCGGAATGGGTAAAGCGTAAACCGGCAAGTCGTAAGGTGGCTTTTGCAGAAAATTGCGCACGTCTGCATTATTGAGCAAGGGCTCATCCACGACTACCGCACGCGGATACGTAGAAGCCACTGCCGTATACAGCTGGGCCGGATCCGTCATAAGCGTGACCTTGGTACCCTTCAACATCTCGGCAAAGACCCGCGCCGAAAAGGCATCGTGTGAGAGGAAGAGCAGCAAAGGGGTCTTTTCATCATTGAGGTCGGCCGGTTCGGGCAGTTTTTCCTCCCCTTCGGGAGCTTCAGACAAGCCGTCGAGAGAATCGACCTGCTGATGAACCGGCAGGGTGAAGTAAAACGTCGAGCCCTTCCCCAGTTCACTTTCCAGGCCCATATCCCCGCCGTGCATCTGGATGAAACGCTGCCCGATGGAGAGCCCCAGACCGCTGCCTTCGCCGCGCTGCCAGTTTTCATTGCCCACCTGGCGAAATTCCTTGAAAACCTTGGATTGGTCGTTCTTGGCGATGCCCACGCCGGTGTCGACCACCTCCACTTTAAGCCAGTCCTCCGATTGCAGGCTGGCGCGCAGGGTAATGCTGCCCTTGCGGGTAAATCGCAGCGCATTGGTCACCAGGTTGAGCAGCACCTGGCGAATGCGCGTGCGGTCTACATAGACCAGTGGCAGATCGGGCTGGACTTCCACGAACAACTTAAGGCCCTTGCTTTCGACGGCTGAATGCACCATCTGGCGCACATCTTCGATGACCAGGGCAAAATCGATCTTTTCTTTGAAGAGGATCATCTGCTGGGCATTCATCTTGCCCATATCCAGAATATCGTTGATCAAACTCATCAAGTGTGTGCTGCTCTTGTAGATCTCTTTGATGTCATCATAAAGGCCGCGCGGCCAATCGCTGACCTTGGCGTAGGTTTCGGGGCTGTTCACCATGAGGTCGCTGAAGCCGATGATGAAGTTGAGCGGGCTGCGCAGCTCGTGGCTGACGGCCATGGCGAAGCGATCACGCTCTTCGCGGGCCTCGTCGGCCTGAGCGCGTGCGTAGATGAGCATACGGTTGAGGTTTTCGAGCTGGTAGTTGGCCTTGTTGACGTCCTTGAGCAAGACGCTGATCTCGGCGCGGTGTTCTCGTGCTTCGTTGAGGCGCAGCAAGGCCTCTTTATAATGGTAAGAAGCGGCCTCTACTGAGGAGATCAGGTTGTCTAAAATGCCCCAGCCCAGCACCATGGCTACGGCAGTCACGACCACCAATGCCATCTGATAAGAGGACGAAAGCGGTGGCAGCAGCGGGTTGATGTTCCAGGTAAATGCCAGGGTGATGACCAGGGCCTCGACCACCGCAGTGGGAACCATGCCGAGCATGGCCTCAGACATGAGAGGAAAGAAGGCAAACAAGAACAATACATCGGCGTTATGGTAGAACGCATAGCCGAGAATTACGGCCACCGTCAGGCCCAGGAACCAGATGAACTGGGCTAGCAAATAATAGTTTGCCAGCGAAATCCAGGCCAGTGCGGCCGTCACGATCATGATTAAAGTGATGAGAAAGAGGCTCGGGCTAAAGAACTGTGGCCAACCCAGGGTGGCAATGATATGCCAGACCAGATAGGTGGCGATGGCCGTGCCCATCACCCGATGCGAGATGGTTTGCAGCAATTCGTGGTCTTGCGACTCCCAGCGGAAGAAGACCGCGACCTCATGCATTAGCCTTTTGATTCCAGCAGCCATAACTTAATGGTATCACAGGTAAAGATTGCGGGGCACGTCGAATCAGCCAAAAGATTTGCTGAATGGACGGCCTCGCAATCGAAGAGCCGATGAACATTTACCGGACTGAACCTAAATTAAAGAGGATGAAAATCAATTCATCTTGCTGAAAGTAGATTTGAGCAGTGGATAAAGCTCGTCGTAAAGTGAATAGGCCCTGCGATAGACCTCTACCTGAGCCGGGTTGGGTTGCACCCTGTTCACGATCTTTACCCCCGCCCTGCAGGCAGAGGGCACATCCTGCCAGTGGCTTGCCCCCACCCCTGCCAACAGAGCAGCTCCATAGGCGGCCCCCTCGCTCGTGTTCACCATGACCAGTTCACTTTCCAATACATCTGCCAGTATCTGCCGCCACAACTTGCCCTTGGTGCCTCCCCCTGAAGCCCGTATTTGCTCGATCTTGCCCAGGCCTGCATTCTGGATCAGTTTGAAACAGTCTTTGAGGCCAAAAGCGACCCCCTCCAGCACGGCCCGCGTCAGGTGAGCCTGGCCATGCCGCAAGGTAAGACCGATGAAGGCTCCTCTGGCCAGAGGGTCAGGGTGAGGCGTGCGTTCTCCGCTCAAATAAGGCAGAAACTGTAACCCCTCGCTGCCGGCCGGAACCGCAGCAGCGGCCTCTAATAATTCATCAAAACTCTGGGTCGGTGCCAGTGTGTCGCGGTACCACTGCAGGCTGCCAGCCGCTGAGAGCATGACTCCCATGAAATGCCACATCCCTGGCACGGCGTGACAGAAGGCATGCAGCCGTCCTTGCGGTTCGATGAAGGCGCTGGGCGTGGTGGCAAAGATGACCCCGCTGGTACCCACGGTCAGACCCACGATACCCGGCTCGACTGCACCCACCCCCACTGCCTGGGCGGATTGATCCCCGCCGCCGGCAACGACCGGGGTGCCGGCTTTGAGACCGGTCAAAGCGGCGGCCTAAGGGGTAATCTGGCCGGTGACTTCCGTACCCTCGTAGGTTGGCGGCATCCAGGCCGAGTCAATGGCGAGGGCACTGAGCACTTCCTGAGACCAGTTTCGGGCTTTCAGGTCGAAGAGCACTGTCCCCGAGCCATCTGCCTTATCCATGGCATATACGCCGGTAAGGCAATAGCGAATGTAATCTTTAGGCAATAAAATATGTTTCGCTTTTGCATATATCTCGGGCTCATTCTGCTGAACCCAAAGGATTTTAGGGGCAGTGAAGCCCGTCAGAGCCACGTTGCCGGTGATCTGGATGAAGCGTTCCTTGCCGATGCGGCGGTGAATTTCGTCACACTGGGCCTGGGTACGCTGATCATTCCACAGGATCGCCGGACGCAAGACGTTCCCATCTGCATCGAGCAGAACCAGGCCGTGCATCTGACCCGTCAGGCCAATGGAGGCAACTTCTGCACCGCTCACCCCACTGGAGGCGAGTACTTGCCGGATGCTGGCGGCCACGGCCCCCCACCATTCGGCCGGATTCTGCTCCGACCAGAGCGGGCGCGGGGTTTGCAGCGTATGCGGTGATGAAGCCACCGCCAGGACCATGCCGCTCTCGTCGATCAGCAAGGCCTTACTGGAAGTTGTAGAAGTATCAATGCCTAAGAAATACATGGTTCTACCTCATGCCGAGGATCAGATCGATGGTGAGTTGGTCCAATCGCTCATATTTCAAACCGCGAGCCGCAATGGCATTGCGATCGAAAGCGTATCCCTTGATAGCCTTGACTTTCTCAGGGGAGTATTTGCCAAAGAGGGGAGCCATAGCCGGGTCTTCAGCGTTGATGTCGGCCAACATGGCTTGAATCTCTGGGTCCGCATTGAACTGAGCGGCCTTCTCTTTGAGCATGAGGTAGGTGCGCATACAGCCGCGGGCAAAATCCTTCACGCCCTCGAAATCTTCGGTGCGATAAGCGTGGGCATCAAAGTGGCGCGAGCCGGAATAATGGACGTCCTCGAGGAATTTGACCAGATAGAAAGCCGACTTGATATCACGGGAACCAAAACGCAAGTCCTGGTCGTAGCGGCCGGGATGCTGGTCATTGAGGTCGATGTGGAAGAGCTTGCCGGCCTCCCAGGCCTGGGCCACGCCGTGCATGAAATTGAGGCCGGACATGTGCTCGTGAGCTACTTCGGGGTTGACACCGACCATGTCCGGATGGTCAAGGGTGGCAATGAAAGCCAGCATGTGCCCGATGGTGGGGTTATACAGATCTCCGCGCGGTTCGTTAGGCTTGGCTTCGAGGGCGAATTTGAGGTCATACTTCTGATCGAGGGCATATTCGCACAGGAAGTTCATGGCCTCGCGGTTACGTTTGATGGCTGCAACAGGACTTTTGCTGGAATCTGACTCGATCCCTTCGCGGCCGCCCCAGAAGACATAGACTTTGGCACCAAATTCCACGCCCAGGTCGATGGCTTTCATGGTCTTTTGCAGAGCATAGGCGCGCACTTTGGGATCATTGCTGGTGAAGGCGCCGTCTTTGAATACCGGGTCGGCGAACAGGTTGGTGGTGGCCATCGGCACAACCAGGCCGGTGTCTTTGAGCGCCTGCCGGAAAGCCTTTTTGATGCTTTCTTCTTCAGCCGGGGGGGCATCGATGGGAATAAGGTCATTGTCGTGGAAGTTGACGCCATAAGCGCCCACCTCACCCAACAGGTAAACCAACTCCGCCGGGGACTTTACGCCGCGAACTTCACTGCCAAACGGATCACGACCGCGGTTCCCGACCGTCCACAGACCAAAGGTAAATTTGTCTTCAGGTTTAGGGGTAAATGTACTCATTTTTCTCTCCCGTATGTGGTTATACCTCTTTAATCTTTTATCGGTCCGTAATCCGAACTGGACAGGTAAATTCTCGTTTTTCTACTACCATGCTGGATGCACCCGTGATCGAGAAAACGCCTTGCAAACGGATATCCTGGCTGGAACTGCCGATCATAACCTGGACGCTGCCGGGTTCGATGACGAGGTTGTAGGTAGCATTATAAAACGCCATCAGATTCACCGGCAAAGTAAAAGTAACCCGTTTAGCCTGGTCGGGCAACAAGCTGACTCTGGCAAAGCCTTTGAGCTCCTTTACCGGACGGGGCAAGCTGGCGAATTCATCCTGTAAATAAAGTTGTACCACTTCTTCTCCGGCAACCGAGCCAGTGTTCTGCACCGTGCAGGCAATCTTCAGAGCTTCTCCCAGGGTAGCCGTTGCTTTGTCGATCGATAGATCGCGATAGCTGAATTGCGTATAACTGAGTCCGTGCCCGAAGGGAAAAAGCGGCGCAGTGGTTTCGTTGACGTAATTGGTGTACCAGTGCGAATAGGCCCCACTGGGTTTGTGGTTGTAAAAAATAGGCACCTGGCCGACAGAATGCGGGAAGGTCATCGAAAGTTTTCCGCCGGGGTTGCAGTCGCCAAAAAGGGCGTTGGCAACCGCTGCACCGCCGGCCTCACCCGGCACCCAGGCTTCCAGAATGGCTGAGGCCTTGGCGGCCAGTTCCGGGATCGCCAGAGGCCGGCCGCTGACCAACACCACTACCACCGGCTTGCCGGCCGTCATCACCGCCCGGGCCAGCTCCATTTGCACACCCGGCAAAGCCAGATCAGAGCTATCACGGGTTTCGCCGCAGGTGCAGTCCGGGGTCAGGCCTGATTTATCACCCAACACCAGCACCACCGCGTCCGCCGAACCTGCCGCCTGCACGGCCGCGGGAATCCCGAATTGATCTTCAGAATTGACATCGCACCCCTTCGCATAAATAACCTCGGTTTGTGGCACCTTTTCACGTATGGACTGCAAAATAGTGGGCACGTTTACCGCCTGAGAGGCCAGGCTGGCAGGATTCAAGACTGTGAACGCCGAGTTGGCCGGACGCTGGTACATCTGCAACTCCAGCATCGCTGCGTAAGAATAATCGCACAGCAGATTGCGCGAATCATCCGCGTTGGGCCCAATGACTGCCAGACGGCGGGTAGACTTCGCCAGGGGCAAAGTGCCATCATTTGTGAGCAAGACCAGGCTCTGGCGGGCCATCTGCGCCGCCAATTCACGTTGAGCAGGACCATCGAAAAGATCCGCCAGGTTTTCCTCCTCCACATAGGGATGATCGAACAGGCCCAACTCGAACTTCTTACTCAGGTGATGGGCCACAGCCTGGTCGATCAGTTGGACATCCAATTGGCCCTTCTCGATTTCCTGAATCAAGACGTCGGTATAACAGTCATTGGTAGGCAATTCCACTTCGATGCCCGCTTGAATGGCCTTGAGTGCCGCTTGAGTCATGTTTTCGGCCACCCGGTGGAAGGTATGCAACATGGAGACCGATTCGTAATCCGAGACGACCAGACCCTCAAAACCGAGTCGGTTACGCAATACATCGCGTAGGATCGCCTGTGAAGTAGCCACCACTTCCCCGTCCAGCTCTGGATACGAGTTCATGAGCGAGGCCAGATGTGCCTCGTGGATGGCCGCCTCAAACGGCATGAGGTAGACTTCCAGTAAGGTGCGCATGCCTATCTGCACCGGGCCGCAATTAAGCCCACCCTGCGAAAGGCTGTGGCCCACAAAATGTTTACCGGTCGCCATGGCCCCGGTATGCAGGTCATCACCTTGCAAGCCGCGCACATACTGGATGCCAAATTGGCTGATAAGCCATGGATCTTCACCAAAAGTCTCTTCAACCCGCCCCCAGCGAGGGTCGCGAGCCACATCCAGTACCGGGGAGAGCCCTTCATGAATACCCACTGCCCGCAATTGACGGCGAATCACGTCCGCCATTTTTCCTGCCAGTTCCGGTTGAAACGAGCAGGCCAGGCCAATCATTTGCGGAAAAGCGCTGGCGCCCAGAATCAGGTTGCCGGAACAACATTCTTCATGGAAAATAGCCGGGATTCCCAGCCGGGTTTGTTCAATCAGGATCTTTTGCAACTTGTTCGTGACCTTGGCAATCTCGGACGGTATCAAAGTCGAGGCACTGCCAACCCGGGTAATCTGCCCGATGCCATTTTGCAAACGGGTCGTAGATTTCATCAGGTCCAATTTGCCATCTGTTTGCAGTTCATAGAACCAGCATGACCCCATCTGTTCGATTTTCTCTTTCAAGGTCATCTGGCCCAGAAGATCTGCTACCCGCTTTTGGATCGGAATTGACTGCTCACGATAAGTCATAAATTAGTACCCTCATATAAGATAAAACCTTCAAAAAGAGATGCAGAAGTTTCCGGTTTCACCGGAGTTCAAATGATTACCCTTTGACCGAGCCGGCGGTTAAACCGGAGACGATCTGGCGTTCCGCGAAGAAATAGAAAATGACCGTCGGAATAGCCGAAATGGCCACAAAAGCTGAGACCAATGCCAAATCTTGTCCGTACTGGCCCTGGAACTGCATTGTGCCTAAGGGTAATGTCCAAAGTTTGTCACTATTCAGCACCACCAGGGGAACGAGCAAATCGTTCCAACTCGCAATCATCACCAGTGATGCAACTGCGGCTAATGCAGGCTTTACCAATGGCAGCATGATACGCCAGAAGAAATCAAAGTTGGTGCAGCCATCGATATAGGCAGCATCCTGTAGTTCGGTAGGCACGGCCGTAAAGAAACCGCGCAAAATCAATATGTTACCGGATAGCTGGAAGGCCGCCTGAACCAGAATAACACCGGAGAGACTGTCGATCAAGGTGATTCCGTATGATGTCAGTTGTCGCAAGACAAAATAGACTGGCAAAATAGCAACGTTGATCGGGAACATCAGGCCTATGGTGAATAAATTGAAGACGAAGTTCTTTCCACGAAATTGTAAACGTGCCAGAACAAATGAAACCAGGGAAGAAAGCAATATGGTCAGAGTCGTGGTTCCGATCAAAACGAGCATACTATTTTTCATCATGGTCCAAAAACTGAGCGAGGTCACGATGGAAATGATGTTCCCCCACTGTGGGGGAACGGGAACCGTATAGGGCTCTGAATACATCTGACCGGTGGTCTTTAAGCTGCCAAAGATCAAGATCACGATAGGGACAAAAATCACTAACGTGGCTATTCCTAAAATAAAATACTGAAAGAATCTGGGAATTACTTTTCGCGTCCATTGTGGAGGAAGAATGGTTTTATCCATGATCAGATCCCTTCTATAAACCGGTAAGGTAATCAGGCTTACGAGTCAAAGCCTGATAGAGTAATGAAAAAACCATGCAGATGATGAACATGATAATTGCCACAGCCGATCCATAACCCAGCTGGTATCTCACAAAGCCAAATCGATACATGTAGGTAGCCATCGTTTCACTGGCATTGACCGGCCCGCCTTTGGTCATCACCCAGACCAAAATAAACTGTTGGATCGAGCCCAACACCGACAGATAAACGGAGGTTTTAATCGTGCTGCTCAGTAAAGGTAATGTGATTTGGAAGAAACTTTGAAAAGGGGTTGCGCCGTCGATCAGGGCGGCTTCTTCGATTTCGGTAGGAATATTTTGCAGGCCCGTCAGATACAACAACATGTGAAAACCAAAGTATTTCCACGTCAGGGCAACGAAGACTGCCCACATCACCACTTTCATATCCGCCATCCAGGCCACGGGCGATGCACCCAGAGCCACCAAAATTGCATTCAGAAACCCCCGATGCGGATTGGCATTGTAGAGCAACGTCCACATAATGGCTACGTTGACTTCGGATAGAACGTAGGGAAGGAAAAAGATAGTCCGAAATACGTTACGTCCCGGTAAATCGCGGCCAACTAACACTGCCAAAAACATTGCTAAAGGTAGCTGTATGCCCAAAGACAGCACAATGATCAAAATCACATTCGAAACGCTCTTTAAAAATACCTGGTCGGCAAGGATTTTTTTATAATTACCCATTCCAACATTTTTTACTGCCGCTCCCAGGCCATTCCAGTCGAAAGTACTAAAATAGACAGACCGGAAAATTGGATAGATGACAAAAAGCAGAAATACCACGATCGCAGGCAATAGGAATAAGGCAATAACAAGTCGGTCCTGAAATCGATGGGGAGTGCCTGATGTACTCTTTGAACTGAATTCGTCTTGTGCGCCAGTAAATGATTGCATGGAAGTCTCTCTCTGAACATAGCTATATTGGGAAAGTAAACCATTTATGGGGCTTTCCAAGAACTGCTCCGCAGATTGCACTCTGCGATTTCACATCATAATTGTGGATTGAACTTGATTGTTTCAAAAGGCAGGTGCGGGACCAGTTTTTTGAACTGTCCACGCACCTGTCAAGACGAACAAAAGCTATTTACTTGCTTCCCATGCTGCTTCGATTTCAGCACAAACTTGTTGTGAAGTTTCAGTACCTGCGTACAACTTTTGGATCGAATCATTGAGCGCATTGCCCAGATCGGAGCCGAGGTATGTATCGAAGTACAGCTGGAAATATTTGGCTTCACCAAAGCTCTTCGCGACAAGCTGCATATTGGGATCAGTCAAAGCAGTTTCAGCACCTTTGACCACAGGAATGGCTGTGCCATCTGAGGCAACTACAGACTGATTGGCAACGCTCGTCAGATATTTCACAAAGTCGATGGCTTCTGGGGAGGCATTTTTGCCGATTGCAAACCCATTACCGCCGCCCATTGCATCTGTCGCTGCCCCTGCGCCACCCTCGACCGCCGGGAAGTTGAACATGCCAAGATTCTTGACACCCTTGCCGTCAGCGCTGTTGGCTGCTTCGACACCAGGTGACCACTGTCCACCCAGTTCCATAGCAGCTTCGCCGTTACCGAAAGTGGCCTGCATTTCATCATGGGTTGCGCCCAAGAAACCATCCTGGAACGGTTCCATCTTGATGAGTTTTACGAGTTCATCGGAAGCCTGAATAAATGCAGGATCGGTCCACTTGCCAGTACCGTTGGCGACTGCATTGAAAGCAGGCTCACCACCGATGCGGGTAACAAGATAGGCCCACATGTGCATCCCCGGCCATTTGTCGCCTTCACCAATGGAGATCGGGGTGATGCCGGCCGCTTTTAATTTCTGCACATCGGTCAGGAACTCAGACCAGGTGGTTGGAGTAGTCTCGATTCCGGCTTTGGCGAAGAGGTCTTTGTTGTACCAGAAGCTGACCATGCCCATATCCCAGGGAACACCGTAGTTCTTGCCATCAAAACCATACACACCCAAAGCACCAGCGCCAAAGGAATTGCGCCATTCGCCGTTATTGGCATCCAAATCAGAGGTGATATCCTTCACGAGACCGGCATCGACCTGCTCCTTCAAAGTGCCGCCGCCCCAGCTCTGGAAGATGTCGGGTACATCACCGGATTGCATAACTGTGGTGAGCTTAGTCTTGAAAGCTTCATTTTCAAGCACGGTGATCTCAATTTTCACATTGGGATGGGCAGCCATATAATCATCGGCCATCTTCTGCCAATCCGAAAGCGCCGGATCCTTGGTCGAGATATGCCACCAGGTGATCGTCACCGGTTTGGCCGCTTCGGTAACAACCGGTGCCGCCGTAGTAGCAGCCGGCATGGCCGGAGCTGCGGTGGTGGCTGCCGGAGCAGCGGTGGTTGCTACAGGCGTAGCGCAAGCCGCTAACGCGAACGAAAGAACGAGCACGAGGCTCATAAGAATTGTAATTTTCCGATTCATTTTCTTCTCCCTTTTCTCGAATTAATTGTGAAACGATGTTCGCATACTCAAAAAACGTCAGAAGAGTTTCGGTTATAATTCTTTTGTGTTGGACCTCCTTTCAAGCAAGGGACTCCACATTCAAGGGACAGGAACGGTTTGGCCACGAAGCTAACCGGGCCTGTCTTTTGGTTTGGCAGTTGAATCACGAATGATCAACTCAGTGGGCAAGGCAATCCGCGTAGGCTTGCTATCTGGATTTTTCAGAATCTCAAGCAGCATTTGTGCTGCCACGCGGCCCATTTGTTCGAGGGGTTGCCGTACGGTGGTCAGGGCAGGCCGCACCAGCGAGGCCTGGGGAATATCATCGAAACCCAAAATGGAAATATCTTCTGGTACGCGCAGACCACGCTCACGCACAGCATCCATGGCTGCCATGGCCATTACGTCATTCGAGGCAAAGATCATCGTGGGGGGCGTTTCAAGGTCCAAAAAGCGGTTGGCTCCCGTGTAGCCGTCCAGTTGGTTGAAAGTGCCCTCATAGATCAATTCGGGGCGGACGGGGATGTGATGAGAACGCAGGGCAGTCTTATAACCCTCCAAACGGTCCACCGCAGCACCCAGATCGAGCGACCCCGTGATAAAGCCGATGTTCTGGTGGCCCAGATTGATAAGGTAATCGGTGGCGTTATAGGCCCCTTGCCAGTTGGTAGCCCCCACAGCCGGACAATCTTCCCCGGTACCCTGATGGTCGATCAACACAAAAGGAAATTTGCGCTGGGTTAGCGTGCCCGTATAATCGACCGGGTTACGCGGCAAGACCAACAAAAGACCGTCAACGGTATCCTGTGCCAGATTGGCCACATAATTTGCTTCCTTGGCAGCAGTGCGGTGGGTGGTGAAGAGCATCAGATCATAATTGGTTTCGACCAATTCACCATCGATACCGCGAATGATCTCGCCGATATAGCCAGTGCCCAAATCAGGAACAAGAACACCAATGACGTTGGATTTACCCCCGGCCAGGAAACGCGCCTGTCGATTAGCGACAAAGTTGAGACGGTCCATTGTAGCAAGCACCCGTTCGCGTGTCTCGGATTTTACGTGAACGTCATTATTGATTACCCGCGACACTGTACCGAAGGAAACGCCGGCAGCGGCAGCTACATCTACAATCGTGACTTTAGAGGGTCGTTTATTCATTGGAAGCGTTTACATTCAAGAAAATCATATCCATTTAGATTTTTTTGTTTCAAGTCAAGCAAATGGTCGATTATCGGCACAAAACACAGAAATTGCCTGAACTAAAGCGTGTACTACCCCTGAAAATTGCCGTATTTACATGCTTATAGCAATAAAATCAAACTGATTTAAAAATAAACGGATAAATTTGGAAGCGTTTACATAAAATACTATAGCACTTTCAAAAACCCAAGTCAAGTAGCAATCGACCGTTTAGCAATGAGATTCGTTGATAAAAACCGAATCCTCCAAGGGCTCCCCACCACTCCCCCGGGTCCTTTTCAGACCACGGGGGGTGGGGCGTCTGCAGCGTGTGCGGGATTGAGGTTACCGCCACCACATTCCCGCCCTCGTCAATCAGGAGAATCAATCTGCTCG
>Ga0187810_10000349_pt1 | contig 18917 bp, 18 predicted proteins | sample NC_wetland_sal_i_9_FD_132963 | JGI IMG/M metagenome (GOLD analysis project Ga0187810, IMG submission 132963) | Wetland sediment microbial communities from Neuse River Estuary, North Carolina, USA - ASW_5 | ecosystem: Environmental > Aquatic > Freshwater > Wetlands > Sediment | place: USA: North...
CATTGCCGGGGCCGAGAAGCTGTTCGGCAAGGTGTATCGCCGGCAGGATCATGCCCGCGTCGATACCCTGCCCGGCTATGACGAAGGCGAATGGTGGGTGCAGGACGCCGCCGCCACCTTGCCCGCGCATCTGTTCGGCGAGGTACACGGCCGCACCGTAATCGATCTTTGCGCCGCGCCGGGCGGCAAGACGGCGCAGTTGGCCGCCGCGGGTGCACATGTCATTGCCGTCGAACGCGAGGCTGCGCGCTTGGCCCAGCTCGAAGGCAATCTGAAACGCCTCAAGCTTGAGGCCGCAACGGTTCAGGCCGACGCACGCGACTGGCAACATGAACCGGCGCCTTTCGTGCTGCTCGATGCGCCGTGCAGCGCCACCGGCACCATCCGCCGCCATCCCGAACTGCCCTGGATCAAGAACGCCGCCGACGTGACGCTGTGTGCCCAGGCCGCCGCCGAATTGCTGGATGCCGCCGCTTCCCTGGTGGCCAAGGACGGGCTCTTGGTTTTCGCCACCTGTTCGCTGGAACGCGAAGAAGGCGGCGAACAAGTGGAATTCTTCCTAAAGCGCAACACGGATTTCGTCCGTGTGCCGCTGCGGCCGGAAGATGTTTTCGGCCTGCGCGACCTGATCGACGCCAACGGCGATCTGCGAACTTTGCCCTGTCACCTTGCGGGGCGCGGCGGCATGGACGGTTTTTACGCCGCGCGTCTCAAGCGGGTCTCATAAACGCCCGAGCGCGTAGGCCACCGTCAGATAGATCTTCCCCGTATCGGCCGACAGGATGGTGGAGGCGAGCAGCCCGCCGCCGTCGCCTTCGCGTGCCCGCGTCAACAGCGCCTCGAATTCCTGGATATAGGCGTTGGCGGAATCGCGGAAGCGCGCATTCTCGCGGTAAAGCGAGGTGATGCGGTGCACCATGGAATCGTCGATGGACAAGGCCAGTTTGCGCGCGAACACGGCGCGGTCGCCCGCCAGGTAACGGCGCCATTCGTCTTCATGCGGCTCGGCGTTGGAGGATATGGCGTCGAGATCGATGGCCAGATCGTTGAGCGCCGCCTGCAGCGCGCCCAGCGCCGCCGCCGCCGCAGGCCGCAAATCCTTGCGCGCTTCGCCCGTCTCCGCCGCCGCCAGCAGCGTACTCATCTGCCAATTCTTGGCCTCGCCTTCTTCGGGCTTGCGCTTGGGCCGTTGCGTCAGCTTGCGCGCCAAGCCTCTCAGGCCTTCGTTGTCGGGCGCCGCCGGCTCTTCCACCTTTTCGCGGGGCAAGGGACGCGTCGCGGTGCGGGCATGGATGGTGGACAGCGTGCGTGCCGAGAGGTCGAGGATCTGTTCGGTTTCGGTGCGCACCATCTGGCGCACGCGCTGGGCTTCCTGCTGGGCGATGCCCGGCAGGGTGAGGAGGTGATGCTCCACCTCTTCCACCGCCTTGGCCAGGGTGGTGCGGATCTCGTTCGCCTCGGTCGACAATTCGCCGGCCGTGCGCAACAGCCTTTCGCATTCGGCCATGGCCTCGCCCACCAGGTTCTTGGCGTCGGCCTTGGCCTGGCTGGCGGTTTCGCCGATCAGGGTCTGGGCGCCGACGCCCGCTTCCCCCAGCGTGGCGATCAGCTGGTGGATGGTGGCGTTGGCCTGTTCGCCGATCTCGCGCAGCCTTTCGGCTTCCTTGGCGAAGTTCTGGGCCAGCTGGCCGGTGCGCGCCGAGGCATTGCCCATGATCATCTCGAAATGGCGTTCGGCATCGCCGGTCATGGTCTCGAAACGCTCCGCTTCGGTGGCGAAAGCGTTCAGCGCCTGTTCCATGGTGGCGCGCTGGCCCGACAGCATGTTCTCGAAGGCGGTGGAGTCGTCCTTCAAACGCTGCATCAAATCGTTCATGGCGGCGCGATGGCGTTCCTGGCGCCCCAGCACGAACTCGGCCCGCGCCATGGCGGCGTCGGCCACCGATTCGATGCGCTTGGCCTGTTTGTCGAGTTCGACCGCCGCGGCATGGGGCGCATCGGCGGCGGCACCGGCCGCCTGGCGGAAATTGGCCGCCTGGGTGTCGAGCGAGCCGCCGGCCGTCTTGAGGGCGCTCTCGGCCGCTTCGATGGTGGATTTGAGCTGGGCCGCCCGCCCGGCCACGGCCTCGCCCGCCCGCGCCGCGGCATCGGCGAGGGTGGAGGCCACCCCTTCGATACGTTCGCGTTCCTGGGTCAGGCGCGCCGCCAGCGCTTCGCCGCGCACATCGACACGGGCCCCGGCCTCGTCGAGGGCGGAAATCTGGTTCTCCAGCACGTTCTCCAGCGCCCGGAGGCGGGTGAAGGCGCCGTCCAGTCCGGCATTCAAGGCATCGAGTTCGCGCCGCACCGCCCGGCCGAGGCGGGCCGCCGTGCGCGAGGCCGTCTCGTCGGCCGAGAACAAGCGGTCGGTGGCTTCCACCAGCGCGTCCGCCGCCACCGCCATGGCCTGGCCGCGTACCAGGGCCCAGGCCACCACGATGAACAGGAAGGGCGGCACGAAGGTCAGCGCCAGGCACACCGCCATCTGCTGAATATCGAGCCCTTCCAGTCCCTTGGAGCCCAGAAGCCCCCACAGATAAGCCCCCGCGGCGCCGATCCAGAAGGCGGCCAGCACCAGCGAAGCGATCTGGCCCAGACGCCAGCCGGCTTCGATATGGAAGCGGGGGCGCAGGTCTTCCGCGGCCTCGGGTTCTACCGTCGGCAAAAGCGTAGGATTGCGGTCGGAAGCCGGCGTGACCATGGACTTTCTCGCATTTGGAGCAGGCCGAGTTTAACCATGCTGTCCGCGGGATGCGAGAAAATGATTCGGGTTTTGCACCGCGCCGGTGCCTTTGCCGGCGTTTTTTGGGGAGACTTCGGGTGAGCGGATTGATCGCGGCGGCGTGCCTGTTTCTCGGCATCCACCTGTTGGTATCCGGCACGCGGCTGCGCGACGTCCTCACCGGTGCGATCGGCGAGAAAGCCTATCTGCCGCTGTTTGCCTTGTCGTCGCTGGGCGCCGTCATCTGGCTTTGTATCGCTTACAATCAGGCCGCGGCCGGTCCGGATAACCGCCTGCTGTTCGACGCCGGGCAGGCCGTCCGCAACCTCGCCATTCCGCTCTTGGGGCTTGCCTTCGCCCTGGTCGTGCCCGGCATCCTGATGGGCAATCCGACTTCGGCCGGACAGGACAAGGCTGCCGTGTACGGGGTGTTGCGGATCACCCGCCATCCTTTCCTCTGGGGCGTCACCTTGTGGTCGGCTTTTCATCTGATCGCCGCCGGCACCCTGGCGGCCACCATCCTGTTTGCGACTTTTTTCCTTTTGGCGGTGCTGGGCACCCACGCCATCGACGGCAAGGTGCGGCGCAAACGCCCGCAAGCCTGGCAGAAGATCGCCGCGCAGACCTCCAACCTGCCCTTTGCCGCCATCGCGGCGGGCCGCAACCGCTTCGTGGCCGGCGAGTATTTCGACTGGCGCTTCAGCGTGGCGGTGCTGCTGTTCGCGGGTCTGCTGTATTTCCATAATGATCTGTTCAGCATCTCGCCGTTTCCAAACGGCTGGCTGCCAAGCTGAACCCATCCGTTAACGGGACATTGAGGCCGTTGCGCCAGACTGGGCACTCGGACTTTTCCGGATGCCTCCATGACCCGTGCCGCCGTCGATCTCGACCATCTCAGCCGCTACACCGGCGGCGACGAAGCCCTCAATGCCGAAGTATTGCGGCTGTTCGACAGCCAGACGGGTACGCTGGTGGAGCGTCTGCACAGCATCCTGGAGGCACGCGACGCCAAATCCTGGAAGGAAGTCACCCACACCTTGAAAGGCGCGGCCCGCGGCATCGGGGCCTTTGCCCTGGCCGATGCGGCCGCCGCCGCCGAACCCATCGACCCCGTGCGCGACCGCGGCAACGCCTCCATCGCCATCGCCACGCTGCAGACCAGCGCCGGCGCCGTGAAGGCCTTCATCAAGGCCTATCTGGAACGCTGAGGCTTTTTTTGACGCGCAATCTTACGGAAAACCGCGTCCGTGACGCTGTCGCTACGGACCACGTTTTCCGGATTGCGTTTTTGTTTCAAAAGCCGCCATCTCCAACGCGATCGATTTTTCCATCAGGACCCGCCACACGGCCTCGGCCAGGAGCGGGTCGAGGCCTTCGCTTTTGGCCGCTTCGCCCACCTTGGCGAGCACATCGGCGATCCTCGCCTCGTCGCGTATGTCGCTGCGTTTGTGTTTGATTTCGGCGGCCCGTTCGATATAGCGCTGGCGCTCGGAAAGGAGCCTGACCAGCAAACGGTCCAGCCGGTCGATCTCAGCACGCAGTTCTGTCATGCTAGTGCATTGGCTTGCCGGCCGAATCTGCAATTTCCGCCCCTTCATGGCTGCCCCGCCATGGGACCTCGTTGAGGCCTTTGGAGCAAGCCGTTTCGGCGGGTCCTGTGCAGGGATTGTTGGTGAGCACACTTTTACATATAAGGGCTGATGTTTCAGTCTTATTACAAGGGTAAACAGTAAAATAGATGTCCGGACAAAAACCCATCGAAACAGACGTGATCATCGTCGGCGCCGGGCCCATCGGCCTCTTCGCCGTGTTCGAGCTTGGCCTGTTGGACCTGAAAGCCCATCTGGTGGACATCCTCGACCGGCCGGGCGGGCAGTGCACCGAGCTTTATCCCGAAAAGCCGATCTACGACATTCCGGGCCTGCCCATCGTCACCGGCCAGGAACTGGTCGACCGGCTGCTGGAGCAAATCAAGCCCTTCAAGCCGGAATTCCATTTCGGCGAAATGGCGAGCGGGCTGACCAAACAGCCCGACGGACGCTGGAAGCTCTCCACCGATGCCGGCACCGAGATCGTGGCGCCGGTGGTGGTGATCGCGGCCGGGGCCGGCAGCTTCGTGCCCAAGCGCCCGCCCATTCCGGGCATCGAGGCCTATGAAGGCCGCTCCGTGCATTATGCCGTGCGCAGGATGGAGGATTTCCGTGACAAGAACGTTTTGATCGCGGGCGGTGGCGATTCCGCCCTCGACTGGACGCTGAATCTCGCGCCCATCGCCAAATCGCTGACCCTGGTGCATCACCGCGACGGCTTCCGCGCCTCGGGCCACAGCGTGAACCGCATGCGCGAATTGGTTTCCGCGGGCAAGATCGCCTTCCATGTCGCCAGCGTGAAGGCGCTGCACGGCGAAGGCGGGCAGCTCGCCGCCGTGACCCTGCAAACGCCCGACAAGCGCGAGTGGCAGCAGGATACCGAGCTGTTCATGCCCTTCTTCGGCCTCACCATCAAGCTGGGGCCCATCGCCGAGTTCGGCATCGCGCTGCACGAGAATCTGATTCCCGTCGATACCGCCAAATTCGAAAGCCGGACGCCGGGCATCTTCGGCATCGGCGACATCGTCACCTATCCGGGCAAATTGAAATTGATCCTCTCGGGCTTCCACGAAGCCGCGCTGATGGCGCAGGCGGCGTTCCATATCTGCCGCCCGAACGATAAGCTGCGCTTCCAGTACACGACCTCGTCGTCCAATCTGCAGAAGAAGCTGGGCGTGGCCTGAGCAGGGCAAAGGGTATTGCTGAGATGAAGATCATCGCCAAGGACCGCAACGGCAAGGAAACCGAGATCGAAGGCCGCGAAGGCTGGACCATCATGGAGATCCTGCGCGACGCCGGACTGCCGATCAGCGCCGAATGCGGCGGCGCCTGCGCCTGCGCCACCTGCCATGTTTATGTCGAAGAGGGCTGGTACGAAAAACTGACTCCGCCTTCGGAAAGCGAAGTCGACATGCTGGACATGGCGCTGGCGGTGCAGCCCAATTCGCGGCTCTCCTGCCAGCTGATCTGCTCCGAGGAACTGGACGGCATCCGGGTGACCCTGGCGCCGGAGTAACGGGATGGCACACGACAAAATATCCGCGCCGCGCTCGACCGCCGGCAGGGCGACCTGCTGCCAGCCGGGCGACCTGTTGGAATTCCGTAAGAGCAAATAAGCCTCAAGGCTTGGTCAGCGGATTGCCGATATCCTTGAGCGCCTGGGCGTAAGCCGCATTCAAGAAGCCCGTCTCGAGTTCCTGGTCGCGCGGGTACGCGTATTCGAGGATCACCTGCACCGACCAAGCGCCCACCGCGGCGCTGGCGTATTGCATGCGGTAATGCAGCGATTCGAGCCGCGCGGTCTCGTAGGTGCGCAGATAGACGGGCAGCGCCTCCTTGCCGCCGAGGCTGACCGTCGTTTCGTCGATCATGCGTCCGCCGGTGCCCTCCTGGACGCTGAATTCGGGCGCCAGCACCGCCTTGGGATCGTAGGTCTTGGGCAAGGGCATGATGACGATGGTGCCGTAGACGCCGGACAGCGCCGAATAGGCGCAGAAATCGGCGCCCAGTTCGGGGGTGCGCTCGCCCACCGCGTCGCGTTCGAAGGAAGCGATCTTCAAGGGACAGACGAAGCCGGAGGCCTCGTGCCGCATGGCGCTGCCGGCATCGCCCGAGAACACCTCGCCCTCCTGCGCCAGAGCCGGCGTCAGCAGCAGCGCTCCCAGAACGATCGCACGCCCAATGATCATCCCTGCACCCGTAGCTTCTCTTCCCCATTATTCTCCGCTTTGCCGCCGGAGGAAAGCAGCGCCGGACCTAGAGCGCAATCCCGAAAAGTGCGAAGCGGTTTTCGCCAGATTGCGCGACAAACAAAGGAATCTAGAGCACGTTTCCGACTCGAAGAAGAGGGAACGTGCTCTAGAGGTGCAAGCCGCGGCAATTCCCGTTAGATTGCGGCGGGGGATATTTCCGCTGACATGACCGTCGCCCATATCTACACCGTGGCCTTCCAAGGCATCGAGGCGCTGCCCGTCGATGTGCAGGTGCATGTCGGGGAATCGGGCGGCGGCCAGTTCACCCTGGTGGGCCTGGCCGACAAGGCGGTGGGCGAATCCAAGGAACGCGTGCGGGTGGCGCTTTCCGCCATCGGCCTTTCGCTGCCGTGGAAACGCGTGACGGTGAACCTAGCCCCCGCCGACCTGCCCAAGGAGGGCAGCCATTACGACCTTCCCATCGCGCTGGGGCTCCTGGCGGCGATGGGCGTCCTGCCCGCCAGCGAAATGGAACGCTATGTGGCGCTGGGCGAGCTGTCGCTGGATGCGCAGGTGATCGGCGTGGCGGGCGTGCTGCCGGCGGCGCTGGCGGCCAGCGCACAGAGCCGTGGGCTGATCTGTCCGGCGTCCTGCGGTTCGGAGGCGGCCTGGGCGGGTGAAGTGGAGATCATCGCTACCCCCTCGCTGATCGCCCTGGTCAACCACATGCGCGGGGTGCAGGTGCTGAACCGGCCGGCGGCCAGGCTGGCGGACGACAAAATTAGCATCCCCGATTTGAAAGACGTGAAAGGCCAGGAGACCGCCAAACGGGCGCTCGAAATCGCGGCGGCGGGCGGCCATAACATGCTGATGATCGGTCCGCCCGGCGCCGGCAAATCCATGCTGGCCCAGCGCCTGCCCGGTATCCTGCCGCCGCTCGATGCGCGCGAGGCCTTGGAAATCTCCATGGTGCAATCGTTGGCGGGCGAATTGCCGGACGGCGCCATTTCGCGGCGGCGGCCCTTCCGCAACCCGCACCATTCCGCCTCCATGGCGGCGCTGGTGGGCGGCGGGCTGCGCGTCAAACCCGGCGAGGTGTCGCTGGCCCATCTGGGCGTGCTGTTCCTCGACGAACTGCCCGAGTTCCAGCGCGCCGTGCTCGATTCCCTGCGCCAGCCCATCGAGACGGGCTAAGCCGTCGTGGCGCGGGCCAACGCCCATGTGCGCTATCCGGCGCGCTTCCAGCTGGTCGCCGCCATGAACCCCTGCCGCTGCGGTTATCTGGGCGATCCGGCTTTAGGCTGCGCCCGCGCCCCCAAATGCGCCCAGGAATACCAATCCAAAATATCCGGACCCTTGTTTGACCGCATCGACATCCATGTGGAGGTGCCCGGTGTCTCGGCCGCCGATCTCAGCCTGCCGCCACCCGCCGAATCCAGCGCCGACGTGGCCGCGCGGGTGGCGCGCGCCCGCGACATCCAGCGGCAGCGCTTCGCCGAAGCGGACATCCGTACCAATGCCGAAGTGGAAGGCGAACGGCTCGACCGCGTCGCCGCGCCCGACGCCCCCGGCGCCCGGCTTCTGTCGCAAGCCGCCGATTCCATGCGGCTGACGGCGCGCGGCTATCACCGCGTCCTGCGCGTGGCCCGCAGCATCGCGGACCTGGCGGGCAGCGAAGGCGTGACGCGCCCGCATATCGCCGAAGCGCTGTCGTTCCGGCGTATCACGCATCTGTCGTGATTTTTGGTCGTGCAGCCTGCGGAAAACCGCTTCACACTTTTCCGGATTGCGCTCTACCCGAACCTTCCAGTGATGTACTGCTCGGTCTTCTTGTTGGAAGGCGCGGTGAAGACCTTTTCGGTGTTGTCGAACTCGATCATCTCGCCCAGATACATGAAGGCCGTATAATCCGAGGTGCGCGAGGCCTGCTGCATGTTGTGGGTGACGATGACGATGGTGTAGTCCTTCACCAGCTCGTCGATCAGCTCTTCGATCTTGGCGGTGGAGATCGGATCGAGCGCCGAACAGGGCTCGTCGAGCAGGATCACCTCCGGCTTGGTCGCCACCGTGCGCGCGATGCAAAGGCGCTGCTGCTGGCCGCCCGACAGGCTGAGGCCGGATTCCTTCAGCTTGTCCTTGACCTCGCCCCACAGCGCGGCGCGCTGCAACGCGTCTTCGACGCGGCCTTCCAGCTCCGAACGCGACATGCGCTCGTAGAGTTTGATACCGAAGGCGATGTTGTCGTAGATGGTCATGGGGAAGGGCGTCGGCTTCTGGAACACCATGCCGACGCGGGCGCGCAACAGGTTGAGGTCCTGCTTGGAATGCAGGATGTCCTCGCCGTCGAGCAGCACTTCGCCCTCGGCCCGCTGGCCCGGATAAAGCTCGTAGATGCGGTTGAGCACGCGCAACAGCGTCGATTTTCCGCAACCCGACGGGCCGATGAAGGCGGTGACCTTACGGTCGTAGAGCGGCACGTTGACGTCTTTCAGCGCCTTGTTGCCCCCGTAATAGAACGAGAGGTTGCTGACCGCGATCTTCACTTTGCTCTGGACGGTGGCGTCCATGGCTCAACTCCGCCTTGACGATTCGAGAATGCGGGCCACGATGCTGAGGCCCAGCACCGTCATGGTGATCAGAAGCGCGCCGGCCCAGGCGAGCTTGTGCCAGTCCTCGTAAGGCGACATGGCGAAATTGAAGATCATCACCGGGAGCGAGGCGATGGGCCCGTCCATATTGGTGCTCCAGAACTGGTTGGAAAGCACGGTGAGCAGCAGAGGCGCCGTCTCGCCCGAAATGCGCGCCACGGCCAGCAGTATGCCCGTGACGATGCCGGCCCGCGCCGCCCGCCAGGTCACCGCCCGGATGATGGTGGAGCGCGGGGCGCCCAGCGCGGCGGCGGCTTCGCGCAAGCCGTTGGGCACCAAGAGCAGCATGTTCTCGGTGGTGCGTACCACCACCGGAATGACGATCACGGTGAGCGCAGCGGCGCCCGCCCAGCCCGAGAAGGCGTGCGTCGTGGCCACGACGACCACATAGATGAAAAGGCCGATCAGGATCGAAGGGGCGCTTAAGAGGATGTCGTTGATGAAGCGCACCACATCCGAGATCCAGGAATAGCGCCCGTATTCGGCCAGATAGGTGCCCGCCAGGATGCCAATGGGCGTACCGGCGGCGACGGCAAGGAAACTCATCACTACGCTGCCGAAAATGGCGTTGGCCAGCCCGCCGTCCTGTCCCGGCGGCGGCGTCATCTCGGTGAAGATCTTGGGGGAGATGCCGTTGAAGCCGTTGTAGAACAGCGAATAGAGGATCAGCCCCAGCCAGATAAGGCCGAACAAGGCGGCAAAGGCCGAGAGCGAGAGGAAGAAGCCGTTGCGGCGCTTGCGCCCGTAATAGATGCGGCGGTTGAAGTTCATCCCGAAATCCCTCCCGCCCGGCGTTCCAGCGCGCGCAGCAGCAATTGGGCGGCCGCCAGCACCACGAAGCTGATGAAGAACAGGATCAGGCCCGCCTCGATCAGCGAGGAATGATAGAGATCGCCCACCGCCTCGGTGAACTCGTTGGCGATCATGGCCGAGATGGTGGTGCCCGGCGAGAACAGCGAGGTGTGGATGTGATGCGCATTGCCGATCACGAAGGTGACCGCCATGGTCTCGCCCAGCGCCCGGCCCAGCGCCAGCATCGCCCCGCCCACCACGCCGGCGCGCGAGAAGGGCAGCACCACGCGCCACACCACTTCCCAGGTGGTGCAGCCCATGGCGTAGGCCGATTCCTTGAGCGTGGCCGGCACGGTGTCGAAGACATCGCGCGTCACCGCCGAGATGAAGGGCAGGACCATGATCGACAGGATGAAGCCGGCGGTGAAGATGCCGATGCCGTAAGGCGGCCCGGCGAACAGATCCTGCAGCACGGGGATGTCGGCGAAGGCGTCGATGATCCAGGGCTGGACGTGCTGTTGGAAGTACGGCGCGAAAACGAACAGGCCCCAGATGCCGTAGACGATCGAGGGAATGCCGGCCAAGAGCTCGATGGCGATGCCGATGGGGCGGCGCAAGCTGCGCGGGCAGATCTCGGTGAGGAAGATGGCAATGCCGATGCCCACCGGCACGGCCAGGATCATGGCCATGAGCGAGGTCACCAGCGTGCCGTAGATGGCGGCCAGCGCTCCGAATTTCTCGGTCACCGGATTCCAGGACTGGGTGTTGATGAAGTCGAGGCCGAAGGCCCTGATCGACAACAGCGCCCCGATGGTGAGCGAGATCATCATGCCGGCGAACAACAGCACGATCAGCAGCGAGGCCAGCATGGTCATGCCGCGGAACCGCTTGTCGCCGGCTCCGCCGCGCTTGACGGCGGCAATCTTGGTTTCGCTAACGCTCACGATGTTCAACGCAATGTCGGCCATGACGCGGCTGCCGTTCGCTCTTGCTGAGAGGCCTGGCAGGACGCGGCATGAAGATTCGCAGTGCGGTTCCTTCCGGCGGCTGCTTCCGCCAGCTTCGTCCTGCGCATGAAATCCCCTTGCCTTAAAGGCGCTTGGCGTGGAACCCGCCAAGACCACTACCCCGGCCGTCTTGCCTTCGGGTTATGACGACCGGGCTTGGTGCAACGTCCATCACAATTCTGCGAAGCTTTTGTGACGCTCCTGGGGGTAACAGCCCTGAACCCCCTGGGGTTTTCCGTCCCACCCCCGGGAGAAACCCCGAACAGTGTTCACAATGGCGGTTTTTGGCGTTTCTTAAGGGAATTGCAAGGCGCCCTGCGGCTTAGTTTCCGTGGAGCAAAAAATGCTGCGCATTCTCCGTATCGTCTTCGGGCTGGCGGCGCTGGCCTTGTTTGCGGTCGCTCTCGGCGACGTCGTCCTGCATGGCCGGCTGGGAGTGGTGCCGCCGCCGATTTTTGCCGCCCTCGGCGCGGTCGTCATCGCCTATGTTCTGCAAAGTTTGGCGGCCGCCCGCAGCCATGGCCTGGAAGCCGGCCGGCAAGCCGCCCAGCTGCAAGCCGTGGCCGCACGCCTGGAAGCTTCGCTCGCCGCCGCGTCGGCCATGAATACAAGGCTCAACCAGAGCGAGGTGCGCTACAAGGGCCTGGTCGATTCCCTGGGCGATGCCATCTTCCGCCGTGCCCCGGATTCGACCTTGACCTACGGCAACGACGCCTTCTTCCGCCTCTTCGGCCTCGATCCCAAGTGCGCGCTGGGCAAGCCTTTCGCGCCCGAACTGCACCCCGACAGCCGTACGCCCTGGTTCGGCAGCTTCGCCGGACTCGAAACCGGCAATGCCCGTATGCGGTATGACCAGCTGGTGCGCACGGCCTATGGCTGGCGCTGGCTGGCCTGGGAAGATTACGCCCTGCGCGACAATCTCGGGCGCCTGATGGAAGTGCAGAGCGTCGGGCGCGACATCACCGAACGCAAGGCGCTGGAAGATGCCCTTACCGAGGCGCGCGACAAGGCCGAAGCGGCCTCGCGGGCCAAGTCGGGCTTCCTCGCCACCATGAGCCACGAGATCCGCACCCCCATGAATGGGGTCCTGGGCATGGCACGGCTGCTGCACGAAACCGAGCTTAAGCCCGAGCAGCGCACCTATGTGGAAGCCATCACCCAGTCGGGCGAGACCCTGCTCGCCCTGATCGGCGACATCCTCGATTTCTCCAAGATCGAGTCGGGCACCTTGACCCTGGAAGAAGAGAACACCGATGTCCGTGCCCTGGTCGAAGGTGTCTGCGAACTGCTCAGCCCCCGCGCCCATGGCAAAGGCATCGAACTGATCGCGGTGGCCGCGCCCGAGGTGCCGCTGGCCATCCGCGCCGACCGCATGCGGCTGCGCCAGGTGCTGATCAACCTGGTGGGCAACGCCATCAAATTCACCGAAACGGGCGGCGTGCGCATCGATGCCGCGCCCGTCACCGCCGAAGAACGCCACTGGCTGCACTTCACCGTGCGCGACACCGGCATCGGCGTGCCGGAGGAAAAACAGCAGCATATTTTCGAGGAATTCGTGCAGGCCGATTCCAGCCATGCCCGCAAATTCGAAGGCACCGGCCTGGGTCTGGCCATTTCGCGGCGGCTGGTGGCGGCCATGGGCGGCAGGATCGGGCTCGAGGCCGCGCCGGGCGGCGGCAGCCTGTTCTGGTTCACCATCCCGGCCATCGTCTCGATGGCGGCGGAGCCCGAGGACAAGGACCTGTCCGGCAAGCGCATCGCCGTCTTGAGCCGCAATGCGCTGTTGCGCGAAGGCCTTTCCGCCCAGCTTCAGGCGGCGGGGGCCGAGCCCGTCTCGCTGACCGAAAGAGGATTGCGCAGCGCCGACATCATGCTGATCGATGCGGGCACCGAGGCCGAGCCGCAACCTTTGACCGACCCCGTGCCGTCAATTCCGGCTTTTCTCTTATTGCCGCCTTCCGCCCATGCCTCGGCCGCCGACCTCAAGGCCAAGGGCTATGCCGGCTATCTGGTGAAGCCGGTACGCCAGGCGACGCTGATCGCCCGCCTCAGTCGCGGGGGGGCGCCGGAGGCAGAACTTGTCCCGGCGGCGCCTGCGGATCTTCCGGCGCCAGCTGGATCTGCCTCGTTCCACCTGCTGCTGGCCGAAGACAATCCCATCAACGCGCTGCTCACCGGCGAATTGCTGCGCCGCCGCGGCCACAGCTTCACCGCCGTGGCCAGCGGCGAAGCCGCCTTGAGGGCGATGGAAGCGGAGAATTTCGACCTCGTCCTCACCGACATCCACATGCCGGGCATGGACGGCATCGAGGCGACCAAGGCGATCCGTGCCTTGGAAATGCGGCTGGGGCGTCCGCGCACGCCCATCGTGGCCTTGACCGCCGATGTGCTGGAAACCGGACGCAGGGCTTGCCGTGAGGCGGGTATGGATGGTTTTCTCACCAAACCCGTCGAACCAACCCAACTGGACGACATGTTCGCCGCCTTCTTCCCCGACCGTGCCGCCCGCTCTCCGGCAGCTGCATGAACAAAGTGCCCAGCCGTTCCTTCACCGTTTATCTCGAACGGCGAAATCTCATCATGCTGGCCCTGGGCTTTTCCTCCGGCCTGCCCTTCATGCTGGTCGGCAACACGCTCGGCTATTGGCTGCGCGACGAGAACTCCTCGCTGGCCGCCATCGGCTTCATTTCCTGGGTGGGCCTGGCCTATTCGCTGAAATTCCTCTGGGCGCCGGTGATCGACCGCACCTTTGCACCTTTCTTCGGCCGGCTGGGGCGGCGGCGGAGCTGGATGCTGCTGGCCCAGATGGTGATTTGCGCCGGCCTGATCGCCATGGGCTCGGCCGGCACCGGCCACGGCCTGGCCGAGCTGGGCATCATGGCGCTGGCGGTGGCCTTCGCCTCGGCGACGCAGGACGTGGTGGTCGATGCCTGGCGCATCGAAAGCGCGCGCGACGCCGACGAACTGGGCGTCTTCACCTCTTCCTATACCTTCGGCTACCGCGCCGCGCTCTTGGCCACCGAGGCCGTGATCCTGCTCGTCGCTACCCGCATCGGCTGGAACGAGTCGTATATTCTCTACGGCTGCCTGATGGCCGTGGGGATCGCGGCCTGTCTTTGCGCCCCCGAGCCGGTGAGAGACGGCGGGCTGCGCAAGGATGCGCAAGCGTCCCTGTGGACGCTCAAAGGACTGGCCGATTCCGTCACCGGCCCCTTCGTCGTCTTTTTCAAGAAGCACGGCGCCATGGCTCTCCTGATGCTGACGGCCATCAGCCTTTTCCAGCTGCCCAACTTCGTGATGGGCCCCATGACCAACCCGCTTTATCACGACATCGGCCTTTCCAAAGACGTGGTGGGCACGGTGCGCGGCAGCTTCGGCCTGGCGGCGGTGTTCCTGGGCGTGGCGGCGGGCGGCTTTCTCTCCTTGCGCCTCGGCCATATGCGGGCGCTGATGATCGGCGGTGCGGCCCAGATCGTCGGCACCATGGCCTATGCTCTGCTGCCTTATTTTCACGATCCCGTCACCTTCGCGATCGTCATGGCCGCCGACAATTTCGGCATCGCGGTGGCGGGCGTCACGCTCGTCACATATATGTCAAGCTTAACGAGCATCGGTTACACGGCGACGCAATACGCTTTGCTCAGTTCCACCTATACCTGGGTGGGCAAGATCATGAAGGGATTTTCCGGCCTCGTGGTGCAGAGCCTGGCGGCCGATCACGGCTTGATGAACGCCTATGCCGTGTTTTTCGTCGGTGCCGGATTGATCGGCATTCCGGCGATTTTGCTGTTCGTCTGGCTTGCGTCACAAAAGCGCCGTGCCTGACACCTGATTTGTCTTGTTTGTCGCCCTAGAGTAACATTCTGTTTTCGCGCCGCGGCAGACCCGAGAAGACAACGCTCAGGGGGAGCGATATGGTCAACATTCACGAGCCCGGACCTTTGGAAGGACGCCTCGAACGCTGGCCGGTGCTGGCTGTTTCGGGCGCGCTGGAGGTGCGCCTGGCCGAAACCGACGGCGAAGTGGAGGCGGCGCAGCGCCTGCGCTACCGCGTCTTCTACGAAGAGATGTCGGCGGTCCCTTCCTCGGACATGCGTTCGGCGGGCCGCGACTTCGACCGTTTCGACGAGGTCTGCGATCATCTTCTGGTGGTGGACCGCGCGGTGATCGACGACGACGGCCAGCCGGCCGTGGTCGGCACCTACCGGCTGATGCGCGACGTCGATGCGGCGCGGGCCGGCGGCTTCTATACCGCCAGCGAATACGACATTGCCCCCATGCTGAACGGCATGCCCGACGGCACGCGGCTATTGGAACTGGGCCGCTCCTGCGTGCTCAAGGACTACCGTGCCAGGCCCGGCGTCATGCAGCTGCTCTGGCGCGGGGTGATGGTCTACATCGCCCGCTTCTCCATCGGGGTGATGTTCGGCTGCGCGTCCTTCGCCGGCACCGATCCCGAGGCGCTGGCGCTGCCGCTCTCCTATCTGCATCATTTCCACTTGGCGCCGCCGGACATCCGGGTGCGCGCCAAGCCCGGCCGTTACGTTAATATGAACCTCCTGCCCAAGGAGGCCATCGATCCCAAAGAGGCCTTGCGCGCGCTGCCGCCGCTGTTGAAGGGCTATGTCCGGGCCGGGGCGGGCATCGGCGACGGAGCGGTGATCGACTGGCAGTTCGGCACCACCGACGTCTTCATCTATTTCCCGGTGTCGAAGATCGACGACCGCTACCGCAGCCGCTTCCAGATGAAGCAATAGTTTTTTCGCGCACGGCAGGCTCGCTTTGCTCGCCGCCTCCGCGGGGACGCGCAAGCCGCTAGCAGCGGCGTGGCGGCGCCCGGTCGGGCGCTGAACGCGTGCGCCGTTCACACCCGCCGTCTTTTCTCGATTGCGTCCCAGATCAGCGCCGCCCCATCCGGGCCGCCGAAGCGCTTGACCTCCTGGATGCCGGTGGGCGAGGTGACGTTGATCTCGGTCAGCCAGTCGCCGATCACGTCGATGCCCGCGAAGATCAGGCCGCGTTTCTTCAGCTCCGGGCCGATGCTGCGGCAGATCTCCAGGTCGCGCGCGCTGGCTTCCACGGGCACCGGTTTGCCGCCGACATGCATGTTGGAGCGCGCTTCGCCTGCGGCCGGAATGCGGTTGATGGCGCCGGCGAATTCGCCGTCCACCAGGATGATGCGCTTGTCGCCCTGGCGCACTTCGGGCAGATAGCGCTGCACCATCACCGGCTCGCGATAGAAGGCCGCATAGAACTCGAGCAGCGAGCCCAGGTTCTCGTCGTCGGGCCGGAGGCGGAAGACCCCCGCCCCGCCATTGCCGTAGAGCGGCTTGAGCACGATATCGCCATGCTCGGCACGGAAGGCGCGGATTTCCGCTGCATCCGAGCTGATCAGGGTCGGCGGCATCAGCGCCATGAAGCGGGTAACGAAGAGCTTTTCCGGTGCGTTGCGCACTTCGGCCGGATCGTTGACCACCAGCGTGCCCGGCTGCAGCCGTTCGAGCAGATGGGTGGTGGTGATGTAGCCCATGTCGAAAGGCGGGTCCTGGCGTAACAGCACCACATCGGCCTTGGAAAGATCGAAGACCTGCGCCTCGCCCAGGGTGAAATGGTCGCCCTTCACCGGGCGCACGGATAGCGGGCGTACCGGCGCCGTCACTTTGCCGTCGCGGAAGCTGAGCTGGCGCGGGCCGTAATAAAGCAGGCGATGGCCTCGCGCCTGTGCCTCCAAGGCCAGCGCAAAGGTCGAATCCGCATCGATCTTGACGCTTTCGATGGGGTCCATCTGGATGGCGACGGTCAGGGTCATGGCTTTTCTCCGGCCCTATAGATCGTCATTTCTCCGCCAACCTACAAGCCCTTCAAATCATCCGGCCGCCAGGCATCGCGGTGGTGGCTGAGGCGCCAGGGTGCCACCGTAATCACGTCGAAGCGCAACGGTGCAGGACGTCCCGCCATGAACAGGTTCGCCGCCCGCACGATGCGGGCCCGCTGGCGCGAACGCACCTCCGCCAGTCCTTCCGCGGGCCGCGTCTTGACCTCCACGCAGCAGACGACGCCGGTGAGCGATTTGGCGATAAGATCGATCTCGCCGGCCGCCGTCTTCACCCGCCGGCCGAGGATGCGATAGCCCTTCAACAGCAGCAGCAGCGCGGCGAAGTCCTCGCCGAGACGCCCGCGTCGTTCGGCTTCCTTGCGCTTCCTATCCATCCTTCTTCATCTTGAGCGCCAGGGCATAGACCTCGCGCCGCGGCGCCTCCAGCATTTCGGCCACCAGATCGACGGCGGCGCGCAGCGGCATGAATTCCAGCGCCTTTTCGAGCGCCGCCGCCACGCGCGAAAAATCGGGCGCGGCTTCCCCGGCCGGGCCCACCACCAGGGTGATCTCGCCCTTGGGCGGCTCGGCCGCCGCGTAACGGCCGGCCAATTCCGCCAGCGTGCCGCGGCGCACCTCTTCGTGCAGCTTGGTCAACTCGCGCGTCACCGCGGCTTGGCGCGGCCCCAATACCGCAGCCAGGTCGGCAAGGGATTCCCCCAGCCGCTGTGCGGATTCGAAAAAGATCAGCGTGGCGCGCAGGGTTTTGAACTCTTCCAAAATATTTTTCCGCTCGGCGCTCTTGGGCGGCAGAAACCCGGCGAAGAAAAAACGGTCGGTGGGCAGCCCCGCCAGCGCCAACGCGGTTAACGGCGCCGAAGCGCCGGGGAGGACGTGTACCGCAACACCTTCTGCAATCGCTTCGCGCACCAGCTTGTAGCCGGGATCGGATACCAGGGGGGTACCGGCGTCGCTGACCAGCACCACGCATTCGCCCTGTTTCAGCCGGGCGAGCAAACGGGGCCGTTCGCGCGGCGCATTGTGGTCGTTGTAGGCCGTCAAAGGACGCGAAATGGCAAAGATGGCAAGGAGCTTGGCGGTGACGCGGGTGTCTTCGGCGGCGATCAGATCGGCCCCTTTCAGTGCCTCCAAGGCCCGAAGACTGATGTCGCGCGCATTGCCGATGGGGGTTGAGACGATGTAAAGCCCAGGCGATTGTTCTTCCGCTTCAATATGCTTAGGCTCGGCCTGCCGAGGTGCCTTCCATGTCCGCGTCATCGTTCGATTCCTTCCGCCGTCTTTGTGCCATCGCCGCCTGCCTGGCGATAGGTGCCTGTACCACCACCTCCGCGCCGCCCGCGCCCGTGCTGCCGCCCTAGCCGCCGCCCGCGCCGCACCAGGTCACGGCCGAGCAACCGCAATTCCTCAAGCTGCCCAACCTCCGGGGAACGCAGATCGCGGTGCGCGTGGGCGTGATCCTGCCCTTCAACGATTCGACGGCCAATGTGCGGGGCCTGGCCAAGGCGATGATGCACGCCGCCGAGCTGGCGCTTTACGATTCCGGCAACAGCAACATCGTCTTGATGGCGGCCGAAGACACTGGCACGCCGGCCGACGCGGCCGCCGCCACGCAGAAGCTGCTGGACCAGGGCGCCGAAGTGATCGTGGGCCCGATCTTCTCCGCTTCGGTGGGGGCCGTGGCGCCCCTGGCACGCGACCGCGGCGTGCCCGTGCTGGCCTTTTCCACCGACCGCAGCGTGGCGGGCAACGGCGTCTACCTGCTCAGTTTCCAGCCGCAGAGCGAAGTCAAGCGCGTGGTCTCTTACGCGGTAAGCCAGGGCCACAGGAAGATCGGCGCCATGATCCCCGAGACGCCCTATGGCGCCCTGGTGGAACAGACCTTCCGCGAAGCGGTGCTGGAGAACGGTGCAGCGCTTTGCGACGTGGAGCATTTCAATCCCAGCGCCGGAGCGCTGACCGATCCGGCGGCGGCCCTGGCCAAGGCCGATTGCGATTCCATCCTGGTGCCGGTGGGCGGCTCGCTGTTGCGTGGGCTTGCCCAGACCTTCACCTACAGCGCCATCGATCTCACCAAGGTGAAGCTGCTGGGCAC
>Ga0187810_10000351_pt1 | contig 18865 bp, 18 predicted proteins | sample NC_wetland_sal_i_9_FD_132963 | JGI IMG/M metagenome (GOLD analysis project Ga0187810, IMG submission 132963) | Wetland sediment microbial communities from Neuse River Estuary, North Carolina, USA - ASW_5 | ecosystem: Environmental > Aquatic > Freshwater > Wetlands > Sediment | place: USA: North...
GACCACGAATATAGTTTCCGAATCGCTGGAGTGCCGAACCGTCCCGCCGCAATGTGAATATCTTCAGTAGTTTTTGCTGAGATCATCTTAAATGCGGCCGCTACGGCATCATCCAAATCAGATTCCATCGCAATCAGTCGCTCATTTGGTACCGTTAGAACAACGCCGAGCGAACCAGAATAGGAAAAGCCAAAGTCGAAACGAGTTCTTTCTAGGGCAACGACGTTCTTTCTCGCGCGCTGCCTAGGCTTGTTGGGATCGGGGCTGAAAAGCAACGTCACCAAATCTTGAAATTCATGCAGCGCGCCAGTTACAGCGGAGAGCGCATAGGATGTTTTGTCTCCAGGGATAATCCGATAGTCACATACTTCGATGAAGTCTCTCTCGCTGATTTCCGCCAATTCATCGCGCAGAGCTGCGCGCCTATTTTCTAGAGATTGTAGTGTTAATTGATATGCGAATGCGTTTTCGACGGTAGATTTTCCCTCGATTTGCGAAATTGTAGCCTCAATATCGTTGAGACGGTCAAGGACTGCCCGCAAGGCGCTCATGGTAGCACCTCCACGAGAGCTATGCCTTTAGGAGTCTTTGCAACATAACTAAAGCCAAAATCCTTTTGCCATTGAGCATGCACGCAAATGGCATCTTGATAGGTGGCATGCCCGATGGGGGATGTGAACATTACGAAGCTATGAAGCTTCTGAGTCTTTCTGAAATCTTGGGCTGATAGTTGTTTCAAAAGATCAACCTGCGCAGCGCTCCCGTTGTTGAGAACGTCAATTGGAACGTCAACAACGAAATCCACGTCTTTCGGGTCCATTTTCTCGGTAAGAAAACTGCCATCAACCCAAACGTGGCATTTCAGCTTGGCGGCGACCAAGGCATCAAGCAACCATTGAAAACTCTTCCACAATCCCTTTCGGCTCGTGGAAAGGGGAAAGGGGTCTAACACCTTCGCCTTCAATTGCGCTGGGCTCATTTTGTGCAGCCCTGCTTGCAAAAGCGGCGGATATTCGTCTTTGGCTGCCATAGCGCCCCCCGCGCTAGGTTACGGTTTCTTCCCGTACCGCGCCAACGCCGCAGCTTTCGCAATTTGTTTTCGCCTCCGTGCCGACAAACTCTCGGCACGGGCTTTGCCGCCTTTCTGTCCGCCAAGGCGACCGAGCGCGACAGCAGCAGGATTCTTTTCGCGTTGAGGGACTTCCTCGACCGCTTCGCCGACCGATAGATCAACGATGAGCTTACCGAGTTGATTGGCGTCCGTAGGACGTTTGCTTGAGCGGCCAGCCATGCCGCAAGTGTTGCACTTCTGGGTAAACGAGTCACCCCATTGGCAAGTGCTTGAGCGGTCAGGCAGATTTCAAAATGCGTCACTACCGTCTTTTTCGCGATATTGCTCGTGGCAGTGGCCGTGCAGTATCTCCTGATGCCGCTGGTTCGCCGGCGCGCGGAAACGTGGAATCCCCTTCTGAAGCATGTCTTCGTGAAGACGCAGACGATTGCGCGGGTGGCATTCGTTCTTCTCGCAGTGAATTTTTCGTTGCCGGTTGTTCCGCTGCCGGCGGATACGATTGGCGATATGCGGCGAGTACTGGGTGCGGCGGCCATTGTCTTGATGGGGTGGATGATCCTGATTGCGACGAATCTCGCGGCGGACCGATACATCGGCGGCTTCAGGCTGGACGTAAGCGACAATCTCGATGCCAGGAAGGCTGTGACTCAGGCTCGCGTGCTGAAACGCACGGTCGGGGTGATTATCGCCGTCATAACGGTTGCGTTGGCCCTCATGACGTTCGACGCCGTTCGCGAAGTGGGTGTTTCGATCTTTGCGTCCGCCGGCGTAGCGGGAATACTCGTCGGGTTGGCCGCGCAACAGTTTCTCGCAAACCTGCTTGCCGGCATTCAACTGGCCATTACGCAGCCTCTTCGGCTGGAAGATGTGGTTGTCATCGACGGCGAGTTCGGATGGGTCGAGGAGATCAAGTCGACATACGTTGTCATTCGACTGTGGGATTGGCGGCGAATGGTCGTTCCAATAAAACACTTGTTCGACACCCCCTTCCAGAACTGGACACGGCAGTCGTCTGCGATTCTGAGCAACTTCCATCTCTACATGGATTACGCCGCACCGGTCGAGATTCTGCGGAAGAAGGCGATTGAATGCGCCGAACATTCGAAGAATTGGAATCACGGAGTTGTCAACCTTCAGGTGACGGACTTTAAGGAACATGTGATGGAACTGCGCGTGCTCCTCAGTGCCGACGACGCCGGAAAGGCCTGGGATGTGCGCGCTGATGTTCGTGAAGAACTCATTTCGTTCATCCAAAGCGAAATCCCATATGCGCTTCCAAGGCGACGAAACGAGAATTCCGTGATCGCCGAGATCTCCGAAACTCCGGAAGGACGGCGGCCAACGCTTCGCACCGTCTCGAATGACTCACCTGCGGCGCCCACCGGAAAGTGAGGCCGCTCGCTCGAGGAAGGCGTCCTGTGACGCGCCGGTTTTCGCGAGTAGCTGTTACAGAGTCTTTTCACCAAGCCGTGCGGGTATTACGCTCATTCGGCGTTGGAGATGGCAGGACCGGATCATTATCGGCTGCGCGGCGGCTTCGTTACCCGCCATGCGACCTCATCCGAGGTCGCAATCCGCGATACCGAGCTTGCGGGCGAAATAGGGTGTGAACGGCGGCGCGAGGATCAACGTCAGGAGGATGACCCACATCCCGATTTCGACGAGCCCGTTGATCGGAACGGTTACGCGCGCAACCGCGGTCACCAGCAGCACGGCCGGAATTGCCCCTGTTTCGCGGACGAACGAGATGAACAGGAGCTCCTTCGCGCTCAGCCCCCGCGCGTTCCCGCGGATGAGCCAGTAAGGCCCGAGCATGAGGAACACCATCGTCGGCCTCAGCACGAACATGAACAGGAGCGCCGCAATGATTCCGATCGGGGCATATGCGACGAGGGCATGAAGATCGACAAGCGCGCCCACGAGCACGAAGATCACCGGCTTGGCAACGCCGTCTATCACCTGGAGGAAGAAGTGCTCGATCCCTTCCATGTGCTCTTCGCTGTGGAAGAGGAGGCCCGCCACGAATGCCGCAAGGAACCCGCTGCCCCCGAAGAGTGCCGCGCCCACAAAGGCCATGATCGGGGTCGCAAGAAAATAGATTTGATCCGCTCCGTAGTGGGAGGGATGCCTGCGCTTCAGCCGGCTGAGCAGCTTGAGCAGGAAAAATCCGGCAATTCCAAACAACACGCCGTAGCCAGATTGCCTCTCCAGGAACAGAATGGTCTCGCCCGACGCCAGGCGCTGATAGGCCGTCACGAGCGTGACCGTCGCGAGCGACAGCTTGAGGAAGACGGACGTGAGCAGGGTGCCGACCACGTCGTTCAGAGCGCTCTCGGCGATAACGATGTCTTTGGGCGCGCGCCGCTTGAAGCGTACCTTCTCGAGAAGCGGAATGATGGCGGCCGGATCCGTGGACGCCAGGATCGCCCCCAGAAGGATGAGGACGGCGGGCGGTACGTTGAAGCCCAGGACCGCACCGGTGGTCCCAATGACCCAAGAGAGAGCAAACCCGGTTATCAGAACGCCGGGAAAGGCGAGCAACGCGATCTTCACGAACAGCCGGGTGAAACAGCGTAGCGGCATTTCCAGGCCGCCGCCGAAGAGAATGACCGCGGCGCTTGCCGTCACAAGCGATGCAAGCAGGGTGGAATTGGCAACGATCGGCGCGAACAGCGTGTGACCTGCCATGCCGAGCGCGATGGCCACGACAAATGACGGTATCGGCGTGTTCCGCGTCGCATAGAAGCTTGCGATGCTGCAGACGCTGAACAAAACGATCGCGGCCAGGACCGGTGCCGTTGACGTGTCTTCGAGGATCGCGATCCGGCGCAGAATCTCTTCCCCGGCTCCATTCGAAATGATGGCCAGCGCGGCCACCGCGACGGCGAGCCAGACGTAAGAGGCAATCGACGAGCCCGATGTCCGCCCCGGTGCGCTCTGCGTAGCACCTTGCGCCAGCGACATTGATCCCCCCGCGATTTTCGGTCGTTCCGGTCCGCCGATCGCAGCATAGAATCACGCTCGAGGAAAGTGCCGGAGGCGATCGGGCGGCACTTGCCGGGCGGATTCGGAATCAAGCCCTATTCGTGGCAATCGCAGGCTTCGGCTTCCTGCATGGGATGCAGAAGCCCGGCGACATAGGCCGCTACCGCGGCACGCGGCTCGATGCCACGCGCCGTCACCGTGATCACGCCACGGGCGCGCATGCGGTCCACAAAACACTGGCCGGCGCTGGCCGCGATCAGCACCTTCACCTCATCGAGGGGGTGCTTGCCGCCGCTGAAGCTATGGATCGTCTGTTCGTCCGACAGGTCGAGCCGGCCGGCTTCAACGGGTTCGCAACCGGGCTCGGCTTCAAACAGCAGAAAGCGCGTTGTCTTGCCGGCGTGGCCGGTAATCGTAAGAAAATCCTGACTGGTGACTGCGAATTTCACGTTTTGGCCTCTGATGGTGGACGCCCGAGGAGAAGGGCGCCGTGACTTGAGAAGAGAAGGGCTGTTCTAAAAATGTGCGCCGGTCCAGGCGGTGTACCCGCCCGAAAGGCTTATGGCGTTGCCGTAGCCGTGCTGGAGCAGAAACTGCACGGCTTGTGCACTTCTGTGTCCGGACCGGCAATACACGACCAGCTTGCCCGTTTTCGGCAGGCTGGTGTAGGTCGTCTCAAGTGTCCCGAGCGGCATCAAGACTGCGCCTTTGATATGACCCTGATTGAATTCTTCCGGCTCGCGCACGTCGACGATCTTTAGGCGGACGCCCGCCTGCATGAGCCCATTCAACGTCGCCGGCGCCATCAACGGAACGGACTGTTGCGAAGAGAGCGAAGAGGCCTGGGCCTGCGCGAACGGAGCGGCAGCAAACAGGCAGCCGATAGCAAGCGACGCGGCCAGGGTGACATTGCAAATTTTCATGGAGCGTTCTCCTTAGTCGATGCGCAAGTCCACCACTCGCGCGCTGGTACACACTCAACAATGGGCATGGCCGCCAAAAGCCGACGACCGTGCCGCGTGTGAACTACCACCAGCAACCGCCGCCCATGCCGCGCCCCATACCCATGCCGCGGCCCATGCCACGGCCCATTGGGCGTCCATCGCGGAACGAGATGAATTGCTGCTGAATCTTCACCTTCTCGTCGGCGGACAACGCATTCCATTTGGCGGAGAGGTTTGCGGCGTATTGCTGCCGCTCGGCCGCCGTCATAGCCATGACCTTCGAACGCATGGAAAGACGATAGTCCCGCATCTGATCGAAGGACATGCCGGCTGTGGCTTTCTGCACTTCGGCAAAATGCATCGTGCGTTGTTCCGACGTCAGGAAGTTCATAGGGCTGCCGCCGCCTCCCGGACCGCAATAGGGTTGCGTTGTGGACGAGGCAGTCTGGGCCGCGACGGGCGCAAAGGACGCGACCGCAAGAAGCGACGCAACGAGAGCCGGTACGATTGTGCGAGGAAATGACATGGCACTCTCCATGAGTGAGTCAACCTGAATTTGAAGGTCAGATGTTCATTACTCCGTCGTCTTTGCGAAAAGATGCTCCTGCGACGTTGTTCATTGCGACGGACGCAGTTGTCGGTTCCTTTTACCTCCAGATCTTTGGGCCGTCGGCTTTTCCAGATCGCCGACAAGCCGAAAATCTCCGCCCCCGATCTCGAGCGCGCCGCCTTCGGCTAGCGCCTTCGCGACGGCAGTCCGGGCGCTCGCCAGGACTCGCGAGAATGTCGGGCGAGATATGCCCATCTGTTTTGCCGCCTCCGTGTGTTCCAACCCTTTGTAATCGGCGAGCTGGATCGCTTCCCACTCCTCGTCTTTCAAGCGGACGATCTGCAGTTCGCACAACGGTATGCCGCGCGGCTTATAGAACCGCGCCAACGGGCTGGAACGGACGATGCGGCACTTACGCGGTCTCATCCGGCCAGCATTGCCATGCAGGTTATGAACACATGCTCATAATGAGGCTTGACCTGCCGTAATGTCAAGCAAATTATAAGCATACGTTCATAACCCTGGAGCAGTCGCGAGATGTCTGCACTTGAGGCGGGCAGCGGATCCCCGTTGCAGGCGAAGCCAGCGTACGACGCCGCGCGGCGGGCACATGGCTCTTGCATGGTTTGCGGAGACCCGGGCTGCAACGCTGACAGCCTAGGGCTGTCGTTCGTGCAGGACGGCGAGGGCGGCGTAAGCTCTCTGTTCACTGCGCTGCCCCGTCACCAAGGGTACGATGGGCTCCTGCATGGCGGCATGATCTGCACCGTGCTGGATGCCGCTATGGTGCATTGTTTATTTGCGCAGGGTGTGTGCGCATTGACTGCGGAGATGACGGTGCGGTTTGTTGCGCCCGTCGAAGTCGGGCAGCAGGTCACGATTGCCGCCGGGTTCGTCGAAAAACGCCACGGAATCTACCGGGTTGCCGCGTCGGTGCGCTGCAACCGGCAAGTGTTCGCTCGCGCGAGCGCCAAGTTCATCGAGCCGAAATCCGTGCGCTGACCGTCTTATCCGAACACGCCATGTTCGGGTTTGCCGAAAGCCGGTCCCGGTTTCAGGCCGAGCCAATGGAATAACACGGCGGCCGGACAGAAGCCGGTGAAACCCGCTTGAAACATGTTCAAACCCGCGAACGCGGAGAGCAGGTACCAATAGGGGCTTTGGAACGTTCCGAGTGCAACACCGGTCAGAACCACAATTCCGGCGAAGATAAGAACTGCTTTATCGACGTTCATCTTCAACTCCGATTGTCAGCGCGTGCGAACCAAGCGGCGAATGCCGAGTGCTTCCATCATCCAACGCTCGTAAAAGGGTTCGCTCTTGCCCAGCCGGATTTTGCGGATGAAGTACTTTTCGAAAGCGATCTTGGCGTAGTGAACCCAACGGCCCTGCGACGACCAATTGACGTTGCGCGGTGGGATTTCGGGCTGGGCCACAAATGCAACGCCGCCATCTCCGAAATCGGCGAGGCAAACGGCATTCCAGCTTGCTTCTTCGGCGGGCGCTTCGCCGTTGAGCAGCGCCCCGATGTTGTGCGCTGTGGCAGTGACCATGGATTCGATCATGAAACCGGTCTTTGGCACACCGACCGGTATCGGCGTAGTCCCGACCGGCGGTATCGCGACACCGACTCCGACGGCGAAGATGTCGGGGAATTTCGGATTGCGCTGCTTCTTGTCGACGATGACGAAGCCGCGCGGATTGGTTAGGCCTTCGATGCCGCGCACGGCATCCACCCCGCGAAACGCGGGCAGCATCATGGAGTAGCCGAAGGGCAGTTCGTGTATTTTTCGCACGGCCCCGTCCTCGCCGACTTCTTCAACGGTCATTTTTCCCCGTTCGATCTTCTGCACGCGCGCGCTGGTGATCCATTTGATATGGCGCTCGCGAAGCTGGCCTTCGAGCAGGCCTTTGGTGTCGCCCACGCCGTCAAGCCCAAGGTGACCGATGTAAGGCTCCGGGGTAACGAAAATCATCGGAACTTGGTCCCGCAAGCGCCTGCGCCGCAGCTCGGTGTCGAGAATGAAGGCATATTCGTAGGCGGGGCCGAAGCAGGACGCGCCCTGGACGGCACCGACGATAATGGGGCCCGGCGCTTTGGCGAACTCTTCGAAGGCCGCATGCGCATTCTCGGCGTGATCGACGTGACAGATGGATTGGGTAAAGCCGTTCGGGCCAAGGCCGGGGATTTCGTCGAAGGCGAGGTCGGGACCGGTGGCGATGACAAGGTAGTCGTAGCGAAGGCTGCTACCGTCGTTCAGTTCGATGCGCTTGTCGTCCGGATGGACGCGCTTGGCGCCCTGCGAGATAAACTCGATGCCTTTGCGCGCCATTACCGGCTTGAGATCGATTTCAACCTCGCTGCGTTTGCGCCAGCCGATCGCGACCCAGGGATTGGAGGGCACGAAGTGGTAGCGGCGATCCTGGCCGACGACGGTCAGATTGTCGCCCGGCCGCAATACGGCAAGAAGCTCATACGCCATGATTGTGCCGCCGAGCCCCGCGCCTAGAACGACGATTTCTGCCATTCCCGTCTCCCATCCGTGCGGCGATTTTGTCGCCTATTTTCCGGTGCCGGCCGGCATCCGCTCTTGACTATATATACGATATATCGTAGATACGCAACCATGAAAATAGAGCCTGATCAGATGCACGCCTCCGCCGGACAGGCCGAAGAGCTGCTCAAAGCGATGGCGAACCGCCACCGGTTGATGATTCTGTGCCAATTAATCGACGGCGAGCGCTCGGTCGGAGAGCTGGCAGAGTTGTTGGAATTGCGCGATTCGACCGTTTCGCAGCACCTCGCGTTGCTCCGAAAGGACGATCTCGTCTCGACCCGCAGGGAAGGTCAGACCATCTGGTATTCGATTGCGAGCGAACCCGCCCGCAGGCTGGTCGAAACGCTATACCAAGTGTTCTGTGCGCCCAATCCGATTTGCAAGCCCGGTGGAAAGTCGTCAAGGGGGAAGACGCGCCGATGACAATCAAGAATCTCGACGCGGATGAAGTGGCACGCTTGCTCAAACAGGACGCAATACTTCTGATCGACGTGCGCGAACCGGATGAGTACGCCGCGGGGCATATCGCGGGTGTCCACTTGGTTCCTCTGTCCGCCTTTGATCCGCATTCGCTACCAGCCAGCAACGGACGCGCTATCGTTTTGCATTGCCGCTCCGGTGGGCGTTCCGCCAAGGCCGTAGCGCTTTGCCAACGGGCGGGTTTGTCCGTCGACAGCCACTTGAAAGGCGGCATCTTGGCCTGGATGGCTGCGGGACTGCCCGTCGAGAGGTAGCCATGAACATCTTCGCAGGCGTCATGTCTTTTTTTGGGTTCGGTAGTCCGCAGCTGCCTCCGCCACCGCCGCTTAAGACCTATCTCGTGCAGCCCGTCATGGTTGCGGATGAGAAGGCGGTGTTTGCCACGGTGCAGTCGGCGAACGTCGTTCCGGCCCGGGCGCGCATCGGCGGCACGATTGTCGAACTCAAGGTCCGGCAAGGCGATCACGTCGAAGAAGGCCAAGTGATAGCGACCATCAGCGACAAGAAGCTCGGTCTGCAGGCCAACTCTTATGGTGCGCAGGTCCAGGCGGCGCAGGCCCAGCTTGCCCAGGCCAAAGTCGATCTCGACCGGGCACAACGGTTGATGGCGGCCAATGCCATCTCTAAGAACGCGCTCGATCAGGCGCGCACCAATTACAGCGTCGCGGTTTCGAACGTGAGCGCCATGTCTGCGCAAAAGGCCGTGGTGCAACAGCAGTCGGCGGAAGGGGCGGTACTTGCTCCTATGTCGGGGCGCGTAATCACCGTTCCCGTGACCGATGGCACCGTGTTGCTGCCCGGCGACACCGTGGCCACAGTCGCGCAAGGCGATTTTGTGTTGCGGCTTCAAATCCCGGAGCGCCACGCGCGCGACATCAAAGTTGGGCAACCCATTCGTCTGGATGGCGCCGATATCGGCCTGGACGGCCCGCGCTTCGGCACGATTCGGCTCGTCTATCCCGAAATCGACAACGGCCATGTCGTGGCCGATGCCACGGTGCAGGAACTCGGCGACTATTTCGTCAACGAACGCGTGCGCGTCTGGGTCAGTGCGGGAAACCGCAAAACGATCGTCGTACCCGACAACCTGATCGAAACGCGTTCGGGCATCGATTACGTGCGGCTGTGGCTTGGTAACGGTCAAGCCCTCGACGTCCCGATCCAGCGCGGCCAGACAATTCACAAGCCCAAGCAGCGCGACGGCATCGAAATCCTGTCTGGTCTTGCCTCAGGCGACAGACTGCTCAAACCATGAAACTCGGATTTTCCGGCAGGCTGACGCGGGCGACGATCGGCTCGCCGCTGACACCGCTATTCCTGCTTGCCGCCGTCGTCTTCGGCCTCGTGGCGGTCGTCACCATCCCGCGGGAGGAAGAGCCGCAGATCAGCGTGCCGATGGTGGACATTTTCGTCACCGCGGACGGCCTGAAGGCGCCGGATGCCGCCGAGCTGGTCACCAAGCCGCTGGAGGAAATCGTCAAGGGCATTCCCGGCGTCGAGCACGTCTACAGCCAGACGCAGGACGACCGCGTGGTGGTAACGGCCCGGTTTCTGACCGGCACCAACGAAGACGAAGCCATCGTTCGCGTGCAAGCAAAAATCCGGGCGAATTACGACCGCATTCCGCTGGGCATTCCGGAACCGTTGATTGTCGGCCGCGGGGTCAATGACGTCGCCATCGAAGTCCTGACCCTTTCGCCCAAGCCGCAGGCGGCGTCGCGCTGGAACGAAAAGGACCTTTATTCGCTGGCCACAAAGGTCCAGGCGGAACTCGCCAAGGTCGACAATGTTGGGCTCACCTATATCCAGGGCGGTGCCGCCGACGAGATCAGCGTTCAACCCGATCCCGAAAAGCTTGCTCTGTACGGCGTCACGCTGCAACAACTGGAAGCCAAGATTCAGGGAGCCAATCGCTCCTTCCTGGCTGGTCAGTTGCGCGACGGCGGGCGCATGGTGGAAGCCGTTGCCGGCAGGACGCTGGGCGGCATTCCCGATATAGGTTTGTTGCTGATCACCACGCGTGACGGCAGGCCGGTCTACATCCGCGATCTGGCGGCCGTCGTCGTCGGGCCCAGCCCCGCCGAACATCATGTCTGGTCGATGAACCGTGTCGGCAAGACGGCTTGGTCCACGGCGCCTGCCGTGAGCATCGCCTTCGCCAAGCGGCACGGCGCCAACGCGGTGGTCGTCGCCGAACAACTCATCCAGCGCACCGATGAGCTTCGCAAATCGGTGATTCCTGCGGACATCAATGCCGAAGTCACCCGCGATTACGGCAAGACGGCGAACGACAAGGCCAACGAGCTTCTCTTTCATCTGGCGCTGGCGACCATTTCCATCGTGATTTTGATCGGCTTTGTCGTCGGCTGGCGCGAAGCGGCTGTCACCTTGATCGTGATCCCCACGACCATCCTTCTGACCCTCTTTGCCGCCAACCTGATGGGCTACACCATCAACCGCGTCAGTCTGTTCGCGCTGATCTTCTCCATCGGTATCCTGGTCGACGACGCCATTGTCGTCATCGAAAACATTGCCCGACACTGGGACATGAACGACGGGCGCACGCGCCTGCAAGCCGCCATCCAGGCCGTGGCCGAGGTCGGCAATCCCACCATTGTGGCGACATTGACGGTCATCGCGGCGCTCCTGCCGATGATGTTCGTCTCCGGCATGATGGGACCGTACATGGCGCCGATCCCGGCGAATGCCTCGGCGGCGATGGTGTTCTCGTTCTTCGTTGCCATGGTGGTGGCGCCCTGGGCGCTGCTCAAGCTTGCGGGAAAGGACAAGGGGCCGCTCAAGGACGAACCCCACACCGAAGGCGCCATTGGGCGGTTCTACCGGCGCATGGCAGGGCCGATCATTTCCTCGCGCGAGAACGCCAAGAAATTCCTCAGATACGTGGCCATCGCCACCGGTCTGGTCTGCCTTTTGTTCGTCACCAAGAACGTGACGGTCAAGCTGCTTCCGTTCGACAACAAGTCGGAACTTGAGGTCATGGTCGATCTGCCGGAAGGCGCCACCGTGGAAGATACGGCACGCGTCCTGTTCGAGGCGGCGGCAATCACGAAGCGGTTGCCGGAGGTTACCTCCATCCAGGCCTATGCGGGAACGGCTGCCCCGTTCAACTTCAACGGCCTCGTGCGGCACTCCTATCTGCGTGAGAAGCCGGAGATGGGCGAATTGCAGGTCAATCTGACCGATAAGTCCGAGCGCAGCCGCGAAAGCCATGCCATCGCGCTGGACCTGCGCAAGCAACTGGCCGGACTGAAGCTGCCGAACGGCACGGTTGTGAAAGTCGTCGAGGTGCCTCCCGGCCCGCCGGTGCTCGCCACCTTGCTTGCCGAAATCTACGGTCCGGATTCCAAGACGCGACGGGCCGTGGCCGAGCAGGTCAAAAAGATCTTCAAGTCGGTGCCTTATATCGTCGATGTCGACGACTCGTATGGTCAGCCGCGCCCCCGGCTGCGCATCACCATCGACCAGGATAAGCTGGAATATTTCGGCGTCGAGCAGAGCGACGTCTACGACACGATCAAGGCGCTGCTCGGCGGCGTGCAGGTCGGCTTCTCGCACCGCGGTGAAGACCGCAATCCGATCCAGATTGTCGTGCGACTGCCCAAGTCCGATCTCGAATGGACGCACAAGCTGGAGTCCACCCCGATCCCGGCAAACGCCATTCCCGGCAACAAAGCGGTCGTCGAATTGGGCGAGGTCGTGCACGTGACACGCGAGTCCGGGACGCCGGTGATCTTCCGGCGCGATATGCACTACGCGGACATGGTGACGGCCGAACTGGCCGGCCAATACGAAGCACCGATCTACGGCATGATGGCCGTCAACAGCCTGATAAAGAAACACGATTGGGGCGGTTTGCCCCCGCCGCAAATTCTTCTGCATGGACAGCCCGCCGACGAAAGCAAACCGTCGCTGCTTTGGGACGGCGAGTGGGAAGTGACTTACGTCACCTTCCGCGACATGGGCGCGGCCTTCGGTGTGGCGCTCCTGGGCATTTACATCCTGGTCGTGGCCCAGTTCGGCAGTTTCAAGCTGCCGCTCGTCATCCTGACGCCGGTTCCCCTGACGCTGATCGGCATCGTGATCGGACATTGGCTGTTCGGCGCACCGTTCACGGCGACTTCGATGATCGGGTTCATCGCGTTGGCCGGAATTATCGTGCGCAATTCGATCCTGCTGGTGGATTTTATCCGCCACGGCCAGGGCACCAAGCCACTGCGGGAAGTCCTGCTCGATGCAGGCGCAACGCGTTTCCGCCCCATTCTGCTCACGGCGCTCGCCGCCATGATCGGCGCGGCCACCATCTTGACCGATCCCATCTTCCAGGGACTGGCGATCTCGCTGCTGTTCGGTCTTGCGTCTTCCACGCTTCTGACCGTGTTGGTGATCCCGGCCATCTACATCTGGCTGCGCGATCCCGAGCGGTCGATGCCGGATCCCGCCGACCGCTGGCGCTTCCTCGCCCCATATAAGGCGCGTGCCACGGCGTTGTTAATCCGTCTTGCTCCCGTCCAATCGAGATTGATGGCGCAGCTCCGCCGGCTTGAGCCCGTCAAAGTGTGGGTCGTGGTGCAACTACACCGCCTTGAACCGCTCAAAGCGAAATTGCTCGGTATTCTGGCGCGGCGTTTCCCGGCGGTATTCGGCCACTAAGGGCGACTAGGGCTTGATCCGTTCGGACTGAATCAGATCAACCCCTTTGATCGACGCGCAATCTGGCGGCAAACCGGTTTTCACTTCGCCGGATTGCGCTTTAGGGTCCATGGGGGCAGCGGTCCGGCTTGATGTCCACGACCGGCGTTCCGTCGATGCAGTCCATGCCGCGCACGAGCATAACCGTACCCTCGATGCCGACCACCGATACCGGGGATGACGCGATCGGGTTGGGCCGGTTCGGTGAGCGAAGGGCGAAGGTTCCCCTGACACGCCCGTCGGCCGGAGGGCTCTGCAGTACCAGGTCCCGCCGCGCCTCGTGCATCCAATACAGAATCTGCATTGTGCCCGTCGGTTTCACGCTGTCGAGGGCGCCGCACCAAGGTTCTGCGAGTTCGATCCGACACACAGGACCGTTCTCCATGTCTCCTTGTCTTGGGCATTCGGACCGCGTCTTCCACGGCGTCGAGACGCGACCGATGAAATAAAGGCCGGCGTCCGTCCGCTCCGGAAGCGAAACGACGGCCTCTCCGGGCCGGACATCGGATAACGTCGTTGAATTTGTCACAGCAAATCGCCTTTTTCTGCCTCTGTAGCCGGGGCGTTTCGGCGAGACTATATCGCCACGCTTCCTCGGTCGAAATATGGGCCGTTAGTGCACGCCGCGGGCGCTTTTTGAGCATCGCAGCACGTGCCCGTCATGCGACGGTTTAATTGGTTTCGGCATCGGCATAGCTATACGCTCCGAGTGACGCTAGCGGCTTGGCTTGATCGCGCGGGAGGACGGCAATGGCCTATTATTTTGCGAAGACGCTGAACTGCGATTTCGAGTCCGCGGTGCAGCGCGCGGGTGAAGCGCTGAAAAAGGAAGGCTTTGGCATCATCACCCAAATCGACGTGAAGGATACGTTCAAGAAGAAGATCAATGTCGATTTCCGCAACTATCTCATCCTCGGCGCCTGCAATCCGTCGCTCGCTCACGAAGCGCTGCAGCTCGAGGATAAGGTCGGCACGATGCTGCCGTGCAACGTGGTCGTTCAGCAAGTTGGAGATGGCCGCATTGAAGTCGCCGCGATCGACCCCGTGGCTTCCATGGCCGCCATCGACAACCCGCATCTCCATGAGGCAGCTGCGCGCGTGCGGGAAAAGCTGAAGCGGGCGGTCGAGAGCCTTTGATCAGATGAACAGGGTGGTCGCGGACTCCTGAGCTTCGCCGAGGAACGCGGCCACGCCGCCCAGTTCTACGCCGTCGATCAGTTCTTCCTGCCGGAAGCCCATCACATCCATCGACATCTGGCAGGCAATGATCTGGGCGCCGCCCCTGATCAACTCGGCGAGCAGGTCCGCTGGTTTTGCGACGTGCTTTCCGGCCATTACGTGCTTCATCAGGGGCGCCCCAAGCCCTGCGAAATTCATCTTGGAAATCGAACTCAACCGCCCGGCGCCTTTGGGCAGCATGGTTCCGAAGGCGTATTCGATGATGCTCTTGTGCAGCGGCGGGGCGTCCGGCCGGCGCAGGACGTTCAAACCCCAGAAGGTGAAGAACAGGCTGACCGGTTTTCCCATGGCGAGCGCACCGTTGGCGATGATCAGCGCCGCCATGACTTTATCGAGATCGCCGGAGAATACGACGAGCGTGGTTTTCTCGCGCAGCGGTACGACCGCACCGGCGGGGACCGGAATTGGCGTGCGGTCTTTCCGCAGAAGGACCGTTACGAGCCCTTTGGCGGATTCGACGCTCAGTACCTCATTGCCGGTCTTTGCGGCCCAGGCGCGGATGTCCTTTCCGAATGCGGGGTCGGAGGCTGTCACCTCCAACAGTTCGCCCGGGTGCATGGCGTCCACGGCGCGATAGGTCTTCATGATCGGCCCAGGGCATTGCAAGCCCACGGCGTTGAGCATGTGGCGGTCGACCCCCGGCGTCAGCGCACACGAGGTCGTGTCGGCTTCGATCTCCGACGGGCTGCGGCGCTTGATGTCTTCGTAATCGAAGATGTCGGGGTTGGATTGCTTTTCAGTCGCCCAATTGTACGTCTTGATGCCGCCGGTCAGGTTCCGCACATCGGCGAAACCCGCTTGTTTGAGAATGCGATAGGCGAGGTAGCCGCGCATCCCGATCTGGCAGAACACGACCGTAGGTCGCTTGGGATCGAGCTCGCCGAGCCTTTCGCGCAGGTGGTCGAGTTCGATGTTCCGCGCCTCTGGCAAGGTGACGATCTCGAACTCCTCGGGGGTGCGTACGTCGATCAGCTGCAGGTTTTCCGGTCTGTTTTCGAGGAGGGCGCGCAGTTCGCGCCAAGTGATCACTTCGTGGAAGCCCTTGAGCACGTTGCTGGCCACGTAACCTGCAATGTTCACCGGGTCTTTGGCCGAGCCGTACGGCGGCGCGTAGGCGAGTTCCAGTTCGCACAGGTCCTGGACGGTCAGGCCGGCCAGGATAGCCGTGGCGATGACATCGATGCGCTTGTCCGCGCCGTCGGCGCCGACCGCCTGCGCCCCGAGGATGCGTCCGTCGAGCGCGTAAATCAGCTTCAGGCTGAGCTGCTTGCTGCCGGGATAATAGGATGCGTGCGAACCGCTATGGGTGATGGTGGTGCGGTAGGCGATGTTGTTCGCCTTGAGCTGGACTTCATTGAGCCCGGTACAGGCGGCGGCAAGATCGAATGCCTTGAGAATCGCGGTGCCCAACGTCCCTTTATAGGCTTTCCGCTCCGCATCCGTGCTCGCGAGCATGTTGTCGGCGGCGTTGCGCCCCTGCCGGTTCGCGGGGCCTGCGAGCGGGATCAGTGCCTCGTGGCCGCTGATCGTCTGCACGACTTCGACCGCATCGCCGACGGCATAGATATTTGGATCGGAGGTCTGAAGGAACTGGTTGACCTTTATCCCGCCGGTCTTGCCGAGTTCGAGCCCGGCGCTCCGCGCCAGCGTCGTTTCCGGACGCACACCGATCGCCAGCACCACGATATCGGCCTGCAGCCGCTTGCCGCTGGCGAGGAAGACAAGCGTATGGTCGGCCTTATCCTCGAAATGCTCGATCTTGTCGGAAAGGTATAACTCGATGTGTTTGTCGCGCATGTGCGCGTGGACGATGGCGGCCATTTCATCGTCGAATGGCGCCAGGATATGGGCGGCACCCTCGACCAGCGTCGTGAACAGGCCGCGCTCGTGCAGGTTTTCGGCCATTTCGATGCCGATGTAGCCGCCACCGATCACCACAGCCCGCCGCGGGTTCTCGGTACGCAGATGCGTCATAATGCGGTCGAGATCGGGAATGTTGCGAAGGGTGAAGACGCGCCGGGAGTCGATGCCTCGCAGTTTGGGGCGCACCGGTTCTGCCCCCGGCGACAGCAGCAGCCGGTCGTAGGATTCCTCGATTTCCACGCCGGTCTCCAGATTGCGCAGCAGGACGGTCTTGGCCGCACGATCGATGGCAATGGCTTCGGTGCGGCTGCGCACGTCGACCTTGTAGCGGGCCTCAAACAGCGCTTCGGAGGTCACGAGCAACTGCTCGCGCTCGGCAATGGCACCGCAGATGTGATAGGGCAGGCCGCAATTGGCGAAGCTGATATAGGGACCGCGCTCGACCAGCAGGATTTCCGCGTGTTCGTCGTCGCGCCGCAACCGGGCCGCGGCTGTCGCACCGCCTGCCACGCCGCCAATGATGATGACTTTCATAGTTCATATTCTCGTATATACGCAACTATGAATATAATGTATTCGCCTGCAGCTGTCTCGAAGGCAATTGGCCCTGCGACAGATTGTGCCGTTCGATAATGAAAATAGATACTTAGCGGATTCGATAAGCCTTCGGCAGCTCTCTTGACCGCATACCTTCTGCCGACGCCTGCGCGCGGCGACGGCCTGTCGCGGCGCAGGTTAATCGTTCGATTTCATCGATGGTTTCTACCGTAATTATAAATTAGACATGACAATATTATTCCAGGAATAAGGCAAGGAGAATTCACCGGACACTCTTATGAACGATCATCTCGCTCCCGCCGAACTTGCTCTGTCGGCCGTTCCGATCTCGACGCAGCCGGACGCCGTAGGTCCGCTGCAGGTGTTGCCGGGTATCTTGCTCACCGCGGGAATTGCCGGCACTGCGTTCCTGCTTCGCCGGCTTCCGGGCGCGAGCGTTTTGAGCCCGATGATACTTGCGACATTCCTCGGGATGGCGCTCCACAATTTCATCGGCGCGCCGGCTTGGGCAAAGCCGGGCATCACGTTCAGTCTCAGGCGCGTTCTCCGGTTTGGCATCATCCTGCTGGGTCTGCAATTGGTCGCAACGCAGGTGGTGCAGATAGGAGCCATCGGCGCGGGCGTGATCCTGGCGACCCTGGCCGCCACGTTTGTCTTCACGAAGTGGTTTGGAAGCGTCATCGGCGTGGAAGCCAAGCTTGCCGAACTGATCGCGGCCGGGACTTCGATCTGCGGCGCTTCCGCGGTGATCGCGACGAATACGGTTACGCAGGGAAGCGACGAAGATGTCGCCTATGCGGTCGCGTGTGTCACCGTGTTCGGCTCGCTCTCGATGTTCATCTATCCCGTGCTGCCAGCTTTGCTGCATCTTGATGCCCAAGCCTTCGGATTGTGGAGCGGCGCCTCGATTCACGAGATTGCGCAGGTCGTTGGTGCCGCGTTTCAGGACGGCGCCCATGCCGGGCAAGTGGCTACCGTCGCCAAGCTGACTCGCGTGATGATGCTTGCGCCGATGGTGATCGCATTGGGAATCGTCGCGACCCGCCGCGCCGCGCATGCCGTCGATCCCGCCAAACGCAAAGCGCCACCCATGCCCTGGTTTGTGCTGGGGTTCATTCTCATGGTGGTGGTCAATAGCCTGATCTCGATTCCGGCCGCGCCGAAGGCGTGGATCGTGACGGCGACCACGTTTCTGTTGTCGATGGCATTGGCCGCCATGGGGCTTGAGACGGACTTCCGGAAACTCAAGGCGGAAGGGTTGAGGCCCCTCGGCTTGGCGGCAGCGGCCTGGATTTTCATCGCCTTATTCAGTCTCGCGCTAGTCAAGCTCACCGCCTATGCTTAGGGCATGACTCTCGAACAGCTTCGGGTCTTCGTTGCCGTTGCCGAACGCCAGCATGTCACGCGGGCCGCGGAATCTTTGCACCTGACGCAATCGGCGGTGAGCGCGGCAATTTCCAACCTCGAGGCGCAATACGGCGTTGCCCTGTTCCACCGCATCGGACGGGGCATCGAGTTGACGGGAGAGGGCCGCCTGTTCCTGGAAGAAGCCAGAGCGGTGCTGGCACGCGCCGCCGCTGCAGAGCGTACGCTCAGCGAACTCGGCGGGCTCGCGCGCGGGTCTCTTTCCATTCAGGCCAGCCAGACCATTGCGAGTTACTGGATGCCTTCGCGTCTGGTTGCCTTCCGCGAAGCCTATCCGCAGATCGATATAAAGCTCTCGGTCGGCAACACGCTTCAGGTGGTGAAGGCCGTTCGCGACGGTGTCGTCGAGTTCGGCTTCGTCGAGGGCAAGACGGATGAGCCGGCGTTGGAACTGACAACTGTCGATCGGGACCGGCTCGTCATCGTTGTGGCGCCGGGCCATAGCTGGGCTGGCGCTACGCATTTGAGGGCGAAGGATCTC
>Ga0187810_10000352_pt1 | contig 18806 bp, 11 predicted proteins | sample NC_wetland_sal_i_9_FD_132963 | JGI IMG/M metagenome (GOLD analysis project Ga0187810, IMG submission 132963) | Wetland sediment microbial communities from Neuse River Estuary, North Carolina, USA - ASW_5 | ecosystem: Environmental > Aquatic > Freshwater > Wetlands > Sediment | place: USA: North...
GCGGCGGAGACCACCTTTGCATAATCGGTCGTCGTCTGCCCCTTGGCTGTCCCGTTGGGCGGCTCGTTCCATACCTCCCAGTACCGGATCCGACCATTCGCATGCTTCACCTGCTCGCTCACGAAAGTGGACCATGCGGGAAGATTGCGGATAGGAAGCCCTTTGATTGATTTGTCGCCAAAATTACAGGTCGAGTGTAACGTGCCGCCGAAATGAAAGTGATGTTGTGCCAGATAGTCCATCGTCTGATTCATGTTGTCCCAGACCCAGGTCCCCTCCTTTGGCTCCCCGCCCAGACCGGGCGTGCGGTAACTGGTGATCCCAATCGCCTCCATTTTCGAAATCCACTTTCCCTTTTCATACGCCCCTACATTGCGGTTATTGGCGGCGCAGGAACCGATGCCGAACGGACTGGCAAGAACGTCCCACGTCTCTTCCGTCGGAGCGGGTGCGTTTCCCTCCGTTGCTGCCGGAGTTGGAGCCTCCTGGCCCACCGCACACATCGGTGAAATAAAGATTGTGCAGCCCAGACCGATGACAGCGGCATAACTGAAAAGGTGGAATTTAGGGGAGGAATGAATCATTGGTTCTGACTTTCGTTTTTCGTGGAAAAATCAACTTTTTGAGACGATACATTTGTTATCACTCCAACAGTTTTACGGCAATGACAAAACTTACAGAATGAAACAAATTGTTGAATTTGAGTAGTTTTATCCACTTTCTGTGGGCAGCCTGCTCCACGCGATGTTCCCATGAAATGGAATACCCATTTTCCTAAAATTCAAGTCGGAGCCATTCACCCGTCCGCGTGGCATAAATCGTCGCCTCCACCTGGACCGCCGTCATCTCCACCAACGCCTGTTGGTAAGCCATGAGTTGTCCCCGGTAGAGATCGATGAGGGAACGGCGGTGTTTTTCCGCCACGCGATCCGTTTTCCAATCGACCAGCAGCCACATTCTCCGCTTGGGGGAGTAGGCAGCCAGATCCATCACGCCTTCCACACACTGTTGAGGGCCGACGGGATGGAGCAGGGGCATTTCCCGGTGGATGATCAGCCCCTCATCATTCAGCCGAGGCAGCAAGGGTGAGCGTTGCAAAATCTCCCATTCCGCACGGGCACGATCCGGATCGGGGCACTCCTGAAGTGTCCCGGTGAAAGCATCGAGCCGCCCCTCTTCGTCCGCATGCCAGGGCATGAATTCACACATCTTGTGCCACCATGTGCCATACTCTTGCGCCAGAAGCCGCACCTCGGAGATGGGTTCACCTTCCGCAAGACCGCCCCGAGTCTTGTCACTCGGCTCCTCGTCGCTGTGGAGTTCATGGGGAAGCGTCCGCTCGATGAATGTCGCGGCATGTTCCCGTGCAATTTCCAAAACACCGATCTTGAGAACCGTCTCACCCGCCTCATGAAATTCCTGTGGAACTGCTGGAGAAATTTCAGCCAAAGGAGAATTTCCATGCGGCTTCAACACATTTTCATCCGCGAATTGTGAGGCCAGCGAAGAGTCCGATTTTTTGAAAATTGCGGCATCGTCGATCAAAACAAGGGTTTTCCGGGCGCGGGTGAGCGAGACATAAATGAGCCGCTGTCGGAGTTGAAGCCTTTCCCGTTTGAGGAGTTCGTCGATCTCGGGCATCCAGAATGAATCGAGGCCGATCCTCGCCTCCTCACCCCGGCGCGGGTGAACTGTCAGGGGCCATGCCCGGTTCTTTTCCCTCACCTGCCGGGAGAGAAGGGGGATGATGACACAATCCCATTCCAAACCTTTCGCCTTATAACAAGTTATGAGCTGGATACTTCCCTTCCGTGGAGTCATTTCCGTCTCCTTGCCCGAAATAAAACGCTCGAAGGAATGCGTCCATCCGTCAAAGCCCGCCCCTTCACGTTCCACTTGGGAAGCCATCAGGAGGGCCGTGCGGTAATCTTCCAGAATCGATTCCTTCTGGCGGGGAAGCAAAGCGCAGAGCCTTTCGACCAGAAACATCCGCACACAAAGATGCTCGATCCCCTCGCGCAAGGAACACTCCAAAACCTCTTTGCGCACCGCCGCAAGTTCCCCGAGTGCCGTGGAGATGGGATGATTCCCGGTCGGCTTTGCTGTGAAATGGAACCGACTCTCCACACCCTGGCTGAATTCGGCCAAATCCCCATCCGACAGACCGTAAATCTCCCGGAGAACACCGACCGTCTCATAGGAATCATCCGGACGGGAAAAAATCCGGCTCAACGCGAAGAGCCAGCGAAAAAACGGTGCGGAAAGTCTCATCTCCCGAGAGGACAACATCTGGCTCTCAAGGCCCGCATCGTCGAGACCCTGCGCGATTTCAACAAGCCATGCGTTTGACGGGCACAGGATCGCCACCTCATTCCAGTCACGTGCGCCAAGAGCCTCACAGCCGGTCTTCTTTAACCAGAGGGCAAGATGGGTCGCCTCATGCACCGCGCGCACGTTGTCCCGGGAATCGTCAACTGTCTCGGGCGCGGGAGGCTGCCAGGAAAAGACACGCCCCTCCACCGCATCCGGGCGCGGATGGAGAGGGACGAATTTCGCCTGCCCGTCCTCCCCGTTCAGCAGATGCTCTCCCGTTTGATTGACCAGACGGACGATCTCGCGCCCGCAACGCATCGTCACATGAAAGGTCAGCTCCTCGCCGCCACAAGCCTGAAGCTGCTGGCGAACTTTTTCATAAAACGAAGGCTCAGCCCGCTCGGGATAAAGACACTGCTGGGGATCGCCCACCATGCTGAAGGCCCCCGGTCGGAGCGGCTGCGGAATCCCGTTCAGCCAGTCTCCCTCATCCCCCTTTTGTTGCGCAGCGCCAATCAACACGCGAAACTGATCCGGGTCGGTGTCCTGCGCCTCATCCAGCAGAATGCGGTAACCCTTCGCGCGGATTCCCTCGCGTATCACCGGCTGCTCGAAAAGGTCTGCGGCAAGGGTGACCTGATCCTCATAGGTTAGAAGTCCGTGCTCGATGCGGTAGTCGAGAAATTTTCGGGTGATGTCCAGCGCGAGGGAGGAACCTTCCGCCGTCAGCCAATGGGCCAGCGGGCCAAAGGAATCCCGCCATGCCTGGACAAATTCCTTCGCCCCGCTCACAGGCTTCGGCAGGGGAGAATAACCGCTGGACGTCAGCCACTCCCGCGCCATCTCGCGGGAACGTTCACCCGTTCCGATGGCATTCCCCTTCAATTTCACTTCCTCGATTTTGCGAATATCGGTGATCGGTTTTATCCCAACCCTGGCGAGAGCGGAGCGGGGATGCATCACCCGCGACAAATCCAAAACCGCATTGACGGGCAGATGCCGGAGAGCTTCGGTCATCCCGATTTCGGGAAGATCCGCGAGAAAACTGCACCAGACATCTTCGAGGTCGGCAGACTCGATCATCTCAAACGCGCTCGGCAGTCCAAGGACATGTCCGTGCTCCCGCAACAGCAGGATGCAAAAACTGTGGATGGTGCCGAAAAAGGCCCGGTTGAAGGACGACATCAGGCGGGCGGAAATCGGACGCCCCTTTTCCGCACTGCGGAGGAGTTCACCGCGTGTTCGCTGCTGCATTTCGGCGGCAGCCTTCCTCGTGTAAGTGACGATCACCAGACTTTCCAAAAGACCGGAAGCCAGCGAGGGGTCAGCCTGCGCAAGTGCGGCGATTCTTCGTGCAATGGCCGTCGTCTTTCCCGCCCCCGCAGCGGCGACAACGGAAAAATTCACCTCCCGTTCCGTCTCGAAACGCTGCCTCTGTGCGTCATCCGCCAGTCGTTCCGTCATGATGCCTCCGGGCGATGCCGCGCCGCTTTTTGGAATAGGATTCCGTTGGGAATGGAGAGCGTCGCGAAGGGTAGCGGCGTCTGGTGGGAGAATGCCTCGTTCTTCGTTCCCGGCGACTGCCCGAAGGCTCCGCTCTCCTGCATCCGCGCCAACCGCAACAACGTGCCGCGGCAGGTCGCGATGAATGAGTCATCCGCCATTTTGGAAAAACCACCCGGCGTCAGAAGCCGGGCATTGACCGTGCCGCTCCCCAGTTTTTTCGCCGCAAGGGCATAGAGGATCACCTGCAAACCGTCGCCCTCCTCGGGCTTGATCTGGAGTTTCGATCCGGACGTTTTGAAGTCGATGACGGAGGCTGCTTCCGGAACATCTCCTTTTTCCGGCAGGGTGGTGGAAAAGATCAAATCACTCCGTCCATGAAGAAGAAGCAAGCAGCCTTCATCCAGGGGGATTTCTGTTCCCGTAGGAATGTTCCACTCGCAATGTCCCCAATGACCCCCTGCTGCGGGGATGAGATCACGCAAAATCGCCTCCGTCACCGAAGTGGCCGTTTGATGCAGCGCAAGACAACTCAACGGAAGTTGGAGCCCCGCCTCCTGAAAAATCTTTCGCAGGGAGGCAAGCCGCCCCGAGGTGATGTGCAGCAACCGCGAGTGAGCTTCTTTTGCATCGGGGATTTTTTGAAAACGCCGCGTCCGATCGGGATCGATCACCCGCTGAAGGTTGCGGTGGACGTGATTGCCGATCACAAGCGGAGCGATGGCTTCTCCCGCCGAGACCATCTCGCAAGGCTCAGCACCGAGGTAAAGCTTCAGCCAGACCGGAGCCGGGTTGGAAATCATCTCCTCCAAATCGGTCGCGGAAATGGAGAGCCGCACGGAGGGGGCTTTCTTCAGGCAGAAATGGAATTCCCCAAATGGTTCGGCGACTTTTCTGCGGGCCTGGAACGCCTTCAAAGTCGGCTCGATTTTTTCCTGCGGAATACTCTTCCCGCGAGGCTGGGGCGAGGCGGCAAGCGCGAGGGCGTCGCGTTCCGCTTTCCGCAAATCCTCCCGCGTCATAAGCCTTGCCTTCTCGGCAAAAAAGAGTCGTGAGACGAATTCCGATGGAAGCATCGGCGTGCCGTTGTCCGTCTCATCGGCGGAAGCCCAGAGAACGACGCAACCCTTGCTCGCGACATCAAGCCCTTGAAGGAAGATCTTTTCCTCGAAGCCGCGTAATTCCTGATGAGAAAGAAGGTAACCCATACCGGGGCGGACACATTCCGCATCGCCGGGAGCCGCTTCGCGATTGGCCTCCGCGATTTTCTCCTGTGTCAGAAATCCGTTGGTCCGGGCTTCACCGGGCCAGATTCCCTGGTTGACCCCCGCGAAGATGAGATGCGTGCAGGTGGCCACCCCGGCCTGCGCGTGCGGGACGACGAAAATTCGGGCAAAGGGATGCGATCCCCAAAGATTCTTTTTGGATTGAAACTGCGTGGTCTGAACGCGAAGCCATCGAATGAAAGCGGCATGCTCACATTCGAGATTCAGCAGGGACTCGTACCCCTCGCGCAGGATTTTAATGGAACCGAGACGCTTCTCCCACTTCATTGCCTCCAGCGCTTTTATCAGATGGGCAAAATGATCGTACAACAGCCCTTCCTTCGGCGGCTGCATCCCGACGAGCCACTCCCCCAATTCTCGGGCGGGCGGATTCTCCGATTGCCGAAGCCGGAGGGTGACGGCAGCAATGGGATCGTGATAAAGCTCACGCACACACCGGATCAACTCCCGACGGTGTGCTGGAGAAGCAGGAAGCTGAAGGTGCCTGGCGCGGGTGAGAAACTCGTCCAATTTCCGGGCGAAAGGTTCTTCCTGCCACGCGAGCCAGGCCTCCCATGCAGCGACATCGTCCTCCCGGGCGGGCGGGAAACCAAAGGTGTCGTAATGAGGAATCTCCAACTCGGCAAGCTTGAGGCAGATTTCCCGGGCGAGCACGCCATCCCGTGGCGCGGCAATCGTCACCTGCGCCAAGCGGTTCGATCCCAAAATCTCGACGGCGGCGTGAGCGGCACACGCGGTTTCCATTTCCAGGGAATGCGCGGAGAGAAAACGGACACAGTCCTTCGGCTGGGGGGGGATTTCCAGCGACGAACCGGTGCGAAGCGACTCGACGTGATCCTCAAACGGGTGCCGCGTGGAAGTGACGTGCGTGGCGTCGCCGAGAAGATGCTGCCAGGTGCCGAGCCAGAGAAGATCGGGGCGCTCGGTTTCAACCTGCCCTTGGGGAATGCAGACGAAGGTCTCCTGCGAAGCCCGAACAGCAGCAGCGAGAAGCTTCCAGAGCGGCCACGACGAACCGTCAAAACCGATGATGTAAATCTGCCGAATGATCGCCTTCGACGGACCACGGAGAATGAGTTGCTCGTCCACCTTCCAGTCGGGAAGGCAGTCGTGATCCGCGAGTTTTTCCTCAAAGGCGCGGATCAGCGGGGCGATGGCTTCACCCTCCGGCCACGGAGCCCCGGCCTGATGAGCCGATTCCCAGGCTTCGAGTATGGCCTCGGGTGCCGCCCGCAAAGCACGGGCCGAAGAGTGATCCTTTTCCAGCGTCGCGATGCTGGAAAGGAAAAGCGTGGCCGTGGCACGATCCAGCGGAGTTCCCTCCATGGCGTATCTGCGCGAAAGCCATTTCCTCAAATCGGAGGGAAAGAGAAAACGAAGCCCGACGTGGCCGAAATGATCCTGCAACATCAGACGTTTGATTTCCGCTGCGACAACAGTATTCGGGACAAGAACGATGGCGGGCTGCTCCTGCTCCCACCACGTGCTTTGCTGGACGCGAAAATGAGAACGAAGCCCGTCCTCCCACAACGACTTCAGCCGGTCATACACCAGACATCTGCCGGAGGAAGTCCGCCGGACGCTCGTCGGAGCGACTGTCATATCACGAGGACGATTTCAGCAGATATTCAGGATTAAGCCTGGCAAGAGCCGGGATGACGAAACGCCCGTCCTTGCGGATGAGCTTGCCGTCAAACCGGATTTCGCCCCCGCCGTAGTCCTTGCGCTGGATGTTCACCATGTCCCAGTGGACTTGCGAGCGGTTGGTGTTGTCGGCCATCTCATAAGCCTGACCGGGAGTGAAATGGAACGATCCCGCAATTTTTTCGTCAAAAAGAATATCCTTCATCGGCTGCAGAATGTGCGGATTAAATCCCAGGGCGAATTCGCCGATGTATCTCGCGCCGTGATCAGAATCGAGAATCTCATTCAGCTTTTTGACGTTCTGCGCGGCAGTCGCCTCGACGATTCGACCCTTGCTGAATTTTAACCGGATATTTTCAAAACTCGTCCCGTGATAAACCGTGGTGGTGTTGAAAGTGATCTGCCCCTCGACGCTCTCCTTCACCGGAGCGGTGAAGACTTCTCCGTCCGGGATGTTGAATTCCCCGCCGCAGGGAACCGCCGGGATGCCCTTGATGGAAAAATTCAAATCCGTGCCAGGGCCCAGGATATGCACCTTGTCGGTACGTTCCATGAGCGCCTTCAGCGCCTTCATTCCGGGAATCATCCGGGAATAATCGAGCGTGCAGACCCGGAAATAAAAATCCTCAAACTGCTCGGTACTCATGGAAGCCTGCTGCGCCATTCCCGGAGTGGGCCATCGGAGGACAACCCATTTGGTATGGTTCACACGCCAGTTCTGCACAGGGCGAAGCGTCCGCGCCGTGAGATTCATCCGGTCGATCGGGACGTCTGAAGCCTCAAAGATATTATGCGCCCCGCGCAGGGCGATGTAAGCCTGCATCCCCTTCATCCGGATCAATTCCGTCTTCAGGGAAAAGACAAGCTGTTCCCGCGTGATACCGCTGAGGATTTCGCGCTGAACCGTGGAGGAGAGAAGCTGAACGTAGGGAATGGCCCCCCGCCGACGGGCCGCCCGTATCAAGGCGATGATAATGCCCTCCGGCACATCCTGGGCATCGATCAACACCCGTTCGCCCTTTTTCAAATGAGTGGAAAAACTCGTGAGAAGCTGGGCCAGTTTATCGTAACGAGGATCGTTCATCCCGTGAAAATGACATCTTTTTCCACCGCCTTCCAAGCAAATTCGCACAGGCAAAAATTCCGTTCCAGACAATCTATGGACTTTTCAGAGACGTGTTGGGCGCTACCATCTTCCTATGATTCTGTTTATGCGCATGTGGCTGGTATTGGCGATTCTGGCATTGGCGGGCTGCGGCTCCGACTTGGGAACCGCTCCCTCCCCGACTTCCAAGAAGCCGTCGGAAGGACCGAAAGCCGAGGCAAACTCGATCCGCGGACGGGCCACCATCCGCCTCCGGGGGGAAAGCTGGGATCAGATTCTCCGGGGAATGGAACTCGTGCTCGTGCCTGCATCGGCCAAGGACGAGATCATCGCCGTGCGGGATCGCACCTGGCGGGAACGAGCGGTCGACTTTGACTACAGTAACGGTGCCCGCAACCTCGACCTTGTCTCCATCGGATTGAAAGCGGTCTCGCTGAAAACCGATCTCGTCAAAACAGATGCCGAGGGATATTATATTTTCCAGAAAGTAAAACCCGGTAAATACCTCATCTACGGCCAATACAAGAGCCGCTACGCACTCGGCTACTGGCTGGTTGATGTCGAAGTCAAAGACGGACAAAGCACCGTGGTGAATTTAAAAAACGACAATATGAAGGAAGTTTACAACGTCATTTCCTCTCACTAGCGACCCTCGGCATCCCGTTTTTTCCTTTCGAAAAAAACAGCCCCAGCCCCTCATTCCAGGTTTGTGAAATCATTGCTTACTGCCCTGCTGTTTCTTTTGGTGGTAATGCCCCCTGTCCTGGCGTCGCCAAAAAACGGCGAAATCCAACTCAAGGCCGAAGACGCACTGGAATGTCCCGACCTCCGACTCTCGCCCGATCAAACCGCCTCACTGAACAAACTCATCACCAAGCGGCGAAATCTCCTTGCCCGGGTGAAAGACGATCTGGTCGTACAACGCACCACCATTTTCGGGAATGCAATGGGTGAAGTCGCCAATCTCGAAGCCTGGAGAAAAAAAGAGGACAAAGAAGTGCGCAACATCCTCTTCTCCGAAGACATCCGCAACGTCGAAAAATTCTCCCGTGATATCGCCAAAAAAGAGGAGCAGGTGCTTCAAATCTTCCCGACGAAGGACAACCCGCCCCAGTGGGCTTTTTCCCAGGCAGTCGCAGGCACACGACAGGCCGCCGTTATCTCCCTCTTGGTCAACGTCCCCGTTCCCTCTCCTCTTTTCACCATCCGCAAAGACTTGGTCGAACAAAACGGCGACACCTGCACCCTGAAAGTTTCTCTCCTCAAACCGAGCAACCGGATGCTGATCGGGAAAAAACCCGATCCCACAACGGCAGAATGCGCCCTTCTCCTGGCAAACGACTCAGATCAACTCAAGACCGCCATGGAAAAAATGGTCACCAAAGGCGGCAAACTCCCCGAAACGGTACTGATGCCGACACTGCCATCCAGTTTCCATATCTACGTCCGCGATATCACCATCGACGGCCCCGGGATGGTCGATTACCAAGACCTCGGAACTTCCCAAGTGCCGCCACTTCCCGCCACCCCGCCTCCCGCGCAAACGCAGGGGAACTAGAGCCTATTGTGCAAAATGGGTGAGAATAATTGCAGGTCAATATAACCCGGATGATTCGGCAAAACCAGTATCGGTCCGTTGAGATCTTTCAGGTGTTCCGCGCCCCTGAAACAGAAGCCTTCCGACAGGAAACAGCCCAGTGACTGACCCAACTGGTCGAAAATCCCCGTCAAAAGGTTTGTCTCTGGGTGGCTGACGAACACCGTTACGGACTACCACAATACGCAAAAGACTACACCAAGGATGAAGTCCCAACGATGAAATTCACTATTACCGGAGAAAAGACCAACTATTTCCTGATGAAAGTCACCTACCCGGAAAGAAAAGACAAATTCTTGGTTGTCGATTTTACCATCATCGCCGTTGATTAATAACTGTTCTCTCTAGATCGGTTGAACGATTAAAACCCTGATAAGTGTTCCAAGCGATCCAGGCATGGCATCACGTGATCTGCAGGCGGTGGTACAAACCGAGCCGTACCGGGCCGAGTTCCTCCAATCCAATTCTGACTTGTACGAAATTCGCCCGGTTGCTTCTGACCGCCTCTTCCCTTCGACAGCAGGATCTCGTGCAATTCTCGGATCAAACGCAAAGAAATCGGGAAACCTTCTCCCAGACGTTTCATTCCATGTTCCAGGGCTGCCACATAGTTCGACACTTCCTGAACATCGTTCAATGGCACACCGGGTGCCTCATGATTTTCAAAAAGGAGGAGATCCGAGAGTGATGATTGAGTGCCTTCAATCTGGGAGGATAACACAGCTTCCTTGCGGACATAGCTGTACAGAAACACGGTGGGTTCAGGCAAGATGGACGCCATCCCGTCCCACCGCCCGAGCGCAGAACTGGCTGCGGCGAGCAGGAAGATGGCGTGTGAGAGGATTCTCTTGAGTTGCAATGGGATTTTGAGCAGTCAGATACTTTCCAACAAAATTCTAACGGATTTACCCCTCCATCTAATTAGCCTGAATCGACCGCATGTGAGATGATCCTCCCATGCCAAAGAACATCCATCATCCCATCCGCAGGAATGTCACCCACCAGAGAAATCCTTTGTCCTTGAAGCAGAGTCCCCGATCCAATGGGTATCCCGGTTTTTTTGGAGCCTTCTTTCAACAAGTTAAAAATTTTGACCGAGTGATTACCAGAAGGCTCACCTGCAACGCGAAAAAATTCTGGGGGCTGGTATGACCGACTTGATCTATCTGAGTCTCACAACCGGCTTTTTCCTGTTGAGCATTCTCTACGTGAAGTTTCTTCAACATCTCTGAAAAAGGATTTTTATGACATTACTTGCCGGAATCGTATCTGCCGCACTCTTGATTTATCTGATCGTCACCCTGCTCCGTCCGGAGCTTTTCTGAAAGGACACCCCATGGACTGGTTACAATTTTTCCTTTATCTCGTTCTATTGGTCGCATCCACTCCCATCATGGGACGCCACCTATTTCAGGTTCTTGACGCGGACGGGAAGACATTCCTCGATCCCATCGTCAAGCCGTTTGAGAATCTGACCTATCGCATCATCGGGGTAAATCCCCGGCACGAACAGACCTGGCAGCGCTACAGCATCGCCATGCTGGTCTTCAGCGCCGTGACGATGCTCTTTACCTACGCCATCCTCCGGTTGCAGTTCTACTTCCCGCTCAATCCTGAAAAGCTCTCCGGCGTCATCGACCACCTCGCCTTCAACACTGCCGCCAGCTTCACTACCAACACCAACTGGCAGAGCTACGCCGGTGAAACGACCATGTCCTACTTTTCCCAGATGGTCGCATTGACCAGTCACAACTTCTGGTCCGCAGCCGTCGGTATTGCCGTTGCCGCAGCTCTCGTTCGAGGTATTGCTCGAAACAACTCCTCTACCGTCGGAAATTTCTGGACCGACCTCGTCCGGACCACCTACTACCTCCTGCTGCCGATTTCTTTCATCTTTGCCATCTTCCTGATTTCGCAGGGAGTCATTCAAAACTTTCATCCCTATCAGGAAGTCCCCCTCACCGAACCAGTCAAGATCACCGTTGAGAAAAAAGACGACGCCGGAAACACCATCAAGGACGCCAGGGGCAACGCCCTCACAGAGGAACAAACCATCGCCACACAAAGAATTGTCCAGGGCCCCATGGCCTCCCAGGTCGCCATCAAAATGCTCGGCACCAACGGTGGCGGCTATACAAATGCCAACGCGTCTCATGGTTACGAAAATCCCACCCCCCTCTCCAATTTCATCCAGATGTTTAGCATCTTTCTGATTCCCAGCGGCCTCACCTTCTACCTCGGTCTCATGGTGAAAAGCCGGAGACATGGCTGGGCCGTCTGGAGCGCCATGGCCAGCCTCTTCATCGCAGGATTTCTCATCTGTTGGTGGGCCGAACAGGCGGGCAATCCCCAGGTGACCGCACTCGGCGTGAATGCGGCTGACGGAAACATGGAGGGCAAGGAAGTCCGCTTCGGCATCATGAACTCTGCACTCTTCGCCACGATCACGACCGATGCCTCCTGCGGCGCGGTGAACTGCATGCATGATTCGTTCACCCCCATTGGAGGCCTCGTTCCCCTGATGAACATCCAGCTTGGTGAAATCGTTTTCGGCGGAGTCGGAGCCGGTCTTTACGGCATGCTTGTCTTTGTCGTGCTCGCCGTATTCATCGCAGGATTGATGATTGGCCGCACACCCGAATATCTCGGAAAAAAAATCGAACCCTATGATGTAAAAGTCGCCAGCCTCGCCATTCTCGTTGTGAATTTCGCCATCCTTGGTTTTGCCGGATGGGCCGCCGTTAGCGACTGGGGCCTCGCCGGGCGGAATAACATGGGGCCGCATGGACTGAGCGAAATCTTCTACGCCTACAGCTCCGCAGCCGGAAATAATGGAAGTGCCTTTGCCGGACTTACCACGAGCACCTACTGGTATGACACCACCATGGCCATCACCATGCTCCTCGGGCGGTTCATCATGATCCTGCCCATCATGGCCCTTGCAGGCTCCCTGGCGAAAAAGAAAATCATTCCGGCAGGCCCCGGTTCATTTCCCGTCTGGGGGACGACCTTCACCCTGTTGCTAATCTCGACCATCCTGCTCGTCGGCGCATTGACCTACCTTCCCGGTCTCGCCCTCGGCCCCATCCTCGAACACTTCCTCATGCACGCCAACCGCACCTTCTAACTTTAACCTATCCTAAAATTATGGCAGCACGCACACATTCCATCTTTGATCCCGCCATCATCACCCCGGCCCTTGGTGAATCTCTCCGCAAATTCAACCCGGTAACCATGGTTCGGAATCCCGTCATGTTCGTCACCGAAGTCGGCGCACTTCTAACCACGATCGCCCTATTTGTGCCACATCAGGAAAGCACCTTTTTCCTCGTCCAAATCGCCGCATGGCTCTGGTTTACCGTCCTCTTTGCAAATTTTGCGGAAGCGATGGCCGAGGGGCGTGGAAAAGCGCAGGCCGATTCCCTCCGTAGTGCGAGGACTGAAACCTTTGCCTACCGCATTGTGAATCACAAAACCGAAAAAGTTTCCTCCGCCGCACTCCGCAAGGGTGACATCGTTCGCGTCGAGGCGACCGAACTAATCCCCAGTGACGGAGAAATCATCGAAGGTGCCGCCACCGTTGACGAATCGGCCATCACAGGAGAATCAGCACCGGTCATCCGCGAGGCGGGTGGCGACCGTAGCGCCGTCACCGGAGGTACACGCGTCCTCTCGGACTTCATCATCGTCCGCATCACATCGAATCCCGGTGAAACATTTCTCGACCGCATGATCGGTCTCGTCGAAGGAGCCAAACGCCAAAAGACGCCGAACGAAATTGCACTCACCATTTTGCTCTCCGCCTTCACCATCATCTTTCTCATCGCCATCCTCAGCCTGAAGGCATTTGGAATCTATAACGGCATCGACTTCTCCGTCTCCGTCCTCGTCGCCCTCCTCGTCTGCCTCATCCCCACAACTATCGGCGGACTTCTCAGCGCCATCGGCATCGCGGGTATCGATCGCCTCGTCCAAAAAAACGTCCTCGCCATGAGTGGTCGTGCCGTCGAGGCAGCGGGTGACGTCGATGTCCTGCTGCTCGACAAAACCGGAACCATCACCCTCGGAAACCGTCATGCCATCAAATTCACCCCCGCTCCCGGCGTGACAGAAAAGGAACTGGCCGACGCAGCCCAGCTTTCCTCTCTCGCAGACGAAACCCCCGAGGGCCGCAGCATCGTCATATTGGCAAAACAGATGTACAACATCCGGGGGCGTGAAATTTCCGACATGCCCCACGCGAAATTCGTTCCCTTCACCGCACAGACCCGCATGAGTGGGCTCAACGTCGACGGGAAACTTTATCGCAAAGGTGCCGCCACAGCCATCCAGACATTTGTCGGCGGGGTGTTTCCCAAAGAAGTCGAGGCCGACGTCGACCGCATCTCCCGTGCAGGTGGCACACCCCTTGTTGTTGCGGAGATGATGGACGAACCGGCGGAAAGGGGAAAAACCCACACCAACCATGCAAAAGTTCTTGGAACCATTCACCTGAAAGACATTGTCAAAGGCGGGCTGGCCGAACGCTTCGCCCTCTTTCGAGCCATGGGCATCCGCACCGTGATGATTACTGGCGACAACCACCAAACCGCCGTGGCCATAGCCGCCGAGGCAGGCGTGGACGACTTCATGGCCCAAGCCACTCCCGAAGACAAACTCCGCCGCATCCGCGAGGAACAGGCCGCTGGACACATGGTCGCCATGACCGGTGACGGAACCAATGACGCCCCCGCCCTTGCCCAAGCCGATGTCGGCGTCGCCATGAATACCGGCACACAGGCCGCGAAAGAGGCGGGAAACATGGTCGACCTCGACAGTAACCCCACCAAGCTCATTGAAGTCGTTGAAATCGGCAAACAACTTCTCATCACCCGCGGAGCCCTCACCACCTTCTCCATAGCAAATGACGTTGCGAAATATTTCGCCATCATTCCCGCCATGCTTTTGACAAGTTTCCCCGAAATCGCCCCGTTAAATGTCATGCATCTCCACTCCCCCAGCAGCGCCATCCTCAGCGCCGTGATCTTTAACGCCATCATCATCATCCTGCTCATTCCCCTTGCGCTGAAAGGCGTGGCGTTCAAGCCGCTCAAGCCCGCCGCCATCCTGCAACGCAACCTCCTCATCTACGGTCTCGGTGGAATCATCGCCCCGTTTATCGGAATCAAAATCATCGATCTCATCATCACCGCCATCAACCTCGCCTGAAACAGGAACAAACATGAACGCCATCCTTGAAGAAATCAAAATCTCCATCCTCGCCACCCTCCTCACTGCCCTAATCCTCTGCGGTCTCTATCCCCTGGCCGTCTGGGGAACCGGGCAACTCCTCTTTCCCTGGCAGGCAAATGGGAGCCTCATTGTCACAAAGGACAAGGTCATCGTCGGCACAAGTCTTTTGGGACAAGGATTTACTTCCGACAAATATTTCCAGCCGCGCCCCTCGGCTGCCGGTAATGCCGGATATGACGCCACCAGTTCCGGCGGCTCCAATCTCGGTCCCACCGCCAAGGCCTTTCTCGATGGAGTCAAGCATCGCGTTGAAGATTATAGAAAACAAAATTCGTTGCCGGAAACCACCCCTGTCCCCGCAGACGCCGTCACCGCTTCCGCAAGCGGACTCGACCCTCACATCAGCATCGAAAACGCGAAAATCCAGGCTCCCCGAGTGGCAAACGCAAGGAACCTCCCTCTCGAAACCGTCCTGACCGCCGTAAAGAAATATACCGACGGTCCGGACTGGGGAATCTTTGGCGTTGCCGGAGTAAATGTGCTAAAACTCAATTTGGCCTTGGATGGCCGTCTTGAATGACAAGCGGAAAAAAAGATGCAGACAGTCGGCCTGACCCCGATGCTCTTCTCGCATTGTGGAAGGACTCACAGCCGAATCAGGCAGGACGGCTGAAAATCTTTTTAGGGATGTGTCCCGGCGTCGGAAAAACTTATTCCATGCTGGAATCCGCCCAGCGCCTCCGCAAGGAAGGGATGGATGTTGTTGCCGGAGTGATCGAGACGCATGGCCGAAATGAAACGACAGCGCTCGTCGAAGGGTTGGAAATTCTGCCCCGCGCCATGACTCAATACCGGGGGATTCAAATATCTGAATTTGATCTGGATGGTGCCTTGAAACGCAGGCCGCAGATTATTCTCATCGACGAACTCGCCCACACAAATGCCGATGGTTGCCGCCATAAAAAAAGATATCAGGATGTCCTGGAACTGATCGATGCGGGCATCAGCGTTATAACAACGCTCAATGTGCAGCACATCGAAAGCCGCGTTGACGTTGTCCAACAGATCACTGGCGTAACAATGCGTGAGACGGTTCCCGATTCCATTCTCGACCGGGCCAATGAAATGGAACTGGTCGACCTCCCACCGGATGAATTGCGTAAACGCCTCGCCGCCGGACATGTTTACATGGGGGAAAATAAAAATGCGGCCGCCGCAAATTTTTTTCGCGAGGAAAATCTGACCGCCCTCCGGGAAATGGCTTTGCGCTACACCGCGGAACGGGTCGACCGGGATTTACAGGACGTCATGAGCGCCAAACGCATTCGTGGCGCGTGGAAAACCCGCGAGCGCTTCCTCGTCGGCGTCAGCGCCAGCCCCTATTCAGAAAGCCTCATCCGGTGGACAAGATCGGCGGCAAGGAGATCGAACTGCCCATGGTTCGCCGTTCATATAAATGACGGCTCTCCCCGATCCGCTCCGGAAAATGAACGCCTCTCCCGCAATCTCTCCCTGGCCCGCCACCTCGGGGCTGAAGTCCTCCTCGTCAACGGACAAAACTTTGTCGACACCTTCATTCAGGTCGCCCGCGAACATCATGTGACCAATATCGTCGTTGGCAGACCGATGATCACCTTCTGGTCCAGATTTCTCAGACAATCGCTGGCAGACCGGCTCATCACGAAATCACGGGGCATAGATGTCTCAGTCGTCTGCAGTGAAAGTCGAACCGAAATGAGATGGGAGACGAAAGACATTCAATGGCGGCCTCCAACGGGTTCCATCAGGGAGTTTGGCTGGGGCGCGGGCATCGTCTGTCTCCTGACCGTTGGAGCTTTTCGCCTCACCCCTGTTTTGGGCTATGAGACGATTGGACTCATGTTCCTTTTTGTCATTGTGGGGCTCGGCTTTTTTCTTGGACCATTGCCAAATTTTGGCGTCGCCATACTGGCCGCGCTTTTTTGGAACTACTGTTTCATCCCGCCTATTTTCACATTCACCATTGGCCAACCCCATGACATGATGATGTTTGTCACCTTCGTCATCATCGCTCTCGCCATGGGGAATCTCACTTCCCGTCTCAGACGGCGTGAACGGGAGGAAGCCAGGCGCGAACGCCGTACTGCCACTCTTTTGCGCTTCATTCAAAAGACGGTACAGGAGGCAAGCATCGCCGACGCCCTCCGCACAGGCGTGCAGGAGATCGACTCCGTTTTTGACACAAAGTGTGTGATCATTGAGCGCACGTTGACGCATAAACTTTCAGAAATAGCATTTCCTGGGAGTTCCTATTTTCCATCGGAAAAAGATCGCTCGGTTGCAGATTGGGTCTTCAACAACCGCCAGCCTGCCGGACGCGATACGGACACTCTTGCACAAGCTGAGGCCATGTATTTTCCGCTCATCCACCTCGAGCGGGCTTATGGCGTCGTCGGTGTGAAACGAGAAAATCCCTTTGCCATCGAAGAACGGGTCTTGCTGGAGGCAATGGCTTCTCAACTCGCTCTCGTTTTGGCGAAACAGCATTTGCACGAAGCGATGCAGCATGTGGAACTCACCGAACAATCGAATCAGTTGCAAAGAACCCTGCTCGACTGCGTTTCACATGAACTGAAAACACCCCTCACGGTTTTGCAAACCGCCTATGATTCCTTCGAGGGCAGGAGTGTTTCCTCCATGCCGGCAGAGTTCAAGATTCTTGGCAGGGAAACAGGCGTGGCACTTAGGAGGTTGCGGCGCGTGGTCGATAACCTTCTCGAAATGACAAAACTCGAATCGGGTATCGTAAAACCAACACAGGAATGGTGCGAGATTCGTGAATTGCTCGAAGCTTCCATCCAGGCTTCACAAGATTCGCTTGATGACCGGAGGGTTGAAATCAAAATAAATGCCATCTCACAATCAACCATTTGCACAGATCCCCACCTGCTTGAACACATCCTGCAAAATCTCCTGATCAATGCCGCGACACATTCGCCCCAGGATGGGGTGATCGAACTCTCCGCAACAGTTGAAAAAAATTCTCTTTCCATCACTGTTTCTGATCATGGTCCAGGCATTCGGGAAAATGATCTTCCAAAAATCTTCTCCCGTTTCTACCGGGGTGAAGGAAGCACGCCGGGTGGACTGGGCCTCGGCCTCTCCATAGTCCAAAGTATGGTCCGAGCGCTCAATGGAACGGTGAAGGCGGCAAACCGCACTCAGGATACCGGAGCGATTTTTACCCTCAACATTCCCATCCAATCGGGCGATATTCCCCCTCAGCCATGACAAGGAAATCTGCCGTCATCATCGACGATGAAAAACAACTGAGATCGCTCCTTCGGCTTGTGCTGGAGGGAGAAGGTTATCAGGTTTTTGAGGCCCTCAACGGCCAGCTCGGACTTCAGGAAATCATCGCCCGCAAACCGGACGTGATTGTCCTCGATTTGGGGTTGCCCGATATGGAGGGACACGATGTCCTCCAACGTCTCCGAGAATGGAGCACGGCTCCCGTCCTCGTCCTTTCCGTTCGTGATTCCATGGAAGACAAGGTCAAGGCTCTTGACCTGGGTGCGGATGACTACGTGACAAAACCTTTCGGGAGCAAAGAACTGTTGGCGCGGCTGCGGGCCATTCAGCGGCGAAATCAAAACCAGGAGGAGGAACCCATCTTCACCGCCGGGGATTTAAAAATCGACTTTTCCAAACATGAAGTCCACGTCGCCGGAAAACTCGTAAAACTCACCATCACCGAATTCTCCCTCCTCCGTCTCCTCGCCCTTCACTCGGGAAAAGTCCTGACCCAGCGTCAACTCCTCCGCGAGGTCTGGGGTCCACAAGCCGAACATCAGGGCCAATACCTCCGTCTCTACATCACCTATCTACGACGCAAGCTTTCCTTCGGCCATGACACCATCCCCCGTATCGAGACCGAGCCACGCATCGGCTACCGCCTTGTCATTGAAATAAATGAACCGTAAATGGGCGGAGAAGTCTCCAATGGTTGCTCAGCGATCGCTTACCAATAAACGAGGGATATCAGACCATTTATGGCGTCCTGCTGTCCAAAATCCTATCGTTGGGGGGTGTTTTGAAGCCTTTCCAGGGCTTCCAGCATCATGGTGCGGCGGGATTTGTTTTGGGA